>Ga0256840_1002186_pt1 | contig 17508 bp, 14 predicted proteins | sample 355202metaG_FD_185969 | JGI IMG/M metagenome (GOLD analysis project Ga0256840, IMG submission 185969) | Hydrothermal vent microbial communities from Mid Atlantic Ridge, Atlantic Ocean - 355-202 | ecosystem: Environmental > Aquatic > Marine > Hydrothermal vents | place: Atlantic Ocean: Mid... | reverse complement strand
GGGAGAAGGGTGCTAATCCATTTTTGGCCTTTGTAGGCGGGTAATTTAAGAGTATTAAACATAATAATTAATCCGTAAATTGACTGTGTTCACTCCTAACTTTCCAAACACCTGCGATATGCTTCCAGTTATTTTCTGAGTGATATTCAATAAAAATAGGTTGGCAATGAAACATACTCAGTTGTGCGATTTGTTCATATTGTAATAAACCTAAATGATAGGCCGCATGGCGAAATGCAGCTCCATGACCGACAAATATTTTTATTTGATTGGTTTTGCTTTGTTGTTGTAGTACCTGCATTTCTTTATTTAATAAAGTAGCAACGCGCTGTCCTGCATCCAGTAACGATTCAGCCCCCTGAAAAGGCAAGCAAAAATGACTATCAGATTTCCAGCCTTTAGGCAGGTCATCAAAACGAGGGTCTTGCTGAGCTATTTCTGTGATCTGTTGAATTGATAAATTAGCCGCACAACCCACACCACGTTCTGCTAATTCAGAATATTCTTGTACAGAGTATTTAGCGGTGCTTAAATCTTGAGCTAGAGTATCAGCTGTTTGCCAAGCACGTAATAATCTTGATGAAGCAATCAAAGGGTTAACTTGGCAATTAAACAGTTTGCATTGCTCACTGATTAAGGGGGCAAGTGATTTTGCTTGGGCAAAGCCTTGTTCTGTTAAAGGAAAAGGCTGGTGGGCACTGGGCGTATCTTTTAACTGAAAATAATCACCATGCCTAATTAAAGCTGCAATCACTTTTGCCATTATGCTTTCCTATTGCTCAAGCTTGCGGCTAGACTTGCAAACATAGTTTGTAGTGATTTTTGATTAACCACAGAGCTGGCTTTTTTTAGGGATAGCCATTGTCGGTTACGATAATTTTCTTCCCATTCTTTGTCATCAACCCATTCTGTTACAGCCATAGGATACACCTGTACTGTGCATATTCCTCCCCACTTTTCATGTAGATAATAGCCAAGCATATGGTCGCTGATAACACCTCGAACCCCTGCTTCTTCCCAAGCTTCAATAGCTGCTGAGGCGGGAGCGGTATAGCCAGGCTCGATAATACCTTTAGGAATGCCCCAATGGTTATTACCACTAGAGGAAATCACTAAAATTTGAAACTCACCTTTCTCAATGCGATAAGGAATGGCGGCTGATTGAGAATAGTAATAAGGCGGTCTTTTACGTTGCTCTAACCCCGTTAAACCATTAAAAACAAACTTTTTAGGCAGTGTGGTAGGGCGGGTAATTGATTCGACAGTGGCACAAGCTTTATTTAACAAACCCCAATGTTCAGGCATGGCTAAAATAGCTAAGGTGGCGGTAGGTAAGCGTTTACCATCTTCAGTTTTTTGTAATTGACCCCTGTGTAAGTTTTCGATTAAACTTTCTAAACTAGGGTTATGGCCAATGAGTAAAACGCGTGCTGCAGATGCGGGACAATCACCGAGTACAGCTTTTAAATCAGTTAAACTAGCTTCATAGATACGTGAATCATAGTGCACATGGTTAGCGGTTAAGCCCGTTGCTTTAGTGAGCTTTTCAGCGGTATTCTTGGCGCGTTCAGCAGGCGAGCTAATAATGAAATCAGGAAGCAAGTCTTGTTGCCGTAGCCAAACACCCATGCGCTGAGCATCACGCTTTCCACGGTTTTTTAGGGGACGATCAAAATCATTGACATCAATATCCCAGTCAGACTTACCATGCCGTAGTACCAGTAGTTGTCTTCCCATTATTTTTCCTCACGGCTAATATCTTGGTGAAAGAAGGATTGAAGTGCTGCAAAGTCAACTTTACCACTCACTTCATAAACATTGACTTTAGTTAAAATGGCTAGGTAATTTTCTTCATTTAATGGCGCATACTCAGTTAAAAAATGACCCTCTTGATCTTGGTAAAAAGGCCCAGAAGATTTCATAATAGGGGGTAATAAGTCTCGTCGATTATTGAGATCAACCTGAGTGACTTGGCAATCGTCTTTACTATTATGTTGCCAATTTAATACGATAAAGGCTTGTAATGGTTTTCCACTCGCAATACGCCCCTTGCCATAAATATTTTCAATATCAACATCATACTTTTGCTCTAGATCCCAAAGTTGTTGCTGGGGTAATTCAAGCAATTTTTTGCGATCCATTTCGGGTATTAATCCTTGTAGGCGTGGATTAGTTACAATAGTCCCTGGGTTAATGCGAGGTAATTTAGCAATACCTTCAGCTTCTACGCCATTTTTATCGCGAATAAATAAACGATCATTGCTTAAGAAATTAATATTTTCATTATCCATTAAGCGCAACATGAAGGTAGACTTGCCGCCACCTGAAAATGCGGCGATAGCGTAGGCTTTATTATTAAAAATAACCCCCGCAGCATGACAAATTAACCAATGACGTTGTTGTAGCCAGTTCATATGCTGATTATTAATAAAATTAATCACTTGGTTGGTGTTGGCTAAACAAGGGCCTGCCGCTATTCTATGCGTTTCACTTTGTAAAAACATCATGCCGGTACGAAATTTACGAATGAGGCGGCCGTCTTCAATATCGAAAAAAACATCTTTTCTACCTTTTTTTCCTGCTTCACGAGGCCAGTCTTGGAAAGGGCTATCAAAGTTTAGTGAGGGGCAATCAATAGCGGTGACGCGCATATCTACTGCGGTTGAGGCAATACAAATATGTCGAAAGTAATGTGCGAGTTCATCAAGCAACACGGTGGAGTTACTTTGTAATTGAATAACACAGTCACCGCACTGGAGAAATAATGCCCGCTCCAATAAGGTATTGTTTTGTATTAATTCAGCACTGACCGCTTGTAATGAGGTGTTTGATGTAATCACGTATTTATATTTTGTTAGGTATTAAGGAGCGTGCGCAAAATAGTTTCGGGCACGTTCCTAAGGAATGGGGATAAGTGATATTAACTTATAAATTATTGTTGAGCTAGGGTTATAGGTTCTACTAAAGCCAGCTTAGGAGCGTGTATGGAATAATTTCCCGAAATTATAACGTAGGATTTTTGTTTCAGTTGGAATGATCTCATGAGGCGCATAGCAAGCTACGCAACGAATGAGATCATTCCATCTGGAGCAAAAAGACACGTTAGAAATCGGAAAGTTGTTTCATGCACGTTCCTTAACACTATTTAAGGTAGCTAACACATGCTCGACATAAAGAGATGCAACCTCTAGGTTCAGCCCTTCTTTTCCGCCACGAAAGCCACCAAAGGCTGAGACTTCAAAAACAATTGCACTGGTTTCAGTTTCCGCTACATCCACTGTGGTATAACTCATACCAAATAAGTTTTGTGCTTTTGTTGCCATCGCAATAATTTCCTCTGATGGTTCAGCTGCTGCATAGCTACCACCACTATTAATGGTGGTATTCCATGCGTCTTTTTTACCTACTCGGGCATAAGCCCCTAAATATTGTCCATTTAGAAACATTAAGCCCATATCACGCCCCCCTAAAGCAACCTTTTGTTGGATATACATCATTTCGTTATCCGCCTTAAAAGCTTCGACTGCTTTGTGTACTTTGGCTTTTCCATCGTTTTTGCTAATGACACACATGCCACGGGCTTTAGTTGAGTAGAGTGGTTTAAAAATAGCTTCACCATATAGCTCAACTGTTTTAATAGCTGTTGAAATGTCTTCGGTAATCATGGTTTTAGGCATGGGAATATCAGCGTTACGCAAAGTCACGGTACAACTCAGGCGATCAATTAAACGTAATATCTTTTCGGGGTTGCTAAAAACTTTAACCCCTGCATTTTCTGCAATACGTAATAATTCTAAGCGATCTAGGCTATTTGGCGAATAATGACTACTTATTTTCTTAATAATAATGGCATCTAATTCAGATAAATTATGATTCTGATATTTAAGTGTATTGGTTTCTAAGTCTAAGCAAACTTGGTCCATATCGATAACTAAGCGATATCCTGTTTCCTTTTCTACTGAGTCAGCTAATGTTTCAGTGGACCATTTGCCGGGTAAGCCAATAACGCCTATTTTAAAATTATCCAACAAAAATCTCCTTAATGGGGGCGCGGTAATTCGCTTTCTGTTTAGTATTCAAATTGAGTACTTGTTCTAGTAATAATCGGGAACGGTAAAACATGGCTTTAGCCAAAGTTTTATCTAATGTAAAGCGAGTTGAACTAGCTAAGGAGCGAGCTAAACCTAAAGCTAGCCGTAGTTCAAAGGTATCATCATTATGTTGCTGTGCAAATTTGGCGGCAAACAGGTATATCGCTAGATTAACTTGTAATACGCGTTGTTTATGCACTTGATCGAGTGCTTTTAAACGGTAATTTGAGACCATAAACACGGAAATATCTTGTACATAATCCATAAAACAAGAACGATGTAAGTCGATAAAGTTAATTTTATTATGCTGAATATCGTAAATAATATTATCAGTATTAAAGTCGCCGTGTATATAAACCGAAAAAGGGGCAGGGAGTGACTGCTCTAATTTATGGGCTTGATCGAGCAATTCAAAAAACGAAGGTATATTTATGCTAGCAATACGGCTATGTTGCTGTTGGAAGCTGGGGTGAATGGCATAAACATCAGCTATACGCTTTTGTAATTGCTGTATGTATTGTGCGTTGACTGAGTTTTTCTTCAGAGTTTTTTGCCAAATATTAGCGAGGGTAAGGGTGAGTTTTTTTAATGACTTGTTTTGTAATTTATCAGAACCTTGCAGTAATATATTCTCAAAGGTATTTCCCGCTAAATGTTCAATTAATAAGGCTGCTGACTGGCCTTTTTTTTGATAAGACAATATTCTAGGGGCAATACCTGGGTATATTTCATGCCAGCGCTCAACACTTTGACACTCTTCTTTAAGCTTTTGTTTTTCACCTTCTTTGAAGATGGCAATAATATCTTCTTTATTGGCTTCACTGACGCCTGAAATCGCACTGCCAGAACGTGTTTCGGCGATGGTATCTAAGACTAGATTTTTACTAGCCCCGTTTTTGTGCAAATGATCAACACAACGGGATAAGGAGTAATAACGATCTACGTTAATGGTTTGCCCTATATGCCTTGACAAAGTTGCATCACAAATTTTTAATAAAGCATCGCCCATGGATTTAATACTTTTTAATACAAAGAGCGCGGCAATCAGGTCATCGGTATGCTTTTTTGATTTAAGTGCTTTACTATATTGATTGATCAGTTGCTCACAGTGAGTGCTCAGCTTTTGTTGAATATCTGCAATTTTAAGGGCTTGTTGTGTGTTGTTGTCTTGATTGGCGCGCTCGATTAAGCTAATGCCTAAAGCAACTCGGTCAAGTAATTTTTCGTATTCATTGCCAAATTCATAATCATTACTGAGTAAATCATTCACATGGTAGGTACAGTCTAAACATAACTCGGCAATACGTTCTAAGTTGTTAGCGATGTTATTAATCGCACGAAAGCCGACGGCAGCATTTTCATTGTCACCTGCTTTAAGCCGTTGCTGGTAACTGTCATTATGTAAACGTATTTTTAGATTGTGAATATAGCCTGCACGATCAAAACTACCGCTAATAGAGCCAGTACCTGCATTGGCAATATAATTTTGCAAATTAGTTATTTGGGTACCGACTTCAACAATCAGGAAACACAAGTTATTACGCTGGTTTTTTGCTAACTGAATGCTCAATGGTGCTTTCCTAGAGAAGTATTGGTGATGCTTTGCTTTGTTTGATGTGTTCAGGCTCAGCAAGTTAGAAGCGCAATAAATTTAGTTAATTAGGCATTATATAGCTTGATTGTGATAGTTGTGTGACAAAAATATGACAAGGTGAGCGTAAAGGTAAGAGTCAAAGGGTTTTGTATAACGACTAGAAAAGAGAGCAATCATAGCCGTTAATATTGTTAAGTGTGTTATTGCTTCTGTTGAGTTAATTAAGTATTAAGCAGTTATAACAGTACTTTTAAGTTAAAATAACCTATTGTTTATTCCAAGTTATTAATCCATGAAAAATACTCATCGAGCCGATTTTGAATCATTTTCCTTTTCTGACGATATTATGTCAGCTATTAAAGAAATGGGGTTTGAACGACCTACCGATATACAGCTAAAAACCATACCTGCTGTATTAGAAGGCAAGGATGTATTGGCGCGTGCAGATACAGGATCTGGTAAAACAGCGGCTTTTGCATTGCCTTTACTGGACAGTATGAGTAATGAAAATATTTATTCTCGAATAGGCCGTGATCAGCGTTTTGATGGTGCCAATAGGGCGGCAAGTAATTGTGTGCAAATATTAGTCCTTGTACCTACGCGTGAGTTAGCGATACAAGTTGCAGAAGTGTTTTCTCAACTGTCTAAAAATATTGTGCCTGAGATTAAATGTCAGAGTGTTTATGGTGGAGTAAAAATTAACCCTCAAATGATGGCTTTACGGGGCGGAGCGGATGTATTAGTTGCTACCCCAGGGCGTTTGTTAGATTTGGTAGAGCAAAACGCGATTAAGTTTAACCAAATAAAAGCCTTGGTCATTGATGAAGTTGATCGGTTGATGAAGGGGGATTTTCAAGAGGAAATTGATAAAATCAGTAAACTTTTACCCAATAAACGACAAAATATGATGTTTACAGCGACTTTTCCTGAAAGTATTAGCCGCTTAGTTCGTGAGGTGTTGAATGAACCTGAAATTATTAATATGGATGAGTTTGTTGATGAGTTAGAAATAGAACAGCGAGTGATTACGGTTAATCATCACCAAAAGAATGATCTTTTAGCTCATCTTCTTGATAATAATGCTTGGGAGCAAGTGTTGATTTTTTGCAGTGCCAAAAGAACCTGCGATAACCTAGTTAAAAAGCTAGAAAAAAGAGGCATTGATGCAGTTGCTATGCACAGTAATAAGCATCAATCAGCAAGAGTGTCCGCTTTAAAGAAATTTAAAGACAGTGAAATACGTATTTTAATTGCCACTGATGTTGCCGCAAGGGGGATTGATATTAAACAATTACCTTGTGTTATCAATTACGATTTGCCGCGCTCACCTAATGATTATGTTCATCGTGTAGGGCGGACTGGGCGTGCTGGCGAAAAAGGTCATGTTATTTCTTTAATTGCCCATCATGAATATCAGCATTTTTCAGTAATAGAAAGATACAATGGGCTTAACTTAGAAAGGGAAGAAATAAAGGGGTTTGAGGTGGATGATGTTGCTCCCCCTATGCCTCGTAAAAGCCCTAAAAAGAAAAAGCCTAGATTGAGTAAAAAGCAAAAGGCCGTTCAAGCTGCAGAAAAGGCTCCTGTAAAGGAAAAGGTTGAAAGGGAAGTTGTTGAGGCAGTTGAGAAAAGCGAACCCGCTGCGAAGGATGTGCCCGCTGTTAATGCTCATATATGGGGGGGGAAGTAGCTTATTTACATTCCTATTTGTTGGGTCACTGCCATTAAGTTAAGCAGGTTGATGTAGGATGTGCTGACGATAGGAAGCGCATCGCTTGCCGTTGATGCGCTTCCTATCGTCAGCACATCCTACTATTTTCTTAACTTAATGACAGTGATCTGAAATATAATGCGGCTGTGTCACCAGCAGATAGAGGTGAAGCAAACTCTATTTCCATTTTATAGAACAACCTATACTTGCAATCTGTTCTTTGGGACCATGTTTGGTCTGGGAAACTTGCTTCATTGCATCAAATAAATCTCTTTTTACATCGTCAGCTGCCGTTTGTTTGTTACTGGCATCCAATCTACCTCTATACTGCAACTCTTGGCGTGAGTTGTAACCAAAAAAATCAGGGGTGCAAACTGCACCATATTGTTTAGCCACTTCTTGGCTTTCATCTAATAAATATGGAAAATCAAAATTTAGCTGTTTAGCTAAAAGTTGCATGTTTTCAAAAGAATCTTCTGGGTAGTTAACAACATCATTTGAAGAGATGGCAACTGTTGCAATACCAAGTGTTTTAAGCTCAGCAGTGTCACGTAATAAGCGTTGATGAATGGCTTTTACATAAGGGCAATGGTTGCAGATAAACATGACTAATAAGCCTTTTTCACCCATACATTTTTCTAATGTCCAACGCTGACCATCTGTGCCAAGAAGGTCAAAGTTATGGGCTTTTGCTCCAAATTCGCAAACAGGGGGATTTAAAGAAACCATGTTTTACCTATATGTTGTGATATTTAAGCTATATTAAATCTTAATAACATCAATTATTAATGAGTTCCAATGTACAGTAAATTGAAGATTTTTTGTATTTGTTTTTTATTATATGCTGTCTGTATATCAGGATATGCAGCCAATAAAAAAACAAAGACAGTGAATGAATTGCAGGTACTTATTGATGTTTCAGGCAGTATGAAAAAAAATGATCCGCATAATTTAAGAATTCCTGCGATCAAATTATTGATTAATTTACTTCCTGAAGGTACGAGGGCTGGGATTTGGTTGTTTTCTGAAAACACCAAGCAGTTGGTTAAAACAGGGACTGTCAATAAACAATGGAAAAAACAAGCGATACTAAGGCTCAACAGGGTTCATTCACGAGGTTTGTTTACTCATATTGAAGATGCTATTGAAAATGCGACTAAGGATTGGCTCAAATCCAATAAAAAACATAATCGAAATTTGATTTTGCTCACTGATGGTATGGTTGATATTTCAAAAGATATTATGCAAAGTGCAGAGTCTCGCTCTCGTATTATGACTGAACAAATCCCTTTGCTACAGCAAGCTGGGGTAAAAGTGCAAACCATAGCGTTATCAAAAGAAGCTGATGCTGAACTGTTAAATAAGTTATCTCTTGATACAGGAGGCTGGTCTGAAACTGCACTCTCTGCGGCTCAATTACAAAAAGTATTCTTTAAATTGTTTAAGCAGGCAATTCCTCAAGATACTGTGCCTTTACAAGGTAATAGCTTTACTGTTGATAAATCTATTAAGGAATTTTCAGTACTTATTTTTAAACAGCCGGGCTCTGATAGGCCAATATTAATTTCCCCTAGAAATAAGAAAATAAAATACCAAAGTAAGTTAAGTAAAGTCGCTTGGGTGAGTGAGAAAAGTTATGACTTAGTCACTATTAAAAAACCAAGAGCAGGGGGGTGGAAAATAATTGCAAAAATGGATCCTGAAAATCAAGTAATGATTGTTACTGATTTAAAGTTTGAGGTTGATGAAATACCTAATTATATTTTAGCGAATGAAGAAGTGGTAGTGAGTGGTTTTTTTACAAACAAACAGCAGCTTATTAGTCGTCAGGATTTTTTAAGGTTAATGGATATTTCTGTAACAATAGATAGTACTAAAAAATGGCCAATACCTGCGGTGCCAAGTAAACAAGGGCTTTATAGTAAAACTTTAAAGTCGGTGCTCAAACAAGGTAGACATACATTAAAGGTTGTAGCTGATGGTAAAACTTTTAAGAGGGAGGTAGCTAAAACGATTGAAGTCATTGAAAGTTTAGTGGCTGTTGAAAAACAGGTTGATTTGGCTGCACGGATAGTTTTGATTAAGCTTATCCCGAATAGTTTGGCTATCAATACAGAGATGATGACGATTGAGGCAAGCATTAGCCAGCTAGGTCAACAAACAATAAGCAAAGTGATAGAGAAAAAGGATGGGCAATGGTTGTTGCTTGTATCTGAACCAAAATTGGGTGCTAGCAAACTAGTTAATTTTTCTATTATCGCTAACACCCCTCAAGGCCAATCAATTTCACCGGTCATTCTTCCTATTGTTATTGATGGGCGTTTGTTTAATCAGCCAAAGCCTAAAGTTACTGTTATTAAACAGTCCAAAGAACCTAATAAAGTTGACCAAGATGAAATTAAAAAAGAACCAGAGGATGAGGGAGATGATGATATTGAAGAAGAGCCAATTAATTGGATGAAAACTTCTATTATCGTTTTACTCACTAATATACTACTTATTGCTATTGGATTTTTTGGGTACAAGTACATAAAAAAACAATCAGTGAGTAATCAAGAAGCATTATTGAGCAGGTTGGATTGATGATAGAGCTAGATTTGGTTACTGTTATTTTTATGCTAGAGGGAGTGATAGCACTGTTTTTATTGCTATTGTTGTTATTTTTCTTTAAAAGAAAAAATAACAACACTGGGATTGCAGTATCAGCCAAAGTTATCGATAAATTACAAGATACTGAAAATATAAAATTAAAAACAACACATGCTTTGCTTTCGGCTCACTGTGATTTTGAACCTGATGAGTTAGATAGTTTAGTGGGAGATATTAAGGCTAGTGAGCGTGCTTTATATCAGGCAATCATTAAAATATATTTAAATAATGATGGCGAGTTGCTAGGAAAAATTGATAAGCAGATTGATAATCTTTCCGAGCCTTATTGTAAAGCTTTATCACATTCTTCAGGAGGAGGCACTGAAAAGAAAGAGCAATATGAGCATGAATTACAACGATTAGAGCAAGAAAAAAAACGCCTGGGTGAGCAACTCACTATTGCTATGACTACAATGGATGAAATTTCAGCTGAATATACTCGGGTATTTAGTGGTACACAAACCGAACTGGAGTTGGAAAATAGTAGTAAGAAGATGTTTGATATTTTTCAACGAGCAGGAATAAAGATTAATGCGACTACTGAAGGTGAGGGATAAAGGATGATGAGTGCAGCAATGAGTATAGTGGTACTGGAAATAGCTATCGTGTTATTAGCTATTGTTTGTGTACTAGTGTTTTTGGGTTGGAAGCAAAGAAAAAAGCTAACGCAACAGATTGAACAATTAATGGATGCAGTCAATAGCCAGCAAGATGACCGCAAAAAAAAGTTAATACAGCTACTGGTAGAAGACTACGCACTTGATGTGGCGGAAGCGGCAGAGGCAGGAGGGAGTATGGTGGAGGCTGAAAAACAATTTCTCCAGCAGTTTGTCAAACAACAAGTTGAAAAAACAACGGTAACTGATTTTTATAGTCAATTGTGCGCATTGCTTGATCAATATTTATATTTTGTACCTAAAAATGTTCAGAAAAATAATATTGAGGAAAGGGGGGCTATTAAAGTCACAACGGATATAGGAAGTTTGGGTGATATAAGTGAACCTGAACAGGCTGGTGAAGAGGAGGTTAAAGAAAGGGATGAACCACCTGTTAATGCTAAAGCTGATGAGTCAGTTGAAGAGCCTGAGCCTGACTGGGGTGAGGCTTTTGCAGAATCAGGCGAAGAAATGGATGAGGAGGTTAAGCAAGGGTATGAATCTGCTAATGTCGAAGCTGATAAGCCAGAGGAAGACCCTGAACCTGACTGGGGTGAGGCCTTTGCAGAATCAGGGGAAGAAATGGATGAGGAGGTTAAACAAGGGTATGAGGAAGATATAAAAAAATAGCTATTTATATTAAAAGAATGAGGTTACCCACTGAGAGCTTTACCGTCATTAAAGTAAAGAAATAAGTAGGATGTGCTGACGACAGGAAGCGCATCAAAGGCAAGCGATGCGCTTCCTGTCGTCAGCACATCCTACATCAACTTACTTATTTTGTGATATTTCATGCAGCTCAATATTGATTAGTCTGAGGGTTGCTAGTACGGCAGCAAAAACTTGATTGGAATGAACGCCACGAGTTCTACGTGTGGTCTGTTCACAATCCCAGCTAATAACACATTCAGTAAGGGCGTTAGTATGTCCGCCTTTAGGAATTCTGACTTCATAATCTAATAGTGCAGGTAGAGTATAGTCGTGTAGTTTCATAACCTTATTGATGGCATCAATAAAGGCATCAAAACCACCATTGCCAGAACCTGAAGCAATGTGTTTTTCACCTTTTACTTCCACTCGAACGCTAACTGTTGCTTCTAGGTTAAATCCACTGGTGATAGAGCAATTAAGGAGCTTTATGTGGTGGTAGTTTTTACTTTCTAAAACATCAGCAATGATAAAAGGTAGGTCATCCGTTGTAATCGTTTGTTTAGAATCGCCTAGCTGTACGATTTTAGCTAACACTTTCTTTTGGTTTTCTGCAGAGAGTTCTAGCTCTAATAACTCTAGGTTTTTTTTGAGAGATGCTTTGCCACTCATTTTTCCTAAAGCATAACTGGTAATACGAGAGAAGCGTTCGGGGACTAATTTACTTTTGTACAAATCTCCTTTTTGGTCGCCATCTGCATGGATACCAGCGGTTTGGGTAAAGACATCTGCACCCGTTATCGGTGTGTTTGCTGCAATACGCTTTCCTGAGAAATTTTCGATCATATTGCTGGTGCGAACCAAATGACTTTCATCAATAGATAAGGTCATATTCATTTTATCTCGCAATACCACTGTTACTTGTGCAAGGGAAGCGTTGCCTGCGCGTTCGCCAAGGCAGTTAATAGTACAATGAATAGAACTGATACCTGCACGTACAGCTGCCAATACATTGGCTGTTGCTAAGCCATAATCATTGTGAGGGTGAAAATCAAATTGTAGTTCTGGGTAGCGAGTACACATATCATGCAGGCTGCTATAAACTTCATCAGGGGACATAACCCCTAAAGTATCAGGTAGCATAAAATGACTGATTCCGGAGCGTTGTAAATTATCCATTAACCCAAAAACATAATTACGGTTATCTGCATAACCATTTGACCAGTCCTCTAAATAGACATTGACAGTAAGGCCTTTTGTTAAAGCATAATCAACAGTTTTTAAAATATCACTGGTATGTTGTTCAAGTGTTTTGCCTAACTGATCCCTGCAATGTTTTTCACTGCCCTTAGTGAGTAGGTTTATAACACTACCACCTGTTTCCAAAATCCAATCAACACTTTTGGTGTGGTTTACAAAACCCAAGACTTCAACACAACCATCAAAGCCTTCCTCTCTTGCCCAGTCATTAATCCGTTTTACGGCCTTTTTTTCACCTTCTGAAACTCCAGCTGAAGCAACCTCAATGCGGTCAACCCGTAACGACTGCAATAATGTTTTAGCGATATTGACTTTTTCATCAGGAGAGTATGAGACACCTTGAGTTTGTTCGCCATCGCGAAGTGTAGTGTCCATTAACTGGATATGTCTGGGGTGTATGGACATGGTATTTACCTAGAAGAGCGGAAGAAGATAGTCATAAGTGGATAAGGAGTCGATCAAAAGAAAACAGTTCTTCATGGCTGGACGGGGTACTTACCCCGTACAAAATATTCAAAGCTACATTGCCATAATACTTGCATTTCGGTTTAACAAAAAATATAAGCTTATAGTCGCTGTTTTTTCAATTGTATTGAGCTGGTTGAAACGGGGTTACAAACCCCGTCTCGCTCAGAATAATGGTTTATAGGATGTGCTGAGGTACGAAGCGCATCACATGCTGAATATGGTAACCGTTCAGTCCCCTCTTTGGAAAAGAGGGGGTAGGGAGATTTTATTAGACAAATCCCCCTCAATCCCCCTTTTTCAAAGGGGGAGGTGAACGGTTACTAAATATGCGCTTCGTACTTCAGCACACCCTATAATTTTTGGGTTTAGTAAAACCTTGCTCCTAAGTGTTAAGCTACTTGGATATTATGTCCAAAGCCAAGGAAAAGACTGTTTATGCTTTTCTTCATATTGGTCAATATAATCAGTTTGCTCAAGGGTTAAGCCTATATCATCCAGCCCTTTGATTAGGTTGTCTTTGCGGAAAGCGTCAACGTCAAATTTAAAACCATTACCAGCTGGGGTAATAAGCTCTTGGTTTTCTAAATCAACCGTAAAAGATACGCCTTCGTTAGCTGCAACTTCATCCATTAAGCTAACTAATTGCTTTTTAGTAGCAACAATAGGTAAGATGCTATTTTTAAAACAGTTGTTGTAAAAGATATCAGCATAACTTGTTGAAATTATGGTGTTAAATCCATAATCTTCAATGGCCCAAGGCGCATGTTCACGAGATGAGCCGCAACCAAAGTTATCACCTACAACTAATATTTTAGCGCCTTTGAATTTCGGATTGTTAAGTTCAAATTCACTATTATCACTACCATCTTCGTTAAAACGCCAATCATGAAATAGGTGTTTGCCAAAGCCGCTACGTTCTACTTTTTTTAGAAACTGTTTAGGAATGATTTGGTCGGTATCAACATTGCTTCGTCTCATTAATGCCGCAATGCTTTGGTGTTTTTTATATGCTTCCATCGTATTTATCTCTATTAAAGGTTGCGAATATCAACAAAATGACCTGCAGTAGCTGCAGCAGCTGCCATAGCGGGAGAAACTAAGTGTGTACGTCCGCCTTTACCTTGACGGCCTTCAAAGTTTCTATTTGAAGTGGATGCGCTACGTTGACCCACGGTTAATTCATCACCATTCATCGCAAGGCACATTGAACAACCTGGGTCACGCCACTCCCAACCAGCATCTAAAAATATTTTATCCAAGCCTTCCTCTTCTGCTTGTTTTTTAACGTGGTAAGAACCAGGTACGGCAATCGCTGTTACATTGTCGGCAACCTTTGTGCCTTTTGCAATGTCTGCAGCAATACGGAAATCTTCAATACGACCGTTAGTGCATGAGCCAATAAACACTAGATCAACAGGAATGTCAGTAATTTTTGTATGTGCAGTCAGTCCCATGTATTTTAGAGCATCTTTACAGGCTTGGCGTTTAATCTCATCATCAAAATCTTCTGGAGCTGGGATGATGTTAGTGATTCCTGTTACTTGCTCTGGCGAAGTACCCCAAGTAACTTGTGGCTCAATGTCAGCAGCATCTAAAGTAATGATTGCGTCAAACTTAGCACCTTCATCACTGGGTAGTGACTTCCAGTAGGTCAATGCTTTGTTCCAGTTATCACCTTTAGGAGCAAATTCACGCCCTTCAAGGTAATCAAATGTTTTTTGGTCTGGGGCAACAAGTCCTGCTCTGGCACCTGCTTCAATTGCCATATTACAAAGTGTCATGCGGCCTTCCATAGAAAGCTTAGTGATAGCTTCGCCAGCATATTCAATAACAAAACCGGTGCCGCCAGCCGTACCAATTTTTCCTGTTATAGCTAGAGCAATATCTTTAGCGGTTGCATATTTAGAGAGTTCGCCATCAATTTGAATAAGAAGGTTTTTGGATTTTTTCTGAGGCAATGTTTGTGTTGCCATCACATGTTCAACTTCAGATGTGCCTATACCAAAAGCTAAAGCACCAAAAGCACCGTGAGTGGCCGTATGGCTGTCTCCACAAACTACAATCATGCCTGGGTGAACAAAACCATGTTCAGGTACTACGATATGGATAACCCCATTATTTGGGTTCTTCATATCATATAAGTTAAGCCCATTTTCTTGGCAGTTGTCTGCCATAGTCTCAATTTGTTTTTTAGCAATAGGGTCTGCAATTGGCAGGTCTCTATTTTTAGTTGGAACGCAGTGATCCATGGTGGCTAAAATACTATGTGGATTACGTACTTTACGATTTGCGATTCTTAGGCCTTCAAAAGCTTGAGGACTAGTAACTTCATGCATTAGATGGCGATCAACATAAAGTAGAGGAGCTTGACCTGTTGCTTCAACCACAAAATGGCTGTCCCAGATCTTTTCGTACATGGTTTTTTTCATAGTATTTTCCAAAGCTTTTAGCTCGGTTAAGAGAAAATTGAGCTGGCGCTTATTGTGTGGATTGTTTAAATATTAATTAACTGATTATTATCGCTTATCAGGGGGGTATTTTGCAATGCTGTTTTATGTTTCTTAAAAACAACATAATTGTTGCTATAAAACAATTATGTAGCCAAATAGGAAACAATTAATCAATAAATGGTGGTATTGTTTTCTTTTTTCGATACTGTATTATGGCAACAACTTTGGAGTCTCTTATAGATTTTTAATCTAAGTCTTATCTTTTTAAGAGGAAGATTAGGTTAAATTCATACTCCTAAACCCAATTCATATACCTCCTCGTTGTGATAGCAGACAAATACTGCGAACTTTTAACCTCCACTAACTCAGTTACTGGAGGTTTTTTTTTGGGTTTAATTAAACACTGTTCAGTTAATATTCATGGTGGCTGACTTATTCTAGTCTCAACATCAAACAACAGGAGAAAGTCATGAAAATGCTAACTTTAATCATCGTATTAATGATTATCCCTTTCACAAGCCAAGCAGAAAGAAGTCATCATTTTAAGCATAGGCATACTGAACAAAAGCATAACAATAGTTACTTTTGGCAAGATGTTGAGCGCCGTCAACACAAACAGGAGAGGCGTATAGAAAGAGGTGTAGATAAAGGGCAGTTGACGCGTAGAGAAGCTAAAAAACTACATAGAGAGCAAAGACATGTCGCTAAACAGATTAGGCGTTTAGCACGCTATAATTATATTAGCCGGCAAGATAAACGAGATGTGATGGAGCATTTAGATTATGTGAGTGAGAAAATAAGAATATTAAAGCATAATCAGAATTATGTTCACCGGAAAGCATATCGTTACGAAAAATCAACAAGACATATTGGTTCAAACCATAGAGATAGAAATGACCGATATGTATCTTTTATGAATGAAGACCTTAGGGCTGGTATTTATTTAAGATTTTGAGTGGATATATGTTGCTCACGTATTGGCTATTGGGTTAAGTCTTATATTTGGCTCTTTTGAATTCTAAATAGATTTGTTTAGTGTTTTCTTGGTAAATATTAAAGGGAACTGTTGTGCTGGGGGGGGGTTATCATGAGTGCTAGCTTTGCCCCAAGTATGATAGAGTCAGGAAAGGCTACTTAGTTTAGGTGTTATTACAATATGCCCCGTATTTCCTGTACCTATGCTGGCAGGTGTGGTTCCTGTTAAAGGGTGTATCACTATCACTCTACCTCCCGCTTCCAGGTAGCCGATCCCCAGCCCTCTCCCTGCTTGGGTGGTGGCTTAAGAGCACAAGTTTTGGGTAAGTAGTTACGATGATCTTTAAATAAGCAGTGGTAAGTTAATGGTCATAATGTAGAATACTAAAATAAAAATAATAACTATAAAAATAATGAACCCAAAAACTGACTCTTTTAATTTTCAATTTATTAGCGATTGCATTCGACGTGTTTTACCTAATTCTCAAGCCATAGCACTCGCGTTAATTTTAATTGTCGGTTTTTTGCTCATTGTTAATTTATCAGATGTTTTAATGCCTGTGTTTGTCTCTGTTGTACTGGCTTATTTATTACAGGGTATTGTCAAGAAAATGGAAGATAGAGTGCCGCGATTGGTTGCTGTCTATGTTGTTTTTTCAGGGTTTATTACGTGCTTAGGCTTGGTTATTTTTGTTTTGATGCCCATGGCTTCTGCGCAGGCTGTTCAATTAGTGCAACGTATTCCAGAGATAGTAAAAAGCGCACAAGTTGAAATAATGCGTTTACCAGAGCTTTATCCTCAATTTATTACTGAAGATAATATTAGAGGTGTTATGTTAACTGTTCAGGATGAATTGTTAAATTATGGTCAGGAACTACTTTCAAACCCTGCTTCTTCGGTTGTTAGTCTTGTGTCGGCGATAGTTTATTTGTTTTTAGTACCTTTGATGGTATTTTTCTTTTTAAAAGATAAGCAAGTCATTGTTACTTGGTTTTTAAAGTTCAT
>Ga0256840_1002185_pt1 | contig 17509 bp, 18 predicted proteins | sample 355202metaG_FD_185969 | JGI IMG/M metagenome (GOLD analysis project Ga0256840, IMG submission 185969) | Hydrothermal vent microbial communities from Mid Atlantic Ridge, Atlantic Ocean - 355-202 | ecosystem: Environmental > Aquatic > Marine > Hydrothermal vents | place: Atlantic Ocean: Mid... | reverse complement strand
CACTCATAACTTGCACATCTTGGTTCTTAGAAAAGAGCGTGAGGACACTCTCGTCTATGTAGTTGTCTACAAGTTTTATGGAAGTCTTTGCACTCTTTATGAGCTTGGCTACAAATGCATACGCATCAAACACCTGCCCATCGTAAAAGATGCCTTGTCTAGGGGTGAGAGAGTTGTCCTGAAGTCTGGTATCTATGTTACTCACTTTATAATTGAGTGCCTGCACCTCTTGTTCCAGAGATACAAATCTATCATGCGTGATTTTATCTACATTGATAGCATATCCATTGGAGATGTAGTTTTTGAGTACCTTGGTTGCCCATTGTCTAAATTTTATTGCTTTTGCAGAATTTGCGCTGTACCCAACAGCCAAAACAATATCTAAGCTATACAACTTTACAGGTTTATCAGAATTTGAAAAGTGCATTTTTTGCACATTGCTTTTTGGACTTAATTAAAAAAATGGGTGCACAAAATACCCTTCAAAGTATGGTATATTGGGAGTAAACAAAGGTTTATTGGCTAACTATGATTATCCACCGTAGGTGGTACACTTTCTCCACTGGCTTGCATACTCAAAGCCTCTGGGTACTTTTTGTAGTGCTTGCGTACAGCATTGGCTAATTTCTTCTTCGTTTTTTCATCTACGGGTGTAGGGATTTCATCGGGAAGTGCTTTAAGGAGTTCTGCCACAAGTTCATTTTGTGGGTGAGGCATAAGGGGTTGCCATGAACCTAAAATGTCTCTGTTTACATGAGAAGGTATGGAACCCATGATACCTACATCATTTTGGTCATGCACAAGCAGACCCGATGTTGTTCCTCTGTCTAGCGTAAGTACTTGAAAAAGATAAAGTGTATGGTAGGCAAGTTGTTCTTCCAAGTTTTGCTTAGTAAATGACGGGTGGGAAGAAAGCTTAGCATTGATGATGGCGATGTATTTGTCTATCACAGCTTCTCCTACTTCTTTAGCAAAGGCTTTGTCTGCTTCAAAGTCACCTGTGTTATGTCCTTCTAAGTAGTAATGACTTACCCCTCTCGTACGTCCAAGTGCGGGTATGTCAAAATATCTGTCCCCTTGTGCTGCACCCTCTTCATAAAGTGATTTCGTCACCTCTTTTAATGTTGCAGAAAATATCTTTTTATCTAAGTCTGACTCTGAAAGTATAGAAGGGTTCAAGTCAGCCATAATACGCCAATAGCCTTCACCATTTCTCATCTGTGTCCATGAGATATGCATATGCATAGACGGAGCATGAGGATTTCGCGGATGAATGATAGTGGAAATAGCCGTAGCCGAACCTAACTTTTTAGTCTCGTCATCATCGTAATGCACTTGTGAGACGTTCACCGAACCACGATTAAAAACCACAGTATCACGTGCTTCATAGCGTGAACCACCACCATGTAACCCACCATCACGTCCCCAAACAACAGCTGCACATGATTTACCCTCACCAAATTCTAATGCTAGAGCATTGAGTTTGGAAACAAAATACGATTGTAAACCTTTAACTAAGTCATAGGCCTCTTTAGCTTGTGGTGATTTTGCTGGGGTTCTCATCATATTTTAACCTTTTTTCTAAAATAATTGTCGCCATTATATCATACAAATTTTTATTTCATTTTGATACAATGCTTACTAGGAAAAGAATTAAGAACAAAAAAATATCAAGGATATAAAGAATGAAAAATCTCAAAAATTATTATCTACTCATAGCAAGCATTTCACTTTTAGGGCTTTCTGGTTGTACCCCTGCAAGTCAATATCTCAATACACCTACTAAAACAACAAGCAACACCGTAGTACAGTATGAAAGTCCAACACCACGTAAACTAGCACTCTATCAACAAACGATGCGTTCTGTAGCATCTGGCATAAAACATGACTCAAAGTATAGACGAATAGCACTTGATACATCTGAAAAAAAAGAATGGTTCAAAACACTCACCTATAGACTATGGGACAGACAAATTACCCGTCAACAGTTTATGACCGAAGGCCTAGCCAAATACCCATCAAGACGATATGAATTTCAATTTGTGATAGATGGTTTTGCGAATGTTTGTGGGTAAACATAATCAATAGGGTCAACAACTCCTGCCTCTTGAAACCCATTTAGTCTTAATCGACAAGAGTCACACATCCCACAAGCCCTTTGCTCTTCTTTATAGCATGACCAAGTGTCTTCTAAAGGTACAGACATTTCTAAAGATTTTTGTACTATCTGAGACTTTTTGAGTGCCACTAGTGGCATTTTAATCGTTAAATTTGTTTCTTCTTTTGTTCCCATATTGATAGCTTTTTGCATCTGTTCTATGTAACTCTCTCTACAGTCAGGGTAACCAGAACTGTCTTCTTCTACCACACCTATAAAGAGCGCCTTAGCCCCATGCTTTTCTGCCACCGCTGCTGCTATGGAGAGGAAAATACCATTTCTAAAAGGTACATAGGTTACGGGTACACCCTCTTCAATGCCACCTGTGGGTACGTCTATGTTTTTGTCAGTAAGTGCCGAAGCACCTATTTGCTCGAAAAATGGAAGGTCTATTTCATAGCTTTTGACAGCATTGACTGACGCTGCAACTTTACGAAAACACTCAACTTCTTTTGCCTCTGTACGTTGTCCATAGCTAAAATGTAAGGCGACAATCTCATAATCCTCATTTTGTGCTATTTTTGCAGATAAGGCAGAGTCCATGCCTCCTGATATGATGCATACTGCTATTTTAGACATTGATACCCTTTATACGCTATATTTACTGCCATTTTACCAACATTTGGGTAAACTTCCAACATGATAGATTTGGATAATCAAACAGACTTGAGCTTTGAGCTTTCTAAGTTAGAACAGATTGCAGATGCACTTAGCTCTAAAGAAGTAGAACTGCTCATCGTTAATGATGACACTATAGAAGCACTCAACACAGAACATAGGGGAAACGCAGCTATAACCGATGTGCTTTCTTTCCCACTTGATACACTGTTTACAGAACAGTCTATATTTGGGATACCTTTAGGTTCCATCATCATCGCGTCTTCATTTGTGAGAACAAAAGCCACAGAGTTTGGACATACTGAACAAGACGAACTTTCACTACTCTTTATACATGGTATGTTGCACCTGCTTGGTTTTGACCATGAAACAGATGACGGAGAGATGCGAGTACGGGAAAATGAACTCATCACACAGTTTGATTTACCAAAAAGTTTAATCGTAAGAACAGAGGAGTATTAATTTGAATTTTGTTATATTTGTTATCGCCATGGGTGTGCTAATTTGGGGTGCGGACATGATTATTAACCAGAGTGAACGTATTGCACTAAAGTTTAAAATTCCTGAATTCATCATCGGAGCAACACTCATTGCATTGGGGACATCTTTACCAGAGATGGCAGCAAGTATCGCTGCAAGTATGAATGGAAAACCAGACATCGCAGTTGCAAACGTAATAGGAAGTAACATCCTTAACATTACGCTCGTCTTAGCCACCGTCTTTCTTATCGCAAAAAACATCAACCCAAACAGAGACTTCTTTGCAAAAGACAGTACCTGGGCACTTGTACCTGTGCTAGTCTTTATACTGATGATAATAGATGGGGTCATCTCACGTTTTGATGCTACGCTACTCCTACTCCTGATGGGTGCATACTTATTTTTTTTACTTCAAGATGCTAAAAATATTCCTGAGGAGGATTTAGAAAATTTAGATGAGAGTTCTTTCTCTTGGACTAGTACTATACCTATGCTCATTGCTGCGTTTATGTTAGTCGTTATAGGAGCACATTTTACGGTAGAAAGTGCCTCAGAAATAGCTAAAAGTTTTGGTATCTCCGAATGGATTATCGGTATTATCATGATATCACTTGGAACATCACTACCTGAACTTGTCGTTAGTGTTTCTGCTGCTATCAAAGGTAAAGTTGATATGGCTATAGGAAATATCATCGGCTCTAACATGGCAAATACTACTGTCGTTATAGGTGCAGCTGCACTCACAAGCCCACTTACAGTAGATGCACCAGCATACTTGTTTGATATTGCAACTATGATTGTTGCAACACTCCTACTTGTGTTTATAACAGCAAACAAACTTTATAATAAATCTGCAGGGATAAGTCTTATAATTATCCTGGGGCTCTTTTTAAATAATACTTTACAAAGCATGTAAAATCATAAACCTACATGCCACTAGTATATTTTTCAACTTCTGTATCTAATGCATCCCAATTATGTTGGTATAAAGAAATATAATCCACCAAATATTTTCTTTGTCGTTGAGATATAAAATAAGTTAAATCCTTAAACATTTTCACCATATCTGGTGCACATATATCTTCATACATACTAAGTGCCGTTCTCGTATATTTCCCTAATGCCATAAATTCTTCTTCATGAATCATATTCTCAAATGATTCTCTTGAATCTCTTAAATATTCTATTGTCTGTAGTAATTTTTCAACATATTCTAAATCACTTTTTGATTTTTCTATCCCCTTAGAAACATCTAATACTTCTTTATTAAATAAAAAATTTATTTGATTTGTATTCTTTTTTCTCATTCGCATTTCTTCTGTCATGATAAGAAAACGATTCAAAGCCAAATAAATATCTTTTGCTTCAATTGGCTTTGTTATAGCTGCATTAATCCCTGCCAGTTCCATCTGCCTTAATTCATGTAAAAATGCCATAGAAGATATAGATATAATAGGTATTTTATTATATTTATTCATGGTACGAATCTTTTTTGTCATAAGTATTCCATCCATAATTGACATATTAATATCCGTAAAAATAATATCTATTTCTTCACGTTCAAGTAAATCAAGCATTTCAGAACCATCATGCATGCAAAAGAGTGTAATTTCTTCATGCATTAATATATTTTGTAAAATTTTTTCATCAACTTTACTATCTTCGACTATCGCAATGCGTGCACCCGCGTAATGCTCTAAATTATTTAACTCAACATCAATATCAGCTCTAATGATAAAAGACTCACGATTAAAATTATCAATATTATTAATACCTTTAACTGATTTACTATTAAGAATGAATATCTGGTAAAGTACCTCTTCTACGTCTCCAATGACAGTGGGACAGTATAATTCCGCATTTCCAATAGGTTTAGCAAGTTTTATTTTCTCTTCATCCTCAAAAAGTTCATGTACTATAATGATTTTAAAATCACTTTTATGATCTTTGAAAATATTTTTGAAAAAACTTATATGTTTATATGAAAGATCTGCAGACCTTATAATTGCCATGTCATATTTACTGAGATTAGGTTTTTTATTTTCAAAATCATTCAACTGCATATTGTGAATGTCAATACCATAGGTTTTAAAAATATATTGTGTTCTTTTTGTGTCATATTTATCTCTACCGATAAATAAAGCTTGTTTCCCAATTAAAAAATCTTTCAATTCTTTCTGATGGCTTTTATCGTTTTCATCTTCATAATATGGTATTTTGAATATATAGTGAGTACCCACAGATTTTTTGCTCTTTAGTTCAATACTACCACCCATTGCATCTACAATTATTTTCACTTTCACAAAGTTATTGAGATTTTCACTTTGACTTTCTATAATTTCACATACATCTAGATATTGTCTATAATCTTCCTTATTTATTATCCCATTTTCATTAATAATTTCAAAAACTAAAAATTTATTTTTACTATTTGAAACTTTTAATATCACTTCGCTATCTTTATTCAACAAAAGAGCATCTTCCATGAGTAGACATAATACTTGCTCTAGATAATCATTGTCACCTACAATATACCTACCGACATTATTTTCAACATCATAGTAAAGTATATGCCTATTGTCTTCTATTAAAGTAGCAACTTTATTAGTGAGCTCATGAAATAAACCACTTAATCTGAAAGGATTGTTTTCAATTTTTATTCCATTTTTAAATTGTTTACTTAGAACCGTATCTCTAGTTTTATTTTCATCCATAGATATGGACGATAATATAGGAGAATTATTCTTATTTTTTTTATTAAATAAATCAAAAATATTTTTCATGCTATCAATCACTTTCCATAAATTATGCTAATAAAAATACAATATATAAAAGTAAAATGGGTGAATTTATTCTCATAAAGTAACCTACTTACTATAATAAAGTATCATAGTACAATTAGGCGTTCTCGAGCGAGATCCTTAATTTTCCGTCTTCACCTCACGATGAATTTGGCTTTAACTTATAAAAAGTATAATACATTATTGTGATTTAAACATGACTTAATTCTCATTTAATATGAACTATTGTTTTCTATCATTTTATTATCTAATACTTCATTTTGAAAGTACCCATGTTTATAGAGCCATTTATAAATATCTGCAACCATCGGACCTGCAGTACTTCCACCATGTCCTCCATGTTCAACCAGCATTGTTACGATATACTTAGGGTTATCATAGGGTGCATAAGTCGTTATCCATGCATGTGAACGATGGAAATATGCTAATTCTGACTCTTTAAGCCTTACTTTTGTTGACTGCGGTATTGAAGTTACTTGAGAAGTACCTGTTTTCCCTGCAACAATAATGGGAAGTTTACTCATCGTCCTAAATGCAGTTCCCCCTCTTATGTTGCAAACGTCATACATTCCTTTACGAATTTTATCTAAATAAATGGGGTCAAAATCTATATGCTTAAGTATGGGTTCAACTATTTTTCCATCAATTTCTTTTGCCACATGAGGAACAGCTAAATTTGAAGTTGCTATCATTGCTGTGTAACGCGCAACTTGCAATGGTGTCACCAAGTCGTACCCTTGTCCAATAGCTGAAATAACAGTCTCTCCTTTATACCAAGGCTGTTTAAAACGCTTCATTTTCCATGCTTTGTCTGGCATGACTCCCGCATATTCTCTAGGTAAATCAACACCTGTTTTTACACCCAACCCGAAGGTATGTAAATATTTAGCCATGGCATCTATGCCCACTTTTAAACTTTTATTATAAAAGTATACATCACAACTTTCACGTATGGCTCGTCTAAGTCCAACTGTACCATGACCCCAACGTGACCAACACCTGAACTTATGTTTGCTTGAACCCAAAGTGATATGTCCTGAACAGTATTCAGCATTATCTAAGACATTTGGAATAGCTTTAGAAAATGCCAATGCCATCCCCATTTTGATGGCCGAACCTGGAGGATATGTACCGTGTATAAACTTATTCGTAAAAGGGTGTGCTAAGTCTGATTGTAATGCCTTCCAGTCTTTGGAGGATATTCCCCCAACAAATAAATTTGGATCGTATGAAGGATAAGAAACTGCCGAAAGCAACTCTCCATTGGTACGCATTACAATAGCTACACCCGTGTGCTCACCAAAACGTTCATATATCATCTGTTGAAGTTCTATATCAAGATTTAACTTGATGTTTTTATTGTCTTTAGGCAATACTTTTTCAAGTATATCTATGGCTTTATTGGTTGCAGTTACCTTAGATACTTCATAGCCCAATTCTCCTTGAAGTACTTTATTATAATGACGTTCTAGTCCACTCTTCCCCACTTTACCTACTTCATCTACAACAGCATCTTTTGCATTTTCTTTTTTATTTGAACGTCCTGTATAGCCCACCACATGTGCAGCAAATTTTCCATAAGGATAATAACGTTTTGTCTCAGCTTCAATCTTGAGATTCTTTTCCAACGAAAGTTTAGGATATGCACCCATCATACTCGAATAATGAATAAAATCAACCACTTTTATGTATTTATGATTGTATGGTGAATTATGTTTTTTATAAACTTTTAACATGACTGTTTTGTTCAAATCAGGAAAAGTTTCTATAAGTTTATTGATAAGTCCATCTAGTTGTTTACTTATGCTCTTAAGGTGCGGTGATATAGAGAGAGAAAAACCTATCTGATTCATCGCTAACAAATTGTCATGTGCATCACTTATCTCACCTCTAACAGGTTTTATAAATTGTTTTCTTTCTATATTTTCTTTTGCCAAACCTTCATAATAAAAGTTTGACTTAATGCTCACATGGTAAAGTCTAGTAATCATTACCGCCCAAAAAGAAAGAAATATAAATAATATAAATTTATATCTCATAATAACACCACAACAAGCATATCAACAACTAAAGAATACAGTAAGATACTATCTAACTCAATACTATGAACCTGAAATATAAAATCAAATGCAAAGAGTGCACTCAAATAAAAAACATCTAAAATAATCACTGAAATTAAAGGTTTACATATTTTACATTTCCTAAAATATTTTAAAGAAGAATAGACCATAACATAAAAAAGAAAAGCTGAAATAATTGTTAAAAATAATGGCAAAGAAAGATTGACTTCAAGGTTAACTAAAAAAATGATGGAAAGAAATATATAAAGTGATTTTTGTTTTTCTAACCCTACAATAAGCATGTAGGACATTGCACCAATCAAAAGAGGTAAAAAAACATAAATAGAAATAAGCATAGGATAAAACAATACTAAAAAAGTAACAGAAATCAACAACAGTATTCTATGCTCATCCTTTTTTTCTTGTGCCATACTAACAACTCATATCAAGATAATTTATAAACCAATGCAACTTCATTACACACAGGAAAATGAATACATTTAATACAATCAGCCCAAATTTTATGCTCAGGTATTACCTCTTTATTAATTTCATGAAAATCCAGTTTTTCGAAAAAAAGTGGCAAGTACGTAAGAACTAAGACATCTTCTTCTATACCCAACTCTTTTGCTTCACGTAAGGTAAATTCAATCATACGTTTACCCACATTTTGTCCACGATAAGTCTCTTCAACAATTAAACTTCGTATCTCTGAAAGTCGTTTAGAATGGATATGTAAGGCTGTATATCCAACTAACTTACCACCCTCTTTAGCTAACACATAGGAACGTATATTAGTTGCAACTTCGTCATCACTACGATTAAGAATAATACCATCAGTAACTTCCCTAGTAACTAAAGCCTGCATCTCAGAGATATCAGACAACTTTGCCTTAACAAGTTCTATCACACTTTATCCTCTTGGATTCTCTTCACTTCATCCTCGACAGAAAAAATAGTTTTTAAAATATTTTGATGTACTCTATCATGACCATTTTTCTTAAGGTTTGAAATTGTAATGGAGCCAGGGAATTCACGTTTGAGTTTATTTCTTTCTTTTTGATTCAGCTTATCTATTTTTGTAAAAACGGTTAAATATTTTTGGTCAGGACGAATAAAATCAGAGATATATGCTTCTACATCATCATCTATTTTTGCATGTGGATGTCGGGCATCTCGAAGGTGTATAAAAAGGCGAATTGACACACGATGCTGAATGAACTCAACCAAATTTTTTTGCCACACTTCTTTTAGTGTCTTAGAAACTTTTGCATACCCAAATCCAGGTAAATCTACAAATCGGACAGGAAAACTCTGTTCTTTATATAAATAACGAGTTTCAAAGAAATTAATCAGTTGTGTTTTGCCTGGTGTTGCAGACGATTTTGCTAAGTTTTTTCTTTGAGTAAGTCCATTAAGGGTTGAACTCTTTCCAACATTTGAGCGTCCTAAAAAAACTACTTCACTCATGTCTTCAGGAAGGGAATCAGAAATACTTTGAGCAGATTTTATAAAATTAGCTTCAACAATACGAGGAATCATTTACTTTTTTCCATATCAAAGGTAAATTTTACAGGTTTTTTCTTTGAACCTTTCACGTTACTACTTCCAGTAATCATATTCACCGTAATTTCATCGCCTTTAGCTGTGCGTTTATTAAGAATATCCTCAATTTTTGCTTTACCAACCAATACATATAATGATGTCAAAGGATAATACTTTACCACATCAGAATTACCTAGATAGTGTCCTTTTTCATTTTGAAACTCAAAAGTGACATGACCTATAGCTTCATACATTTTTGCTTGATTTTTATCATTAAGATGCACGATAATTTTATCTGCATGTATCCAGTCTTTTAATTGTTTTACTTTCGCATTACCAATAAAGTGTACTTCTTTGTTCAGGTCAGTGGCATTCATTGAATCCGATGTGATTTCAACTTTTTCAGAAAAAGCCATCTGAGTGAAAAGTAAAAAGAGTGTTATTTTTAAAAATTTCAATACAAGCCTTATTATTTATCTAAGTATTATAGCAATAGTTTACTTTTCTATCGTATAAATCACTGCATCTATCACTGTACCATAAGCATCTTTTTGACTCGTATTGTATGTAAAAGTATCCCCCTTAATCACATTTTCATCTCTTGTAGCTACAAAAGGTGCAGTAATATTTAAAATTTCTGTTTCTTGATTATATTCGGCTTGTTGTGTTTCATAGGTATAGCCATTGCTATCGTCCATGACAACATCACCTTCAAGATAAATAGTATTTCCTATATATGTACCTTTATTGGCTACCAAAGATTCAATGCTTACAGATTTATACACAAGATTATTAATCGTTAAAATTCCTTCATCTCTTACACCATGTAGACCATACGCTCTACCTTGAAGTTTCTTGGTATCTACTTCTGTAAAAGTTGTGTATGTAAATTCTAATTCTTTGTTATGTGCTTTAGACTTGTCAACATAATCATTCAGTTTAATTGTAAATGAGCCACCAATAATAGTGACTATGGTAATAAATAATACAAATTCAGTTCTTAGTCCCATAAATCTAAGTACTTTTTCTCTAAACCTTCTTGAACTATAAGGTATTCTATCATCTCACGTACTGCTCCATCTCCACCCTTACGACTTAGTATAACTGTGGCAACCTTATCCACATAAGCACTTGCATCGCGTGGCACAAATGATATTTTTGCCGCTTTCAACATTTGTAAATCATTTAAATCATCACCAATTGCTGCAACATGCTCCATACTTAACTCAAGTTTTTCAAGTAAACTGTCTAAAACCTCTTTTTTATTATCTATGCCTTGGTAAAAGTGCTCAATATGTAATTCTTTTGCGCGACGTTCTACTATGTGAGAGCTTCTTCCTGTAATAATTGCTACTTGTTTCCCTAGTTTTCTCCATGATGCAATAGCCAGTCCATCTTTCACATTAAAAGACTTTATTTCATCACCCTCTTCACTATAGGTAATACGACTATCGGTCATTGTCCCATCAACATCAAGTACTATAAGTTCTATGCTCACAGTACACCTTTTGTACTTGGAATTCCTGCATTCTCATTGACTGATACTGCACGACGTAACGCTACAGCTAAGGCTTTAAATGCTCCTTCTATGATGTGGTGCTTATTTTTACCACGATTGTAGATAAGGTGAAGTGTTAAGGGTAAATTAAAGGCGAATGCTTTAAAAAACTCCTCAACAAGCTCTACATCAAAGTTTCCAACTTTACCACCTATAGGTAGTTCAAACACTAAAAATCCACGGTTAGACAAGTCAATATCACAGGTAATACTTGCTTCATCCATTACGACTGTGGCATTACCAAAACGTTCAATACTCTGCACGGGATAGATGGCTTTTCTAAGGGCTTGTCCTATCACTATAGCTATATCTTCTACCGTATGATGATCATCAATATGGGTATCACCTTTACAGTTTACTTCCATATCAATATGTGCATGTTTTGTAAAAGCTTCTAGCATATGATCATAAAAACCAACCCCAGTGCTTATATTTGCTTTTCCCGTACCATAAAGATTTAACTTAACGGTTATTTGTGTCTCTTTTGTCTCTCTGCTTACTTCTATCATTTCTCTATCCTGCTTCTAATTTCTTACGATAAATGCGCTTGCTAAATCATGACTATTTTTAAAGTCACGTGCTTCTTGCTCTGACCCAAAACCCATAAGCCACACCCTGTAAAGTGGTAATTTGTCTACGGTAAAACGTTTCACGGTTGGTTTATAACGTTTATATAACCCTGTGTACTTACGCTTAATTGTCTGTGCACCCTCATAACGCCTAAATGCACCTATTTGTATACCAAAATTTGAAAGTACAACACGTGTTTGAGTTGCATATTGTGTATTGTGTATTATCCGTGATGAAGACTCTATTTTACCTGCAAAACCAAGAACCTCTATACTAACCTTAGCAATCCCCATATGATCAAGGCCTATCTCTTTTCCTGCTGTATAAGAGCAGTCAATAATACGTCCCCTTACAAAAGGACCTCTATCATTAATTCGCACAATTGTACTCTTCCCATTTTGTAAGTTATTTACACGCACCATAGTGTCCATGGGCCATGTCTTGTGTGCTGCTGTTCTTGCATGCATATCGTACACTTCACCATTACTGGTGTGTTTTCCATGAAAGTTTGGACCATACCATGATGAGACGCCTTTCATCACTTGACCTACTTCAACATATGTAGGGTTATAACGTTTCCCCAAAACTTTATAAGAACGCATTGTTGCTCTATGCCTAGAAGCACTAGTATATTTTGTAGTATTTGATTTTCCGACGGTCTCACGTTTTTGAGAACATCCTGAAAATAATAAACTCACAAATAGAAAAATACACAGAACTAACAGGTGTGATAAATACTTCATGCTACCTCAATTGTTTATATATTTAGGTAGATATTATCTCTTTATTTATCTTTGTCTTTGCTTGTATCATCAGGGTTACAATATTTGGAAATAATTGATTTAATCATATCAATTTCTACTGGTTTTGTAGTATAATCATCCATTCCTTCTGCAATATAACGCTCCTTATCTCCTGTAGCTACATTGGCTGTAAGAGCAATAATTGGCACATGTGTAAGTCCACTTTTATTTTCATATTCAAGAATGCAATGTGTGGCATCTACACCATTCATCACAGGCATTTCTATATCCATAAATATAATATCATACGAAGCAAGTTGATATTCTTCACATGCCTCCTGTCCATTTGCAACAAGAGTAACATTTAAACCAAGTTTTTCTAAAATAATTTTAATAAGTTTTCTATTAATCAAATTATCATCAGCTACTAAAACACGAAGGTCAGAAAAAGATTCTACATTTTCAAATATTTTAGTTTGTGTCTCATATACTACAGCTTCTGTAGGCTCTTCCATATATTCTTCTATAGACTTCTCTATTTTCTCTGTATTAAGTATACGTATACATTTTCGTATACTCATTGGCGTTAATACGACATCATCGAAATGATGCTCTTCAGGATTTATTCGTGAACGTAATAAACCATTAGTCAGCAGTACAGTTTTACAATCTAGCGAAGCACACTGTTCCAATTCACCTGATAAACGTGCATAATGATGATCAAATATCATAATATCTGGTAAGTTTATAAATCCCATACCCTCAAACAAATCTTCATAATAGTGAATAGAGAATTCTGCACCTAAATGTCTCATATAAACTTCAATGTTAGTATCTAATTGCCTTTTAATATTTTTAACTGGCAAAGCCATACCAACACTAAGACCTGTAAAGTCTGGATACTCTACATAGGTTTTTTCATTATCTTTTTGCAAGGTTAATGTAAAGTAAAATGATGCACCTTGATTTGGCTTACTTTTCACATCAAGTTTACCACCCATAAGTTCAACCATTTTACGTGAAATTGTTAAGCCAAGTCCTGTACCGCCATATGCATTACCTGTATTTTTTGTAGCCTGAGAGAAAGCATTAAAGATATCAGATATCTGTTCCTCTGACAATCCTATACCTGTATCATTTACTGCAAACTTAATTTGAGATTTATCTTCTTTATTCTCTAAAGATTGCACAAAAATATTGATTTTTCCATAAGGTTCAGTAAACTTAATGGCATTGCCAATAAGATTGATTAATATTTGCGATAATTTTGTTGCATCTCCAAAAAAGTAACGTGGTAAAAATGGATCTATAAATACACCCAATTCAATATCTTTTTGATCTGTCTCATGTATAAAGATAGCCACTGTAGACTCGATCATTTCAAAAATATCAAATGAAGTATTTTCAATTGACATCTTGTCAGCATCAATTTTTGATAAGTCAAGAATATCATTGACAATCATAATAAGTTTATGTGAAGACCCCTCTATTAACGATAGAAACTCTTCTTGATCTACGGTTACTCCCATCTCTTTTAAAAGTTTTGAAAAACCTATAATACCATTAAGCGGTGTGCGTATCTCGTGTGACAATGTAGAAAGAAAGAGACTTTTAGATTCAATATCATCTTCTACTTTCTTAGATTTATCATGCACAACTTGGAAACTGCTATAAATATATGCAAAAATATCTTCTTTACTTTTTGCACCTTCTAATAACTTATGCATCACATCAGATTCAGTTGATCCATATGCAGTAAGTGCATTGATCTTATGAAGAACATTTATCAATGCTAGATTTTCATTTTTTTCATTTTTAATTTTTGCATAAGTGTAAAACAGTGCGAGTAATGCCAATAATAAGAGAGCAACATATACTAGTAATTCCCATAATATTTTAGCAGTTTTATATTTACTTCCATTCAATAGTTCTGTATAAACAATCGATCTCATACTATTAATTGACGTTTGTTTATTTTCTAAAAGTGTTATCCATTCACCATTTTTACTGTCATATAACATGTTACCACTTAATATGCTAATTCTCATGTCATCAATTTTAGTTGTCAACTCTGTAAATTTATGATCACTACTGAGTTTCAACAACTTTTCTTTTAAAGCTATGTTGTCAATTTCACTCTCAAAATCTGGAAGATATGAAGCTTCAACAAGTTTATCCCAAAAAATAATATTTGAGATGGGAATAGGGATTTTTTTAGTTAAATAATACGTTAACAAAAAGCTTTCTAATTCTGTGGCATAACTTACTTTAGATAAAGACACATATAACTGTAAAAGTTCCTTATCTTTATTATCGTTAATGTCAATATTAGATTTCTCAAGGTAAGATTTAACAGAAAAATCATCATTTGGGTTTCCAAGAATAAGTTCTATATTTTCCATATTACTTTTTAAAATATTATCTTTTAGCAATAATATTTTTTGCTCTTGTTGTGCTACATTGATGTCTACTTCTTTGATTTCTTTCAAAGATGCACTACTTTGGGTACTTCTTTCTTTGCATATATTAGAAGTTTTATCTGATTCATTAGTGTCAGAAACAAGTGTCATACATAAAGCTTCATCTAAAATTTCTTTTTCATAGTCGTGAAGTATATTTACATTTTCAAAAATATTGTTAATTGTTTTATTTATACGATATTTCGCAAAAGTCTCTACTGCTAAATATCCGCTTAGCCCTAATAATAATATCAGTGCCAATATTGTAACCATTAATGGTATTCGTTTTTGTTTTAACATTAGTCATTCCCTCTTAGATGCATAATTCTAACATATATATACTGTTTTATTTCACTAATTTATTAAATTTAGTTTGTGTTACAGGTATTACCAGTAAAGAATCTACAGTTAAAAATGGATATTCTAAATGATTCACTACTCGAATTTCATCCATATCTGTCTCATATTCTTTCGCTAGTTTTTCTAGTGTATCCCCCAATACAACAGTATGTGTAATCATATGTGATTTCTCTATTTTTTCTACAACAGGCAACTCATACCGTAAATAAAATGCATATATTTTTTCAATGGGAATAATAATTTTATAAAATCTGTTTTTATACAATTTTGTTACCTGTGGATTCAATTTTATTAGCTCATCTTTTTTCATATTAATTAATTTTTCAATATCATTTAAGGAACTACTCCCTTCTATCTCTACTTCTATAAGATTATTTTTAATCTCTAGTCTCTCATCAACGCCTATGAGACTGCTCTCACCTATCATAGCAATAAGTAAAATCTTTTTTATATAATTTCTAGTTTCTTTAGGTAAATATTTCAACCTATCATCCGTCAATACACTTATATCATCTGTTCCAGCACGTTTTATGGCTTTATTGACACAGCCTTCACCACAATTATAAGCCATAGCCGCTAAATACCATTTGCCGAATACTTTATGAAGTCTATTAAGATGTTTGATTGCTGCTGCCGTTGCACTGACTGCATCACAACGCTCATCATAATGTTCATATACAACAAGATTATAATCTTTGGCCGTTGCAGGCATAAACTGCCATAGCCCTACTGCTTTTTTAGGTGAAACAATATCTGTAGAAAAACCTGACTCAATCATAGAAAGATAAATAAATAAATCACTTACACCATCTTCCATTAATTTACCTTGCATCATGGGTAATAGTGTTTCCCCTCTCTCCAAAGATCGAAGATAAAAACGTTTTAAATGTTTTTCATTTTTTCTGACAAAAGAGATAAAAGTGCTATTATATAGATAATCTTCAGTAACATCAAACTCATTAAATACATACGCGTAACTTGGATATTTATTTTCCAAAGAGAGTGCATGACTCCCCGTATAACATACCAATACCAAGAAAAAAAACTTCAAATAATGCATCAACATTAAAACTTAAATAATCTTTGTGCATTCATTGTACTTAAAGCTTCTATTTCACTACGTGATAAAGTTGAAAGTGCAGCCATTTTTTCTGCAACAAGTGACGTGTAGGCAGGCTCATTACGTTCACCTCTATGTGGGTGTGGTGTCAAGTAAGGAGAATCGGTTTCTATAAGTAATTTTTCTTGAGGGATTTTAGGATATACGTTAATAAGTTTTTTCGCATTTTTAAAGGTTATAACGCCTCCAATACCGTAGTAAAAATTTTTCTTTGCAAGCTTAAGGAGTGATTCATCCGCATTATAGCAATGCAGTACTCCTCCTTCCTTTCCTGCATACATATCTAATAATTTAAGACAATCAGTACTTGACTCACGTACATGTACAATAAGTGGTTTTTGCATCTCTTTTGCCCATACAATTTGATCTATAAATACTTCTTTTTGCATTGCTTTTTCTTGTTCTATCTCTACGGAAGACTCTGGTAAACGAAAATAATCTAAACCACATTCTCCAATAGCCACACACTTGGGATGATGCACAAACTGTTCTAAATAAATTCTTTTATAATTTTGTGCATCATATGGGTGTACTCCTACAGAAAAATAAATACTCTCATACTGTTCACTAAGTGCAACTGCCTTTTCAAGGGTTTTAGGGTCAGCTCCAGGGATAATAAATTTTTCAACACCTTTACTTTTTGCATTTTCAAGTACACTTACTATGTCATCATTATATCGTTCATCATCGAGATGGCAATGGGTATCTACTATCATGTATAAACCTACAGTTTTTTTGTATTATAACAAAATTTCAATACAGGTACATGTTTATATAATCTTTAATAAGATACCATCTAATCATAGCAATCTTTAAGGGGGATTAACTATGCTTGGATTCACAATTTTATCAATCTTTATCATATTAATTGTCAGTATCGTTATATTTGAAATAAGAAATGAGAAAAAATATCAAGCAAAACGACGCAATAAACGGGACGACACTCACAACCAAACAATACAAAAATTCCCAAAAGATGCATACACAAGTCCTCCAAAAAAAGAAAAAAAACAAACAATACAACAAAATATAAAATC
>Ga0256840_1002184_pt1 | contig 17510 bp, 15 predicted proteins | sample 355202metaG_FD_185969 | JGI IMG/M metagenome (GOLD analysis project Ga0256840, IMG submission 185969) | Hydrothermal vent microbial communities from Mid Atlantic Ridge, Atlantic Ocean - 355-202 | ecosystem: Environmental > Aquatic > Marine > Hydrothermal vents | place: Atlantic Ocean: Mid... | reverse complement strand
CCTATCCTCAGTCAAATCTCGCTGCTTCCTTTATTGGCTGGTACACCATTTTTGGCTATATCAGTACTTTGGCTCTTTACGCTTATACGTTTTCTTCTTACGGTATTAGTGGCTTTTCATTCGGCGATAATGAGCTTATTCGGAAACTCGTTGCCATTGGCATTATCTGGTTATTTGCCTTAATAAACATCTGGAGCGTCAAAGGCATGGGACGGCTCGAAGACATAATGGTTTATGCAAAGCTATTTATATTATTGATTATATCTTTAGCATTGATCTTTTTTGCAAAAACAGATCTAAGCACTTTTTCTTCTATGCTAGTAAAAGATTTTTCAACAACACCCATCTTAAATATTCTAATTGTCTCATCGGTAACTTTTGTTGCCTATGAAGGTTTTCAACTGGTAATTAATGCGGTTAATGAGATGGAAAACCCCGATAAGAATATCCCAAAAGCCATTTTTTCGTCTATTATTTTGGTTGCTTTGATTTATTTTATTATTGCTTTAAGTGCTGTATTGGCAATTCCTGCCGATGATTTAATCAAGAATAAAGAATATGCACTAGCAGCGGGGGCTAAAGAAATCATGGGGAATCTTGGCGGAAACCTCGTGGTTTTGGGTGCTATTCTGGCAACAAGCAGTGCGATTAATGGTACATTATTTGGCTCATCACGCCAGATGGCTCGCATCGCAGATGATGGCTATTTACCTTCGTTAATTTCTCAGCGTAAAAATAATATTCCTAAAACGGCTATTATCACTATGGCGGGGGTCGCATCACTGCTGATTGCGATAGGCGGCTTACGCCTTATTTTAGAATTTGGCAGCATTACTTTTTTACTCGTTTCATTATTAATGGCAATTGCTAACTTTAAAATACGCAAGCAAACAAAGTCATCCACTACAATCACCGTTGTTTCCATTTTGGGATTATTAACGGGAACAGTATTAATTCTATTTTATGAATATCAATCTAACCCTGAGCAGTTATTGTTTATCATGATTCTTTATGGGCTATTAAGCCTAAGTGCTTGGGGCTATGCCCGCCTACACCCTAATTCTTGAGGAAGTCTGATCAAGCCACATAATTTCTGACAACGCCAAATTTCTAGTACCTTAAAACCGTCAGTTAACTGACGGTAATTACCACTTGAAAAAGTTATATTTGCTTTTATTAATACAGCAGAAGATTAGCGTAGCGATTTTAATAAATATGACTAATAAGAGAGGTTTAGAAATGAAAAAAATTTTAGCAACATCCATCGTATTAGCAACATTAAATAGCTCACTTCAAGTTGCATCGGCTGGCACCGAAGGTAAAAATAATAATACCAACGTAACACAAAAGTCTGAGGAAAAAAGAGCAACAAGAACATGGTTAGGTGTTTCCCTTGCACCTGTTCCAAAGGTGTTATCTAAACAACTAGGTGAGTTGATTCCCGAGAACCAAGGTGTAATGATTCAATCTGTCAGCCCAAACTCACCTGCCAGTAAAGCGGGTCTACAACCGTATGATATTTTATTACGTTTTAATGATCAAAAGCTCTACTCAGCTCAACAACTTGCAGGGCTTGTATCTGCCAATAAAGCGGGGGAAGAGATTAACTTAATGCTAGTTAGAAATGGCAAAAGTAAAGAAACTAAGGTTACATTAGAAGGACATTCTGTGGCGACTCAAGCAATGGGAAACTCTATTTCTCGCCATCCGTTTTTTGGCTTTAATCAGCAACCTTTTCCCAGACCTTTAATGCCAATGCAACCACTTAACCCTTCAGTCGCAAAAGGTAATCATATGAATGTAATGCAGCAATTTGAGTCGGTCAGCATTAATAAAACGGGTGATGGCAAAGTGAAAGCAGAGGTTTCTTATGATAACAACGGCGACAAAAAAGAGTTTACCTTTGAAGGTAGCTACGATGAGGTGCGCAAGCAAATTAAAGACACTAAAGAACTACCTGAGGATAAGAAAAACAGCTTATTAAATGCATTACAGAATAAGCCTAATCAGATGTTGCCGAATGGCTTTATGAACTTGCCTCAAATGCCGGTATTCCCCGCTTTTGATGACTTTTTTAATCAGCAACAAAGAGCGCCTTCTTGGTTTAAGAATACTCCAAAGTTGTAACTTACACCTGAATTCGTGACTTCAGTGTGCGTATTGAAGTCACGAATGCTGATAGAAAAAATACGCTCTTTTACAGTAACTAGGAGCTTGTCCGAGAACTAAGACCGTAGCGAAAATTACAGAATTATCATAAGTTGTGATTATCGAAAGAGGCGAATAGCACGGCTATTTAACGATTTCGATAAGCTCAAATTATGATGATTGTGGAATTTGCAGTAGGTTTCTAGTTCTCGGACAAGCTCCTAGGCAAAGTTTTATCTCAACTGTCAGCTAACTGACGGCTATTATAACCAGCTTCAACTATGCTTAGTATTATCTTGAAACGCTCTCTATCGACCGCATCATCAACACTATAGAGAAACAAAAGTGTTTCAAAAAACCAAATTAGATAGGTAACGATAATGAGAACAGACAAATTAACCAGTAAATTCCAACTAGCCTTACAAGATGCCCAATCTTTAGCATTGGGTAAAGACCATCAATACATTGAACCAGTCCATTTAATGATCGCTCTGCTCGATCAAGAAGGTGGCAGCGCGCGAGGGCTACTTACTCAATCAGGCGTTAACGTCAACTTATTACGCTCACAACTCGGTGAGGCGCTAGATCGTATGTCATCGGTTTCGGGCGGTGATGCTGGTGATGTGATGATTTCAAACGACTTATCAAAACTATTAAATGTGACTGATAAGCTGGCGCAAAAGCGTAACGATCAATACATATCTTCTGAATTATTTATCCTTGCTGCGGTTGATGATAAAGGAGCTTTGGGCATTACACTTAAAAATAACGGTGCGACTAAAGATTCCATTGAAAAATCCATTGAGGCCATGCGTGGTGGCGCATCAGTAGATGACCCAAATGCAGAAGACAATCGTGAGGCCTTAAAAAAATACACCATTGATTTAACCGAACGTGCCGAGCAAGGAAAGATTGACCCCATTATCGGGCGTGATGAAGAAATCCGCCGCATGGTGCAAATTTTACAACGCCGTACTAAAAACAACCCTGTGATTATCGGTGAACCGGGCGTGGGTAAAACGGCCTTGGTAGAAGGTTTAGCACAACGTATTGTTAATGGTGAAGTACCTGATAGCGTTAAAGGCAAACGACTTTTATCACTGGATCTTGCGGCATTATTAGCGGGTGCAAAATTCCGTGGTGACTTTGAAGAACGACTCAAAGCGGTGTTAAGTGATATTTCTAAAGCAGAAGGAAATATTATTCTCTTTATTGATGAAATACACACGATGGTAGGCGCAGGGGCATCCGAAGGTGCGATGGATGCGGGCAATATGCTCAAACCCGCCCTAGCGCGTGGCGAGTTACATTGTGTGGGCGCAACCACCTTGGATGAGTACCGCAAATACATCGAAAAAGATGCTGCGCTTGAGCGTCGTTTTCAAAAAATCATTGTCGATGAGCCAACGGTTGAAGATACGGTTGCTATTTTACGCGGTTTAAAAGAAAAGTATGAGGCACATCATGGTGTAGAAATTACCGACCCCGCGATTGTTGCAGCGGCTACCCTGTCACACCGCTACATTACCGACCGTCAGCTGCCAGACAAAGCAATCGATTTGATTGACGAAGCAGCCTCGCGGATTCGCTTAGAAATAGATTCAAAACCCGAAGCAATGGATAAGCTTGAGCGCAAATTAATCCAATACAAAATTGAGCGTGAGGCATTAAAAAAAGAAGATGATGATGCCTCGAAGAAACGCCTGACAGAACTACAAGAAAAAATAGATACGCTGGAAAAAGAATTTTCTGATTTAGAAGAAATCTGGAAATCAGAGAAATCAGCCGTACAAGGCACCGCGCATATCAAAGAAGAATTAGATCAGGCACGTATTGAGTTAGAAACCGCGCACCGCGCAGGTGATTTACAACGTATGTCTGAGCTACAGTACGGGCGTATTCCTGAACTTGAAAAACAACTTGAAGAAGCCAGTGAAGCGGATGAATCTACAGAAGATTTCCAACTACTGCGTAATAAAGTAACTGATGAAGAAATCGCTGAAATTGTTGCACTGTGGACAGGCATTCCTGTTTCAAAAATGCTCGAAGGTGAGCGTGATAAATTACTCCGTATGGAAGACGATTTACGTCAACAAGTGATTGGCCAAACCGAGGCGATTGATGCGGTATCCAATGCTATTAGGCGTTCACGCGCCGGCTTATCGGACCCTCAACGGCCCAATGGATCATTCCTATTTTTAGGCCCCACCGGTGTAGGTAAAACCGAACTCAGTAAGGCTCTAGCAAACTTCCTTTTTGATACCGAAGAGGCAATGGTACGTGTCGATATGTCTGAATTTATGGAAAAGCATTCAGTTGCCCGTTTAATCGGTGCGCCTCCAGGCTATGTCGGTTATGAAGAAGGTGGCTATTTAACCGAGCTGGTACGTCGTAAGCCCTACTCCGTTGTGTTATTAGATGAGGTAGAAAAAGCACACCCTGATGTCTTCAATATTTTGCTTCAAGTCTTAGATGACGGCCGTCTAACCGATGGCCAAGGTCGTACCGTAGACTTTAGTAATACGGTGATTATTATGACATCCAACTTAGGCTCTGATGTGATTCAAAGTATGGCAGGTGGCGACTACAATGAAATGAAGAATGCAGTCATGGAAATAGTTGGCAGCCATTTTAGGCCTGAATTTATTAACCGTATTGACGATAGTGTTGTCTTCAGACCACTCGGCAAAGAAGAGATTCGCCAAATTGCTGCTATTCAGTTAAAACAGTTAGGCAAACGCTTGGCTGACAATGATCTAAGCATTGAGTTTAGTGATGCAGCACTCGACCTAATTGGTGAAGAAGGGTTTGACCCCGTGTTTGGTGCTCGACCATTAAAACGGACGATTCAAAGCGAAATAGAAAACCCGCTTGCTCAAAAGCTACTAGCTGGAGAGTTTGCCCCTGGTGCGACGATTAAAGTTGATCTTAATGATGGGAAAATAGTCTTTAAAGCTACATAAAAATACCAAAAAATAAAAAGCCACAGTGAGGCTCACTGTGGCTTTTTTGGTTTCCCCTATTATCATTTACAACTACAACAAGCCGCGCTCAGCAAATGAAACGATATCATCACCAATAATAAAATGATCTAACACGCGCACATCAATAAGCTGTAAGGCTTCTTTTAACCGTGCGGTAATTTCAATATCCGAGGTGCTCGGCTCGGTACCTCCTGATGGATGATTATGCGCTAAAACAATCGCCACCGCATTATGATGAATAGCACGTCGTACGACCTCTCTTGTGTGTACACTGGCAGTATCAACCGTGCCACGAAACAATTCTTCATATTCAATAACACGGTGTTTATTATCAAGAAATAAACAAGAAAAAACTTCAAACGGGTAAGCCTGTAAACGTGATTGCAAATAGCGTTTAACATCAGCAACATTTTCCATCACATCACCACGTTGTATTTTTTCATGCAAGTAACGGCGGCTCATTTCTACCACCGCTTTGAGTTGCACAAACTTTGCTTGCCCCACCCCTTTTCCCTGACAGAAGCGCGCTTCATCGGCACTTAATAAGGCGCTTAAACCGCCACTATCGGTTAATAAATCACGTGCTAAATCAACGGCTGTCTTACCTTTAATACCAGTGCGCAGAAAAATCGCCAGTAACTCAGCATCACTTAACGCCTCTGCACCTTTTATAAGGAGCTTTTCACGGGGTCTATCTTCCAATGCCCAATCTGTTATTGCCATGATTCAGTCGTGTTTCTTTGATATAATACCAACATCATGTCAGAACTTAACGATAAAAAAATACTCATTGGGATAAGCGGGGGTATTGCAGCCTATAAAGTGCCCGAATTAGTCCGCGCGCTTATAAAACAAGGTGCACAAGTACGCGTTTGTATGACGCAAGCCGCCTGTGAATTTATCACCCCTTTAACGCTACAAGCACTCACAGGAAACCCTGTACATACTAACTTGCTTGATCTCGAAGCCGAAGCAGCAATGGGTCATATTGAGTTAGCGCGCTGGGCAGAGTTGATTTTTATTGCACCCGCTACTGCTGATTTAATGGCACGTTTAGCCCATGGTCATGCTAATGATTTACTCAGCACCGTTTGCCTAGCTAGCGAGGCATCAATACACCTTGCCCCCGCGATGAATCGTGTGATGTGGGCAAACCCCGCGACACAACACAATGCCAAGCAATTACAACAACTCGGTTACACACTGCATGGCCCTGCTAGTGGTGAGCAAGCCTGTGGTGAGGTTGGCGAAGGACGCATGCTGGAAGCTTTGCAGCTTGCAGATATTATCGCCTCGCTCATTGCTAAAAAAAGCGTGAACAACAAAGCCCTTGCAGGGAAAAAAATATTAATCACCGCCGGCCCTACCCGCGAAGCAATTGACCCCGTACGCTACATTAGTAACCGAAGCTCAGGAAAAATGGGTTATGCGATTGCCACTGCAGCCCAACAAATGGGAGCAGATGTAACACTAGTTTCAGGGCCTGTGGCACTAGATTCACCCGCTGATGTAAAACGCACTTTTGTTGAGTCAGCCAAAGAGATGCATGCGAAAACACTCAGCCAAGCACAACACGCCGATATTTTTATTGCGGTTGCTGCGGTATCTGACTATTCACCCGCTAAGGTAGCTGATCAAAAAATCAAGAAATCGGAAGATTCAATGAGCCTACAACTAGACTATAATCCAGACATTCTTTTTGACGTATCTCATGCCTTCCCTGAATTGTTTACCGTAGGCTTTGCTGCTGAAACAGAGCAGTTAAAAAAACACGCGCAAGAGAAGCTACAACGTAAAAAATTAGATATGATTGTGGCAAACCCTGTGGGGGAAAACAAAGGCTTTGAGCAAGATACCAATCAACTCGAAATCTATTGGAAAGATGGGCACCGCCAATTACCTGAGAAAGATAAAACCACGCTGGCGGTTGATTTAATGAAAATAATCGAACAGCGTTATAACCAGCAGAGACCTTTGCACGAGTCGGATGATGAGTAGAAATGATTGACATTTCTTTCGCCACCGACTCATGCAAAGGTCTCAAGCAATCATAAATTTTAATAAAAAATTCATTTTAACGACAAGGAAAGTCTGTGAGGAACAAGCCACAAGTAAACTATAAAATTCTCGACAAACGCATCGGCGATACCATCCCCCTGCCCCATTACGCCACCGAAGGCTCGGCAGGAATGGATTTGCGTGCCTGCATTGATGAATCACTCACCGTCCAACCGGGCGAAACACACTTAATCCCCACCGGTATGGCGATTCATATTGCAGACCCTGCTTATGCAGCGACGATTCTACCGCGCTCTGGTTTAGGGCATAAACATGGTATTGTGCTGGGTAATTTAGTGGGTTTGATTGATTCAGACTATCAAGGGCAGTTATTTATTTCCTGCTGGAACCGTGGCGACACCGCCTTTACCATTGAAGAAGGTGATCGCATTGCGCAGCTAGTGATTATTCCTGTGGTCCAAGTGACGCTCAATCAGGTAGACTCATTTGATGAGACTGACCGCGGTGAAGGTGGCTTTGGACATTCTGGCAAACAATAAAATAAAAGAGAAACATCACATTTGATAACAGCTAACCCAATTAATAAAGACATTTTCCGTAGCTACGATATTCGTGGGAAAATCGGCAAAGAGTGGTGCGTGAATGATAACTACCACGATGCTTTTTTAATTGGCCAATCAATCGGCAGCCAGCTAATAAACCGTGGATCACCCAGTGTTATTGTTGGGCGAGATGGTCGCTTAAGTAGCCCCAATATTACCGATCAACTATTAAAAGGTTTAGTTTCGGTTGGCTGTTTGGTGACTGATTTAGGTATTGTTGCAACCCCGGTTGTGTATTTCGCCCTCTCTCATTTACACATTAAAAACGGCATTATGATCACCGGTAGTCACAACCCACCTGATCATAATGGGATAAAAATTGTTTACGAAAATGCACCCTTAAGCAAAGTGGTTATCGAAACCTTATACCACGATATTGTACGTAATGACTTTAAATCCAGTAATGAAGGCAAGCTTTTTCAATACAGTAAAATTATTGATGATTACCAAAATGCCATCGTGGAAAACATTCAACTTAACAAACCATTACGCATCGCTATAGATGCCTGTAATGGCGCGACATCGTTGTTCGCAGAGTCACTGTTTACGCGCTTAGGTTGTGAAGTTCACCCCCTTTATTGTGAGTTAGATGGCACGTTCCCTAATCACTCTCCTGATCCAACCGTACCAGAAAACCTGCAAGCTCTCACGGAATTAGTCATCAAAGAAAATCTTGATATTGGTCTTGCATTTGATGGTGACGGCGACCGCATGATCGCAGTTGATAATAAAGGGCAACTGCTTTGGCCTGACCGCATCATGATACTTTTAGCCAATGATGTACTCAAAAACAACCCCAGTGCACCTGTTGTATATGATGTTAAGTGCAGCTTTTTATTGTCCAGCAGTATCCGTCAATATGGTGGGCAGCCTTCCATGTGCAAAAGCGGACATTCGATTTTAAAGCTACAAATGTTACAGCTTAATGCTGCTATGGGTGGTGAGTTTAGCGGGCATATAGTAATGCGTGATAGATGGGGAGATTTTGATGATGGGCCTTACGTGGCAGCACGCTTATTGGAAGTAATTGCTAACAGCGAGCAAACACCTGAAAAGGTTTTCAATACCATCCCTGATAGTTATTCAACCGAAGAATTTAAACTCCCTTTTGAACATCCTGACCTTGCTGTCGAAGTACTCAATAACTTTATCAGACGCTCTGAATTTTCAGGCGCTGACTTATCCTTAATTGATGGTTTACGTGTTGACTATGATGATGGTTGGGGCTTGATACGCTCATCCAATACACTGGCTTGTTTAACATTTCGTTTTGAAGCCGTGACTATTGAAAGACTTGGCGAGCTTCAAGAGCAGTTTCGCTTCATCTTTGAGCAACTCAATCAAGAACGCATAGAAAATAAACAAGATATTCTCACCTTACCATTCTGAGTCATACCTTTCTAAATCACGCTCTTCTCGCTATAATCAATAAATCCAACTCATAAACAAGAACTATGTCAGCCACTGAAGCCACACAATACGCCCATATCTTAACCGAGGCTCTGCCCTATATTCAGCGCTATTCTGGTAAAACCATCGTAATCAAATACGGCGGTAACGCAATGACGGATGAATCCCTGAAAAAGAGCTTTGCGCGTGATGTAGTGTTATTAAAACAGGTCGGGATTAACCCTGTAATTGTACATGGCGGCGGCCCACAAATTGGCTCTGTATTAGAAAAAATTGGCAAGGAAAGTCGTTTTATAGAAGGCATGCGCGTAACCGATTCTGAAACCATGGACATTGTGCAAATGGTACTCGGTGGTTTAGTCAATAAACAAATTGTTAGTGATATCAATCAAGCCGGTGGGCGAGCGATTGGTTTAACCGGCAAAGATGGCAACCTTATTATTGCTGAAAAATTACACTTAAAAAGTAAAGAAATGGACTCACAGCCTTCTGAAATTATCGACTTAGGGCATGTCGGTACCGTAAAAAAAATTAATGCTGGTATCGTAAAGCTATTAGATAATGAGAAATATATTCCTGTTATTGCACCCGTTGGCGTAGGTGAAGATGGCACCAGTTATAATATCAATGCTGACTTAGTTGCTGGTGAAATTGCCGCTGTTCTAGGAGCAGAAAGACTTTTGCTACTAACCAATACATCCGGCGTGTTAGACAAACAAGGTAAACTACTTACTGGCTTGAATCATCAAAAAATCAAAGCACTCACCGATGATGGTACTATACAAGGTGGCATGTTACCTAAACTACAATGCGCTTTAGATGCCGTTGATGCAGGAACTGAATCATCCTGTATTATTGATGGTCGTGTACCGCATGCCGTTTTGTTAGAATTATTAACTGATGAAGGTGTTGGCACCTTAGTTCGAAAATAAACTGAGACTCATTACATGAATCACGCACTAATTTTCACATCTGCACTTGCGGCTACTTTAATCCTAAATGCTTGCTCAGTGAAAAAACAAAAACCCAAAAAACAAATTGAAACAATTTACAAAGTTCTTGCTGTAGCAAAAAGCGCAGTCGACAAAAATGGCAACCCCTGCGCTGATGCGGTAGGGGTAATAAAAATTTTTAACAAACAAGTTACTGGTAGAGCAACAGATAGTATCGGCAGACGCTTTTCAATTATTGGCGAAACATCAAATGGGACAATAACGGGGGGCTTTGCACTAACGAAACAAATAGCAGTAAAGTTTAACGGTCAAATCAACAAGGTAGGATATGCCAGCGGCACATGGAAAGATATGTTTCAGTGCAATGGTACATGGACAGCTAAAAAAGTCATTAGTCGTGAATTTCATCAAAGTACCAAGAAAATTAAGACTTAGTTTGGCCGACGTTTCTACAACATTGGTGGCCTTTCAGAGACAAGCTTAGCCTCTGGGATTGAAGCGATAATTGCACTCGGTATTTCAGCTAACATTCCCTTAATCGGCCTAACCGAAACCCATAACAAACTAATTTTCATATTCAAATCAGCAAACACTACTACATCAGAATACTGTGCTAAGACTTGGGTTAAATTGTTAATAGTTTTTTTGCGATGAGCAGGTGATGCTTTTTTAAGCCCCGTAATAATCATCATAAAGTCACCTAAATAGCGCCCCGATTCATCTTTTGTCGGAACACGCGACCATAAAGGAGTATTCGCAGAATATTCTAAACTAGGCTTTAAGTCTGTTGATTTTTTATTTGAATCTAATAACGAATCTATACTCATACTCAACAAGTATAGAAGAGCAATAGCCAAATTTCCAAAGCAATTTAACTCGCAATGGATCTTGGCGGAAACATCGTCGCTATACGACTCGCTGTAGAGTCTTGGCGTTGAGAAATCTTGCGCACTTCAGGATCCTTTATAAACTCAGATAACGTAATATCGTTTAAGAAATCATATAAACGCTCGCTTAAATCATTCCATAAATGATGCGTTAAACAACGCTCACCCTTGTTACAATCTAAGTTACCTTTGCAGCGGGTATTATCAATGGTCTCATCAACCGCTGAGATAATATCTGCAACGCTTATTTGATTCGAGGGCTTACCCAAACGATACCCTCCACCCGGACCACGCACACCTTCAACCAAGCCTGACTGACGTAAACGGGCAAATAGCTGCTCCAAGTAAGAAAGTGAAATTCCCTGACAGCTTGATATATCCGCCAAGGTGACAGGGCCATCACGGTCATGAATGGCTAGATCCATCATCGCGGTTACCGCATAACGTCCTTTTGTTGATAATTTCATCTTCGACCTCCACCCAACTTTGCATCAGGATATAATTTCATACTAATTTAGTAGGTTATTATAAACAACCTACTAAATTAGTCAAGTAATACCCAAATACACACTTGGAAAAGCGAAATATAATGCAAGTATTTGGTTTTACAGTATATTCAAAAAATCTTAGCTTCACCCCTAGGAGCCTGTCCGAGAACTAGAAACCTACTGCAAATTCCACAATCATCATGATTTGAGCTTATCGAAATCGTTAAATAGCCGTGCTATTCGCCTCTTCCAATAATCACAACTTATGATAATTCTATAATTTTCGCTACGGTCTTAGTTCTCGGACAGGCTCCTAGGTTAAGCGGGCATTTTTGGATATGCCGCGGAATCAAAGACTTGTGTTATATCCGTATTTCTAAGTGTGGATCTGGGTAAATATAGGTCAGTCATTACTCTCCCACTAAGTCCCGATATGCATGCCAGCTCGCATGCCCAATGATAGGTAAAGTAACAGCTAATCCAATAAATGCTAATAAGAAACCTAAATTAATCAAGGTTACGATGAGTACTGCCCAAATCAACATAGGTATTGGGTTTTTTAGCACCACTCTCAGGCTGGTAGTTATTGCCGTAACCACATCCACTTTTCGGTGCAGCAACATGGGAATCGAAACCACACTAATAGAAAAAGCAATTTGTGCGATAAAGAAGCCAAAAACAGTAAAGAACATTAAAAATTCAGCGCTTCGACCATCTGTGAAAAGCACGCTCCAACCTTGCGTAATCAACTCTACATCATTAAAAAACACGCCAGCAATTAAGGCAGCAACACGTAACCACAGCATTAAAATAAAGCCTAGCACCACCACAAACATGCCCAAATTAAACAAGTTATTTTTAACTGTTTTAATCGAGTCGAGCAAACAAGGCTTTTCACCCTCTTCTATCTGCCGACTTAACTCATACAAACCAATTGCAATAAAAGGGCCAATCAACATAAAGGCAGATATAAAAGCTGCCGACCAAACAGGGTTCGACCTTGCCGCTAAAATCAAACCTAAACCAATTAATGAAAAAACCAAACCATAAACCAAGCTCGGTATCTTAGCTCGTTTTAAATCTTCAAGACCTTTAGATAGCCATATTAAAGGCGCGTTATTAGCAACTTTCCTGACTTCTACCGGGATAGTGGTACTCATTTGTTGTGTATTATTACTGATCATTGTCATCCTCCTCGTTATTAGTTGTTATTGATATATCTCAAAAATATACCACTTAATACGTGCTATACAAAGAAATGTGCTAATTATTTTATAAAAATTAGCTTAGCTGAGACTTAGGAGGGGCGATAAAATACACAAATAATATATCTATCTAACGAGATAAAAAAGAATGCCCTTGATAATCCAAATGCTTTAACCATTTATACAAAAAACGATTCAAGCGCCAGCGACAGAGCAATACACTATCAATTTCTTGTTCCCATAAGCGAATGCTACGCCCGGTTAACCGACAGCTTCGGCTAACCACATCCACCTGCCTTGAATCATGATAAACCTGTATTTTTAAATCAGGTCGCCGTTCACCTTCATCAAATAAATAGGTTAGTTGCAAAATGGTGGTGTGGTTTTGGCGCTCTAGCACTTTTAAACTGACAGGTACGCCACCTTTGATGGTAGAAATTGATTCATCAGGGAGTGTACGAATATCCCCACAAAACAATCGAAGACGTATATAATTATGCTCATACATATCCATCAAATGGATAAATGAGCGTGGTCGGGGGTTAAACGCCTCCGTTTTTTTATCTTTAACTATCATGGCTACATTTTAACATAGAGCCAAAACGGACACGAACTAAACTATTCTTATGCGTTACAGTAAACCGATTAAAGTACAACCCGTAAAAACTCAACCCTTTACCGACCAGAAACCTGGTACATCAGGCTTAAGAAAAAAAGTACAACATTTCAAACAGATGGATTATCTACAAAACTTTGTACAATCCATCTTTAATTGCCTACCTGAACTTGCCGGCTCTACCCTCATTGTGGGTGGTGATGGTCGCTATTTTAATCGCGAATCAATTCAAATTATTCTACGCATGGCAGCTGCCAATCGTGTAAAAAAAGTTATTCTCGGGCAAGGTGGCGTGTTATCCACCCCAGCCGCCTCACATTTAATTCGTAAAAACAAAGCACTCGGTGGAATTATTCTTTCCGCCAGCCATAACCCTGGTGGTATGAATGGTGACTTTGGTATTAAATACAATATCAGCAATGGCGGCCCTGCCCCTGAAGAATTTACCGATGCTGTGTTTGAAGAAACCAAAAAAATAACCCAATACCACATCGCCCCCATCAAGGGCATACCGTTGGATTTAATCGGCTCGCACACACTCGAAAAAATGACGATTGAAATTATTGACTCAGTCGATGACTACGCCCAATTAATGACCGAACTGTTTGATTTTGACAAAATAAAAGCGCACATGGCGGATAACTTCGAAATCTGTTTCGATGCCATGTACGCCGTAACAGCCCCCTATGCACGCAGAATTCTGGGGGAGATGCTCGGTGCAACAGATGATGAAATCATCCGCGGTGAATCACTGCCCAACTTTGGTGGTTGCCACCCAGACCCTAACTTAGTCCATGCCAAACAATTGGTTGAACGCATGTACGATATTGAAGAAACCGGTAGCACACCTAATTTTGGTGCTGCATCCGATGGTGATGGCGACCGCAATATGATTATGGGCGATTACTTTTTTGTCACTCCCAGCGACTCCTTAGCCATTATTGCTGCAAACGCACAACTCATCCCAGCCTACCAAGGTGGCTTAAAAGGAATCGGCCGCTCCATGCCAACCAGTCAGGCAGCCGACCGTGTCGCTGAAAAACTGGGTATTGATTGCTATGAAACACCCACCGGTTGGAAATTCTTTGGCAACTTATTAGATGACGGACGTATTACACTATGTGGTGAAGAAAGCTTTGGCACTGGCTCTGATCATGTGCGAGAAAAAGATGGCCTTTGGGCGGTACTCTGTTGGCTTAACATTCTCGCCGAACGCAAACAAAGTGTCGAAGACATCGTCCGCCAACACTGGGCAGAATACGGCAGAAACTACTACACCCGCCACGACTATGAAAACATCCCCAGCGAAGCCGCCAACGCACTCTTTGACAACCTCCAAAGCAATCTCACAAGCCTCGTTGGTCGAGAATTCAACGGCCGTAGCATCAGCACCGCTGACAACTTTAGCTATCATGATCCCGTCGATGGCTCAGTCAGTGACAACCAAGGTGTTCGACTATTATTTAACGACGGCTCACGCATTATTTTTAGGCTTTCAGGCACCGGCACCCAAGGCGCCACCCTGCGACTTTACTTCGAACGCTACGAAGCCGACATTAATCAACACGATTTAGAAACCCAAGAAGCACTTTACGACTTGATTGAAACAGCAGAGTTGGTTGCAAATATTATTGGCTATACTGAAATGAATGAGCCGACGGTGATTACTTAGGCGCGAATTTTTGTAAAGAACCACTAACTACATAAATAGTGTGACATCGGATGCTTGTGCTATTGGCAGAAATGAAGCGGCTCCAATCCAATCAGATATTTCAGGAATAAAATCGTCTTTACTATGTCCGAATAAGTCTACTGTCATTTGACAGGCTACAAGTTTCACATCGGCTTCTAGACAAAGAGATCGCAACTCTTCTACTGTTGCAACGCCATGTTTTTTCATCGTTGATGTCATCATTGCTGTAGCGGCTTGTTCAAAGCCTGGAATATTACTCATAGCTAAGTTTGGTATTGGCCAATTAATATCTTGTAACCATTCAGGGCCAAAAGGCATTTTCATTGGCATTGCTGGATTCCCTAACGGAGATACTTTTAATGACAAATTCTGTTTTAAAATATCTAGTGCATAAAAACTATAAAAAATAGTCACATCCCAGCCTAAAGCTGCTGCTGTAGACCCTAATATTAATGGTGGGTAAGCTTTATCAAGTGTTCCTTGGGTTGCGATTATGGTCAATGAAGGCGTATGATTTTTCTTTAGTTCCTCTTCTCTTTTATTAGACTCTTCGATAAACCATTGGTTAAATAAATCACGACTAAGTTCTTTTTCTATATGAGCTGTCATATCTTTTCCTGAGTAAGTTGTCTAATGCTCATATTGTATATATTATTTGTTTGGTTGATAATCATCGTTTCAGTTAAAATACTTTTTCTTATATGTTAATAATATGCTTATTGAAAATATTTCTGATTTATTAGCTTTTCGAGAAATCGTAAGACAAGGAAGCCTTTCTCTAGCGGCTAAAAAACTGGGCATTTCGGTTGCTGTAATCAGTAAAAGACTAAAAAGACTTGAATCAAAACTAAATATCTCTCTTATTGCACGCTCCACAAGGAGATTAAGAATCACCGAAGAGGGAGATAAATATTACAAACACTGCCAGTTTATTTTAAGCGCTATTGAAGAGGCAGAATGTGAAATATCAAACGAGTCAAAGATACCAAAAGGTCAACTGAAAATTTCTGTCCCTGCATATTTTGGGAAACTTTATATTGCCCCGATACTTCCTGATTTTCTAAAGAAATACCCTAATATTGGTATTTCAATAGATTTCTCTGATAAGTTCACAAATGTAATAGAAGATGGTTATGATTTAGCGGTAAGAATCGGGAATCTTCAAGACTCAACGTTAATAGCTAAAAAAGTTGCAATTGATCAAAGACTTGTTGTTGCCTCTCCAAAATATTTACAAACCTTTGGAACACCAAGGAACCCTAAAGAATTGCAAGAACATAATGCACTTATTTTTTCTAACCCTTCCCCTTTTAATCTATGGACTTTCTTTGATTGCAATAACAAAGAACATAATATTAAAGTACAGGGTAACTTTGAAACAAATAGTTGTGAGAGCCTAAACAAAGCAGTTTTATCGGGAGTAGGGATTGCACTAAGACCTAAATGGGATGTATGGCGATATATTGAGAATGGAGATTTAATTCATCTTCTTACAGAATTTTCACCACCACAATATAATATTCAAGTGGTATATCCTAGTCGTCATTATCTACCACAAAGAGTAAGTCTCTTTGTGGAATTTTTACAACATAGTTTAGCATCTGAAACTAGGTGGAATAACAGATAATAAATAACTAAGCCAAACTAGCACCCTGAAAAAACCTACCCAGCTTTAATTTAGCCACAACCGCTACCAACAACAATAAAGAAGCCCAAGCAATCACCGGTGGAACTAAATCTTGTGAGTGTGCAATTTGCGCTTGTACGTTTATATTCCAATGTTCAACAATCGCATCCACCGCTAAGCCGGTGAGTAACGTTATAAGCCCTACCCCAACTAAGTAGGCAATAAGGGGTTGCTTGCCAAGTTCTTTACCAATCACCCCTAAGGTTGATATATTGGTAGCGGGGCCTGCCATTAAAAACACCATTGCAGTACCCGGTGATACCCCCGCTAATAATAAACCTGCCGCTATCGGTGTTGATGCGGTGGCGCACACATACATCGGGATGCCAATCACCAGCATGATTAACATGGCGGGCAAACCGCTACCGTATTCGGCTAAAAAAGTCACCGGTACAAACGTTTTCACTAAGGCTGCAAAAACTAAGCCAATGACCAGCCAAAACAGCACATCTACAAATAAGGTGTTAAATGAATATTTAATGCCTGCCCACGCTTCTGATACAAAGCCATTTGCTTTTATATCAGGAGTAATATCACACGAATCTGTGGAGCAACAGCTCGCTTCCTTAGTAAGACCGACAGCTTCCTTTTTATTACCCAAATCACAACAACTACTGGCGGAGCTTGCTACCGCTTCACTCGAACAACATGAATCAATTGAGGCTACTTTCTCTGTTTCACAGCAACTGCTGGCGTGATCATGCGTATGGCTAGAACTCATCACGGGTTCATCTGATTTACTCACTAACATGCCTGCAGTTATTGCCGAAATAATGGCTGCAATCGGTCGTACAATTGCCATAAATGGCCCCAACAGA
>Ga0256840_1002183_pt1 | contig 17518 bp, 16 predicted proteins | sample 355202metaG_FD_185969 | JGI IMG/M metagenome (GOLD analysis project Ga0256840, IMG submission 185969) | Hydrothermal vent microbial communities from Mid Atlantic Ridge, Atlantic Ocean - 355-202 | ecosystem: Environmental > Aquatic > Marine > Hydrothermal vents | place: Atlantic Ocean: Mid... | reverse complement strand
AGCAATTTTTGTGCCTATTTTTTTGTTTGGTGCTGAATGGTTACAAAAAATTGAAAAAAACTTTAAAGTAATCTAAAATTATGCTATTATTCCACAAATTATTTAAGTATAGGAAAATTAATGCGTATATTAATTATAGAAGATGAAGTAACATTAAACAAGATGTTGACAGAGGGACTAAAAGAGTTTGGTTACCAAAGCGATGTTGTTGAAACATTAAAAGATGGTGAATACTATCTTGATATCCGTAACTACGATTTAGTTCTTATGGATTGGATGCTTCCTGATGGAAATTCAGTTGACATTATCGGAGATATCAAAACAAATACTCCAAAAACTGTTGTAGTTGTCATCTCTGCAAGAGATGACAATGAAAGCGAAATTGAAGCACTTCGTGCTGGTGCTGATGACTATATCAGAAAACCATTTGATTTTGATGTACTCATTGCACGTCTTGAAGCACGTCTTCGTTTTGGTGGAAGTAACATCATTGAGATTGAAGATTTAACAATCAATCCAGAAGAAGAAAAAATCACATACAAAGAGACTGAAATAGAACTAAAAGGTAAACCTTTTGAAGTTCTCACTCATCTTGCACGTCATCGTGATCAAATCGTATCTAAAGAACAACTCTTAGATGCTATCTGGGAAGAACCAGAACTTGTAACTCCAAATGTAATTGAAGTTGCAATTAACCAAATTCGACAAAAAATGGATAAGCCATTAAGTATTACAACTATTGAGACTGTACGTCGTCGTGGTTATAGATTTTGCTTTCCAAAAGAAGTTTAATTAAACTCTAAAATGATATAATCCCTCTATTTTAAAATAGAGGGATTATCGTTATGTTCACAAAAAACAGTATAAGACGTCGTTTCTTACTGCAACTCATTTTTTCTTCTGCTTCACTTATTCTTATATTTTCATCCATTCTTTATTTTTATGTTGAAAAGTCTATTTACAATGAAAAGATTGAAGAACTGACCCAATATGCCAAAAATATTGCAAACTTTCAATCCATTTCACAATCTATGGAGTCTGAAAATCCACTCTCATTAAATGTAGAAATAATTTATCTGAAAAATAAAGATATAAATACAAACGCTTATGAGACAAGTCAAAACAACCACAATTATCTTACTGTAATTTTTCCTTTTAATACTAAAGATAACAGTTACCTAAAAATTACAAAAGATATAACACAAACAAGAAAACTACTTGATAAAATTCTCAAATATATTTTTATCATCAACATAGCAGGTTTTTTACTCGTAATCATCTATGCTATAACCCTCTCAAAAATGCTTGTAGCACCAGTACAAACACTCAGTAACAAGCTCTCAAATATGAATGAACATCTTATGAAGCCTATAAAAATGGAAGAACTACCCCAGGAATTTGAACCTCTAGGAGAGACTATAAACAGACTTCTTGGACGTATTCAAAACTTTGTGAAGTACCAAAAAGAACTTTTCATAGGAACAGCGCATGAGTTAAAAACACCTCTTGCTGTTATAAAACTCAAAAATCAAGTTACACTTATAAAAAAAAGAACACCTGAGGAGTATATAGAAGCACTTAAAACAACAAACAAAACTATAGATGAAATGAATGTCATCGTTTCAAACATACTCAATATGGGTCGACAAGAAGGTGCACAACTTGAAAAGCCTATAGAAGTAGATGTCATACAATTTTTAAAAAGCAAAGCAAATGATTTTCAACTATTAGCTGAGAATGAGGGCAAAGAACTTATCATAGATATCAAACCAGATGGCTTTATGGCGATGCTTCAAGTAAGCCTTTTAAATCAAATCATTCAAAACTTTTTACAAAATGCATTAAAATTTACCTCTAAAAATAAATCTGTTATTTTGCGAAGTCGTCCTGATGATTATGGCTTACTTATAGAAGTCATAGATCAAGGCTGTGGTATAGATGACACTATGGACCTATTTGCACCTTTTAAACGTCAAGGAAACAAATCAGGAGTAGGACTTGGACTTTTCCTCGCAAAAAGTGCAGCTGATGCCCTTGGTGCCAAGATAAGTATACGCAACAGAGATGATGGAGTGGAGGGAACCATTGCAAGTTTGCAATTAAGTTCTAAGTTATCATGCATTATTCCGAGAAAGAACTAAGCTATATCAATAAATTCAAATACAATAAAGGTTAATTTTGATATAAATCGTTCACCTTAAGTCCTTAGCCAAAATAAACCTCAATTTAAGAAAGTTAAGAAGAGTACTAATGCAAGGCGAAATTACGAAGGAGCTACAAGTAGCTTCAAGTGATTTCAACGAAGTCAGTAGTGCTCTTCTTAGCTTTCCCTGTGGGCGACAGGAGAATAGTCCTATTGCGTCGTTAGATTTCCTTGAATTAGCAAAGCTAGTCCTGCGAAAATCTGCCTAGCACTAGAACTATTCTCTTATCGCTTAAGTTGGGGTTTCTTTTGGCTAAGGACTTTTAATAAAACAAACGAATATAAGGTATTTAAATATGGCGTTAATAATAAATGATGAATGTATAGCATGTGATGCTTGTCGCGAAGAGTGTCCTACTTTAGCAATTGAAGAAGGTGATCCGATTTATTATATTGATCCTGATCGCTGTACTGAATGTGTTGGGATTTATGATGAACCAGCATGTATCTCAGTTTGTCCAGTTGACTGTATAGTCCCAGATAAAGATAATGTTGAAACTGTAGCAGAGTTACAATTTAAATATAAAAACTTAGACCTCGAAGAATAAGAAATGGCAAAGAGAACAGCAGTTATAGACATCGGTTCTAACTCAGTTAGGATGGTTATCTATGAAAAAACTTCTCGTTTTGCATTTCATCTTCTTTATGAAGAAAAATCAAAAGTCCGTATCTCCGAAAATGCTTACTTAAATAACGGAGAGTTGCAAGAAGTTCCAATGCAACGCACCTTTGATGCTCTTCATGACTTTTTACAAATAGCCGAATCTTTTAAGACAAGAAAGATACTTTGTGTTGCGACTTCTGCTCTACGTGATGCCCCGAATAAAGATAAATTTTTACAAAAAGTAAAAAATAAACTACAACTCAATATAAAAGTCATCAGTGGTGAAAAAGAAGCATATTTTGGTGCTATTGCCTGTGCAAACTTGCTTCCACAACAGACAAATGCACTTAGTATTGACATAGGTGGTGGTTCAACAGAGCTTGCCTATATAGATAAAGACAACGTATCCCATACTATGTCACTAAAGCTTGGAACTGTACGCCTTAAAGAGCTTTATTTTGACACTGGTATGATACAAGATGCTATAGAGTTTATCGACGCAGCGCTAGAAACTATTCCTAACGAAAAAATAACCACACTCATTGGTATTGGAGGGACATTTCGCGCTATTTCAAGTGCTATAATGCAAAGAGAGAACTACCCTTTAAATAAAATTCATGCTTACACTTATAGAACAAAAACTTTTTCAAAGTATATTGAAAAACTCCTCGAATCTGATGAGAATGGACTCTCTAAGCTTTATATAGAACCCAATAGATTTGATGTCATTAAACCTGGTGCACTTATCTTACAACGTTTACTCAAAAAGCTTGAAACTAAAAAAATTGTCACGAGTGGTGTTGGAGTGAGAGAAGGTGTTTATCTTGCGGATTTGTTAAGAAATTCAAAACATAAATTTCCTCACAACTACAACACCTCTGTACGATATATTTTAGATTCTCATATTCCTGGCAAAGAGTATGCAAATCAACTCTCAGCACTCAGTAAAAAGATCTTTGATTTAACAGCACAATACTTTAACATAGACACTCTTTATAGAAAGAATCTCTCTATTGCAGCAAAACTTTACCCAGCGGGAAGAAGTATACACTTTTATTCACAAAACAAACATACCTACTATCTTATACAAAGCGCCCTAGAATATGGTTTTACGCATGAAGATATTATGTTGATAGCAACACTTACACGATATGCAAAAAACAAACTTCCATCCAAAATGCACCTTGCAAAATATGCTGCCCTTTTACCTGAAGAACGTGTCACAAAAACTTTAAGTTATCTTCTCTCTTTAAGTATTGTTTTACTCAGCCATAGACCAAGAAATATAGACTTTCAGCTCAAGCTTGAAGGTGAGACACTTCATGTAATTTCAAGTAGTCCTCTCTACCTCGCAAAAGAAGCACTTAGTAAGTTAAACTGTGAACACGATAGCTTCAAAGTAGTTTTTAACTAAAACTATTCTTAAAACCTTTGTCCCATCGTAAACTCAAAGTGTGTCACTTTATCCCCTCTTTGCGGGTTTATAGGGTTTGAAAACATTAACTGTATAGGTCCAACAGGGGAAAACCACTCTAAACCTGCTCCATATCCTGCCCTTGCTACATTATTAGAAAGTAAATCTGGCGTAACATTATCTGAGATAAACCCCCAGTCAAGATAAGTAACAAGACGCATTTTTGCTTGAGGAACTAATGGAAAGCTTACTTCTACATTGTTTGAGAATGTTTGAGTTCCACCCACTCGTCTAATCCCATCTACTGCGTTTGCATCGCTAATAGTTGGAGAAAGCGAATAAGATTGATACCCTCGAACACTTCCTATACCACCCATATAAAATTTTTCAGCTAAAGGAATATAACCATTATTTATAATAGCGTTAAATCTTGCTTTATATCTAAATATAGCATCAAAACCTAGGTACTCATCTAAGCCAAAGTATTTAGCAAAGTTTGTACGTGATTTTAAAAATTTCGCTTGCGCTCCAAGTCCTGATTTTTCAAAACTTTGAGAAAGTGTAAAGCCTTGACGTGGAAGATAAAAATCATCTGTATTATCCCAATTTACACTAATAGTCACACTACTTTTTGTATAATCCTCAAAATAATATGTATCAGTAATATTTGTATCTAAAGTACTTGAAAATGAATAAGAGTTACCCGAATATCCATAACCTAAATATCCACTAATATGACGAGAAAATCTGTGCCCTGCTCCAACAGTAATACCATCACTATTGACACTATAATCATTATAGTCATAAACAGAATGATAGATAGAAAAGTTACCGCTAAAGTCACTATCATTTAGCCTTGGATTAGAGATATTAAAAGAGTAATTTTGTGTTGTTTGAGATTTTTCAGCTTTTACACCAACATTAATTCCACTTCCCCATATATTTCTATCATTTACTCCAACACTTAGTAAAAGACCACCATAACTTCCATAACCACCACCAAGCTGAATATTCCCTGTTGGTGTCTCTTTTACTTTAACAACTAAGTCCATAGTATGATTATCAATACGTTTTTCTTCTATCGTGTTACTTTCAAAAAAACCAAGTCGTCCTATGGCTGTTCTAGAGTCTGTCAAGTCAGTTAAAGAGTACATATCTCCAGGTCCAAGATAAAGTTCACGCCTTACAATTCTATCAAGCGTACGCGAGTTACCTGAGATAAGAACATTTCTAATTCGTACTTTATCTCCTGGTATAACTTTAAAAATAACTTCAACCGTTTTAGCCTTTTTATCTTTTTTCAAATCAGGAATAACCTGAACAAAAGCGTAGCTCAAATCACCTATGGCAGTTTTTATTTTTTGAGAATCGTCTCGAAACTTTTTAATATTAAAGACTTCTCCCTGTTTGAGAGAGAGCAAATCATTGAGTTTTTTATCATCTATTACATGCTGCGTTTGAAAGATAGAAACTTTTGAAATAGTATAGGGTTTCCCTTCATTGATCTGATAACTCATATCAGCTGTATAACTATCAAAGTTTACACGAACAAAAGGTGCATCCACTTTAGCATCTAAATAGCCATGTTGCATATAATAGTCACGAATTCGCAAGTTATCATATTCTAAATCACGAAGACTCATTTTTCCATCGTTTTGCCCCCAAAACCAGCCCATAAACTCTTTTTCTTTGTTTGCTATCACTTCATCGAAGTCATCTGGATCAACACCATAAACACCACTATATTGTAATTTACTGATAGTAATCTCTTCACCCTCATTTACAATAAAAGTGACTTTAATACTTCCATTTTCAAGATAAGTAGTCTCAACCTCAACTACACTATCGATCTTGCCTTCTTGAGAAATAGCATCTATAATTCTTTTTTTTGCAGCTTCAATTTTTGTTTCATCATAGAGTGTGCCTTTTTTTAGTTGAATAACACTTTCCATAATATCCTTGTCATCTTCTTTCCAGCCTTTAAGTTCAACCTTAGAGATAATGGCCTTTTCTTTAAAATAAAAAGTCAAAACATTCTCATCAAATTCAGCCCAGATATCATTAAAATACCCTTGATCAAAATACTTTTTAATTGCCTTGTCAACATCTTCTACATTGATATCATCACCAACTTCAAAGTCCAACATCCGTAAAGCAACTGGCTCAGAGATATGAACCATCCCATCAAAATTAATTTGTTTTACATTTTGTGCATAAACATTAGAAGTAAAAAGGGTAAATAAAAATAGTGCAGATAAAAGGTTTCTCATTAAAATTCCATATATAAAATTAGATAAGATTTTACCCATTATGAGGTTAATATTAAGTTACAAAAAACTTAAATTTTTCTATTTATTAGCATAAGCCCATCAATAGTTAAAATATTGATAATGTTAAAGTAAATTAAGTATAATTCTACAAATTAAAAAAAAGATATGAAATGAATATAGCAATTATTGGATTAGGTCTTATGGGTGGTTCTTTAGCACTCTCTTTAAAAAAACTTGATTTTGTTGAAACTATTGTTGGGTATGATCACAATGAAAAGCATCAAAGTGATGCACTCAGACTTGGTCTTGTTGAGAGGATTGTAACATTTGATGAACTCAAATCATTTGATGTTATCTTTTTGGCTATTCCAGTCAATGGCATCATAGCCTCACTCAATACCCTCAAAGATGTCAGTGAACACATTACTATCATAGACCTTGGCAGCACAAAAGAGAAGATAGTCGCTTCAGTACCTCCTGAGATAAGAAAAAACTTTGTAGCAGCACATCCAATGACTGGAACTGAAAATTTTGGTCCAGAAGCTGCCATAGAAGGTTTATATGAAGATAAAGCTGTGGTGCTTTGTGACCTCGAAGATAGTGGGGCACTTCAAAAGAAAACTGCAAGAAAAATCTTTAAAGCACTTGGGATGAAAAAATACTTCATGGGTTCACATGAGCATGACCGTCACGCTGCGTTTATCTCTCATATGCCCCATGCCATCTCATACTCCATAGCAAATACAGTGCTTAAACAAGAAAACAAACATAACATTCTCGCTCTTGCAGCCGGTGGGTTTCGTTCTATGAGTCGCTTAGCAAAAAGCTCACCAGATATGTGGACAGATGTTTTTAAACAAAATAAAGAAAATCTACTCGAGGCTATTAACCTTTTTGAAGCTGAACTTGATAATCTCAAGCATGATATTGAAAATGAAGAGTGGGAAAAAGTGCATCAAGAGATGACAAACGCAAATAAACTGCACGATATCCTAGACTAGGAAATATCGTACTTTTTCAATATCTCTTTGAGAACTTTTTTATCTATCTTTTGCTTACTTCCTGAGTAAATATTGCCCTCAAGTATATCTACTATCTTTTTCACCTCTTCGTCTTTATCCTTAAACGGCAAGAGTTTAATCAAAAGAAGTTTTTCATCCTTAATATTAAATACTTTCTCTTTTTTGAATCTTTTTAGTGGTTTTAACAAGACTAAAAATACTCCAAACGCAGTCCCAAGGACAAATGCTATAAGTAGCCCAAATATACCTACAAAAGAGCTACTTGACTGCGTTTGAGCAGGAGTATTTGAGTTGTCATTACTAGAAGTATCACGTTTGATATTTAATTTTTCTTCATTACTGTTTTGACTACCAGTTACTTTAATATAAATAGGCTTAGTAGAAATTTTTTCTACTCTTTTTGAATCAAGATTATAAAAAGCGATACTAAATGCAGGAATAGTAAAATCCTTATCAGAAACAAAAGCTAGCTTTTGTGTGAGTTTGTTGCCATTTACTTCAACTTTTTCAGCAAAAACATTTACACCTTGAACATAAGGTTTAAAACTAGAAATATCTTCAAGATTGCCCTCTCCATCAACTTCTACTGTGACATTTACCGGCTCACTTGGATTTATTTGTGTTTTATCTGCTCTTGCCTTAATTGTAAATCTTCCTACAAGTTTGGCATTGTTTGGCAGTCGTTTTGCGTGAATATGCACTTCATTTGAGTAATATGTCCTCCATTGTACCTGTGGCAAAAATGTCCCCCATGAGTCACGAGACTGCATTCTTGTAGCAATTTTAATCTGAGCAGGCTCAATAGTAAGGTTACCCTCTCTTTGTGGAGCAAGCTTATAAATAGCTGTAGTAATGATATGCTCTGCATCTTCACTCCGTGTTGTTTGAGGCTCTCCTTTTATCCAGAAACCCTTAAAACTAGGAGCTACAAACTTACTATCAACTGCTTGAGCACTCTGTTTTTGTTTAAGAACTAAAGTGAGCGTAAATGGCTCACCAACATACAACTCTTTCTTTGATGGATTTAAAGAGAGTACAAAATCAGCATTTTTATCTTGTACTGCTTTAGTTACTTTTACTTTGACCTCATTACTTTGCTCAGTTTTATCATCCACACGAATACTCACTGGTGGAATAACACAACTTTTTCTAGGCATAAAACGATAACTTAAAATGTAACTTTTTTGATAGTCCATATTTACCATTTGAATACTTGTTTGTGAGCTCGTACCTATAACATTTGTCCCACAAATTTCATTTATAACAGGCTTTTCAACTTTATCCCCAACAATTGTCAAAATATAGGTTGCAACTTCACCGCTATAGACTACTTTTGGTGTCACTTGAGCCGTGACACTTGCATATGTAGCAGTTGCTATAAAACTAAAAATTATAAATATTATCTTACCAAGGTTTTTCATTTGAATTTTCCTTTTCTTTATTATTATTTGGACTCAGCATATAAAGATAAGTTTTTTGATCTTGATTTAATAGCTTCATCCATTTTTTTTCTTCGGCATCACTCATTTTCCCTTTTATAGGTTTACCTTGTGCTGTTTGTCCATGAGATTGTTTTTCTTCTTTTTTCTCTTTTTCTTGCTCTTTGTTTGATTGAGCTTTTTTCTTTTCTTTCTCTTCTTGCTTCTTGTCATTTTTTTGATTTTGAGCATTTTTTTGCTGATGCTTCTTCTCTTCATCACTCTGTTTTTTGGACTTCATATCTTGGTTTTTTTCTTCTTTTTCTTGACCTTTTTTATCCTCTTTTGAAGACTTATTATCTTTAGAATCCTTTTTTTGATCTTCTTGGTTTCCTTTTGAATCTTTTTTCTGCTCTTGCTTGGACTTTTGCTTGTCCTTATTTTTATTGTCTTTTTTATCTTTGTTTTCTTGATCATTTTTCTTTTGATCTTTATTTTTTTGGTTTTTATCCTCTTTCTTGTTTTGGTTTTTCTGATCTTTGTTTTGCTTTTGTTTCTTCTTTTGAAGAGCTTTTTTTACAGCTTGAAGGTTTTCTCTTGTTTCTTTGTCATCTTCTATTTTCAAAGAAGCTTCATAACTCTCAACAGCTTTTTTAAGATTTTCTTCACCACCAAGTTTTACGTAGGTATTCCCCATGTTTGATAGGTTCTTTGCTCGACTCGATTTATCATCAAATCTTGCTCTGTTATAATTTTGGAGCGCCTCTTTATATTTTCCTTCCTTATAAAAAGCATTCCCAGCATTGTAATAACTCTCAGCATGATTTGAACTTTTTGCATAGTTGTCATATAACTTTGCAGATTTTTCAAAATCATTTTTTTCATATGCTTGTTTCGCCTCTTTTAGATCAACAAAGTCCAGTAAACCTGCATCTGCATTTGATGTATGAAACATCATCAAAGCAAGAATAAATGCAGAAGGTACATTTACTTTAACTCTTTTGCTCATTGATGATGTGGCTATGAGTAAAAGTAAAAGGGCAAGACCAAGTGGATAATAAAAAAGTGGTATAAATTTTTCAATCTCTTGTGATTTTAGTTCTTTTTTCTTACTATGCGCCTCTATCTCGTGAAGCATTGTTTTTACATCTTTATCTGCATTAACACTTTGTATATAAACACCACCTGTTTTTGTAGCTAACTCAGCTATATTTTCATTCAGTTTTGAGACGATGATTTTCCCTTTTTGTTTAATAAACTCACCATTTGAAAGTTTTATCGGTGCGCCTTGAATTGAGCCAATACCAAGAACAAAAATGACTATACCTTTTTCTTTTGCAAAAGCTATCTCTTTGGAAAAATCTTTTTTATCTCCACCATCTGTAAGGAGTAACAAGTACTTTTTTGAGTCATTTTTGATACTTCTATCTACAACCTCAAGCATAGCCATAAGGTTTGTACCTTTTTCTGTTATGGATGTTGTATCTAGCTTTGAGAGTAAAAACTTTACAGCATCATGATCAAAACTTAGAGGAGAAACAAGATAAGAGCTCTTCGCAAATGCAATAACTCCAATACGTTCATTTGGGGCAAAACTCAGTAAATCCAAAGCCTTTTGCTTAGCAAACTTTAAACGATTTGGATAAACATCTTCTGCTAACATCGAGTCTGAAATATCAAGTGCTATCATAATATCAGCACTTTTTGCTTTTACTTCTACCTTGCCATTTTTGATGACGGGTCCAGCTAAGGCAATAGTCATCAAAATAGCTATAATCATAAACAGTGCATTTCTTGCTTTAAGCGTTAAAGTATTTGCTGAGACTCGCAACTTATTCATAACCTCATCAGAAAAGTAGTGTGCCTGCGCTTCTTTTTGTGTCAATAAAAAGAAAAAAAGAATTATAATCAATGGCAACATATAATATAAAAATTCTGGATGTAAAAATGTCATTATTCTGCCCCTCTTTTATTTCTCAAATATACATACAATAGCAATGATAACAAAGCAATAAATAGCGGATAAAAGTAATAATAATGTAAATAAGAGTAAGTCTCATTTTTTATTTCTGATTTTTCCAATTCATCTATCTTTTTATATACCTCTTGAAGTTGTTTCGCATTTGATGCACCAAAAGCGACACCACCGGTCTCTTTTGCTATTTTTAACAATACTGCACGATTGTATTCATCTGCTCCACCAATGCCAATAGGATAAACTTTTACACCTTCTTTCTTTGCCATCTCCACAGCCACTTCTAAAGGTATTTTATCCACACCCGCTGTAGAGTACCCATCTGTTAGCAAAATTGCGATTTTAGATTTTGACTCACTTGTTTTGAGTAGGTTTACACCTTGTGCTAATGCTTCGTATAAAACTGTATATTGCCCTGCAATCCCGATATCAAGTTGCGAGACAATACGTCTTAAAATATTTTTATCATAAGTAAGTGGTGACGCTATAAAAGAATACGCTCCAAATACTACAAGCCCCATATTGTCATTTTCTCTTTTTGAGATAAAATCTTTTACTATAGATTTAACAACATCGAATCTTGTCGCAGCCGGATTACTTGGATCGAAACCACGCTCTTTCATAGAGCCAGAAGCATCCAGTATCAAAGCAATCTCATGACCCTCTTTTGGTTCGAGTTGATAGGGCTCATCTTTTACTGGCGACATAAGAGCGAGTATCATCATAACTATAGTAAGCCATTTGAGAAAAAAAAGTAACTTAGAGACTGAAACTGTATTTTTCATAAAGAGTGAAGCATGGGGAAAATACAAAGATGGTATTTTCATCTTACATAAACTTGCACAGGCAATGAAGAAAAAGATAAGAAATATTAATTTTGGTAGTTCAAAATATATTCCATCAAACATCGATCAATCCTTCAAATAATTCTATATAGTGCATAGTTTCATCATCTAACTTTGGTACTTCTTTTTTATATTTATATTGTTCAAGTTTCTCTAGCATATTTTCATATGCTTTTTTATGACGTTCACTATCATCCTTAAATGTTGCACCATATAGTGTTATCTCATAGGCAGCTTTTTTAGCATCACTAAAGTCCACATTGCGTAGCGCTTTATAATCTTCTGCCCGTTTGTTAAATCTTTTTTTATTTTGATACCATTTGTATGCAAGATAAGCAGCCCCAAGAACTACAATACTTACAAGCGTAGTCACGCCAATAAGATAGTAAAGTGAATACTCATATATCTCTACAAGTGGTTTTATATCATGAATAGGTATCTCGTTTTGCTGTAAATTTTGCATCTATCTACCCTCAAATAATCTTCTAAGTCCAACACCTATCGCACCATCTGTATACACTTTTGTAAATCGTATTTGGTGTTTTCTAAATGTCTCATAGAGTTTTCTATCATGAACCATTACTTTTTTTGCATACTCTTTTACCGTACTTTTATTAAAGTCACCCTCTAAAACATTGCCACTCTCAGGATCAACCAATGAAGTAAAGCCCATTTCAGGCGGCTGTTCTTCTAACCTATCACGAACGATAACAACAATCACTTCATGTTTTTTAGCAAGTAATTTAAAATCAGGAATCTCAAAAAAATCACCTACAATGATTATAAGGGATTTACGTCTGAGTCTTTTAAAAAGTGTCTCTGCCATCGCTTTATAATCTGCTTTTTTATTTAAAGGGTCAAAGTTTAAAATTTCATCAACACTTTTATGTACTTGATAGAGTTTTTTACTTGGCTTTAAATGACTCTCCATCTTCTCCGTAAAAATATACGTACTTAAGAGATCGCCATTTTTGATAACAGAAAAGCTAAGCAGTGCTGTCACTTCAGCGATGACATCCTGCTTGAAACGTTTTGAACCAAAGTAAACACTTCCATTTAACATCGAAGCTACAACGACGTTAAGTTCTCTCTCTTCACGAAATATTTTGATATAAGGCTTTTGTAGTTTTGCCGTAATATTCCAGTCAATATGGCGAATATCATCACCAGGCATATATTCACGAAGTTCTATAAAGTCATAGCCCTCACCTTGAAAAATGGAAGGATTATTTCCCACCATTTCACTAAATACTTGACGTCGAGCTCGAACAAGAATTTTTTGTAATTTGCTCAATACTGCGACCTTAAGGTATTGCTACTGCTTCGAGCACTTTTTGAATAACTTCATCAGTTGTAATGCCTTCAGCTTCTGCTTCATATGTCAATACAATACGATGACGCATCAACTCTTTTACAATATAAGCCACATCAACAGGCGTTACAAAATCTTTTCCACGCATAAAAGCCATCGCTTTGACTGCTTTAAACATATCTATACTTACACGAGGAGAAGCACCAAACTGCATATACTCTTTTATCTCATCTAAGCCATATTCTTCTGGATGTCTTGTAGCATTGACTAGCTCTATCATGTACTCTTCAACTTCTTCATCAACATGAATATCTTTCACAGCATTTTTTAGTTTTTCAAGTTCAGCTGCGTTTAGCACAGGATGTATCGTGTCAAATTTACCACTTGAGATTCTACGCGCAATTTCGAGTTCCTCTTTTTTTGTGTTATATCCCACTACAAGTTTGAGCATAAAACGGTCAAGCTGTGCTTCTGGAAGCTGATACACACCCTCTTGTTCAACTGGATTTTGTGTAGCCATAACAAAGAAAGGAAGGTCAAGTTTAAAGGTTGTATCGCCAATGGTTACTTGTTTTTCTTGCATAACTTCCAAAAGTGCTGATTGTACTTTTGCTGGAGCACGGTTAATCTCATCTGCTAGTAAAAGGTTTGTAAAGATTGGACCTTTTTTAATTTTAAACTGATTATTTTGTGGATCATAAATTTCTGCACCTAAAATATCTGAGGGGAGTAGATCAGGTGTGAACTGTGCACGTTTGAAGTTTAAGCCCAAAGCCTTCGAAAGTGCATTTACCGTCGTAGTTTTTGCAAGTCCAGGAACACCCTCAATCAAGATATGCCCTTCACATAAAAGTGCAATGATAAGAGAATCTATCATCTTCTCCTGCCCAACTACTACTTTACTTACCTCTTTTTTAACATCTTCTATTTTATTCATCATTTATTATGTACCTCATTGTGTATACTTATTTATTTTTATGTAAGTATAGTCCTATGAAGTAAACATTCATTAAATGTTAAGTGACAAAACTTTTTTAACACCTTTATCTTTCACTAAAGTATCAAATTTTTTAGACAAATCTTGTAGCGCGATAGCATAGCCCTGCGAAGATTGTCCGGTAATATGAAGCAAATTTGTTGCTACAACATTATCATGATTATCTTTTGTTATTAAAGTGATTTCTGCTCTTGCTATACTAAACCCATAAGAGTTTGCTTTTGCAATGTTAGCATTGATAAAAATTTTATAATGAAAACTATCTTTTTTATCTGCTAGGGTAAATCCTTCTACGCTTAAACCTTTTGCTATTGGTTTTTTAAGCATTACTGCGTTTGGCACTGCTATGAGTGAGAAGGTTATTTTAGAGTGCAGAGTGTTGTAACTATTTTTATATTCATGAAGCTTTTGAAGATAGAGTTTTTGGTCAAAATTTTGGTTTAGCACCTTCATAACAGCTAAAATATCGGGTACATCTGCTAGTTTTTGCAAACTTTTTTCATAAAAGAAGAGTTTTTTTAAGGCATCTTCTTGTTGTAAAGAGTTTTGTTCATTTTGGAGTATCAAAAACCTCTGATCAAGATCATCTTTAAGTCCTAAGAAAACTTTTCTTTTATCTGCTCTCACTAACACAGCCATACGCTTAAATCCAAGCTTAGCTGCGTTTAGAATCTCATAATTGACAATTCGAATCTTTTTTACTTCACTCAGTGTTTGATTTACATATGTTGCCTCAGAGCTATTCACTCTGCCCTCTTTTACTATAGTCTTTGCATCAAATGTAGAGGAGATGGAGACACTTAAAGTCGACGCCATCAAACTAAGTGCATTATCTATGGCTTCTCTTTTGCTTTTTCCCTCGCCAAGAGCATACATAACACTCCCCTCAGACTTTGGAGGGTTGAGATACCATGATGGAATCTGGGCATGCTTATCGATAACTACTCTTTTATCGCTCCCACAAGCAGTAAGGAACAAACTAAACGCAGTGATTAATACCAATAACATTATTTTCATCTATTTAACTGCTCCATACTTTTTTTACGCTTTTGTATCAGTGAATTTATTCTTAAAACTGCTGCGTTTATCTCCTCCACGGGTTCTATCATCAAATTATCAGCATAATCATAATACTCTTTTGCTTCATCGTATTTTCCCTCTGCCTCTTTGATAACACCCAAATCATAAAATGCCACATAACTTTTACCGTCAGTAGAGTCTATCAAATCCATCAAAAACTTCTCAGCTTTATCATAACGTCCTTGCTCTACATACTTAAGCGCTACTTTTAAGAGTTTTTCTTGTTTGTCTGTATAGTCCAAATCAGGATCTTCCAGCAAAACTACATTAAATTTTTTGTAATGAGGAGTGAGTTTATAGGTAAAACTATCTGCAATTTTATTGGCTAACTTATTTGCAGCCATTTGAGTCGAGGGCAAGGCTTTTGAATCATCTGCACAATGTTTAAAGCTTGCATTACGACTCAAAGTTTGGGCATAAATGATATCGCCTTTAGTAATATCCACAATACGGATTTCAGCAGCAAGCCCAACAACCCTTTTCATACAGCGTACAGGATATGTAACAAGTTTTTTACACTTTCTATCAGCACAACGCACGCGTTCTTCATAAAAATAGCTGTCTTGCTTAGTAGCAGGAGTAACATTACCAGATATAATAGCCTGTGCTCCAATAAGTTCACCAATTTTCACAATATTCTCATCATTTACAAGTCCACTGTTTTGCAATTTCTGCTCTGAGAGAATTTTTTCAAGGTCATTTCGACTAACAATAGTAAAATATTTTTTACCATCAATAGTAAAACTTGAAAGCTTAGCTTCAATTTTTGATGACAAACCCACCCTATCGCGCGTAAAATTTGTCACGGCAATTTTTTTTGTAGAAGATATTCTGTCAACTTCTGCAGGTTCAAGTGCTCTAATTCCCACTTGTTGTGTACACGAGGTAAACAAGACAACAAACAAGCCATACAAAAGAAAAGTGTTTTTTATATTCATTTGAATCCTCTTTATGCCAATTATTGTATTTAAAAAGCTGTTAATCCATAATTAATTGGGCACAAATTAATAAATTTTAAAATTCTTTCTAATATCTCTTGACTTATAAACTGTTTTTCCCTATAATTTCGACCTCTTAACAAAGAGAAGCTAAAATGTCTTGTTAGCTCAGCTGGTAGAGCACGTCACTTTTAATGATGTGGCCGATGGTTCGAATCCATCACAGGACACCATTTTTTGATTATTTGCACTGAAGTTTAAAGCTCACGTACCTTATGTACGCTTCACTTGAAACTTAAGCACAACTAATTCAAAAACCCTTTACAAAAGTGGCCCCGTCGTCTAGCGGTTAGGATCCATGGTTTTCATCCATGTTACAGGAGTTCAATTCTCCTCGGGGTCACCAATTCATCAAAAAATATCACCCTAATTTATCTTATTTAATTAACTTTCAACAGGAAGATAATATGCTACACCGATTAATAAAATAACAACACTAACGTAATGAGTAGTTTATAGGGACACTAATCACCAGTCTTTGAGTAGGTTTAGGAAAATCTCCTGAGAGTTCTGCTATGGTCTTTATGGCCGCACGAGTGAGGATACCACTTGAAGACTCAGTTGTCGTTATCTGTGTAACTGTTGCATCTTTGTGCAATACAAATCGAACAACAACAACACCTTCTATCCCTCGTTTTCTTGCCCGTCTTGGGTAATAAAGATTTTCTTGAATCAGTCTAGCAATATTTTGTAAATTATCCTCTAGATATTTCTCTTTTTGCGTTTTTTGTGTCACCACAACTTGAGCTTTTTTTTGCTCACTTGGTTTACACAGCTTTAAGGTTTCTGATTTGATTATCTTAGAAGTTATGTTCAACTCTTGCACTTCTTTTTTTGGAGTTTCTATTTTTTGAACTAGCTGTTTTTCTACTCTTTTTGGAGATGCTTTTTTGACAATACGCTTCTTTTTGACAATACGCTTCTTTTTTACAACTTTTTCTTTTTCTATTTTTTTTGTTGCAGTTTTTAGAGTTTTAGGCTTTGTTATACTTTTCTTTTCTTGCTTTTGCACTCTTTTTTTTTGAGCTTCCTTCTTTGTAGCTGCTACTGCGTTTAGCTTTATACATACTTTTTGTGTTTCTTGTGTAGGGAGTAAATATCTGGAAGTTTGCGTATAAATAAAGTATATTAGAGCAAGCAATAGTATATGAATAAGTAAGGAGAGCGTGAGCGATTTTGCATGTTTATTCATGAGTGAATAGTAGCAAAATCTCTGTTACATTAGTGTTAAATTGCGCGTTTAAACTCTGGGTATGCTTCAACTCCTACTTCATTGACATCTAGTCCTTCAACCTGAATATCATCCTCTGCTCTAAATTTGATGAATTTGTTCACTAAAAATATAACTAGTCAGCCCTGAAAAACCAAAAACATCCCTAT
>Ga0256840_1002182_pt1 | contig 17521 bp, 10 predicted proteins | sample 355202metaG_FD_185969 | JGI IMG/M metagenome (GOLD analysis project Ga0256840, IMG submission 185969) | Hydrothermal vent microbial communities from Mid Atlantic Ridge, Atlantic Ocean - 355-202 | ecosystem: Environmental > Aquatic > Marine > Hydrothermal vents | place: Atlantic Ocean: Mid... | reverse complement strand
GGGTTACTATATTCTACCAAAATGGTGGTTTAACAACTGTTGATTTTAACAGCACTCTACAATCATCCTTAAAAATTGGTTCTATTTTTTGAAACGGAAAATCTTCACCATATATATACAAGGAGTCACTGGAAACATCTGATACTCTAAAATATCCTATCACAGGTGTACTGGTATTCGTAAGGTTAATCATATTCCCTGAAATTTCTGCTGGTGGCGGGTCAAAAATGTCACCGCTAATTTGCAATTGCTTCTCTATCAAATCATAGAATTGATACCCTTCCTTACTTATAGAAAACTGATTGACTGTAATCAAATATTTACCTAAAAATCTAACTCCATCATCTTCTAGGTAAATTGAGGTGTGAACTACATCATTACCATCATGAAGAAAATCAGTTGATACATCAATTCTATTATTATCTTCAGTGATCCAACAAGTCGCACAGCAATCCTTAGGTGCAGGAATCTTATTTCCAGTCCGGCTATCAGTAATAGTAAAGAGTTCGGGCGCAGTTTCTCTTTTGTAGAAGCCATTAGTCTCCCATTTGTAATAGTTATCTGCACCCTCTGGGTCTTTAAATTTAATTTTTATATCTATCCCACTTTTCGTTTTTAACAGCCCTTCTTTACCAATATAAGGTATTTCTCTAAACTCATAAAAAATTGAATCAATTGGAGACACTGGCAACAACTTCTCCGAATACGAAGAGTATTTTTCACCATCATTTGTTTCTATTAACAGAATATAACTTTTCCCTACTTCTCCTTGAAAAGTATTTGGTGTAACGTAAAATCCATTTTCCGATTCTCGTAGCTTTATTAAATTGCCTATTTCGTCTCTTATAAAAACCTCAGCTCCTTTGACTCCTTTCACTTCTCCTGCAAAAATATCTCCATACCTAGCACTTGTCGTTAATCTTACAATGTGCGGACCTAAACCTGTTGTGATTCCTCCCTCTATCACCAATATGCCTATAGCGGGTTCGTTTTTTAATGTTACAGGATCAATACATGAAGCTATAAGCATCAAAAATAAAATATATATTAATATATAATTAACTACTTTCATTTTCAAAATTTAATTGTATAATTCAGAGATGGAAACGGAACCCCTAGCACCGAAAGCTTATAGGGTTGCGGCGGTGCACCCTCTACATCATCCAGAAATACTGAAAATGCATTTTTTCTAGCATACACATTATAGACGGAAAAGGTCCAATCTCCACCCCATATTTTCCTCTTATTTCTTGATTTAAAGGTTATAGAAAAGTCAAGTCGATGATAATCCAAAACCCTTTCATTATTTCTTTCATTGTAGTATGCCAAAGTAAAACCTTCATACAAGAATTTATCTGATGCTGTAGTATATGGTCTCCCGGTACTATATGTGAAGTTAGAAGACATAGACCAACTATTATTTAATTTATAAACTAAAGTCGCAGTAAAATCGTGAGGTTTATCAAAATTTGATGAAAACCAGTTGCCATTACTAATTTCTTCTACCCTATATGGTCCTTCGACTTTGACTAGACTTCTTGAATAAGTATAACTTACCCAGCCTGTAATCTTTCCCGTTTTTTTCTTTATATATAATTCCACACCATATGTTCTTCCTTCGCCGTTAAGCAATGCCGTTTCAATCTGATCATTTAATACCAAGTCTGCTCCGTCCTTATATGCCACAACATTATCAATTTCTTTATAGTATGCTTCGATAGATGTCTCGATACTATTGTCTTTCAGGTTTTTAAAATACCCAATCGAATATTGGGTAACAATTTCAGGTTTAATAAATGTGTCCGTTAATTTCCAAAGATCCGTGGGCGCAATTGTAGATGTATTTGAAATTAGATGAATGTACTGGTGCACTTTATTATATCCCAATTTAATGGAAGAAGTTGGACTTACTGACCATCTAAACGAAAGTCTTGGCTCCCAACCCGAAAAGCTGGTGATTTTTTCAAAATCACCATAATCCTTACTGCCAATTACACTTTCTTTAGTTCTGGGGATGAAGCGCTCGTACTCATATACTCGTTTTTCTCCTAGATACACAAACGAACTAAACCTAATACCTAATGACAAACTAAATTTATCTCCTAAATCCCATTTATTCTCAACAAAAGCAGCAGATTCTAGTCCTTTTTCTTCCTGCACTTTGATTGGGTTCACCAATGACTTTGAAGAAATTGGAGTAAGCTCTCCAGGCTTCAATACTAACAATGTCGACTGTGCCCCAAAATTTAAAAAATTATTTACACCTAGTTTTACATCAGCCTTAAGTTTTATAGTATTATTTTCTATTCCAGATATAAGTTCAAAATCATTAAAGCTGTTATCATCCAGTATTGAAAACCCATACGTCCCCCTCATAGCAGATAAATAAAATGAAAATTTTTCACCAGATGAGTAGTTCCAATCTAAAACATGATTTGTCGTAGCCCAATTAAAAGATGTATCAGACGCAAGTCTGAACCTATCTTTACTATGATAGAAACTATAAGAAATCTTATTCTTTTCTCCTATCCTATAATTTAAAATCACATTTGCATCATAGAAAGAAGCAGAACTGTTTGCAATTGTCGGATCTTTTATTTTATCAAGTATCCAATCTGAATACGATGATCTTCCTGCAATTATTAAGGATAGTTTATCTTTCACAATTGGTCCTTCAAGCATAAGCTTTGCAGAAATCAAGCCAAGAGATGCTTTCCCAGCCCACTTTTCATAATTACCTTCTTTAAATTTTATATCCAGTACTGAAGATCCTCTCTCCCCATAACTCGCCGGAATACCTCCCTTGTAGAGCGTGACATTACTTACTGCATCAGCATTAAACGATGAGAAAAAACCAAACAAATGAGAGGGGTTATAGAGTGGTGCACCCCCTAATAATATTAAATTCTGGTCGGAGCCACCACCCCTCACGTGAAACCCTGACGAAGCCTCTCCCACAGTACTTACTCCAGGCAATAAAGTAATCGCCTTCAAAATATCTACTTCACCCACAAAAGCAGGCAACGCTTCTATAAGTGCTACTTTTAGTAGTGATTTTCCCATGTCAGTACTTTTTACATTTTCATCAGGTCTTTCGCCACTAATCGTAACCTCACCTAACTTGACAGAAGACTGTCTTAAGTTCAACACTAACTTTCCTTCTCCCTTAACGGTCAGAGAAAATTGAGCAGATTCATAACCTATCATACTTACAATAATCTCATACTCCCCTTGTCTCAATTTAAAAATAAACTCACCAGCAACGTCTGTACTAACTCCATTTTTAAGGGATGGCAGGTACATGGTTGCTCCGATAAGTGGCTCTCCATTTTCCTTATCTAATATCTTTCCAAAAATTTTAACCGCTCTCTTAGAATCAGACTTGACACCAACCGTTAAAGCCTTTTGAGAAAAGCACATAACTACAAACGAAATGAAAAATATCACTAATAAAACTCGTTTCATAGTAACTGCTAATTAAAATATTGTGGGTCAAACTCCCACAACTCCATTGGTTGAGGAATAGACGTATTCACTCTCATTACATATATTTTGGAATCATAAGAAAAGAATGCCGAGTTGGTGTTTTTTATTTCGCTTGGGAATATTTGTTTTGTCTTCCAAAGTCTTTTTTCTATATCAAATTCCCAAATTCTATTATCCCCAGAAAAAAGCCCTACATATGCCTTTCCCTTCGGCTCAACAACCTCCGCAATACCCCTCCTCCTTACTATCTTATTTGGAAATTCACTGACAACTGACCACAACCTAGTGCTAAAATCAAAGCTCCATACATCACGCTCTTGCGAGATAAGATAGGGTGTATCTTTGTAAACAAACATCGGAAATTCAGCATCAAAGTCAAAAGGCATAATAGATTCTTGCACCCATTCACCTGAAATATTATCAAGCCTATATAGAGTATTATTTTGCAGTACTCCAGAAAGTCCGTCGTTTGTAAAACCCCCTCCAACATATATGCTATTATTTACATAAAAAGATATGCTTTTATAAAGCAAAAAAGGTAAGTCAGAAACATAAACCATTTCCTTACTTCCATCATCATATTGCCATAATTCGTTGCTTACATCTGCAGATTCCCAATTTATGGCACCATTTCCCATATAGCCTGCACTATTAAAAAAAGAAAACGTTACTGGTGCACCTGTAAATGGCAAAGATTCCCACTGCCAAGTAGTCAAATCCAATTTCCAAAAATTTGAATTCAGGGGAACAGCATTATAATCTCTGCCCAATCCATATATAAAATCTGTACCCTTAACAAAATAAGCGCACTTAGCTATTCTAGTATTATCAATAAAATTACTTTTTAGCTGCCACGAACCTGTTACATATTCAAATGGATTGTCAAACTCTAGCACATCACCATTAACCATTACTCTAAGCCTTGGTAAATGATTGCCCAGCATTATGGGAATTTTTACAGTAATCAGAGATTCAAATTTAATTTCAAGAATCTCAACTTCCTGATCATCAAAAAATACTTTCGTATTTTTTGTAAAATTTGTACCTTCAATTACTAATTTTTTACCCGCATATTCTACCTCTGGGGAAAATGATTTTATGGAAGGTCTTAAGGTGTTAGTTGATTTTATTTGCCCATAGTAGTCCTTACCAGATACCGTCCCAAAGGCTTTGTAGAAATATTTCGTTTGCGCAGCAAGGTTACTTGTCTCTCCAATAAATAAGCCCAGATTTGCTTTCCCCCCTAAATCAATCTTTTGTGGCGAAGAAAAATGCTCATCTTCATCAATTAAAAAGCCATGATTATCTAGTTTTTTACCGTCCAGGCTATACAAACGACCTGACAATCTAACTTTTTCACCACTCAAATATAAAATATCCTCTGTAAGTATTAAAGTTTCTTGCGATTCTTCCTCACAAGAGATGAAGAACAATGACATAAATAAAAAATAAAAAAAATGGTAAGAGCAGTATTTTCTCATATCAAATCAGCGTTCGTTGTTTTATCATAAAGCAAAAAATTCAGTAATTATATAAATATTGAGACATTCCTTTCATCATAACTAAGAGAATCGCACGAACCAATAACCTCTCTAAAACCAAGTGACTAATTAAATAAAACCACGATAGTTAACTCCATTCCCATTCTTAAATAGCATCTATTCTATAAAGATATAAAGGATATAATGACCCTCCAAATTTTTCATCCTTCTCGTAACAAAATCCCCCAATATGGGGTGTCCATATTAATCCTAAAAATATATTACCACAATAAAACAAAAAAAGAGCCACCGTTTAGGTAGCTCTTTTTTGTATATTAATATGCTTAATTATTTTTTAGAATACACCGCATCTGAAATATCACCGAATTCATTTTCCCAATGAATTAATAACGTTCCGTCAGCTTCTAAAGAACCAGTCAAAGTAACTGCATCACCAGTAAATCCTGTATTCCATTTCCCAGATAATGAGCTATCACAATTATTAACTGAGAAATTCCCTTCTGTTTCAAAAGTATAACCATAAATAGAGTACCAAAACTGGTACACCCCAGCAACACCATCTGATATAGAATAGCTACCACCGCCTAAATCAGTAACCGTCACATCATATGCATAGTCTATTGCTTCAGGTTGACCGTCTGTGTTTGTCCCGTTCGTTACAACCGCATAATCACCTGCTAAATTTGGGACATTGTGTTCTCCTATTCTAGTGAATGCATAGTCACTTCCAGTTTTTGTAATTTTCGCCAAGTAGAAATGATTTCCCACACATATATCAGCAGTATTTAGTGCGGCGGGGAAGGTATAGCTAACCCCATCATTAACACCATCTTGCTGAAAATCTACAGTTACATCAACATCAAAACTCCCTTGCGCTCCCAAGTCCATGGCACCATAAAAGTCAGCAACAATATAGTAATCCCCATCAACCGAATCAGATGGAAGCGTATAACTTTCAAAAGATCCTCCATCAAGCTCAGCAATTACGTTGGTATAAGGCATCCCATCTACAACCAAAAGCCTTAAATCCGCTAAGGAAGTAGGAGATATAGTTGATCCGTCAGCCCCAATAATCTCTGCCGCCCAACTCAGACCTATATTTAAGTTAGATCCTGCGTAATTATTAATAGTAAAATCAACAGTAACAGGAGTCAAGCTTGCATTTGCAGTTCTTTCATCACCAATTTGCAAGGACAGCGTCTCCACATCCTCCGCTTTAGCATCCGCTAGAATTTTAATCTCAAAACTACTCTTAGTAGAGTATGCAGGGAAAACAATTCTATTGGTACTCAATTTATAATCCTCACCATCTACAGCATCTCCTCCTACCTGAGTAACAAAGACAACAACATCTACCACTTGCTTTTCACTTAAAGTCAAGTTCACAATATGCGAGAAATCTGCGTCGTCAAGAACAGGAGAAATTGTTCCCGCTCCTTCTACAGCAATACTCACTGAAGAGCTTGGTTTTAAAGTTGCCTGACCCGTTGCATCATCCTCATTACAAGAAGACATAACAAACAAGGCACCAAAAGCAGCTAAATAAAATATATTCTTAAATATTTTCATGTTCATATCTGTTTAATTAATTTTTTCTAAAATTTGGTAAAACTCCCTTGGTCCAGAACCATCGGTCAGGTATCCATAAGTCATAATTAACCTATCCTTACCTTCCACATCATCAAGTATAACGGTATTAGTTCCTTCCCCACAAGGGACATTTTGCAAATCACCACCATTTCTATTACATGTTGTCAGTGGCTGACCATTTCCTGATTGTGCAACACCTTTCCATTCCTCAGGGTAGGTTATATCATTTGTTGCAGGGTCAATTTGAAAATAAAGCGTATTACCATCAAAAGCTCCAAAGTACTCAAGCTGCTGATAAGTAATTGCATCAACAGATGCAATAGTCATCGTCCCTGGCCAAGATACATCACTACGGTTTACGCCAATACGATAGTAGGTACCTTCTACTACTTTATACTCGCCTGCAAACCTTGTCGCCACTGAAATTTTAGCACTCTTAGCCTGTTCTACAGAGCGACCATCATCCAATTTAGACACAAATCTAAGTACCCAAGCATCACCAATTAACAAATCAGCATCACCTGTAAGACCCGCACCATTAACGGTGATGCCTTCTACCAAATCGTCAAAATTCACAGTCAAGGTAGCAGGCTCAGTTGCTGCAGTACTAGAAGGAGCAATAGTACCTAATAACACTTCATTAGAAGACACACTTGTAGTGGTTCCTAAATCCTCCTCTGATACCTGACCATCTTCATCTCTGTATACCACGTCACCATTTCCATCCTTCTCTACAGTTTCAAAATGTGAGTACACTTCCACACTAGATGTAGAAGCCGTATTTCCAGATTGGTTTACTAAAACACCAACCGTGTAATCTGCATTGTTACCAATTACATAGTTTACTAATCCCGTTTGAATGGTAACCAAACCACCTTCTTTTGCATCCCCTGTGTATGGATCTACCTCCTCATTACATGCACTAAATACAAGTACAAAGAGTCCTAATAAATATAGTTTATTTTTCATTTTCATCTTTCTATAATTTTATTTGTTCCACCAAATTTTAGTTGTAAGTGCATCAGCTCCTTGTCGAGCTACCGCTTCACTCCAGCTTGTACTATTCAAACTTTGTTCCTCATTTGGATACGTGTACCTAGAAGGTATTTCATTGATAGTACCCTCCAGTGCAGGAGTTAAAACTGGAAAGCCAGTTCTTCTTTGTTCAGTCCAAGATTCTACTCCTTGACAGAACATAGCTATCCATGCTTGATTTCCAATTTGTTCTAATGCCTCATTCGTTGTTCCTGACAGTGTTTCTGGCGTAAGTCCAGAAACTCCGTTAGCGGCCAAAGAAGCATTCACACCAGCATTGTAAAAATCCTGAGCAGAACCTCCAATGTAACCTTTTGTAGCAGCTTCAGCCATTAAAAATTGTAGCTGCGCATAAGACATAAAATAAGCAGGGGCTTCAGGCGCTAAGTACTTTTCACCTATAGCTGAAACATTACCGTAATTATAGTCATCACTTGGCACGTCCCTAAGTCCTGCTGGCTTTCCCCTATAAACACCATCCTCATTTGGTTGAGCATATACTGCCAATCGAGGATCTCCTGTGGCATCTAGCATATCTATCATCACTTCGCAAACTTTAAACTCAGCCCTAGTTCCAAAAATAACTGTTTCATAAATTGGATTCGCATTAGGATCAGCTGACAAATAAGTTACTTTTGCTTCAGCATCATTTGAAGTAAACATACCCCCAGCACTTACCAGAGCTTGCAGGTCAGCACTCACATCTACTTTAGAAGACATCCTCATCAAAGCTCTAAACTTTAATGAATTGCCAAACATTTTCCATTTAGCTGCATCACCACCATACATTATATCGGAAGCATTATTGATAGTTCCTCCAGTTCCAAGCAAAGCATTTGCTTGATCCAATAGCGCCAAAATTCCATTATAAACCGTCTGCTGGTCATCATATTTTGGAGAAAGAATACCCTCCTTAGCTTTTCCTGCCTCTGTAAAAGGGATATCTCCATACATATCAGTCAATAAAGAAAAGCCGTATGCCTGCATAATCAATGCAGCTCCTTGCATATTAGCATTCTCTTCAGTTACTGCTAAATTATACATCTCTTTAGCATCTGCAGCTACATCTTCAAATAGATTGTCCCAAGTGGCAGTAATAACACCTCCTCTAGGGCTATAACGTGCTTCATCATTGTATTGCACTTTAGCTATTTGCTGTGACCACTCTGATCCCATATCAAAGCCCGTAAACGTACTATACATACGATTAGCCGTAACACGAACTATATCCGCCAGTAATAATCCCGAAGAAACTGCTGTTGGGTTATTTGGGTCTTTATTTATTTCCTCAAAATCCTTGTCGCAACTGGTAGTCACCAGCAAGAGCAATAACGATACTACGAGTATTTTCTTGATACTATTCATATTCAATTATAATTTAAAGTTAATATTAAAACCGATGCTCCTAGTAGATGGCAACTGACCAAATTCTTGTCCCTGCTCTCCATTTGAACTACTAAAAGCAGATTCTGGGTCAATGTGAGGAATCTTAGAATAAAGTATCGCCAAGTTTCTACCAACAATAGAAATAGAAACATCTTTGAAAGGTAGTTTACCCATAACCGAATTCGGCAATGTATAACCAAACTGTATTTGTCTTAGTTTTGCGTAAGAAGCATCAAACACAGCACTCTCGGCAATATCTTTTGAGTAGGCAGCTTTGTTATACGTTTCTGCACGTACACTCACTGTATTTGGGCTAAAAGTTCCGTCACCATTATCGACAACACCTTTACCTATAATTCCAGTTTCTCTACCTATCAATGTTTCTTCAAGCACACCAGCATAACGTCCCCATGAATAGGTCATTGAATGTAAGTCTCCTCCAATTTTAGCATCAACTAATGCGCTCAATGTAATTCCTTTATACGTTAAGGTAGTATTGATACCCCCAGTCCAGTCTGGCTGTATGTTGCCAAGCACCCTATTTACAGGATCAATAACAGGAAGTCCATCTTTATGAATAACATCTCCATCAGGTGATTTTAAAAAGGCCGGTCCAAAAATCGCACCATAAGGCTCTCCTACTTTTGCAAGTATATCAACGCTCCATTGTCCGCCTATTCTGTAGGTATCTAAATCTCCGTTAAGTTTCACAACTTCATTTTTAGACTTCGCCCAATTAACATCAATATCCATAGCAAAATCACCAGCTTCAATAACTCGTGCTCCCAACTGTAGTTCAATTCCCTTATTTGTCATTTCACCAGTATTATCCCAAGCAAAAGTATAACCAGAGGCAGATGAAACCTGAGCAGGAACTAGCAAGTCGGAAGTTTTAGAATCATAATAGGTAACCTCTAAATTAACTCGTCCATTAAAAAACCTAGCATCCAATCCAAATTCTAAAGAAGTTGTAGTTTCTGCCTTTAGAAAAGGGTTATTTAGAGTTTGGTGGTTAAACGGCAACAATACTGCCCCCCACGCTGACGGTCTGAAACGAAAAGGTTGTTGCAACTTATATGGATCCAAAGCGCCATCACTACCCACTTGTGCCCAACTACCTCTTACCTTTAGAAAAGACAATACGTCAGACTGCATTTCAGCTATATCCGATACAATTGCACTCATAGAAACTGAAGGATACAGGACTGAATTAGTTTCAGTAGGCAATACACTAAACCAATCATTTCTAGCGGTGATATCTAAAAATAGATAATCTCTAAAAGAAAGGTTAGCACTACCGTAGATACTGTTAATGCGTTTTTCTTCTATCTTACTTTCAAGTTCTGCTGTAACACCAGATTTTACGTTTGCAAGATTAAATACTCCTTCCAATTCTAATTGTGGAGCAGTTCCTCTCAATAAACGATACCTTTGCTTCATTTGATTTCCTCCAAGATTTATCGCCAAAGAAAAATCATCATTGATATTCTTATTCATCATTAATAATATCTCTGAATTAGTCTGATACCATTTTCTTGATATCTCTTCATAAAATCCTTCAATATAGTTATTAGACCCATGTGCTTTGTTTATACTGACTACAGATGACCAAGTATCTGTACCTGTTCTTACCTGTGCCGTTAACCAATCCGTTAGCTTATAAGCGATTTTTACATTCCCTATCAATCTATCCTTTTCTAGTTTATTCAAATTAGTATGAAGTGCCCAATAAGGATTATTTTGAAAACGTGTATTCCAGTTGATTGGAGTTCCAGGCGCCCCAGTACTAGCACCCGCTAGTGGTAAACTTTCATAATCTTTCAGTTTGGTAAAATCAACTTGTCTTCCAGACCAAAGGAATTGTTGCACTGGGTTCTCATTATTATAACCGCCCGTTGGTAAGTTATCACTACCTGAATTAATGTAGTTTGCTGAAAAACTAGCAGTCAACTTATCCGTTAGGTCTAAATTAGCTCCTATGTTAATCGTCGTCCTCTTAAATTCTGTGTTTGGAACAATTCCTGTTTGATTAGAATTACCTAGTGAAAGCCTAAAACTACCTTTGTCATAACCACCTGTTAAAGCGATGTTATTTGAATTTGACACGCCTGTCTCAAAAAAGTCTTTCACATTGTCAGGGTGAGAAACCCATGGCTCTGCAAACTGTCCATTAGAAGTGAATTGCACAAAGTTCAATCCCACATCCAAAGGTGGCCCCCAACTTTCGTCTACACCACCATCTCCTGCCGATCCATCTACCCAATTGAAGTAGTTCTGATCACCACCTTGTCCATAAGAATTTTGAAAACTTGGTAATTTTAAAGTATTATCAAACTGCACACTAGAATTAAAAGAAACGCCAATGCCTTTTGTTCCTTTTCCAGTTTTTGTAGTAATTAGAACCACACCGTTTGCCGCTCTAGCACCGTATAGTGCTGCTGCATTTGCACCCTTAAGTACCGAAATGGATGCGATGTCATCAGGGTTAATATCCGCTGCACCGTTTGGGGAATCAAATCCCCCACCTGATCCAGCTCCACCATCAGTTACACTTGCTCCAGGTGATCCACCATAGGAATCATTATTAATAGGCACGCCGTCCACAACAAACAAAGGCTCATTATTTCCAGTAATTGAAGTGGCCCCTCTCAAGATAATTCTTGAAGATCCGCCAACTGCACCAGAAGAGTTAGTAATATGCACCCCCGCAACCTTCCCCGAAAGTGAGTTAACGATGTTGGCTTCTCTTGCCTTGTTAATGTCATCTGCATTAACATTCTGCACAGCATATCCTAGGGCTTTCACATCTCTTTCAACGCCTAGTGCTGTAACAACAACTTCAGAAAGCTGTTTCGCATCTTCTGCCATCGTTACATTTATCACTGACTTACTACCAACAGTTATTTCCTGAGTAGATAATCCAATAAAAGAAAAAATTAGAATACCCTCATTACTTGGCACGCTCAATTTAAAATTTCCATCAATATCTGATGTAGTACCAGTCGTAGTGCCCTTTAGGACTACATTTACTCCTGGTAATGCAGAACCATCTTCTGCGGAGGTTATCTTTCCTGAGACAACCTGATCTTGCGCCCAACTTTGTGTTACCAAAGCCGTCACAAACATGAAAGTGATTAGTAGAATCTTCTTCATATTTAAGGTTTATATAGTGAATAAAATAATTTAACGAACAAACTTACATCAATTTTTTGTTAAGAAAAAGTAAAATACTCAAAAATAATTCCCCCGTTATGGGTTATTTTTGTGTTGCTTTCAAAGTAATAAACAACCATATATAGGGATAAGGCTAGCGCACATAACCCAACGAATGGTTAATTACTGGCTTAAATACTAATGAATCAATGGAAATCAATATACCGTGTCCTATTTTGGGGTAGATAAGCTAAGAAATTGCCACTTAGCTTCTAACAGTACAATTTGATATTTTAATGACCGAATAAATCTTTCTTACAAGGACTAAATCTAACGCGAGTAATTTAGTACAGCAATATTAACGCGATTGAGATACCTTCCTTTCTGATTCCATCTATACGTTTCGCGACATAATCTCCTTAAGGTATTGTTGACGAGGCTGTCTTCTGGTAATATCATTAGGAACTGCGGCGTTCATTGCTTCTTTCTTCATCTCCGCATTTTCGGCTTCAAATTTCTTGATCTCTTCTTTGGTAAAGCTAAGATGACTACTGCATGGGAAATCCAGTTTATAACCTAACCTTTCGAGTGTGTCACCAGCAACAGACTCAAAAATTAGAATTTCTCTTTCAGATAGCGCACCCTTGTATTTCTTGCTTGCCAAGCATGATGGGCTGATAGATTTTCCACGTTACCCCTTGCAGGTGAGTATTTGACTTATCTTCCATACAAATTACTCCTCCCAGTTTTCAGAAGCTCGCTCCATTTCATCTAGTTTTTTATCATATTGAATTTTATAATCATTGAACTCATCACTTGAAAGTAATCCTTTCAATACTTCCAATTCGGCTGCCGCATAGTCGGTCATACCCATATTCAAACATTGCAATATGTACTGCTCTTTTAATTTGGCTGAGTATGGATTTATGGTCAGCGCATTGAGCAAAATATTATAGGCGACCATTTCATCTTTCATTACATTCTGAAAAAACATTGCCGATTTTATGGTCATCACTTCGTCAAAAGCATTTTTGTTAGCTATTTTTTTAAATTGACTCGTTGCCTCTTTCACTTTTCCTTTCGACTGACTTAGCACAGCCTTATAAAACAAGGATTTTGTGGCATTCTTTTTATCCCTTATGACTGAGTTACTCATCCGCCCTTTAAGATTTTCAATAGCACCACTAGACACATAGCCATCCATTTCACTTAAAAATATCTTTTCCTTCCATACATCACTCAATCCATTTATTCTTTCATCATCACTAGATAAATTATCTTTTAACAATTCATATCTTGCTAATGGGGTGAAATATGGATGGGTTATACTTGCTGCTAAAGCTTCGGCACTTTCATTATCCAACCGCTTTAGATAGGTTTTTAGATATAAATACTTTTCCTGGTCAGTCAATTGCATTAATGTCTCTTGCGAGTCAATTTCCAGTACCCTTTGCACCATTTGCAACTCCGAAATCAAACCATCATTAGCCATTGACAGTTTTGCGATTTGTCCTTTGGCAGCAGATAATGAATCAATTGCCAATAGTGCAAAAACTTTATTCACCGATCCTTCACTACTTCCAAATGCATCTGCCTTATCAAAAAAGTCCAGTGCAAGCCTTGGAGACTCTTGCCCCATTGCCCATATTCCTCTCACATTATTATAGTAGCCAGCTTTCTGACTACTCTCAACCTGCAACCTGTCCATTAATTTAAAAGCCTCAGACACAGCTCCCGACTGATACAAGTTCATTGCCTTTGCTAAATTTAGATCCCTCGTATAATTTAAGTTTTTTGGACTTTTTAAATATGAGTCTACATTAGAAATTAGGCTGCTATCATGGCTAAAATTCTTGTTGAAAATTAGGTTATAAAAATGTGAGAAAGTAACAAGATTTAATGTGGAATCAACACCCAATGACGATGATTCGTAGTTAATAGACTTGTGGTCTCTATTGAACAATGTAATCAAATTAGTCTGAGCAGGCAAGTAAGTATTATCAGCATAAGCTTCAGCAAGAGAATCACTATTCAATCTCAAATCTTTATTGATCAACAATGCCAAAATATTGGTTGCTGCGACTTCTCCTGATAATGTCTTTGTCCGCGGTAGGTTTAAATAAATCATAGCGGAATCTATGATACTCGTTTTCGAATATAACATCCCCAGATTACTCATCAACTCTCCGCTTTCAGGGAATTTTTTTAGCCCTTCTTTCAATAAGAATAATGCATCAAAAAACATTCCTTTTTGTGTGTATAGATTTGCTAAATTGGCATATGCATATGGTGTTGGTTTTTTGAGCAATGCTTGATCAAAATACTGCATGGCATCTAACTCTTCTCCCTTATCAAGGGACAATGCCGCCAAGCTGTAATTAGAGCGGTGATTATAATGAGCATATTGCATTCCAAATGTGTAATATTGCGCTGCCAAAAAATAGTTGTTTTCAGCCAAATACACATCTCCTAAACCATTATTGTAACCAGAAACCGCTTGACTCAAGGCAATTTTATCAGAATTAAAAAAGAAAGCTGCTACACCAATTAAACTAACAAATGTCACTGCTAATAGGGGCATTATTTGGGGTTTGTACAGCACCTTATAAACTTGCAAATTTTGCTTCATTAACCCGCCAAAATTTATAACTACATAGAAGAAAAAGAATAGACCAAAACTCAAATGTCCAAATACAATAGCGTCCTCTATTACCTCGACAAAGGGGTCATTTGCAGTGGCGAAAAAGTAACCAATAGTGGCAAAAGAAATTGTTCCCAAAGTTAAATAAACCAAGCCCCCTTGCGTACTAAATCCAATAACGTTTTGATAAAGCGCACGTCTATTCCTGAACCCCCAAATTCCTAAAATTATAGAAACACATAAGAGCAAAAACGGGTTTAAATAATAGATATCCCAATCAATAGATTTGCTATTTTTCATGTAGGTAAGTGCTACATAACCTAAATAGATTATTGTCGCCACAATAAAATGCGTTAAGCTGTTTTTACTTGCACTAGTATTGGAATTTGTGATGATGTATAAGAGTCCCGCAATAACCTCAAAAGAAACCATGAAAATGAAAAGAATCGTAACAATTAATGTGAAATACATACCATAATTCACCATGTAATATAAAGGATTTTCAACACTGGAAAATTGTATAATTCCAACTCCTAACACAAGGGTAGTCAACAAAAATATCAATACTCTTTTCCATAATGACACTTCAGAAAAGGCATGAAAATAATAACTCAATGGCAAATAGACTCCTAACAAAATATACAATGCAAAATTCTGATACCCGCCAAACAACATGAGTTGATCTAACTGAAAACTTATGAGCATAAAAACGAAAATTGCCGTTCCAAAAATATACCAGTATCGTTTGAGTGTCGTAATTATTCCTTGATAAAATGCCATGCTTATAACAATAAAGGAGATAAAAATGTAAGCACTAACTTGATTGACTCTCAGTGCCCCTCCTTCAAAATACTCTGTTATTAAATAGTTATCGGCATACGATTTTAAACTAACAGGCCCCAACTCCACTACGTCAACAATCACTTTAACGGCTGATGATTGGCTTACAACAACCCAGTCGATGGTTGCTGCCGTTCCCTGAAAATACGAAACCAAAAAGAAGAGCAATGCCCCTGCAAAAACCAACAAGCCAATTATATATAATATCCTTTCTGACTTTACCCAATTTTTCCAAAAAAACAATTTTTTCATACAATGTATCTTAATCTAAAAATTTTGGAACCTTGAAAAACTCTCCATCTGTACTGGGTGCATTTTTTAGCCCACTCTCTCGCTGTAATGCGTTATTAGGTATGTCTTCTCTCAGGGCGTTCACCTCTTTCGACATTGACGTTAGCGGTTCTACACCCTCCGTATCAATCTCATCCAGCTTTGTAACCCAAGTCAGCGTTTCACTTAAACTCTCCATTAATGCTGCCTCATCTTCTTTTTTTATCTCCAACCTTGCTAAATGTGCGATTTTATGTAGTGCTTCTCTGTCTATCTTCATTGATTTTTTTCTTACTGCGTCAAAATTATCTAATAAAGCGCAATTATTCAATTTGTACGTTAATTAGTTCCAATTTAATAAATGACTTAGCGCCCATAGATATAAGACTAAAGGACAAAACGCCTACTTTCTAGCCAACTTAACAAACCTATAAAAAAGTAAAACTGCCGCTACCGTGAGCCCTATCAGCAATCCATACCAGATACCCGCTGCGCCCCATTCCAATCTAATTCCCAAAATATACCCTATCGGTAATGCTAAAACCCAATAGGCAATCAAAGTAATAATTGTAGGAACCTTTATATCACCCATCCCTCGCAACGCTCCTAAAGAAACAACCTGTACACCATCAGATATTTGAAAAATTGCAGCCACAACAATCAATACCGAGCTTATTTTTATAACTTCATCGTTATCAATATACAATGCGGGTAAAAACTGTTTTCCAACAACAAAAAGAACACCGCAAAATGCCATAAACAAAGCAGCCATCAGCATCGTTGAAATACCCGTTCTATAAATAGCAATTTTATCTTTTTTTCCAAAGAAATTTCCTACTCTGATTGTGGCTGCCGCCGCAATGCCAGTTGCCATCATGTAAGACAGCGAAACAAGGCTCAATGCAATCTGATGTGCTGCCAAGGCATCAGCCCCTAACCAACCCACCATGATTGCTGCGCAAGTAAATGCACCGACCTCAAAAGTGAGCTGCAATCCTATGGGCAGCCCCATTGTTAACATTTTCAAAGTCATCATTTTTGAGAACTTATTCCATGCTATATTTTCAACATACTGTTTAAATCGAGTGCTTTTCAAAGCATACCACAATAGCATTGCTGCCATCAGCACACGAGCAATCACGGTTGCCCAAGCTGCTCCGTATGCACCCATAGGCTCCATGCCATACTTTCCAAATATCAAGACATAATTTAAACCAATATTAAGGACATTGGCTATAATGGCTGCGGACATTGGCGGTACTGTCATTGACAACCCTTCAAGAAACTGACGGAAGGTTTGGAACAGCATAAAAGGAATAATTGATAGTGCATAAATTCTAAGATATGGCGCTGCAATGACCACTACATCCTCTGGCTGATTTAGGTATTTCAATAAATATGACGCTGAAATCATAAGAATAAAAAGAACCGCTGCTGTTAGCATGTCCACCAACAGTCCATGCTTCAATATTTCCGAAGATCTGTTTGGGTCATTTTCTCCATCTGCCTGCGCAATAAGCGGTGTAATAGCGTAAGAAACACCTATACCAAACATAAAGAGCAAATAAAAGATACTATTAGAGAGTGAGACTGCTGCTAATGGAACAACTCCTAATTT
>Ga0256840_1002181_pt1 | contig 17523 bp, 19 predicted proteins | sample 355202metaG_FD_185969 | JGI IMG/M metagenome (GOLD analysis project Ga0256840, IMG submission 185969) | Hydrothermal vent microbial communities from Mid Atlantic Ridge, Atlantic Ocean - 355-202 | ecosystem: Environmental > Aquatic > Marine > Hydrothermal vents | place: Atlantic Ocean: Mid... | reverse complement strand
AGCACGAGATTTTAAAAAATCTTAGCTTCACCCATAGGTTAAGCGGGTATTTTTTAAACTCGTGATGAATCAATAGTTTGCGTACTGTACCGTAGTGAAGTCACTGATTCAGGTTTAGGTTTAAAGCAATTCTTGTAGCACCCTAACGTACTCTTCTGATTGGTGTTGATTTGACACACCTGTACTACCTGTTCCCGCACCTACGGAAGAATCAAAGATAATAACTTTTGCGCCAATGGCTTTTGATTTATTAATTAAAGTATTTAGATTGGCTTTAAACTGAGCTGTGCTTACGCCTTGCCAATAATCATTTGTACCACAGAGTATCCAGACATAGTCGGGGCTATGAGGTGTTACATCTTGATCAAAGCGATTGATAAGGTCTTTCGCTGTATTGCCGCCAATGCCCTTGTTGATAATCGTAGCACCAGATAGTTTTTGCCTGAGGCGGCGAGCAATATCCCCACCATCAAACCAGCTATCACCGAGTAAGAGATGCGTACCACCTGTAGATGAGCCGAAGCCGAGGCTGCGTACAGAGAAATCAGCAATGGCTTTATAGCCGTAGATGTTAGGGTGAGGCGTGGAATCACTGTATAAATCCCATGCATTATTTCCTGCGCTGATCGCGTCTTCTAATGGAGAAGTAAGCTTAATTTGATTGGTGGGTAGAGCGCTGATTTTTCCTATATAGTAGTTTCCATCAGTTGATTTATAAGTAATGAGCTGATTTACAACTAAGTCAGCATTACTTTTCACATTTAGTACAGTACTCCCTTTCGCCGCATAGTTGCTTAGAATAATATTTTGTAAACTGATATTTTCATTCCAATCATAGGGTTGGTTTTTTAATAAGCCATTATGCATTTTCACATATGAAAATCTTGCAGAGTGCGGGGGGGGATTAACACCTTTGCTACCACCGCCACCACAAGCCGTGAGAGAGAGTGAAAAAATAAGGAGTGCAATAATTTTAGTAAAAACACTATGGAGTGCAGATTGGTTTAACATTAAAAAGCTCATTTTATAGTTTATTAGTAGGGTATATTAAGCGAATCAATAATTTTATCCATCTTTTCTGGTGATAAGCGGAATAAATACAGGGATGTATGCAAAAGTTTACATCTTTTCTAGGAGAAAATACCGTTGGGCAATTAGTAAACAATTGCTTTTTTACTTTTTGATAAAACCTGTTATTATCGGTCTTCTGCAAGGAATGCAGATAGAGCTGTTCCCCCAATAATTAATGTTAATTATTTTCAGCTTGCTAAATAAACTAATAAACACAACAACCCAATAATAAATCAGGAGTACACCATGTCAAAAGGGCATATGCTACAAGAACCCTTTCTAAACGCTTTACGTAAAGAGCGTATCCCCGTTGCAATTTATCTTGTTAACGGTATCAAGCTACAAGGTCACGTTGAATCTTTCGACCAGTTTGTAGTACTACTAGGCAGCACAGTGAGCCAACTTGTATATAAACACGCTATCTCAACAATTGTTCCAGCTCGTCCTATTAAGATCACGATGGAAGAAGACGATTAATAACGATTTATTAGGTCGTAAGCTAGACCCTTCTATATGCGGCGAGCTTATAGAAAACGTTAGATACTCGTAAATGGAATTATTCGACAAACTCAGTCAGGGTGAAGCCCTGATTGAGCGTGCCATTCTGGTACAGATCGACTTCGGTAGAAATACCAATAAATCCCAAGAAATGCAAGATGAGCATGAGTTCAAAGAACTTGTGCGGTCTGCTGGTGCCCGCGATTCTTTGCTTGTCACAGGTACGCGAAAATCACCTGACCCCAAGCTCTTTGTCGGCTCTGGTAAAGCGGATGAGATTAAAACAGCCGTTATCCAACACGATGCCGATGTGGTTATATTTGATCATGCACTTTCACCCGCACAAGAACGTAATATTGAAAAGCTCATAGAATGTCGTGTGCTTGATCGTACCGCGCTAATTCTCGATATATTCGCTCAGCGCGCAAAATCACACGAAGGTAAATTACAGGTAGAGCTGGCACAGCTTAAACATATGTCGACACGCTTAGTGCGTGGTTGGACGCACTTAGAACGCCAAAAAGGCGGCATCGGAATGCGTGGACCAGGTGAAACGCAGTTAGAGACAGACCGTCGATTGCTCAATGTTCGTATAAAACAGATCAACAAACGCCTAGAAAAAGTTAACAAGCAGCGCGAGCAAGGCAGACAGCTCCGTCAAAAAACAGAAATTCCTACGGTGTCGCTGGTGGGCTACACCAATGCAGGAAAATCCACCTTGTTCAATAAAATCACAGGCTCAGAAGTGTATGCGGCAGATCAACTCTTTGCCACGCTAGACCCAACACTACGCCGAGTGAACTTGCCAGATCAACAAGCGATTGTCTTAGCAGACACAGTAGGATTTATCCGAGATTTACCGCATGATTTGGTTGCCGCTTTTCGTGCAACCTTGCAAGAAACCATCGAAGCAGATTTGATTTTACATGTGATCGACAGCAATGATGAACAACGTGATTTTTATCGTGAAGAAGTTAATAAAGTGATTCATTCATTGGGCGCAGAAGATGTGCCACAGTTAGAAGTGATGAACAAAATTGATCTCACCGAACAATCCGTGCACATTGAAGAAGAACATGATGGTTTGCCAGCACGCGTTTGGTTGTCTGCAGTCACAGGCGAAGGTATCCCTGAATTATTAGAAAAGCTCTCAGAAATATTTGCCAAGAATGTTTTCAAAGGGCATTTACGTTTACACCCAGCCTTAGCACGATTGCGTGCGCAGCTTTATGAAGATGAAGCCATAGTTCAAGAGTCGATCTCTGAAAAAGGGGAGTATTTGTTGGAAGTTTGTATACAACAACGCAGGCTTGATTCAATCTTAGCTAAAGAAGAGTTAACCCTAGAGCAACTTCAATAGTTTGAAAATAAGCATCATGTAAAAGTAGGGGGGTGTGCTTCACACCCCCCTACTTTTACATGATGTTTCTGTCTCGTTATAAATCAATATCCACAAGCAAATAAGAGTGATCAGAAATACCGTTTAGGCGTACTTCATGATTGTACTTGGTAGCGGATATTTTCTTATTGAGCATTGAAGAAGCCAATGCATGATCATAACGAAAACCATTTTTTTGCTTGGTGCTAATCCACGTGAACTCTCGTTTGTCTTTATTGTGACTTCTCCAAGCATCCACCCAGCCATCACGCAATAACTGTTGGAATAAAAAGGTATGTTCAAAGGATTTGGTTTCAGAATCTTCAAATGGTATGCCGGTGTTTAAATCTCCGATTATCAAACTATTCTCGCTTAAAAAGTCCTTATCCAAATCAATCAGCGCATGTAAATAGGGCGGTTGTTTTGCCTTTTGTGGTAGGTGTGCCGCTATTAAATTTAACTCAGCAAGGTCAGGGAAGAAGGCTCGGATTGCACGAGCGGGTAGTTCACTATCTCTTGGGAATATTGTTGCTTGAAAGTTGTATTTTGAAGCGATGATAATAGTGTTGTCGCGCGCGCTGGTGGTGTCTGGAATATATTGCTCATCTAAGCCTAGGTTAGCTAATCCATTCAATAACACTTGTTTGCTACTGCCATGACGGAATTCTTGCAGGGTGACAATATCAGGATTTTCTTTAGCGATAGCTTCAATAATATTAGGGGCGCGTTTACCACCGCCATGTAGGATATTCCAGCTAAGTATTTTCATGGAATGATGCAGCGCTTACATTAACTTGCTTGAGATACTTATAGCAATTAGTGAGTAAAATAATTGAGAATATTACAGAGATATTTATAAAAATGATGGATAGAGTGAAAGGTATTGCATTTAATAAAAACTCTAATGTTGTAGGAATAATTACAGTCAAAGCGGCAATTATCCAACCATAACCCTTTGTTAGTGAAAAAGAATCGGCAAGTTTTATGGGCTTATTGGCGGCTGAGGCTGGTGCTATAAGGGAGTAGCGACTAAATAGATAGATAAAAGGTAATGCAAGAGCTAGAAAATATAAGCTGGTAGTGAGTCCACTAGCGTCACTTAAAAAACCTGAATCTGCGAAAGCCGTGAGAGATAATAATACAATAATGGGAATGAGCATTAAAAAACTAATTAAAATTAAAGTCACAAATGCTTTTATAAAAGGAATATGCTTTTTGCGCCAAATTAAGCCATCAATGATAGTGATTTCAGATTGCCTACCAAGTGTCACTTTGTGGGTGATAAAAGCTAGATTTAATTGAAGGTAAAGGTAGATGGTAATGTCTGCCAAACCACTGAAGAACCCCTGAGTTTCTAATGTTATTGCTGACATTTCATCGTTTGCAGGGGCTAGCTCAATGCTGGGCATATTAATGACAATGTAATCTCCAAAAAAGTCGTAAAAAACCATTGCGATAAAGGGTAAAGCCAAATATTTAAGATACAGCGAAAATTTATCTTTAATATCCTCAACTGAGGTTGATAAAATTTTTGTAAGAGCATTCATTCAATCACCTTCCAGCCACCTACAATATATTTATCTTTCCAGTTCTCTAAGAGCTGTTTGATTTGTTTTTTAGAACTACTTACTCGAATCTCATGTTGCAACGGTTCTTTACGATTAGGGCTGTAATTGGTGAGGTGAAGAACATAAGCAGGATGGTCACGCGAGGCTTCTTCTTTGTTGGTCTTCCATAAAAGTAGCTTACGAACCATAGTCGCTTCCTTGAGTGTTTTGGTGGCGACGATGCGTTCCATAATTGTGCTGGTGGGCAAGATCAAATCATCAGCAATGCGTTCTAAATCGGGTATCTCGGTAATATCCGAAAGTTGCGACATTTTCACATCATCAGTATTTGCAGTTTTATCATCGCGGATGCGTAAGAATTGTGGTGAGATAATGCTACACAACGGCAATCGACGAATGCCTTCCCACTGGTTTTTATCCTTATTCCATTCGATGATCATGCGGTCGATGGTGCTACCATGTGAGGTGCGTGAAATAATATCAAGACACGAAATTTCAATTACCAAATCGGGTTTTATCATTTGATACGCGACACGGTCGGAGTTGACCTCGGCATATTCTGATTCGACCACTTGGGGTTGTAATAATTTGAGTATTTCAATGCGTTGGTCATCGCTAAAGCCACCACCGACACGCGAAATAATTTGAAAGCTATCATCGTTACGAATCACTGCCAGCAACATACTGTGTAACATGCCAGCACGATCATCTATGCCTTCGGTAAAACCAACTACAGCTAAATCGAGTGTATGGTGAGGTTTGATTTTGAATACGCCCGCGCTGTCGCTTCTTACGACCACACCTTCGGCATCTTCTTCATCCACCCATTTAGAGAATAGTTTGAAGATTTCTTTCTCGTCGCCAACGACAGTTTCGACCGAATGCACAAGCCCATCTTTACCAAAAATATCTTGCACCTTTTGAATAGCATCGGCGTAGTGCATGGAATAATCTTTGCCGTCTAAATCATAGATGTTGAAGATGCCAAAACCGAGGCTATCAACCGCTGCTTCATCTTCAGGTTTGCGTGCAACACGTACGACATCATGCACCCATGCGCGTTTTCCATCGGGACGGTTCACGTATAACTCACCACCGATTAAGGCAGATTTAATGCCTGCTTTTTTAAGGTGTTTGGCGGCGCGCTTATGAAATTCTGCGCCCATGCGTACCGTGCCACCTGGGTTTACGGTGAAGGCTTCACCGTTTTTGTAAACCAAGCAAGTAAACTCACCGTCTATTTTTCGGCTGATAAAATAATCGCCTGCGGGGATGCGGTATTTGGCTTTGTCGCGATCCAGTGCCATCATCATGCGCCCGAGCTGGCGGCGGCGAATTCGTACTTGGCGCAAGATGTCAGGGTCTTTTATACTGTCAGCGGCTTTGCCAACAGTATAATCGCCAAGTAGCTGGGTAAGCTTTGATGTATCTAGAATTGATTTCATTGTTTTTTAAAAAAAGCCTCATATTCTTCTGCCGAAGAAATACAGGGTACTTGCTCTTTTAATATGCCGTTTTCAACACTGTATATCCATCCATGAATAGACAAATCACGATTATCCTTCCATGCATTTTTAACGATCGTTGTATTACAAATATTCGTTACTTGCTCTTTAATATTTAATTCACAAAGCCGGTCTTGTTGTTGTTTTTTATCTAAGCCCTTAAGGCTTTTCTCATTAAAGCGTATTACGTCTTCGATATGACGTAACCAATTATCTATCAACCCATGCTCTTGATCATCAAGTGCTGCTTTAATGCCACCACAACCATAATGACCACAAATAATGATATGTTTTACTTTTAATACATCAACGGCAAATTGAATCACAGAGAGGCAATTTAAATCGGTATGCACAACCACGTTGGCAATATTACGATGCACAAAAACTTCACCTGGTGGCAGGTTAATGATTTCATTGGCAGGTACGCGGCTATCTGAGCACCCAATCCATAAATATTCAGGATTTTGTTGTTGCGATAGTGATGAAAAAAAATCAGGGTCTTCTGCTTTGATGGCATTAGCCCACTTTAGGTTGTTATCAAATAAATGCTTAAGTGTTTTCATTGTTTCCCTTTGCTGTTTTTTGGGTCGGCTTTTGTTTTGGAGACTTTAGTTCTGCATTGGAAAGATGTAGCAGTAAAATATAACTATCATCTTTAATACGCCCTTCTAAAAAGCCGCGATAGGGCGTGCTACCACGGCGAAAAACCAAAGGTTCTTTGCCACTCTTTCCACCCCCTAACAACATCAGGCTGTTTAGTTCGGATAGCTCTTTTGCCATACCGTATAAAAAGTCATAGGTGAGCCCGTTGATATGCACAATCTGTAATTTGGATGAGAAAACATAGCGACGAATGGCTTCGTTTTCATTAATTTTCTTTCCTGTCCAATTAAGCGGAACATCACTGTCGACATTAGCTTCGGCGCGTTCACGTTGGCGGCGTTCTTTGAACTTTCCTTCGGGTGTGTAGATCACTTCATTTTGTTGAATGCGGTAAGTGACTTCTTCGTCTTGGTTGATATACACGCGCGAGACGTTGTAAAGAAAGCGCCCGAAGATTTCGGTATCGACTTCAATATCGCTTTCAATTAATAGCTGGGCGAGTTTTTCAGGATCATCTTTGGCTTGTTCAAGTAGCGTGTCGTAGTCGTGATCTATCGTCGATTTAAGCACCTTGCGCGTATACGATGCGCCACCTTTTGGGCCGACGTATCGCACACGGCTACGCGGTGAAATACTCTCCGCTTTAACAACCGCATCGCGTTTGCGCGGGTCTGTTAGGTTTATATTCGCCATTAGATTCGTACCTTGAGAAACATCATGTAAAAGTGGGGGGGTGTGCTTTGCTTTTTAAGGCTTACCAAGAGCCAAGCTGAGCATCCGCGAGACAACTGCTTTAGCTTGCCTTTTAGGGTGGAGCGAAGCTTGAAAAGCAAGGCGGAGTGGTGATTAAAGCAAGGGATAATGTATTTTAAAGCACACCCCCCCCACTTTTACATGATGTTTATAACATTCCAAAATCCAACTCATCCCCACTGGTTTCTGCGCCTTCATCTTTTTCTGCAGTTGCTTCAATGATGGCTGCTTGTTCAAGCTTAGAATAAGCCACGCGATTTTCTTCACCGATTAATAGCCAGATGGTTTCGTCCTCGCCTTGCATAACAAAAGCAGGGTCAGGGTCTATGCCTCCACGATAGCTAAACGATGTTTTAAAAATCACCCCATTTTTGACCGCTTTAACAAAAGTTTTATCCATAGCCTCACTTTCTAATGCGTAAGTAAGGCGAATGCTGTGATCGAGAAATTCTTCAGCAGTGACTTCTTCATCCAATGGTATTCCTGCTTTAAAACTTGAGGGTACTTTTTCAAGTTTTTTTCCATCAAAATCAACGGGAGTAATATCAGCGCGACAAACCCATTCACCATCGGGGTTGATGTATCCCGAGGCTGTTCCGCCATAAGGGACGAGCGTTTTACCATCATCCAAAAGTGTCGCTAGGTCGCACTTATTGCCGTCCATATCTAAGGTCTCAATAGAGCGTGAGCCGTAGAGTTTGGTGCGGTCTACTTTGTGAATCGTGCAGTCGAAGCTGGATTTTCCCAGCGTGAATGTAAGAGAACGAGCCATTTAATATCCTATTATTGATTTTGTAGTATAGCCTGTTCTTGGTTTATATTAAAAACACCGTTAGAATCTATCCCCAATGTTTACTAGATTAGAGTTGTGTTAAATGTCTGACGAAAAAGAAATCAAGTTTTATGATTTAAAAGAGCTAGAAGTTGAGCCAGAAGTGATTGCACAAGAGTGGCTAGACGCTTCGGCAAAAACGGCTACGGATAAAGATTTTGAGGCGCATTTTAATCTGATCTCAAAAAAAGTTAGGGTAACAGGCGTGCCAGGTTTTGACGATGGTATCAGCTATGATGATTGGGCAAGGCAATCAGAACAAGAATTCAAAGATAATGTGCTTGAAAAAGTTACCTACGATGGCTTAAAAATGTCAGCGCACAATGACACTCAAATTATGTTTAAAACGATGGAATCCGTGTTTGCTAATGATGGAACGCAGAGAAGTCACGGGGTTGAGATTTTATTAGAGAAAGAAGAGGGCGATGTGTGGCGTGTAATTCAAGAAAGAGTCATGACGCATGACGAATGTAAACACGTTGGCTTAATCACATAAACATCCTTATAGCTAAACTTTCAATAAATACTTAGTTGCTTTAGCCGCTGTCTTAAATGCGCCGATACCCTCCTTGGCAGGGCAGCAATAAACACCATGATCATCAATGTACGCTTGGGCGGGCGGCTTGGCTGATTTTGTCCATATTTCATCGTAGCTGAATTTATGTTTATCTAGCCATTTGCGTATCGATTTTTCCATTTTATCAATGCCCGCTTGATCTTTAATGCCAGAGAAGCGTGCGGTTAAAATGAGTATTTTAGAATATTCCGCAAGCTCATGAGTAAAATCAACTGCGCCATCAATCGGGTCGCCAATATCTGTTTTACCTTTGGTGTAAGTTCGGTCGGCTAATACTCCATCAAGATCAACACAAATAGTTGCTTTGTCTGTGCTTTTAAAATGGTTTTTACGCGCAGAAGCCTTCTTAGGCTTTGGCTCTTCTTTGAGTGTACTTCTGCGTGTTTTACGTGGTGATATATCCATCTCTGTTGTGTTGGGCGGCGGCGGCCCAGGTACGCAATTTATAATGGCATCAATTGCTGCATGACCTTCTAACCACGGATTATCCAGCCAATCATCCCCGCTCCAAACACGCCCATAATGCTCATACGTGTGGTGTAAGCCTGGTAGGCGAAACCATGAGCCTAAACTACCTTCTTTAACTTTCTTTGGAAAGGTTTCTGGCTCTTCGTCTAAGTTATTGCTCTCCCATTGAGTGACAAAACTTTTGGCTAACATGTATACATCTTGGGTGGGAGCAGGTTCTTTAAACAAAACCCATAGGTGATAACCGCCGTTGCCGCTCGAATCAATTAGCAAAGGATCATAGCCCATTTTCTGGAATTCACCCCACCATTTGAGTGCACCGTTTAAATTACGGCGAGCATGGTCTTCTGCGGCAACTGAATCTGTATCGTGGCAATCAATATCGATGCCAAGCCATTTGCTGGTACTCTCTTTACTAATGTTTTCTTTGCTTTTTTCATGTAGCCCAATAATTTGTGGCTTGTGATGATGGCGGCTGGCAAAGTGACGCGTGAGTTTATCAATTGTCACCATATCATCGCCACGCATATCTTTGCGCGGTAGCGTCATGGCTTTGTAGCTACGTCCTTGTTTAATCCGCTCGGCGGGCGTGAGCACTGAATATTGCCCCCATACATCTTTGCGGTTTACCATGTTTTGCATCGCCCACTCGGCAAGTTCAGAGGCGCGTTCCTTCCATTCTTCGCCGATGATTTCGTGTTTGGTTGCCATGCTTTATTCTTTTCCCTGACGAATGTATGCAGGCTTCCACTTTACACCTGTTTCACTTTCTAGTGCACTGAGTAATTGATCATTAGGAATCGCTTCTAGCTCATAGATATTGCCGATACTAATCCAACTGCTGGCAAGAAAAGCTGATTTTCGCCAATTAGGTTTTGTTACATCGAGTGTTCTATTGCAGTTAGAACACAGCTGCGCATTGAGCTTTTCTTTGCACTGTGGGCAGGGTGGATATTGGGTATTTTTCCCTGAAATAAATTGTGGTTGTTCATATGTTTCAAGTTCAATGTAACAGTAAGGCTTGTCGTCCTGAGGTTCTAATTCGATATTGGGTGAGCAACCCATGAAAGTGATCAGTGATAAAAAGTTGTCACCTATGGCGTAACGCAAGGGAGATAACTTATCCCCAATCAATTTGAAATGTTGCAGTTCACTTTGCAGTTTTTCTTTATCAAATTTGTATTGAGGATCATCAGGATAAAGACAAAGTTTAAATTCAGAATGCCACACAATGAATTCTCATTAGAAGAAAATAGCGAAGAATATTGTAACAAAATAAGGGTGATTAACGGTTAAAAATTATTGATTAACACTTCGTACTGTTTTTAGTCGTAAAAATTGAATGGCTGGTACTCCCAGAACTATATCGTAGCAATACTCTAATGAATGATGACTTTATCAATCATGGAATGATGGTAAAGATATGGAAATCAAAGGTAGCTTAGGGCTTTCTCTAATTGTTTGTGCGGGTATTTATTTGCCTGCTATTGCAGAAAGTGCAGAAGAAAATTTATGGCAGAATGATCTTGTAAACACTCCTCAAGCTTTAGAAAAAATATATAAGAAAGCACGCTTTTTAACACTTAATAGCGATCAAATGTTTGATCGATTAAAGCCTGTCCTTAGTCACAGTAAAGCATATAAAAGTGCTAGTAAGAATAATGTGAGTGCAAGTCTCCAAAAGGAAAAGTCTATTGAGTTGCCACTTCCCCGTGGTGAGATAATCCGTGTTAGTGTAATTGAAGACAGTGTTTTACCCGAAAGCCTAAAAGCTAAATATCCACAAATAATGACGTTTAAGGTTCTTCCTGATGAACGTATTGTATCTGGTAGGTTAGACAGTACGCCAAATGGTTTTCATGGTATGTTGCAAACCCGAGAGGGCGAAACTATTTTTATTGATCCTGTTACAATAAAATCAAAAGAATCGGCCAAATCAGCCTATGTGAGTTATCGTAAAAGTGCTCAGAAACATGATGCAGATAATGATAGACCTTTTTCTTGCTCGGTAGCGATAGAGCAAGAGGTAGCAGCAAGGAGGCGTCGTTCAATTGCTTACAAAGGAGTACCAAGACCCCAAAAGTCACTCATAAACTATCGTATCGCTATTGCCGCCACAGGTGAATACACCGCTAAACATGGAGGCACCGTTGCTAGTGCTTTAGCCGCTATCGCCACGACTTTGAATAGAGTGAACCAAGTTTTTGAACAGGATTTAGGCATCCATTTAAGTTTGGTAGAAAATAATGATCTACTGATTTATACCGATGCTTCATCTGACCCTTACAATGCGGGTACTGGAGATGATAGACACGCGCTATTGGTACAAAATCAAGCAAATATTAACACCGTAATTGGCTCTGAAAACTACGATATAGGACATTTGTTTTCAACCAGCGGTGGAGGCTTAGCCGCCATTGGCAGTGTTTGTAGTAACCATAGAAAAGCGCAAGGTGTATCGGGAAGTCATTATGTGAATGATAGTTTTGCATTGGATTTTGTCGCACATGAAATTGGGCATCAATTTGGTGCAACCCATAGTTTTAATGGCATACAAGGTTTGTGTGCGGGTAAAACCAGAACAGCACGCACAGCATTTGAACCTGGTAGTGGCTCATCCATAATGTCGTATGCAGGCTATTGTGGTGGGGATGATTTACAGCGCAATAGCGATGCGATGTTTCATATTGGTAGTATCCAACAAATCCGATCTTATGTGACGAATAATCTTGGTAGTAGTTGTGGCATTCAATCTACCGCAAACAACTCGGCACCAAAGGCAAATGCAGGGAAGAACTATGTCATTCCAGCGCAAACGCCTTTTGAATTAAAAGGTAGCGCGACAGATATTGATAATGATCAGTTGGTGTATTCGTGGGAACAGGTTGATGCAGGCAGCGCCTCGCCTACCAACCTTGACCGAGGTGATAATGCATTATTTCGCATTCATTTGCCGTCGCAATCTAAACAACGCAGTTTTCCACCATTATCAGATATTCTTTCTCATACAACGAATCGTGGTGAGAAGTTGCCAAGCCAACAACGCCTAATGAATTTTAGATTTGTTGTGCAAGATAGCTACAACATCACACAAAGCGATAATATGGCGGTACAAGTGTGGCGTACAGGCAGTCGTTTTGCGCTGAACTTACCGCGCTCACAATACACGGTGGGAGATACTTATAAGATATTGTGGAATGTCGCAAATACAGACAGGGCACCGGTGAATTGTGAGAATGTAGATATTGCATTATCGGTTAATGGTGGTTATCAGTTTAATTATATTCTTGGGAAAAATGTACCCAATACAGGTGAGGCTTGGGTGACAATTCCCGCAGAAATTGCAGCAACCAATAAAGGGCGTTTTAAATTAAGTTGTAGTGATAATATCTTTTTTTCCTTGTCTTCCCGCTCTTTCAAGCTCAATCAAAATGATCATAAAAACAGAGTTATTTTGGCAGATGAAGATCAGCCAGAAAGAAATTTAGCCGATAAAGCAGTTGTCGAAAATGAGGTAGCAGTGACTGAGGCGGGTGGAGGTGTATTTAATTGGTTCTTGTTATTTTTAGGGTTGATAGGGTTATCGTGTAAAAGAGCTTCAAATCCTGATGTTAAAGACATCCTGTAAAAGTGGGGGGGTGTGCATGAATATCATGCTTATTAAATATAAAAAGCACACCCCCCCACTTTTACAGGATGATTATCAGTTCATTGTAAATCAGCAGTTAATCAACAAAAAAAGACCTAAGCATCAAAAGATAACTTAGGTAAATTAACGGAAGGAGATATTTTTTATTATAAGGAGACTATTTACTGCTTATTTGTAACGATCATGGTTAAAAATAAAGTCACCACCAGATGCAGACTTATGACAAGTGATACATCCTGTGGGTGCTCCTTTGGCAACACGACCTGCAAGTTTCATGTCTTTGGGGTTTTTTTGAAGTGAGCCATCTGGAGAATACTTTCCATAGAACCAATCTTTGTTTTCAAGATCGTAACCTTTCTCACGTTTAAACATGATGGTGATGGCTTTTAGGTATTTCTTCGGGGTATTAATCACATCATCAACAGTTAAACCATTTCCGCCGTAGTTTTTCTTAACAACCAGCGCGCCAGTTACACCATCAATCGTTACTTTCTTTTCCATCAGTTCGAGGATCATTCCATGGGGTGGAGCGCCTTTGTAAGGTCGAGTGACGATTGCATCATCACCCACAAATCCAGCATCTAAAGAGGCTTGCCAAACATTTCTAGCATCGGCAATGTCGGCATCATTACCAAAAGGAGCGGCAAGGGTAAAAAGCGGTAGACTCAAGCCAATTAAAGTTGAGATTATTTTGTTTCGTGTATTCATTACTTACTCCTAAAGTAGTTTGTATGTACTGTGGAGCGCGCTTGTTTTTATATACGCCGAGGAATGGTATTTAGATTCAGCTAGCCCAAATTCCTTTCAAAATTCACCAACTCAACATCTTTTTTTAGTCGATAAAGCATGGCTGACCTTGCGCCTGTTGCTACCGTTTTACCAGTTTCTTCAAACATCCCTGATGCCTCAAAACGGCGGTATAAACTCTTTTTCTGAATAGTTTTATCAAGGATAATTTCCATTAGTTGATGGTATTCGCTCAAGGAAAATTCTTTAGCTAGACAAAAAACAGGTAACATCGAATACAAAGATTTTTGTCGTAAACGCTCAAGTGCTACGTCAATAATTTGCTGGTGATCAAATGCTAAGGGTTGGAATTTTGATAACTCAGCTAGTGAAACCCATTGTGTATCATTGTTTAACTGTCTTTCTGTATCTTGATGGGCGATGAGTGCAAAATAAGTTATGGTCGCGCTCCAGCCTCTTGGGTCTCTGTCTTTTGATGAAAACGTTTGTAATTGCTCAAGGTAGGGTGGGGTGACTTTGGTTTTTTCTGTGATTTTTCTTAATGCGGTATCTTCTGTTGTCGCATCATTTTCTATGTCAATAAATCCGCCAGGTAGTGACCACAATCCTTTATGTGGATGGTTGGCTCGTTTTAATAATAAAATTTTCAATGATTGATTATTAACTGTAAACAAGACGCTATCCACCATTAATAATGGATTTGGATAATCACTCAGTTTATACATTTTCAAATATTCTCTTTCAGTCATTTCGTGCTCAACAATGGTTTATTTTGTAAATCATATCAATAATTTTGTCGTTAAGACAACTTATCAAGTCTTTGTTTAAATAGCAAATTTTTAGAAAGTTCAAAGTTATGCTTGACACTTTGTGTCTAAGAGACAATTATATATTTGTCGGTAAGACAATAATTAACTAAATAACCTGAGATGTTTGTATAAAGTCTCAACACAGGAGGTAATCATGTTTGGAATTAACTTTATAAAATTAGATCCTTCGACTCACTTAATGCAGTATAAAAAAGGTGAGATTGTTAAACAGGGCGTTGGGATGAGCTTTTATTACTATGCGCCAGAATCATCATTGGTCGCTGTGCCAGTCACCAGTAAAGAGTTGCCTTTTGCATTTCGTTTGCAAACGGAAGACTTTCAAAAAGTGACGGTGCAAGGGCAAGTGACATACCGTATCTCAAATCCAGAAGCAGTTGCACAGATGCTGAATTTCACTATCAACAAAGCTGGTGCATATCTTTCAGAAGACCCTCAAAAACTGGATGAACGCGTATTGAGAAGTGTGCAAGTTTTGCTACGCGATAACATTCAACAGCAAAAGCTAAAAGCATCACTTGGTATGGCGCCAACTTTGGTCAAACAACTTGATATAGCATTGCAAAACAATAAGGCGTTGAATGATTTAGGTGTGAATATTGTCGATGTTTCAATCGTTGCAATTTCGCCCACACCAGAAACGGAGAAAGCGTTGGAAGCAGAGATTCGTGAACAGCTTTTAAAAGAGGCAGATGATGCAATTTATGAGCGCAGACTTGCCAGTATTGATCAAGAAAAGCGCGTGAAAGAATCCGAGCTTGAAACCGAAGTTGCTATGCAACGCAAAGAACAAGAGATTAAAGAAGCAAAAATCGAGTCTGAGCGTGCAGTGATGAAAAAACGCAACGTGCTGAATAAAGAAAATATGCAAGCTTCTATCGCCGAAGAAGAGCAACGTCAAAGCTTGATTGAGCTTAAAACAAGCAACGATAAAGCCAAGGCGGATGCAAACGCTTACAGTATCGAAAAGCAACTTAAAGCCTATGATTCTGTGCCTGCTGATGTATTGAAAGCACTTGCCATGAGCAAAATGAAGCCTGAGCAATTAATCGCACAGTCGTTTGAAAATTTAACTAAAGACGGTAATAAAATTGGCAACTTGAATATATCACCAGAGCTTTTGCAGTCATTAATTAAGTAAAGTTAGTCGTAACGAAGTTCCGCGCCTTAGACGAAGTAGCTCCTTGAGCGGAGTCAAAGGGCGCGGATTCAACCCGCGAATATTATCAATTGGAGGTGAACAATGAACACAGACAGAAAATTGATTCTAGTAACACGCCACACACGCCTACACGAGCTTAAACAAAAGTACGGCACACTAGGGCAAGCTAAATTCTACATAGAACACTTGGGCGAATCCTTCGAGCAATATGAAATTGAAGATGCTTTGTTTTGGTCAGTACAGAAGCGAGTGTTGGGTTTTATGAAAGCAACAGGGAGTGTGCAACAGTTAGATCGCTCATACTTGCCGACCTATCAATTTTCACGTGATGATGTTGTCGTGGTTCTTGGGCAGGATGGCTTGGTCGCAAACACGTTGAAATACCTTAACGGTCAATCAGTGATAGCAATTAACCCATCACCTAAAAGTTATGATGGCGTATTGCTTCCTTTTGTCGTGGGTGATTTACCTCTAGTAATGGCGGATGTTTTAACAAATACTATGCAATCAAAAGTCATCACCATGGCAGAGGCAACCACTAACTTGGGTGATAAATTGTTAGCAGTGAATGACTTATTCATCGGTCCAAAATCACATACTTCTGCACGCTATGAAATGCAGTGGGGCAAAGAGACTGAAACCCAAAGCTCCAGCGGTGTGATTGTAAGCACAGGTCTAGGATCAACAGGTTGGTTTAAAAGTTTGCTTGCAGGTGCGTCAGGCATTGCAGGAAAGCAAGTACAAAAACAAATTGCCAATGGGTTCAAATGGGATAGTGATTTTTTGTATTATACTGTACGTGAGCCATTCCCTAGTAACGTTTCAAAAACAAACTTAGTTTTTGGCAAGGTGAATGCACGCAAGCCATTGACGCTTAAATCAAAAATGGCAGAAAATGGTGTGATATTTTCAGATGGTTTAGAAAATGACTATTTAGAATTTACCGCGGGTGTGACTGCGATGATTAAAGTCAGTGACACGCAGGGTGTGTTAGTAGTTTAATAGTGCGATAGTTAGCAAAATATTATTACGGAGAAAACATGGCAGGCTCATTACAAGATCAATTCCTCGCGGCAGGTTTAATCAAAAAGCAGAAAGCGAATAATATAAAAACAGCAAAGAAAAAAGCGGTAAAGCAAAGCCGTGCGAATAAAACTGAACTGGTTGATGAAGCGGCAGAGCTTGCTAAAAAAGCGCAAGAAGAGCAACGCCAGAAAAGTCAGGCACTTAATAAAGAGCAAAAATTAGCGGCAGAACAAAAAGCTATTCAAGCGCAGATTCGTCAGATTGTTGAGCTAAACAGTATTAAAAAATATCCTAAAGAAATGTCTGAAGATGATTTATCTACTTATAATTTCACCAGTGATAAAAAAATTAAAACAATGCTACTTTCGCCACAAAACCATGACTGGGTGACTAATGGAAGAATAGCGATTGCAAAATTAGGTGCAGGCGATAATGAGGTTTTTCATTTGATCCCAGCAGAAGCCGCCAGCAAAATCAGTGAACGCGATAGCAGTGTTATCGTATTGTTGAATAATGCATCTAATGAAAACAAAGAAAACGATGCAGATGACCCATACGCAGAGTTTGAAGTGCCTGATGATTTAATGTGGTAACAAATTCCCGCTGTTAATTACAAAAACATCATGTAACGGTTTCACCCTAATAATTGAGTTAACCGTTTAAAAAACAAAACGGTAAGCTCACTAAAAGTGGGGGGGTGTGCTTTAATACTCTATTATCAAGTTAATAGCGGTATTTGTATGTCCAGCAGTAATTTTTCATCCCTTAATCTTTCTACCGATCAAATAGCTAACCTAGATTCACTAGGTTATAAAGAAATGACCCCCGTTCAAGTGGCAAGTTTGCCACAAATATTGGA
>Ga0256840_1002180_pt1 | contig 17523 bp, 15 predicted proteins | sample 355202metaG_FD_185969 | JGI IMG/M metagenome (GOLD analysis project Ga0256840, IMG submission 185969) | Hydrothermal vent microbial communities from Mid Atlantic Ridge, Atlantic Ocean - 355-202 | ecosystem: Environmental > Aquatic > Marine > Hydrothermal vents | place: Atlantic Ocean: Mid... | reverse complement strand
TCCTAATTTTGAGAGTTTCAACATGTTCTCTAAAGCTATGGTAGAGTAGGGCATCTCCCTAGGGGCTAGCAAAAGGGTTTTTCTCTCTTTTAACATGACACTTGCTGCTCTTGTTGTGAGGTTATCAGCAATGCCACAAGATATCTTTGCCAAAGTATTCATGCTAGTTGGCACGATAACCATAGCATCCACTCCAAAAGAGCCGGAGGCTACCGAAGCAGCTATGTTTTCATCGTAAAATATCTCACACTTTTGCTCTTTTTCAAAAACAGTTTCTCCATTTTTTGAGACAATCAGATAACTACTAATATCTTCAGGCAGTTTTTTTATGAATTTTATACCAAGGTTGACCCCGCTACTGCCACTAATGGCAACAACTATCTTTTTTATACTCATTGGATCTGTGCCACTCCTTCTCTTACGACTTTAGCTCTATATATTTTTCCATTGTTTCCTCTTAGCTTAACCGTTTCGTTAAGGTTGGCGTCATTTAAAGCTTTTGCAAAAAAGTCAACTTCAACACCACCCTCGTTTATAATGGCTTTAACTATCTCATTTTTTCTTACAAGAGTTCGCTTTTTTAACATATATGAGGTGATAACTCTACCCTTTTTTATATAGTTTTTAGAGACAAAATCTCCATCTTTAAACTCTTTTATAAAATTTGGAGGGATTTTTTTAAAATCCACCCACTCTTGCTTGATGTCAAATAGGGATAAGATTTTACCGTTTGTGATATTATTTTTTGCTTTAAAAAGTAAAATTTTTGCATCTACTTTATAGTTAAAAAATATACGAAGTTTTTTTCCATTTGCATTTTGATATAGTACGATGAAATTACCTCTATCTTTTTTAAAGGTTTGTTTAGAAACTTTTATCTCTTTAAAACTAAAATCGCTAAAATCTTTAGGGAAAGAGTTTATAGGCTTTATGGAGATATTTTTTATATTTATATGTTTATATCTTCTCTTAAGCTCTTTTTTTATCCCACCTATAATCTTTTCTCTTTGATAGTTTATGAAGCATTGAGTATCGATAGTTACGATACCGTCAGTTGTATCTTTGATCTTTATCTTGCTTATCTTTTTTACGGCTTCTATGAGTTCAATCGAAGGAAGCTTATAATTGGGTAAATTTTGCGGGATTTTAAAGATTATCTTTTTGGGTAGTTTTTTGTATATATCGTTAGCACTTAACGAGCCGTTTTTAACGCAATAGTAACTTTTTATATTGATACTCTCTTTTGTAAATAGAGGAGATAAAAAAATAAGTACTATGAGTATGGAGCGGGAAACGAGGTTCGAACTCGCGACCCCAACCTTGGCAAGGTTGTGCTCTACCACTGAGCTATTCCCGCAAATGGCAGTTGGAATTTTATCTCATTTTTACTCATTTGTCAACTCTTTTTTTATGAGTATTATAACATTTTTTAGGGAAAAGTTCGAGAGAATAGAAAGGAGGAGGAACTATTCTCTCGTTAAATTTAGGTTATTTTTGTTAATATTTTATGCTGGGTTAGGGCATATGGGTATTTTTTAAATATCAACAGTGAAATATTACAAAAAGAGGACTTAAATAGTCTTATTTATATTTTTTTAAGTTTGTAAATTAAGATTGGATTTAGAGGAGTTTAAAGAAAATGTTGAAAGAGGGGTTGATCATCTTCGATATGGATGGAACACTTATAGATAGTAGTAGGTCTATGACAAAAAGTATAAACTATGTTCGCTCACATCTCTCATTGCCTCCTTTTTCTGTTGAAAAGGTAGTTAAGCTTATAAACGAACCGGACAATGATCTACCAAAACTTTTTTATGAAGACAAAATGCCTTATAGCGAATGTAGGAAAATATTTGAGAAGCATTACCATCAAAACTGCCTGGTAGATATGGATCTTTATGATGGCGTAGAAGAGATGCTCAAAGCTCTCTCAAAAAGATACAATCTGGCGATTTTGAGCAATGCTTACGGGGATTTTGTTAGAAAAATGATAAAACATAAAGGTGTAGATAGATATTTTGAACTTATGATAGGCTCTGATGATATAGGTTGCAGAAAGCCAGATCCCGGCGGGATATTTCATACACTAGATAAACTCAAATTTGAAAAGAGTAGGGCGCTTTATATAGGAGACAGCTTAAAAGATGAGATGGCAGCCAAAAATGCGGGTATAAAGTATATCTTTGTTGATTGGGGCTTTGGAGAGTGTAAAAATCCTGATGCTACTATATCAAAAGATAGTATCAGAGAGATAGAAGATATAGTAAAGAGCTTACTGTGAGTATATATCTTTTATATTTTTTGATAACACTACTTCTGTCTATACTTTTTTCGTTAGCGGGAGCAGGAGCAGGCATAGCGGCGATACCTATACTTCATTTTTTGGGTATCGATTTTAATTTGGCTAAGGCGGTAGGACTTTTTGTAGGCTTCTCAACGACAGCTACTTCTACTGTTATGAATATAAAAAGAAAGGTATTGGATGTAAAATTTGTCTTACCTTTAGCACTCATGCTCTTTATATTTGCCCCGATTGGTGCTCAACTTTCAAGATTTGTAGATAAAGGGATAGTAAAAATTCTGTTTGCAATCTTTTTGATAATCAGCGCTTCTATGATGATGTTTTTTAAAAGAAAGGCAAAAACCAACTATCAAAAACCTTGGATATTGGTAGTTTTGGGTATCGTCATAGGGCTTCTTGCCGGACTTCTTGGAGTAGGGGGAGGCAATATGCTTCTACCTACCCTTATACTTCTTGGATATGAGCCTAAAAAAGTAGCCGTTGCAGTTAGTTTTGCAGTCCCGCTTTCAGCTTTTACATCATTTTTAAGCTACGCAAGTTTTGTAAAGATGGACTGGACTCTTCTATTGGTCGCAACCATGGGTGCTATTTTAGGTGGATACATAGGAAACTATCTTATGCATTTTAAACTTTCACAAGCTCAGATAAAAAAGGTTATCGCAGTTATACTCTACTTGCTTGCAATAAAAATGATATTTTAGCCAAATATTATGCGACTTTATGGGAGTATTTATGATACTCTTTTATAGTTTCGTAAGCCTTTTGTATCTTTTGAAATTTTTTGCCGTAGACTTTTAGTATGATGTTGTTATCGCTATCAATATTGTCGGGATGGTATTTTTTTGCCAAGCTTAAATAACTCTTTCTGATTTTCTCATAAGGGTCGTTAAGATCACAGTTAAGAAGCTTGTAAAACTCATCCATGATGATCTCAAGCCCTTTTCTCTTTTTTGTTTTTTTGCTCTTTATATGCTCATCAATGTCAAAAAATATACCTATCTTGTAATCATATCTCAAAAAATTATCAAAAATCTCTCCAATGGAGATAAAGTCCTCAAAAATAGGTAAAAACTCTTTGTCAAGATCGCCTATAGTTATACTCTCCGTTGAGGGATTGTAAAAAACTTGATAATTTTTAAAGAGATTTTTTACACCTCTAACAACCACTCTATTTTTACTATCCATTTTCAATATGACAAGTCCCTTCTTCTCATCAAAATCTATATCTATATGGACAATTTTTTGTAGCTGCTTCTCTTTTATAAGTCTGATTTTTATAGTTTTATCGATAGCTCTCTCTATCTGCCAAATTTTTTTTCTCTTTTTTCCTGTTTTTTTTGCATAAATTCTTGATAATAATTTTAAAAAATATCTTTTTTGCACCCACTCGCTTTTATCATTAAAGATAACTATCTTATCTTTTTTACCGAGTTTATTTTTAAAATTTTTATCAACAAGGGCTTGAAAGTAGTAAAATATCTGAGAATCGTTTGAAATAGTTACATTCAGGCTCTTTTTATCCTGTTTTATTTTCAACTGCTTTCCTTTTTAAGATATATAAAAAAGAAAAGCAATTTCTGTGCCTAAACCACTCCCTCTTTTAGTTTTTCATATTCAAGATGCAGTTTTTCCCTGCTCTCTTCTGCAAGTTTGTCACCCTTTTTGAAGCTTTTTATAATGATGTCATCCAATGAAGAGAGTATTTCAAAAAATTGCGCCTCCAACTCTTTTTTACTTTTTTGCTTTGCCTGCAGAGTTTCAAAAAAAGCGAGTCTGCGTATCAAAGACGAGAGATCTTCATCTATTGCACCCTGTGAAATATCATCTTTCAAAAGATACTTTTCATCTTTCAATACACTGTTTTTTTCCACAATTTCTTGTAAATCTTTTATGTGTCTCTCTACAACTCTTGCGTATTTGGCATAAAATTCATAAGAGCTATTGTCACCTTTTAGCTCGATATTTGCAGTAACTTTATTGATATTTTTATACATTATGAATGCAACTATTATCGATACTATGATAACAGGAAGTAAGTGCTCCACATTTTCTCCTTTTAGTAACTGATATTGCCAATTATAACAAACGGTAACTTAAACTCTAAAATATCAATATATTTGACCTTTTTTACCTTTATTAAAGTCAAAATAGTGTATTTTACAAATGCAAAAATATTATTAGGAAAAAATTATGAAAGATTGGAATCCATCAACCTGGATAGATAAAGAGATAAAACAACAACCTATCTACCCTGATAAAGATGAGTTGGTTAAAGTTGAAGATACGTTAAGCAAGTTGCCACCTTTGGTTTTTGCCGGGGAAGTTAGAAATTTAAAAAGAGACTTGAAAGCTGCAGCTGAAGGTAATGCCTTTTTACTTCAAGGCGGGGACTGTGCAGAGAGTTTTGCCGAATTTAATGCTGACAATATAAGAGATACTTTTAAAGTTATCCTCCAAATGGCAGTAGTTTTAACATTTTCCGGTGGCTGTCCTGTTGTAAAAGTAGGCAGGATGGCTGGTCAATTTGCCAAGCCAAGAAGCAGTGACACAGAGACAAAAGATGGTATAACACTGCCCAGTTACAGAGGTGATATCATCAATGATATTGCTTTTACAAAAGAGGGTAGAACTCCGGATCCTCAAAGGATGATAAGGGCTTACAACCAGTCAGCTGCGACTCATAACCTTTTAAGAGCATTCGCAAGAGGTGGTTTGGCAGATCTTCACCAGATAAATAAATGGAACCTTGGCTTTATAAAAGATAATCAACTGGATAACAGATATAAAACTCTAACCGATAAAATAACTGAGGCTTTGGCTTTTATGGATGCATGCGGAATCAACTCTCAAAATACTCCAAATATAAAACAAACCACACTTTATACTTCTCACGAGGCACTTTTGCTAAACTATGAAAAAGCACTTACAAGAAAAGATAGCACTAGTGGGGATTGGTATGACTGCTCGGCTCATATGCTCTGGATAGGGGATAGGACAAGAGATGTAGATGGAGCCCATGTTGAGTTCCTAAGAGGGGTTAAAAATCCTGTAGGAGTTAAAGCGGGTCCTACTATGAGTACAACAGATCTTATAAAACTATGTGATGTACTAAATCCTGAAAATGAAGCTGGAAGGCTAAACATCATAGTCAGAATGGGTGCTGAACAGATAGGTAAATATCTACCGAAGCTTATAAAAGCGGTCGAGAGAGAGGGCAAAAATGTCCTTTGGAGTATAGACCCGATGCATGGTAATACCATAAAAACATCTAATAACTATAAAACTAGAGTATTTGATAATGTTTTAAAAGAGGTTGAGAGATTTTTTGAGATACATAAAGCTGAAGGCACTTATGCCGGTGGAGTTCATCTTGAGATGACAGGTCAAAATGTAACGGAATGTGTTGGTGGAGTAGGGGATATAACTGAAGATAAACTATCTTCAAGATACCATACTCACTGCGATCCTAGGCTAAATGCAGACCAAGCTTTAGAGATGGCATTTTTGATAGCAGATATGCTTAAAAAAGCAAGGGCATAAGAGATAGTGTGTAGCGAGTAGTGAGTAGAGTGTGGTAAAGAGTAGGGTAATTAGAAAAACTATACACTACACACTACTCACTCTTTTAACCTGACCACATCGGCTCCTAAATTTTTAAACTTCTCTTCTAGGTTTTCATAACCTCTGTCAAGATGATAGATCCTGTGAATTTTTGTGGTTCCTTCAGCCACTAAACCGGCAAGTATCAAAGCTGAACTAGCCCTTAGATCCGTTGCCATGACATCAGCCCCATAAAGCTTGATCTTCCCTTGAATGGTGGCGCTATTGCCTCTTAGCATAATGCTTGCACCCATTCTTTGTAGCTCACTGACATGCATGAAACGGTTTTCAAAAAGTCTCTCTTCAACAATGCTTACACCCTCAGCTTGAGTCATAAGAGCCATAAACTGCGCCTGCATATCAGTTGGAAAACCGGGGTATTCACTTGTTATAATATCAGCTGATTTTATCTTTTTTGCAGGTTTTAGCATGATTTTGTCTTTACTGACATACAAACCAAATCCCATCTCTTCAAGCTTTGTAACCACAGCCTCCAAATGCTCGGGTATAACATCCTCAACAGTTATGCCGGAGTTTGTTATAGCTCCGGCACACAGGTAAGTACCTGCTTCAATTCTATCCGGTATGACACTAAAATCCTTTAAATTTAATCTTTCTCTATCTGTCCCCTCTATGATAAGCTCATCAGTTCCTATGCCCTCTATATCTACTCCGGCTTCTTTTAAAACTTCGCAAAGCTGGATAACTTCCGGCTCTTTTGCTACATTTACTATCCTGCTTCTGCCTTTTGCTAAAGCTGCAGCCATTATGATATTTTCACTACCGGTTACTGTTATCTTATCAAAAACGATAGTAGCACCTTTGAGTCCTTTTTTTGCCTTTGCTACGATATAACCCTGCTTTATCTCTATTTCCGCACCCATAAGTTCCAAGGCTTTTAAGTGCAGATCTATAGGTCTTTGGCCTATAGCACAACCTCCCGGAAGAGAAACTTCACAATGCCCAAAAGTTGAGAGCAGGGGACCTAAAGTAAGGATGGAAGCTCTCATTGTTTTTACTATATCATAGTTTGCCATACTGTTTGATATAGTTGAAGAGTCGATATCTACACAATTTTTTTCATAGTTAAACTTTGAACCTAGATTTAATAAAAGTTTTAAAAGTGTATTTATATCTTTAACATTAGGCACATTCTTCATAGTCACTCTGTTTTTCGATAGAATTGTGCAGGCTAGCAACGGTAGGGCTGCATTTTTTGCTCCGGATATTTTTACTTTGCCATTTAATTTACTTCCACCTTTAATTTGCAAATAATCCAAAATCTTTCCTTTATTTTTCTATAGCTATAATAAAATAATACAATAAAAACAATTAAATAATAATGATATCCACTCTAATTCAAAACCAATCATAATTTATGCAACTAAAGTCGCACCTTCCGGTTTAGGATCGGGACTAAATCCTACAAATAGGTATGAAGTGTCGGTATTTAATAAATCACACACTGAAATAATTGTTTCTTCAAAAGAGAGTATTATATGATTAACATAATATATATTCTCTTGAAAATAGATATTTTATAATACATAATATTTTACATATAGTTTTATGTAAAATATTATAGTTATCAACTGTTCTCATGCTATTAAATAATAACTTAAAGCTATTCATTCTAAATATTATCTTGTTTCCAACCGTTGACTTTATACATTTTACAATAATCATATTGATACAAAAGGCATTATTCGTTATAAACTATTCTTCTTATAAAGTTCTGCATAACAGATTCAATGACACTCCCCTAAGATCAAATGTTTTACCTTCCACTGCATATATTTTACTACGAAAAATAAATCTCTATTCTTCATCTCTTAAACTAATGGTTTTTATATGATAATAACAACTGTTCATATAATATTTTAGCAGTATTAACAATTGTTCATATTAATGGTATTGACAAATGAACAGTTGTTAAGGTATAATACTAAAGTTCGTTTTTAAGGGGTTTTGATGCAAAAAACTACTAAAGAGAAGATACTTGATGCTGCGCTTAATCTTTTTGCTCAAAAAGGATACAAGGGAGCTTCAGTCAGGATGATAGCAAGAGAAGTTGGTATAAGAGAGAGTGCTTTGTATAATCATTTTAAAAATAAAGAGGATATCTTAGATACTATTGTATCCACCCTCTCCTCTTCATCCTTGTCACTTATAAGCAGTAGTAGTTCCATAGAACAGTCTGCATTGAAAGGAAAAAAATTTTTAAGAGAGTTTGCTACATCCTTTAAACTTCTCTCCTATGATGATAAAAGTGAAAAGTTTTTTAGATTTATGATGATAGAGTTAATGCAAAACAAGAAGATAAGAGATATATTTTTAAACTACTTTTTAAAAGAGCATCTTAAAATACTATCCAAGGCGTTTTTTATCATGATGCAAGAGGGTATCATACTCTCAAGTGATCCTATGCTTATGGCTAGGGAGTTTTTATCTCCCCTCTTCTTTTATAGAATGCAGGCAACTCTTTTGAAGCTCGACAACGAAAGCTCGTCAAATACATCAACACTTTTTGAAAAGCATATAGACTTTTTTTGGGATATGATAAGTAGTTCTTCACCTTAAAATATCCATTCCGATTTAAACTTCTTCAAAACGGATTCACGGTGGGTGCCCCAAAATCAAAGATTTTGACCCTTCCGCTGCATATGTTTTGCAGAAATTTAAATCTCCATTCTCTAACTATTTACCTATTTGCCCCATAAAACCATGATTTTATCACTTATTTGTGTCAACTTTTTTAACTTGGGTGGGTAACTCTAATCCTCAACCACAGAAGAGTCAACAAGCTCTTTTGGCAATTCATTTTTAGGCGAGATATTTGATATATCTTTAAATAGAGTTATCTGCCTTATGATATTACCTCTGCCGGTAGAGAGTTTTTTTATGGCTTCATTGTAGCTCTCATCGGCCTTTTTTAGACTTTTGCCAACTAGTTCAAGCTCTTTTACAAAGCCTACAAATTTTCCGTAAAGAGCTTCCGCTCTTTTTGTTACCTCTTTTATATTTTGAGCTTGTTTCTCATATCTCCAGCTGTTTTCTACTGCTCTTAAAGCTACAAGAAGTGTCGTAGGGCTAACTAAAACTATATGCTCTTTAAAAGCTTTATCATATAGATCAGGTTCTTTATCCAGCGCCAAAAGCAAAGCTCCTTCAACAGGCACAAACATAAATATAAAATCCAAAGAATTTATACCTTTTAGCTTTTCATACTCTTTATTTGACAACTCTTTAATATGCTCTTTTATAGATTTTAGATGCAGAGATAGATATCTCTCTTTATCTATCTTATCATTGCTGGAAATGTATCCTTCGTAGGCACTCAAAGATGTTTTCGCGTCTATTACTATCTCCCTATCCCCCGGAAGTTTTACTATAACATCGGGCCTAAATCTTTTATCATCCTCGCTTTTTAGCGTTACCTCTTTCTCATACTCATACCCTTCTCTTAAACCTGAACTCTCAAGGACTCTTTCAAGTATCATTTCACCCCAGATACCTTGCTGTTTTGATTGATTTTTAAGAGCATTAGTAAGATTGATAGCATCTTGACTTATTTGTCTGTTTAAATCTTTTAGCATGTTTATCTCGGCAAAAAGCATGCTTCTCTCTTTTGACTCTTTGTCGTATATATCATCAACTCTCTTTTTAAACTCTTCTATTTGCAGCTTAACCGGAGTGATAACTTCGGAAACCTTATTTTTATTTTGCTCAGCAAACTTTTCACTGTTTTTATCTAGTATTTCGGTTGCTATAGAGTGGAACTCTTTTGTTAATTTTTGTTTGTTTTCTTCTAAAAGCGCTATCTTTTCATCGATACTTTTTCTCTGTTCTTCGAGGGTAGTTTTTAGCTTTTCAAGCTCTTTGTCTTTTTGGTTTAACTTTTGTAAGAGCTCTTCTATCTTTTTATCTTTAAGAATTCTATCCTCTTTTACTTCATTTAGATTTTTTATATTTTCATCCAGTTTTACTCTTAAGCTTGAAGACTCTATCTCTTTTGATGAGATAAGAGTATTGAGACCTTCTATCTCTTTATAAGATTCTTGGAGTTTTTCTTCTAATAAGGGGAGATTTTTTACCTGCTCCTTTAAGACGCCATTATCTAGGGTCAATTTTTGGATCAACCCGTTTTTTTGCATTAAAACATAAATCAAACCAAAAATTATGACTGATAAAAAAGCACTCAATCCATAAAAAAAGTATAAATTTTCCATTATTTTTTACCAATTATCAAAAAGGCCAGACACTTTCAACTAGTTTTGTTCCCCAGCCCTTTTTATTGTTCATATCCAATGAGCCCTCTGTTTTATACAGTATCTTAGCATCAGCTATATACTTTGAATTGATAGTATTTGTCTGATCTATGTCATAAGGTCTTATAACACCGCTTATCTGTATGATCTGTTTTTCTCCGTTTATGAGCATCTCTCTGCTTCCCACTATAAAATAGTTTCCATTATTTAATATCTTGATAACTCTAGCTGAAATTGTAGTAGTAAACTGTTCGGTTCTAGTATTGTCACCTTTACTTGAAAAGCTGTTTTGAGAATCTGTTCCAAAGCTTATATTTGTTATCCCATTTACTTTATTTAATGCGCTGTTAACTGCAGCATTATTGCCTGCACCCGTAAATATACCGCCACCAAGCTTATCTGAGTTATTCTTGGAAAGACTTTTTTTTGCACTTGAACTTTGTAGAATACTTTCATCTATCACTACAGTAACCAAGTCATTTACATTCATAGCTTTTCTATCAGAAAAAAGTGGGTTATCGCCTCTACCAAATAAGCTTCCTTCATTTTGTATCATACCGCCCTTTTCTTTAGAAGGTAACTGCTCAACATAGGCCGGTGGCTTCATGGCTATCTTTGGGTCGACACTCTTAGTAGCACAACCGGCTAAAAACAAAAGTGCTGCACCGGTTAGATAAAATATCTTTAAATTCATCTTTTCTCCCGTATTTTACTCACTAACTACTCGTCCACAAGCAAAAAAGGTTCCAAAAAGTTATCTAACCATTCTAAATGTCTGTTTTGCTATTTCCAGCTCCTCATTTGTAGGTATCACTAAAAGTTTTACCTTTGATCCACTACTATTTATAAGGCTCTCATTTTGGCTATTTTTTTCAGGGTCAATTTCTATACCAAAAGTCTCTTTTAAGTTTTTACAAACTTTTTCTCTAACTATATTAGAGTGTTCTCCGATGCCACCTGTAAAGATGATAGCATCAACGCTTCCTAAAACTGCAAAGTAAGATCCTATATATTTTTTAATCCTATAACAAAATATCTCCAAGGCCAGTTTAGCAAGTTCATCACCCTCTTCTACTCTTGTTTGAATCTCTCTTAGATCATTTGTACCGCAGATACCTTTTAACCCACTCTTTTTGTTTAATATACTGTCTAACTCTTTTATATTTAGCCCTAACTCTCTTGATAGATAAAAGATGATAGCAGGGTCTACATCTCCACTTCTAGTACCCATAACTAAACCTTCAAGTGGAGTTAATCCCATAGAAGTATCCACACTCTTTCCGTTTTTTACTGCACAAGCACTTGCACCGTTCCCAAGGTGTAGAGTTATAAAATTGCAATTTTCTAGACTTTCACCCAAGATCTTGGCTCCCATCTTTGAAACATAGTAGTGTGAAGTCCCATGAAAGCCATATCGTCTAACAAAGTTTTCCCTATAAAAACTATAAGGTAGAGCATAAGTATATGCATGTTTTGGAATAGTTTGATGAAAAGCAGTATCAAAAACAGCAACCTGCCTTGTTTTTGGGCTTAATGACAATATAGCTCTTATCCCCATAAGATTAACCGGATTGTGAAGAGGTGCAAGTGGAGAAATCTCCTCAATCTTTCTTATAACATCTTTGTCTATTACAATAGGTTCACTAAAATACTCACCTCCATGAACCACTCTATGTCCGACAGCTCCGATCTCATCAAAGCTTTTTATCACCCCATTATCTATCAAAAGAGATTCGAGTATCTCTGTACCATCTTGATGAGAAGGAATTTTTACCTCTTTTTTTATACTTTTACCGGCATATTCAAACTTAACATGTCCCAACTCCTCTCCAATTTGTTCTATAATACCTCTACAAATAGACTCTTCACTCTCCATCTTAAAAAGTTGAAACTTTATAGACGAACTCCCCGAATTTAAAACAAGTATCTTCATCAGTCAACCCCTCTTAATTCTTAATTCTTCACCTTAAAATATCCATTCCGCTTACAAACTTCCGCAAAACGGATTCAGGGTGGCTACCCCAAAATCAAAGATTTTGACCCTATCGCTGCATATGTTTTGCAGAAATTTAAATCTCCATTCTCTAACTATTTACCTATTTGCCCCACTAAAACCATGATCTCATCACTTATTTGACAAGGGGTTTAATTCTTAATTCTTAACTCTTAATTATTAATTCTATTCTTCCCCCGCCTGTATAGCGGTAATCGCGACAGTATTTACTATATCTTCCACCAAACAACCTCTGCTTAAATCATTTACAGGTTTTTTAAGCCCTTGCAGTACCGGGCCTACGGCTATAGCGTTGGAGCTTCTTTGGACTGCTTTATATGTATTATTGCCGGTATTTAGATCGGGAAATATAAATACTGTTGCTCTTCCTGCTACTTTAGAGTTTGGCAGTTTCTTTTTAGCTACATCTTTATCGATAGCAGCATCATACTGAATGGGGCCTTCCACCAAAAGATCAGGTCTGAGTTCCTTTACAAGCCTGGTAGCCTCTTTTACCTTTTCCACATCTTCTCCGCTACCACTATCTCCTGTAGAGTATGAAAGCATGGCAACTATCGGCTCTATACCAAAAAGTTTAGCAGTATCGGCTGAAGATATAGCTATCTCGGCAAGTTGTTTGGCATCAGGATCTCTATTGACCGCACAATCACCATAAACCAAAACTTTTGTATCCAAACACATAAAAAAGACGCTTGAGACTATGGATACTCCGGGTTTTGTCTTTACTATCTGAAGAGCCGGTCTTATCGTATCCGCTGTTGTATTGTTGGCACCACTGACCATACCATCGGCATCTCCACTATATATCATCATAGTGCCAAAGTAGTTTTTATTATTTAGTATATCGTATGCCCCTTCTTTGGTCATACCCTTGTGTTTTCTTAGCTCATAAAACTCTTTTGCATATTTTTCTCTTAGTTTGCTACTGTTTGGATCTATTATTTTTATACTTTTATCTAAATTGATACCCAAAGATGAACATTTTGCTTCAATTTCCTCTCTATTGCCAAGTAGAGTTATCTCAACAACTCCTCTTCTTAAAAGAATATCAGCTGCTCTCAAAATCCTCTCATCTTCACTTTCCGGTAAAACTATATTTTTTATATTGCTTCTGGCTTTTTCAAACATTCTGTATTCAAACATAGCAGGTGTCATGACAGATGATGAAGAGGTTGACTCAATCTTTTCTTCAATATTTTTCAAGTTTATATAGGTTGAAAACAGATTTTCTATGATAGCTATCTTGTTTAAAGAGTCCGGCATTATCTTTGCTTCTGTTTCACTTACTTTCATAGCAGTAGAAAATGTATCATCCTGCGCGCTAAGAATGGGTATAGTAAAGTTCCCCACACCCTCTATAAGTTTCATAAAAATCTCATCCGGTACATAACCACCTGTAAGTATAATACCTGAAATAGATGGAAAATCTTTTGAGTAGTTTGCCGCAATAGAACCAAGTATCATATCTAGCCTGTCTCCCGGGACTATAACAAGATCTCCATCTTCAAGTCTCATAAGAAAATGGTCTAAATTCATAGCGGCGATTTTGCTTTGTTTAACGACTCTTTTTAAATCTTTATCTCCACCAAATATCTTTTTTGCTTCTATATGTTCACTCACCTCTCTAATAGTAGGGTAAGATAACTCTTTAACTTCCGGCAGAAGATAAACAGGCACATCATCTTTATCTAAAAATCTAACCTTGTTTGTCAAGTCTATCAAATTTTCAGAAGTCAACCTATTGATAAAAGTAGCAAAATGTGTGCACCCCTCCTCTTTTATAGTCTCAGCTTCTATCAAAGACTCTTCCCATATCTCTTTTGAGGTTTTGTTTTTGCCGCTTAATACTCCGACTACCGGACTGCCTATATTTTTGGCGATCTCTAAGTTTATATCAAAATCAACCGTAGAGGTAAAAAGAGTCTTGCTTATCCCTTCACACAAAATAAACTCATACTTTTTTTCAAGCTGTTCAAATTTCTCTATAATTTTTTCAAAAAGTAGATTTTGTTTGTTCTGGGCTATAAGAGCTTCCGCCTCTAAAAGGGTAAAAACAAAGGTCTCATCCATATCAAGCTTAAGATGATACCTCTCAATCATAAAATTAATATCATCATTTTTCTTAGGGTCATCTTCTAAGATAATGGGTCTAAAAAATGCAACTTTCCCAATTTTTCTCTTTAGAACATCCATAAGCCCTATAGAAACCACAAGTCCTCCGGCATTTGGCTCCAGCGAGGCAACAAATAGACTTTTTATCTTCATTTTTTCTCCTATTGGTTGAGTACAAATAGGATTATACAATACAAAACAGTTTAAAAAACTTAAAATATAAAAAAGTTTTTACATCTTATTAACAAAATAATTAATTATGTAATTAATATTTATTTTTATGGTGTTATTTATATAAAAGTTGGTGCATCATTTGAAAAGAGTATCAAATCTCCTGCAAAAGTCTCTTTTGCCAACAACTCTTGCATCTTCTCTTTATCGCTCAAAAAGAGTTTTTTAGCTTTTTTGATATTGTTCATTAAGATTATACTGTTGGCTTTGCCGGTTATCACAACAAGGTCAAAAACTTCATCGATCTTTTTGGACAGCTTCTCATTTGCCTCCTTGGTACTTTCTATGATGCCGGGAGTTATGATGACTTTTCTGCCTTTATATGATGATACAAGCTGATATGATGAAACCATGCCCTCCAAATTACCGTTATAACTATCGTCGATGATAAGCTTTCCGCCGGCTTCAATTTTTTGAAGTCTATGTTCCACCTGCTTTAATTTTTTAACTTTTTGCTTTATTTTTTCCATCTCCAAGCCAAGCTCAAGCGCCAAAAGTATAGCTGCGGTTATATTGATGGCATTAAATTCACCGAGTATATTATCTGCCTCAAAATGCTCTATTTTTCCATCTATTTCAAGATCAAAAGAGAGACCTTCAAGAGTAGAAGTAACACTCTTTATCTCATCTCCAAAAATTTGCACCTTTTCATTTGGTTTAACAACTGCACTTTTATGCACAAATGCTTTTATGAGTTTTTTTGAGTTTATAACTTCCATCTTAGTGTCTCTTATGTTTTCTAGGCTTTTAAAGTACTCTATGTGAGCAGGTCCGATTTTGCCGACTATTGCGTAGTGATTTTGCAAGATATCAACTATCTTTTTTATATCGCCCTGCTCTCTTGCTCCGGCTTCTGCTATATATATTTGTGTATCTTTTGGGAGAGAATTATTTATATCTTTTACTATCCCAGCCTCAGTATTGACACTTTTTGGAGTTTTGTAAGCTCTAAAATCATCTTTTAAAATTTGATATAGAAAGTTTTTTATACTTGTCTTCCCATAACTCGCCGTAATAGCTACAATCTTTAACTCTTTTAAACTGTTTATTTTTTTTGTGGCCTCTTTTTTATACCCGTTAAAGAGTATCTTCTCAAAAAGTTCACCTATAAGCATTGCTACAAAAAGAGGAAGTATAACCCCATACACTTCGCATCTATGAGTTGCAAAGCAAAGAGTATCTTGAAAAAGAGTAGCTAACAATAAAAAGAGGAAAAACCTTTTAACTCTCGCAGTAAAAACAACTCTCTTGTCAAGCTTTCTCTGCCATATATAAAAACTTGGCAAGAGTGCAAAGTAGAAGTATATCCAAAAGTATATACCTGTTAGATAATAAGCAATTATCGGGATAAAGAAGAAGAAAAAATGCCAACTATATCTTTTATGTTTCAAAAGAACTCTCTCAATTTTATAGTTATACCATTGAAGATTTGTTATAAGATAGTATCCCATTGCCGTTACAAAAATAATGTGAGAGAGTAAAACAAATATAGTTTTATAAATTTGCATCTATAACCTCTTTAGATAAAATTTTCAATATCTTTTCCGAGTTATTCACGAAAAAGAAGTGATCCCCGGGAAGTGGAAAAAATTGACTACCTTGGATAAGTCTATTGATTGTTTCTCCACAAACAAGAGGTGTGGTTTTATCCTCTTTCCCCCAAAAGATTAAAGTTTTTGAGTTAAATGTTCTAAAAATATCGCTAAAATCCTCATCAACAACATTTTTTAAAGTCTCATACATATTTTTTTTCATGCCTTTTACATCTTTTGTAGCAAAAAGTTTATACAACCCTCCAAATCCCATCTTTTTCAACATTTTAAAGGTAGCAATCTTGGCTTTAACTTTCAAACTTTTTTTCACAGGTATCCCCGCACTGCTTAGAAGTACCAAAATCTCAGGCTCAAGCAAAGTGGCAACTTTTCCACCAAAAGAGTGTCCAGCTACTATATCCTTTTTTGAGTTTAACTCCTTTAAAAAAATGTCCAGTATCTTCTTGTAATCACTCGTAGTCAACACTTCATCGTTTAAGCTTTTGCCAAAACCGGGAAGGTCTATATAGATATGTCTATACTCTAAAAGCCCGTTTTTAAAGGTGTTGTGCATTATCTCTTTGTTGCTACCCCACCCATGAAGAACGATGAAGTCTCTTTTTTTATTTGGATTTACAATCTTGTAAGATATGGAAAAAGTTTTCTCTTTGTATCTTACCTCTTTGGTAGCCAATTTTATACCTTTTTTGTCTTTTTATAGATGGTTTGAAGAATATTGAAGGCATCTTTTAGTTTTTCATACTCTTCTATATTGATTAGAACTGCTTCAAATTTGTTATTTTTAACAATTACCACTTTCTCTTTCTCTTTTGTGGAAACACTTTTTAAAATCGAGCTGAAGTTTCTTACAACCTCTGTCGCCGTATACAATTCATCCGTGCAATATGTCCCCATTTTACAGCCTTTACATAAAATAATACATAAAATTTTATGTAACTGATGTTATGCAATTTTGAAGATGCGTTGCATTTTGAGGTAAGAAATTGCGTTAAGAAAATTGCACTCAACCCGTAAGGGCGCTTGCGTTTGCAATTTTTAGCAATTTCTTGCCGTCCGTTAGGCAAAATGCACTTTAGCTGATGAAAAGTTGCATAACATCAGTTATAAAAATTATATCATGATTATTTGCCTTTTGCGGCATTTATCTGATTTATATACCGGTAGTCTATCTTGATATCTCGCTTTTTAGGTATATATATCTTATCTAGAACCTCTATAAAATTATCAAAAAGATAGTTTGCAAGACTTCCGGGGATTGGATTGATCTCATTTAGATAGAGTATGCCATCTTTTTCAAAAAAATCACACCTGATTAACGCTCCGGTAAAAAGATCATCATAAATATTTTTAAAAGCATTTTTTATCTCATTAACCATTTTATCGTCAAGATTTGCCCTATTTATACCACCGCTTCTTGAAAAATCGAGATATTTTTTATCAAAA
>Ga0256840_1002179_pt1 | contig 17526 bp, 11 predicted proteins | sample 355202metaG_FD_185969 | JGI IMG/M metagenome (GOLD analysis project Ga0256840, IMG submission 185969) | Hydrothermal vent microbial communities from Mid Atlantic Ridge, Atlantic Ocean - 355-202 | ecosystem: Environmental > Aquatic > Marine > Hydrothermal vents | place: Atlantic Ocean: Mid... | reverse complement strand
CAATTTAATATCCCAATGTGCCGCTTTTTTATCGGCTTGCTTTTGCTTTAAAACTCTCAATGGTTCTGTGTGGCACTCCACGCAATTGTATGATGTTATTTGACTTTTACGTTCAGGAATTAAAAACGCTGTTTCACCTTCCTCTACTAGTACCGTTTTAATTTCAGCATTTATCATAGAAGGACTTTCTGAAGGTACTTTGTAATTAACGCTTTCACCTTCTATTTTTTCCATCACATTATGATATTTTTTTTCAGTGTGTTTACACGAAATTACAAACAAGCAAATGAGTGTACCTAACATCACTTTTTTAATTATAGCTATCTTTAAATATTTCATCTTGTTATCGTATAAAATTCCCTATATCCTTCATTTCTTTATTGTTTACCACATGGCATTGTCTACAATTTGAACGTTCTGGATGAATGACTCTAATTTCTTTTGGTGCTGCTGGCCCTGCATGGCACGCTAAACAATTCTCGTGCAATTGAATTTGATGTGGAATTACCGGAGGCGCTCCAACAAATGCGGCATTGTCACCAATAGGTACATAAAAACTTTGCTTCGTATAATTTTTAAATACACCTTTAGTGTTTTCTGTAACATGGCATTGACGACAGTTTACTTTTTCTGGGTGAGGCACTACAGGTGCATAAGCTTTATATTTAGGTACATAACCACCATTTTGATGACATTTTAAACAACTCTTCTCTCCTATAGTTAAATCATCAATTACTGGATGGGGAATGCTTGGAGGAGCTCCGTGAAAAGCTCTATTGTTATAATATGTTTTCAATGTTCTTTGGCGATTTTTATCCTCAGGCATTTTTGCGTAACCCAATGCGTATTCCGCCCGTTCAAATACTCCTTTTTCTGATGGAATAAATGCCTGTTCTGTTTCTATTGAAAGCTCAACATAAGCTTCTTCTTGTGATGTATAATAGCTTTTAGACCAAATATAAATGACTGTAAGCATTAACAAAGCAAATAGTACTATTAAAAATAATCGTTTCATTTGTGTATTTTTACGATGTTAAACTCTTTCAACTTTTACAGCGCATTTCTTATAATCAGGTTCTTTTGAAATAGGACAAAACGCATCTAATGTAACATCATTAATCAACATACTTTCATCAAAAAAGGGTACAAAAACCTGACCTTTTGTTGGCAAACCTCGCTGATTTATAGAAGCTGGTAATGTACAAGAGCCTCTTCTAGAAGTGATTTTTACTTTTTCACCATTTCTAATTCCTAATGTTTTAGCATCATCTGGATGAAATTCTACATATGCATGTGGCATTGCTTTGTGCAATACCGGAATTCTTCTAGTCATAGATCCTGTATGCCAATGCTCTATTACACGTCCTGTATTTAACCAAAATGGAAACTCCTGATCTGGAGATTCCGCTGCTGGTTCATAAGGTCGTTGCCAAATAACTGCTTTTCCATCTGGTTTTCCATAGAAATGAAAATCTTCTCCATTAGAACAAGCAGGATCAAACTCAGCATTAAATCTCCACTGCGTAGATTTACCATTTACATAAGGCCAAATTACACCAGACTCTTTCTTTAAAACCTCTAATGGAGCCATTCCGTGTTTGGCTCCTTCGTGAAATTGTCTGTACTCATTATATATTTCTTCTACGTGATTTTCTTCTGAATAAGGAAATAAATCACCATAACCCATTCTTTTTGCAACTTCAATAGTCATCCAAGCATCGGGCATTGTTTCTCCTGGTCCTTCAACCATTTTATCCCAATGTTGTGTTCTACGTTCTGAGTTTCCATACAATCCACTTTTTTCAATATGCCAAGATGCTGGTAAAATAACATCTGCGACATCAGAAGTTGGTGTTGGAAATACATCTGAAACCACTACAAAACATGAATCTTTTTCCAATCCTGGACGGTAACGGCCTGTTTTTGGTAATGATACTAACGGATTGGTAACTTGTGTCCAAATAAATTTGATGTCTCCTCGGTCAACGGCTCTAAACATCTCCGTTGCGTGATATGTAGGTTTTGAAGGAATATTCTCATAAGGTACTTTCCATATTTTAGCTGCCAATCTTCGGTGCTTTTCATTCATTACCACTCCTTTGGGCAATTTATGTGTAAATGTACCTACTTCACGAGCAGTTCCACAAGCTGATGGTTGTCCTGTTAAAGAAAAAGGACCATTGCCGGGTTGTGATATTTTCCCTGTTAATAAATGAATGTTATATACTAAGTTATTTATCCAAGTACCTCTTGTGTGCTGGTTCATACCCATACACCAATACGAAACTACTTTTTTATTTGGATCGCCATAAATGTTTGCTAAATACTTGATATCTTTTACAGAAACTTTAGAATATTTTGCTACTTTTTCTGGTGTATAATCTTCTAAAAATTTCTTAAATTCTTCAAAATTGATTCCTAATGGCTTGTCCTTAAATTTAAAATTATCTTCAGTTCCATATCCAATATTGGTGGAACCTTTACTAAAATTACAATACTTTTCGACAAATAATTTATTTACCCAACCGTTATTTATGATTTCATAACAAATGGCATTAGCCACAGCTAAATCTGTTTGTGGTTCAAACAAAATGGACTTATTAGCAGCCATACTAGAGCGAGTAGTTCTAGTTGCAAAATCTATAATTTTAGCTCCTCTATTATTTTTTTGTTCCAACATTCTTGAAAATAATACCGGATGCATTTCTGCCATATTATTCCCCCAAGTAATAAAATAATCTGCATAATTGATATCTTCATAACAACCCATTGGCTCATCGGCTCCAAAAGTTGTTAAAAACCCTGCAACAGCACTTGCCATACATAAACGCGCATTACAATCTAAATTATTGGTACCAATAGCTCCTTTCATTAATTTTGAAGCTACATAACCTTCTGGTATTGTTGACTGACCTGACGTATACATTGCAACAGCATCTTTTCCATGCTTCTCTATGGTTTCCTTCATTTTGTTTGCAACAATATCCAAGGCTTCACTAATTGGTGTTTTAACATAACTACCATTCTTTTTAACCAAAGCATGTGTTAACCTATCTTTAGCCTGGATACACATTGTTTGATGGTATCCTTTTACACAAAGTAATCCTTTATTAACAGAACTATTTGGATCACCTTTTACTGCAACTGCTTTACCATTTTCTACTCCAACTAAAATACCACATCCAACACCACAGAAACGACATGGTCCTTTTTTCCATTCCAAATTACCTCCACTTACTAAATTTTCAATTTGCTCGGAAGCAAAAACAATACCTGGAAACATTGTGGCAGCAGCTGTCATGGCTGCACCTGCTGCCATTTTTTTTAAAAAAGATCTACGGTCTGTATTTTTTTGTATCATAATTTATCGGTTATTTAACATCAAAGCCTGAAACTAGTGATACGTGCTTCAAACCTTTTATTTCTAATAATTTATTATATAATTTATTGTCTAATTCTTCAGTCTTAGTATCAGTAACTAAAACAATGACGTCATGATTTTGCGCTGGGATAATTTCACAACCCTGTAGTTTTTGAAGTACTCTAATTAGTGCTTCTCTCTTACTCTCTTCATAATGAAGTATATAACTTTTAATAGGCATTTTCTTAGTTTAGTAACATTTGTTACAAAGATAATTGTATTTCATTAATCAAAAAGCTGACTTATATCAGTTTTTAAATTTTAACATTTAATTTAAATCAAATCTAAATAACGATATAAAGATGCTTTTATCTTTTAATAGCTATTTTTAAAGAATATTTTCAAAAAAAATACCAATTTGAATAAATATCAGATTGGCATTTTAAAATCGTTAAATAATGAAGGTAGCCTATTTTACAAGTGAGCCATTAATAATAGATTGTACTACATCTGGATTTAGTAAGGTAGAAATATCACCCAAATTTGCTGTTTCATTTTCAGCTATTTTACGTAAAATTCTACGCATTATTTTACCGCTTCTTGTTTTTGGTAATCCAACAGTAAATTGAATTTTATCTAGTTTAGCAATTGGACCAATATGTTCTGTAATAATTTGATTTATTTCTTTTCGCAAATTTTCATGATTACGAGATTCTCCTGTTTCTTTTAGAATAACAAATCCATAAAGCGCACTTCCTTTAATATCATGAGGAAAACCAACAATAGCAGATTCTGCAACTGCTTGATGTTCATTTATAGCATCTTCAATAGGTGCTGTTCCTAAATTATGACCCGATACTATAATTACGTCGTCTACCCTACCTGTAATTCGGTAATACCCTACCTCATCACGCAATGCTCCGTCACCAGTAAAATACATATTTTTGAATGCTGAAAAATAAGTTTCCCTGTAACGCACATGATTTCCCCAAATAGTTCTTGCCATAGCAGGCCATGGAAATTTAATACACAAGCGGCCATCTACTTGGTTTCCTTTTATTTCTTCTCCATTTTCATCCATTAAAGCCAGTTGAACTCCTGGTAATGGTAAGGTTGCATACGTTGGTTTTGTAGGTGTAGCATACGGTATTGGAGAAATCATCATTCCTCCAGTTTCTGTTTGCCACCACGTATCAACTATTGGGCTTTTCTTTTTTCCAACATTGTCATTATACCAATGCCAAGCTTCTTCATTAATTGGTTCTCCAACCGTTCCTAAGACCTTTAATGATGATAAGTCATATTTATTAACAAAATCTAAATTTTCTTTTGCCAGTGCTCTAATCGCCGTTGGAGCTGTATAAAACTGATTAATTTTATGCTTTTCTACAATCTCCCAAAAACGTCCATAATCGGGATAGTTAGGCACTCCTTCAAACATTACTGTTGTTGCTCCATTAGCTAATGGGCCGTACACAATATAGCTGTGACCTGTAATCCAGCCTATATCGGCTGTACACCAGTATATATCATTTTCTCTATAATTAAACACATTTTTAAATGTATATGCGGTGTAAATCATATAGCCAGCAATTGAATGCACCATCCCTTTTGGCTTTCCTGTAGATCCTGAAGTATACAGTATAAATAACGGGTCTTCAGCATCCATAATTTCTGGATCACATTCATTTGATGCAGCATCCAATAATGGTTGTAACCATTGATCACGACCATCTTTCATAGCAATTTCAGAATGAATACGCTTTACAACTAATACAGTCTCAACACAAGGGCATTGTGCAACTCCCTCATCAACAATTCCTTTTAAATCTATGGTTTTACTTCCTCTATACGATCCATCAGAGGTGATTACCATTTTACAATCAGCGTCATTAATTCTTGTAGCCAATGCTGTTGAAGAAAAACCTGCAAAAACTACAGAGTGAATTGCTCCAATACGTGCACAAGCCAATAAAGAAATTGCTAATTCTGGAATCATAGGTAAATATATACATACCCGATCTCCTTTTTTTATTCCCTGCTCTTTTAACACATTGGCAAACTTATTTACACGCTCATATAATTGCTGATAGGTAATATGTTGTGTTTCTTCATCAGGGTTATTTGGCTCAAATAAAATAGCCGTTTTTTCTCCTCTAATTCTTAGGTGTCTATCAATACAGTTTTCAGTAATATTTAATTTTGCGCCTTTATACCACGTAACTTCAGGCTTTGTAAAATCCCAACTTAATACCTTATCCCAGCGTTTACGCCAAACAAAATGCTCTTCTGCTACTTCTTCCCAAAAAACTTCTGGATACCGAATTGATTTTCTATAAACTTGATAGTATTCTTCTAAATGTTTAATGTGATAATTACTCATTTTTTTATTTTTTAATGTATTTGTGCTTCATTAGTACCTAATGGAATTCTAATATTATCTACTATTTCTTGTACTTCTTTAGGTGGTTTTGGTGTAAATGAAGCAATTATCAATGATACTACAAAATTTACAAACATAGCGAATGTTCCAAAACCTTCTGGAGAAACTCCAAACCACCAATCATCTTTGGTGCCTCCTCCAAACCAACCAAATTTAAATCTCATCATGTAATACAGCATTAAAAACATTCCAACAGCCATACCTGCTATAGCTCCTTCTTTATTCATTCTTTTATAAAAAATACCCAAAACAATAGCTGGAAAAAAAGAAGCAGCAGCAAGCCCAAAAGCTAGTGCTACAGTTGCAGCGACAAATCCGGGGGGATTAATACCAAACCAACCTGCAATAATTACTGCAATTACTGCTGATAATCTTGCTGCAACTAATTCTCCTTTTTCAGAAATTTTCGGATTCACAATTTTCTTAATAATATCATGTGAAATTGATGAAGATATTACCAGTAACAAGCCTGCGGCAGTTGATAAAGCAGCTGCCAAACCTCCTGCAGCTACCAAAGCAATTACCCAGTTTGGTAAATATGCTATTTCTGGGTTTGCAAGTACCATTATATCTTTGTCTATTGTTAATTCATTTACCTCCTCATTTTCAACGTATTGCACCAACCCATCATTATTTTTATCATCAAATGAGATTAAGCCTGTTTTTTCCCAATTTGAAAACCAATTGGGCAATTCTGTATATTTTTTATTACTAACTGTTTCAATCATATTTATTCTTGCAAATACGGCTATTGCAGGTGCAGTTGTGTATAAAATTGCAATAAATAATAATGCCCAGCCTGCAGATTTACGTGCATCACTTACTTTTTTAACTGTAAAAAACCTAACAATTACATGTGGTAAACCAGCCGTACCAACCATTAAGGCTCCAGTAATAAAAAACATATCTATTTTAGATTTATTTCCTGAAGTGTATTCGTGAAACCCTAATTCTCTATGTAAACCATCTAATTTGTCTAACAAATAAACCCCATCTGTACTACTTCCAAATCCTAATTGAGGAATTGGATTTCCTGTCATTTGAATTGAAATAAAAATAGCAGGAACCATAAAAGCAAAAATTAACACACAATATTGTGCAACCTGAGTATATGTAATTCCTTTCATACCTCCTAAAACAGCATAAAATAATACTATAAACATTCCTATAATTACGCCTGTATTTATGTTTACTTCTAAGAAACGAGAAAACACTAAGCCAACGCCTCTCATTTGACCTGCAACATAGGTAAATGAAATAATTAAAGCACAAACTACTGCAACTACTCTAGCAATATCTGAATAATATCTATCCCCTATAAAATCTGGCACCGTAAATTTTCCGAATTTTCTTAGATAAGGAGCTAATAATAAAGCAAGCAGTACATAACCTCCAGTCCACCCCATTAAATAAACAGAGCCATCATAACCACTAAAGGAAATTAACCCTGCCATAGAAATAAATGATGCGGCAGACATCCAATCTGCAGCAGTTGCCAATCCGTTTGCTATTGGATGTACTCCTTTTCCTGCAACGTAAAACTCACCTGTTGAACTCGCTCTAGACCAAATTGCAATACCAATATATAATGTAAATGTAAAACCTACTATACCCCACGTCCAAGCCTGTATATCCATAGTTTACTTACTCTTCTAAATTATATTTTTTATCTAATTTATTCATCAGTTTTATGTATACAAAAATTAAAATTACAAATACATAAATTGATCCCTGTTGAGCAAACCAAAAACCAAGTTTAAAACCTCCTATTTTAATTTTATTCAAAGTATCTACAAGTAAAATTCCAAATACATAAGAGACTAAAAACCATATTGATAAAAGTATAGCGAGATATTTTAAGTTGTTTTTCCAATACTTTTTTTGATACTCTTTATCCATAAAATTAAGGTAAGTTCGAAGTAAATATTTTACTATTCCAAAGCAATGTAAAAATTTATTTTATTAAAATATAGTTTTCTTCGAATAAATATCAAAAATACAGTTACATACATAAATTTAAAATATTAAAACTAAATTAAAATTACTTTTTTAACAAAAAATACGAAAATAATATAATTTTTATAAATTATTTAAAACTTTATTTTCTTTTTCTGTTAATATTCTCGAATGGATTATAAACCTCACGCCTAAAGGTATTTCAAGTGAAAAGCTCGAACCTCTTCCTTCCGTAACATCTACAGTTAAATGTGTGTGTTTCCAATATTCAAATTGATCTTGATTCATATAATAATTGACACCTACAAGTTGCCCCAATAAAATATCACTATCGTCTAAATACATATCCTCCTTTTCAAAAAGCATTGGCGCTGACCCATCACAACAACCTCCACTTTGATGAAATATTAACTCTCCATATTTAGCTTTAAGTTCTTCAACAATTTTTATTGCTTCATCTGTTATTGCAACCCTTTCGTATTTCATGTTATTTATATTAAAAAATGGCTGATTAAATAATTAATCAACCATATATATTTATAATAATTATCTCCTAAAAGAAACCTAATTTATTTTTATCGTAAGAAATCAACATATTTTTTGTTTGACGATAATGATTCATCATCATTAAATGATTTTCACGACCAAATCCTGATTTTTTATAACCTCCAAATGGTGCATGAGCAGGGTACGCATGATAACAATTTACCCACACTCTACCTGCTTTAATTGCTCTTGGAATTTGATACAATTGATGTGCATCTCTGGTCCAAACTCCAGCTCCTAAACCATAAAGCGTATCGTTCGCAATTTCTAATGCTTCTGCTTCATCTTTAAATTTAGTAACAGCCACAACTGGGCCAAAAATTTCTTCTTGAAAAACACGCATTTTATTGTGTCCTTCTAAAATAGTAGGCTGTATATAATAACCATTCGCTAATTCTCCTTCTAATTTACAAACATCACCACCAGCCAATACTTTTGCACCTTCTTCCTTTCCTATTTTTATATAAGAAAGAATTTTTTCATATTGATCATTAGATGCTTGAGCCCCCATCATACAATTAATATCGTATGGATTGGTTTGATTGATAGCTTTTGTTCTAGCCACTACCTTTTCCATAAATTTATCGTAAATTTCTTCTTGCACTAATATTCTTGAAGGACAGGTACAAACTTCCCCTTGATTAAATGCAAATAACACAGCACCCTCAATTGCCTTATCTAAAAATGCATCATCTTCATCCATAACACTATTGAAGAATATATTGGGTGATTTCCCGCCTAATTCCATTGTAACAGGATTTAAATTTTTAGATGCATACTGCATTATTAATTGACCTGTAGTTGTTTCTCCCGTAAAAGCTACTTTATTAACTCCAGAGTGTGACGCTAAAGGTTTTCCTGCTTCTGGGCCAAAACCATGAATAATATTAATTACTCCAGGAGGAAATACATCTGCTATTTTCTCCATCAGTAAAGTTGCTGTAGATGGAGTTTGTTCAGCAGGTTTTAATATTACACAGTTTCCAGCTGCTAAAGCTGGAGGTAATTTCCAAGACAACATTAATAAAGGAAAATTCCAAGGAATAATTTGTGCAACCACTCCTAATGGTTCTTTAATATTCATTGATAAAGTGTTTACATCTAATTCAGTAGCTGAACCTTCTTCTGCTCTTATAACTGCAGCAAAATAACGCCAGTGATCAATAGATAACGGAATATCTGCATTTAAGGTTTCCCTTATCGCTTTTCCATTATCACAGGTTTCAACCAAAGCAAATTCTTCTAAATTAGCTTCAATAATATCTGCTACTTTATTTAGAAGGGCTGCTCTTTCTGCTGCTGATGTTTTACCCCAAGCGTCTTTAGCGGCGTTTGCTGCAGCCACAGCATTATTCACATCTTCTTTTTGTGAACGTGCATACTTTGCAATTAATGAATTGTCTATTGGTGATGAATTTTCAAAATATTCACCTCCAACTGGAGCTGCAAATTTCCCATTAATAAAATTCCCGTATTTTTCTTCAAATTTTGGTTTAGAATAACTCATATTTTTTGTTTTTTGTAAGATAATAATTTACTTTAATTGTTAAAAACTTAGGAAAGTACTAAAATTTAGCAAAACCTTTTAATGTTTATACAATAATAACAACATTATAGCACTTTTTAGTATATTTCAAGTAAGTATATTTAAATTTTATTGAACTTGTACTAAGATTGAGGATTTATTGTATTTTAGCTTTCTTTATTTTCTATCCTTATGGAATTTGTTTTACTACTGAATACATTCATCTCAAACTGGGAAATAATTACTCTCTTTTTTTTAATTGCTGTTCTATATTCTTCTGTTGGGTTTGGAGGAGGATCTAGCTATTTAGCAGTACTAGCTTTAACTTCATTAACATTTACACATATTAGAGCCATTGCTTTATTATGTAATATTGTTGTAGTTTCTGGAGGAACTTACATTTATATAAAAAACAAACTGTTTAATTGGAAAAAGATAATCCCTTTAGTTCTTATGAGTATTCCATTTGCATTTTTCGGGGGATACTTAAAAATTAGTCAAACTTTTTTCTTTATTCTGTTAGGAATTACCCTTCTAATAGCTGCTATTTTAATGTGGGTTTCAAAATATATTACAAAAAAATCAAATAACAATAATTTTAAGAGATCTACAGTAAAAGATATTTCATACGGAGGAACAATCGGATTTGTTTCTGGAATGGTTGGCATAGGAGGAGGTATTTTTTTATCACCACTTCTACACTTAACAAAATGGGATACTCCAAAAAAAATTGCAGCAACCTCAAGTTTTTTTATTCTAGTAAACTCTATTGCCGGTTTAGGCGGACAGTATTTAAATCCTAACTTTTCAATTGAACCACTTATAACTCTCATTTTGATGTTTACCGTTTTAATTGGAGGTCAAATTGGATCAAGGTTAAGTATTAAATTAATTTCCCCTATAAAACTTAAAAAGGCAACAGCCTTACTAATTGCTTTTGTTGCACTCAGAATTTTATGGAAACATTTGATGTAACTCACATTGAATAAACAGCTTTAAATTAAATTTTTTGATTTTAAATTATTTTCAACATTCCTTGCTTTTTATTGAATTTACTATAACGTATTCGTAGTTTAACAATATTTTTATTGTTATTTTGTTTATTTTTGTAATTATTCTATAAACATATTTATGATAGAAAAACAAGGACTATACCTACCTGAATTTGAACATGAAAATTGTGGTGCTGGTTTTATATGCAACTTGAAAGGTGAAAAAACAAATCAAATTATACATGATGCTTTAGAAATTTTAGTGAAATTAGAGCACCGTGGAGGTGTTAGTTCTGATGGTAAAACTGGAGATGGCGCTGGTATTTTAATAGACATACCCCATGAATATTTTAATACTGTTTGTAATTTCAAATTGCCGAAGCAAAGGGAGTATGCTGTTGGCATGATATTTTTACCTAGGAATAAAAATCAGTACCTCTATTGTAAAAAAATCTTCGAAAAAGAAATAACAAACCAAGGCCTTGAAGTTTTAGGATGGAGAAAAGTTCCAGTAAACTCTTCACAGTTGGGTGAAATTGCTCTTGCTTCAGAACCAACTATTGAACAAATTTTTATTGGAAAAGGACACATTAACGAAGAGCTTATTTTTAAGGCAAAACTATACACTGCTCGGAAAATTACAGAACATACAATTGCAACATCTAAAATATCTGAAAGTTCATTTTTCTACATCCCTAGTTTATCTCATACCACCTTAATTTATAAAGGTATTATTAAGCCAGAAGCTATTGGGCTTTATTTTACAGATTTACAACAACCAGACTTAGTAACACGATTAGCACTTGTACACCAACGTTTTTCTACTAATACAATGCCTTCATGGGAATTAGCACAACCTTTTAGATATATGTGCCAAAACGGAGAAATAAATACATTACGAGGCAATATAAGTAGAATGCGTGTTCGTGAAGAAATCATGAAAAGTGAACTGTTTGGAAATCAAATAGAAAAATTATTTCCAATTATTACACCTAAAAAATCTGATTCTGCCTCCATGGACATGGTAGTAGAATTACTCTTATTATCCGGTAGATCTTTACCAGAAGTAATGATGATGATGGTACCTGAAGCATGGGAAAAACACTTAACCATGTCTGAAGAAAGAAAAGCTTTTTACGAGTACAATGCCTGTATTATGGAACCTTGGGATGGCCCCGCATCCATACCTTTTACAGATGGCGATTATATTGGTGCTTTATTGGATCGAAATGGATTAAGGCCTTCAAGATATACTATTACAAAAAGTGGCAAACTAATTATGGCTTCTGAAATTGGAGTGTTTGATATAGCTCCAGAAGATGTAGAAAGACATGGAAGGTTAGAACCTGGTAAAATGTTTTTAGTAGACATGAATGAGGGAAGAATTATTGATGACGAAGAAATAAAAAATAAAATTGTTGCTGAAAGACCTTATAAAAAATGGCTCGACAAAACAAGAAAAAAACTACAAGACATACCAAACACAAATAAGGTATATCCTATAGAAACTACCAATCTTAAAACTCGGTCACGTTTGTTTAATTATACTACTGAAGATATTCAAGTAGTTATTACTCCTATGGCTCAAAATGGCAAAGAAGCTCTTGGGTCAATGGGAATTGATACTCCTCTTGCTATATTATCTGATAGACCTCAGCTAATTTCAAATTATTTCAAACAATTATTTGCGCAGGTTACAAACCCACCCTTAGATGGAATTAGAGAAGAAATTGTGACAGATATTAGTTTAAATTTAGGAAAAGACAGAAATATATTTAGCATCACTGAAAGACAGTGCCGAAAGCTCCAGATTCAGAATCCTGTAATTTCAAATAACGATTTAGAAAAAATAAGAAACATCCATTTAGATGATTTTAAAGCCATTACAATTAAAATACTCTATAAAAAAATAAGAGGCCTCAACGGATTGGAAGATGCCTTAGAAAACATCATCAATCAAGTATCAAAGGCTGTAAATAACAGAACAAATATTATAATTTTATCAGATAGGGGCGCTAATAAAGATTTTTCACCAATCCCAGCTTTACTAGCTTGTTCGTATGTACATCATTCACTTAACAGACTTAGAAAACGTTCTTATTTTGATATTGTTATTGAATCTGCTGAACCTCGCGAACCTCATCAATTTGCTACTTTATTTGGTTATGGAGCCAGTGCTATTAACCCTTATATGGTAAATGAAATTATACGTTTACAGGTTAAAAAGGGATTTATTACAAATTTAAATGAACAACAAGCTGTAGATAACTTTAACAAAGCTATTGGAAAAGGTATTTTAAAAATTATGAATAAAATTGGAATCTCCACACTACATTCATACAGAGGTTCTCAAATTTTTGAAATTGTAGGTTTCAATTCCAAATTTGTGGAGAAATATTTTCCCTATACCACTTCCAGAATTGAAGGTATTGGGTTGTACGAAATTGAAAAAGAAATCTCTATACGTTACAATTACGCATACCCTAAAACTTTAATTAAAAATAGGCTAGGGCTAAATATTGGAGGTCATTTTAGATGGAGACGCAATGGAGAAAAACACCTATTTAATCCAACAACCGTTGCAAAATTACAGCAAGCAGTTAGGCTAAGTGACCAAGCCAGTTATGATGTTTATGCAAAAGCAATAAACGAACAAGCTGAAAACTTAATGACCATTAGAGGGTTGTTTGAGTTTAACAACTTAAATCCAATTCCTATTCATGAAGTTGAACCCTGGACAAACATTGTAAAACGCTTTAAAACAGGTGCTATGTCTTATGGGTCAATTTCAAGGGAAGCACATGAAAATCTAGCCATTGCTATGAATCGTATTGGTGGTAAAAGCAATTCAGGTGAAGGTGGTGAAGACAGAAGGCGTTTTAAAAAAGATGTAAATGGTGACAGTCGAAATTCAGCTATTAAACAAGTAGCTTCAGGTCGTTTTGGTGTTACTTCACATTATTTAACCAATGCTAAAGAAATTCAAATTAAAATGGCTCAAGGGGCAAAACCAGGAGAAGGTGGGCAATTACCAGGTGAAAAAGTATTACCTTGGATTGCTAAAGCTAGAAATTCAACTCCTTTTGTAGGTTTAATTTCCCCTCCACCCCATCACGATATTTATTCTATCGAAGATTTGGCACAATTAATTTTTGATTTAAAAAATGCCAATAGGTTAGCTCGCATCAATGTGAAATTAGTATCTGAGGTTGGTATTGGTACTATTGCTGCAGGTGTTGCTAAGGCAAAAGCCGATGTGGTTCTTATTGCTGGTTACGATGGAGGAACTGGAGCATCTCCCTTAACCTCATTAAAACATGCGGGGTTACCTTGGGAACTTGGTTTGGCTGAAGCACAACAAACGTTGGTATTAAATAACTTAAGAAGTAGAATTGTAGTTGAATGTGATGGACAATTAAAAACGGGTCGTGATGTTGCTATTGCCGCCTTATTAGGAGCTGAAGAATTTGGCTTTGCAACTGCCCCATTAGTAGCTTCTGGCTGTATTATGATGCGTAAATGTCATTTAAATACTTGTCCCGTTGGTATTGCAACTCAAGATAAAGAGTTACGTAAAAACTTTAAAGGAACACCTGAACATGTAATTAATTTCTTCTTTTATATCGCTGAAGAATTAAGAAAAATCATGGCTCAATTAGGATTTCGTACTATGGACGAAATGATTGGACAAACTCAAAAAATAAATGCTAACAAAGCCATTAATCATTACAAAGCAAAAGGTTTAGATTTATCTTCAATTTTACATAAACCTAAAGGTTACAGTAAAATGGCTTTAAAAAATTCAGAAAAACAAAATCACAACTTAGATAAAGTACTAGATTTTCAAATTCTAAAAGACTCACATCGAGCATTGTATAGCAAAGAAAAAATGACCTTAAACTATCCTATACATAACACCAATCGTTCAGTAGGTGCTATTGTAAGCAATGAGATTTCAAAAAAACATGGTCATTTAGGTCTTCCTGAAGATACACTAAATGTTCATTTTACAGGCTCAGCAGGACAAAGCTTTGGGGTTTTTGGAGCTTCTGGGTTAACTTTTACTATTGAAGGTAATGCAAATGATTATTTAGGTAAAGGATTATCTGGCGCAAAAATAATTGTAAAAAAGCCTACAAAAGCAGATTTTATTGCAGAAAAGAACATTATTATTGGTAACGTTTGCTTGTTTGGAGCCGTAAAAGGCGAGGCGTATATCAACGGTATTGCAGGAGAACGTTTTGCTGTTCGTAATTCAGGAGCAATAGCAGTTGTAGAAGGTGTTGGAGATCACGGATGTGAATATATGACTGGTGGAAAAATAATTGTACTTGGGGAAACAGGAAGAAATTTTGCTGCAGGCATGAGTGGTGGCATTGCATTTATTTACGACCCTAAAAATAAATTCACAAACGGATTGTGTAATACAGAAACAATAGCATTAGAAACTATTAAAACAGCCGATGCCAAAGAATTAAAAACATTGATAGAAAAACACGTATTGTACACAAATAGCAATAGAGGTAAAGAATTATTAAACGATTGGGATAGCAGCTTAAGTAACTTTGTTAAAGTGATGCCTATTGAATACAAACGAGCATTAGAACGTTTAAAAACAGAAAAACCAATGGTAGAAGAATTAACAGCTTAAATTATGGGAAAAATAACCGGTTTTAAAGAATTTAAAAGAAAAGACGAAACGTACAAGTCTGTTAAAGAACGTATCACTCATTTCAACGAATTTACAGTACCATTAAATAACATTGAATTAACGAAACAAAGTTCACGATGTATGGATTGTGGAATTCCATTTTGCCATAGCGCTTGCCCACTTGGAAACTTAATTCCAGACTTTAACCATATGGTACACAAAGGCGAATGGAAAAAAGCTTCTTGGATTTTACACACAACAAATAATTTCCCTGAGTTTACAGGGAGATTATGCCCCGCACCTTGCGAACAAGCCTGTGTACTAGGTATTATTGACGATTCAATTTCAATTGAAAATATTGAAAAAAATATTGTTGAACGCGCCTTTAAAGAAGGTTGGATAAAACCTCAACTACCTAGTAAAAGAACAGGTAAAACTATTGCAATTATAGGTTCTGGCCCTGCAGGTTTAGCAACGGCACAACAACTAAACCGAGCAGGGCATACGGTAACTGTTTTTGAAAGAGATGATAGAATTGGAGGGTTACTACGCTATGGTATTCCAAATTTTAAATTAGAAAAAAATATTATTGATAGGAGGATTACTATTTTAAAAGAAGAAGGAATTATATTTAGAACAAATACACATGTAGGTGTTAATTATTCAATTGAAAAATTAACTAATTTTGATGCCATTGTTTTGTGTGGAGGTGCCACACAACGCAGAAGTTTACCTATTAAAGGTATTAATAGCAAAGGTATAGTACAAGCTATGACATTTTTAAAGCAACAAAATAAAAGAGATACTGGTATTAATTTTAATGAAGAAGATATCTTAGCTACAAATAAAAATGTGATTGTAATTGGTGGTGGTGATACAGGTTCTGATTGTGTAGGAACTTCTAATAGGCAAGGAGCAACATCAGTGACTAATTTTGAAATTATGCCAAAACCTCCCATTTACAGAAACGAAGAAACTACTCCTTGGCCTTTTTGGCCTTTAAAACTAAAAACAACTACTTCACATGAAGAAGGTTGTAATAGAAACTGGCTTATTTCAACCAAAGAATTTATTGCTGATACTTCTGGAAATTTAATCGCGTTAAAAACCATTCAAGTAGAATGGGTTTATGATAGTAAACAAAAACCAACTCTAAAAGAAATTCCAAACACCGAGAAAATTTGGCCTTGTGAATTGGTATTACTAGCTCTTGGTTTTGAAGGTCCAGAATCTACTTTAAGCAAACAGCTAGGTATAAAAACCAATTTTAAAAATAATTATATAGCTCATAACTATCAAACTAACATTCCTCATATTTTTACTGCAGGAGATATGCATAGAGGACAATCTTTAATTGTTTGGGCAATATCAGAAGGTAGAGAAGCTGCTAGAGAAGTTGATAAATATTTAATGGGGTATAGTTATTTACCAACAAAAGGACAAGGAGATTTACCTCCTTCATAAATGAATTAAAAATTATTTTATTTATTTAACAGTATAAAATCTGCTAACACCATAGCGGCCATTGCTTCAACAATTGGTACTGCCCTAGGTACAACACAAGGGTCATGGCGACCTTTACCTTGCATTTCAACAATAGTACCATATTTATCAATAGTTTGTTGTTTTTGCATAATAGTTGCAACAGGTTTAAAAGCTACACGAAAATAAATATCCATACCGTTACTTATGCCTCCTTGAATACCCCCTGAAAGATTTGTTTTTGTAGTTCCATCAGCATTAAAAATATCATTGTGTTCACTCCCTTTCATTTTAGCTCCACAAAATCCGCTTCCATATTCAAAGCCTTTTACTGCATTTATTGATAGCATTGCCTTTCCAAGCTGTGCGTGCAGTTTGTCAAAAATTGGTTCACCTAAACCAGTAGGAACATTTTGGATTACACAAGTTACTGTTCCTCCAATGGTATCACCTTCTTTTTTTATTTTTTCAATTCGAGCAATCATTTTAGCAGCAGTTTCGTTATCTGGACAACGAACAATATTGTTCTCAATTTTATTGAAGTCAACTTCCTGATACGGTTTTTCCATA
>Ga0256840_1002178_pt1 | contig 17528 bp, 12 predicted proteins | sample 355202metaG_FD_185969 | JGI IMG/M metagenome (GOLD analysis project Ga0256840, IMG submission 185969) | Hydrothermal vent microbial communities from Mid Atlantic Ridge, Atlantic Ocean - 355-202 | ecosystem: Environmental > Aquatic > Marine > Hydrothermal vents | place: Atlantic Ocean: Mid... | reverse complement strand
TCCCCTAAAAAGAAAGCTAAGATTGTGACCTCACCATTAAGTTCAGATCTCTATTTAGAGATGAAAATTGTTAATTATATGGGCGATGGTCGATTATTGATTGCCCGTGATATGAGCCAAACCGTTAAATTACAAAATATGCGGCGTGACTTTGTGGCGAATGTTTCACATGAGCTCCGAACGCCTTTAACCGTGTTGCATGGTTACTTAGAAACGTTTAATCAAGAGAGTCCACCAGAAATGTGGCGTGCAGCATTGCCTGTTATGCGACAACAAACACAGCGGATGAATATACTGATCAGTGATTTATTAATCCTATCGCAGCTAGAAATGGGTGAAAAGGCATTAAAACATGAGCCGGTTGATATTTGTGCCTTACTGACGACCATTGCAGAAGATGCTCGGCAATTGAAAGAATATCAGTCGCATCAAATACAATTAGAGTTTGACAGTGATAAATGGTTATTATCTGATGCTGGTGAACTACGTAGTGCTATTTCAAACTTGGTCTTTAATGCCATTAAATATACCCCCGAAGGTTCAGAAATAACATTGCGGTGGGTCGTGGGTAAGAAGACTGCTTGTATTGAAGTAAATGATAATGGAATGGGCATTGCGGAACATCATCTTGACCGCTTAACTGAACGGTTTTATCGCGTTGATAGTGGTCGGGCACAAGAGACAGGCGGCACTGGTCTTGGTCTAGCCATTGTAAAACATATCCTAAAAAGACATGATGCCGCGTTAAAAATTAGTAGTGAGCTTGGTGCCGGCTCTCAGTTTAGTTGTTGTTTTCCTGCCACGAAAGTGCTTAAAAAATCAAAACCTATTAAGCTTCCATGAGTCTTGTAATAAAACTGTAATATTTTATTCATATCCTTGTAACACGTTAACGCGATACTGCTTCCTGTAATTTAATTACGTTAACTTTTTATTTAGGAGTTGGACACAATGTTCACAAAAAAACTTGCAATATTAGGCGCTGCAGTAACAATGGCATTTTCTGCCACAACATTTTCTGCAGAAGTACCTGAGTTACCAGACTATGAAAAAGTAAGTGGTATTTCAGGCAATTTATCTAGCGTAGGTTCTGATACCTTAGCTAACTTAATGACACTTTGGGCTGAAGAGTTCAAACGTGAATATCCAAATGTAAATATTCAAATTCAAGCGGCGGGTTCTTCAACTGCGCCTCCTGCTTTGACTGAAGGTACATCAAACTTTGGTCCGATGAGCCGCAAAATGAAAGATAAAGAAAATGCGGCTTTTGAAGCTAAGTATGGCTACAAAGCGACACCTATTCGTGTAGCGATTGATGCATTAGCGGTTTATGCACATAAAGATAATCCAATCGAAGGCTTATCTATTCCTCAAGTTGATGCCATTTTCTCTGCTACACGTAAATGTGGTTACGCTGAAGACATTACTAACTGGAAACAAGTAGGTGCTGATTTGGGCAATATCCAAATTTACGGTCGTAACTCAGTGTCTGGTACTTATGGTTATTTTAAGAAAAAAGCATTATGTAAAGGTGATTACAAAGACACAGTTAATGAGCAACCAGGTTCGGCATCAGTTGTTCAAGGTGTAACAAAATCATTAAACGGTATTGGTTATTCAGGTATTGGTTATAAAACATCGGGTGTGAGAGCCATTCCGTTAACTAAAAAACCGGGTCAGCCATTTATCGAAGCCTCTAAAGAAAATGCAGCAAATGGTACTTACCCATTATCTCGTTATCTTTATATTTACGTGAACAAAGCGCCAAACAAACCGTTAACGCCTATTGACCGTGAATTTATCACGATGGTTTTATCAAAAGTAGGCCAGCAAGTTGTTGTTAAAGATGGTTATATTCCATTGCCTTCTTCAGTAACAGAAAAAGAGCTTGCGAAGCTTAAATAAGTTTTGAGTTATTGATGGAAATGCCTCGCACTTTGTGCGAGGCATTTTTTATTGAACATAATCAAAAGCTAATTTTAACAGTCTGTTTTTGATTATGTTGTATATACCCGTGGCCATTCAATCTGCTGAATTCAGCATGAGAAGAATCCATACTATTCTAGGCATAAAGTCGCCAGATTAGTCATTCTAATTTAAGACTTTATAACGACGAAGAGTGTGGCTTATTCTCTTGCTCTGAAATCTGCATATTGAATGGTTACGGGTATAGGTAGGGTGAAGTGTTTATTTCATCTTGAATGATAATGGGATAGTGGTAGTTAGATTTATGGCTGAAAATATTTCTCAAACAAGTGTGTTGCCTGCACCGGGTTCGCCTGTTGCACTTCGCCGAAGAGCATGGCGTGAACTAAAAGATCGGCTAGCCCGATATGGCGTGGCAGCGGGTGGCATGATGGTTATTTTTGCCATTGTTTTAATTTTTTTCTATTTGCTTTATGTCGTAATGCCATTATTTTCTGGTGCAGAAATAGAAACACATGCTGAGTATCAAACTCAGACTCAAAATGTGACACACCTAAGCTTGAATGAATACAATGATGTCGCTTTGATGTTAACAATGAAAGGCCAAGCTCGATTCATTAATGCAAATGATGGCCAGTTAATACTTGAGCCGAATTTACCCTTACCGGCTGAAACAAAAATCTCGAGCTTTGGTAAAGGATCTGCCACGACAGGTGTATTTGCTTATGGTTTTGCGGATGGGCGAGCATTAATTTTCAAACAAGAATACAAGATCAGTTATCCTGACGATAAACGTAAAATTACGCCACTTATTGAATATCCAATAGGTGATGAGTTAGTTGTGGTTGATCCACAAGCTAAAGCATTGCAATTACTCAGTGTGCAGAGTAATGAAGAACAGACTACCGTAGCGGGCATCACATCTGATAACCGTCTTGTGCTGAACAGCTTGGTGCGTGAGCAAGATTTTATGGATGAAGATCTGTTCACTATCGAACAAACCACAGCAGAAATCGAATTGGCTGAGGAGCTACGAGCAACATATTTGCGAATGGATATCGATCAACGCGAACTTTATTTAGTTGATGCCGATGGCTTTATTGCTTATTACGATATTACAGATATTGCATCGCCGAAGTTGATACAAAAAATTAAAGCCGTGCCATCAGGTGTTGATATTACGTCCATTGAATTTCTAACGGGCGGTATTTCTATTGTAGTAGGGCGAAGTGATGGCCAGATTGATCAGTGGTTTCCGGTACGAGATGAAAAAAATAATTATACCTTACATAATGTGCGTAGCTTTCATGATCAAGAAACAGAAATTGTGGAGATTGCAACAGAATATGCACGCAAGGGTTTCTTGGCTTTAGATAAAGCAGGCCAATTAGGGATCTATCACACCACTGCGCATCGCACGATGTTAGTTGAGCCTTTAGTCGAAAGTGATGCTGTTATTGCTATTTCCCCCCGAGCTAATGGATTGCTTAGTGTTACTACTGGTGGGCAAGCAAAATTAACCCTCATTGATAATGAGCACCCAGAAGTCTCATGGCATTCACTATGGGAGAAAGTCTGGTATGAAAGCCGAGACAAACCTGAATATATCTGGCAATCATCGTCAGCAAGTAATGATTTTGAGCCTAAATTTAGTTTAAGCCCGCTCACCTTTGGTACGATTAAAGCGGCTCTTTATGCGATGATGGTAGCCGTGCCGCTTGCAATTATGGGTGCTATTTATGCTGCCTATTTTATGTCGCCAACAATGCGTACCTTTGTTAAACCTACAATTGAAATTATGGAAGCATTACCTACCGTTATTTTAGGTTTTCTTGCTGGTTTGTGGTTAGCACCGCTGGTGGAGATGAATCTCCCCGGCGTATTTTCACTGCTGATTATGTTGCCCATCATGACCATTTTCACTGCGTGGGCATGGACAAAATTGCCAAGCACATTCCGAGAACGTATTCCAGATGGCTGGGAAGCCGCCATTTTAATACCTGTAGTCATTGCGGTGGGCATGTTATCAATGTTGGCGAGTCCAGCATTAGAATTATGGTTGTTTGATGGCAATATGCCGAAATGGTTGAATGAAATAGGCATTAATTTTGATCAACGCAACTCACTTGTTGTGGGCTTGGTGATGGGCTTTGCTGTTATCCCCACCATTTTCTCAATCACCGAAGATGCTATTTTTGGTGTGCCTAAACATTTAACCGTAGGCTCTCTGGCATTAGGTGCTACGCCGTGGCAAACATTAACCCGAGTTGTGCTGCTAACAGCAAGCCCGGGTATCTTCTCTGCGGTGATGATAGGTTTAGGCCGTGCCGTGGGGGAAACTATGATTGTTCTTATGGCAACGGGTAATACGCCGATTATGGACTTCAATATTTTTGAAGGCTTCCGTGCTTTATCAGCCAATATTGCTGTTGAAATGCCAGAGGCTGAAGTAGCAAGCACACACTATCGCGTATTGTTCCTTGCCGCCTTGGTGCTCTTTGGTGCCACCTTTATCTTCAATACGGTTGCTGAAATTGTTCGTCAGCGACTACGTAATAAATATAGCTCTTTATAGATGAGTAATTCAATGTCTAAACAATCACTTTCTAGCTGGTTCAAAAGCGGCAGTCCATGGGTTTGGCTTAATGCTGGTGCGGTCAGTATTAGCGTTGTAATGGTAGTCGGTTTACTATTATTAATCGCGGTGCGAGGCCTGAGCCATTTCTGGCCAGCTGATATTATGGAGTTAACTTATCAAGAACCCGGTGGTGAAAAAATCACACTGATAGGTGAGGATATTGAGACTGAAACCGTTTTAGCCGCACGCCTAAAAAGTACAGGTGTAAACTTACCCGAGGGTCAAGTGAGTGCTGAGCGACACTTGATGAAAGTAGGTAACCGTGACTATTTTGGTTTAGATTTCCGCTGGATAAATGGTCCATGGATCGGAGACGTATCTTATCCTGAAAAAATTGTGGCAGTTGAACGTCGCGAATGGGGTGATTTCTTCGGATATTTGACTGAAGTTAAGCAACAAGGAAAACAGGTTGCTAGTGGAGAAGATGCATGGGCAGAATTACAGAAGCGTTTGCTTAGAAGTAACGCCTTAGTTGCTGAAATTAAGAAAATCGAAAAGTCTGAAATTGGTGAAATAAACCATGGATTAGAAGAACTTCGCCTTAGAACGCGACGTCTTGAACTAGATGGCGTTGCCCTTGGTTCGGTGCAGCATCTAGAAATTGAACAAGAGCGTAAACAATGGGACGTGAAGTATGCAGGCTTACAAAAGCAACTATCAGATTTAAATGCGGCTCTTAATCGAGATCAGATGATGATTAAAATGTCTGATGGTCGCGAAGTTGAAATTCCGCTAGCAAAAGTAGTTGAAGCCATCCGTCCGAATGCGATGGGAGTAGGGCAGAAAATAAGAACTTACTTCCATGAAGTATGGAAATTTATGTCAGATGATCCGCGCGAAGCTAATACCGAAGGTGGTATTTTCCCCGCTATATTCGGCACAGTGATGATGGTTATGATCATGGCAGTATTAGTGACACCTTTTGGTGTGGTTGCCGCTGTTTATTTGAAAGAATATGCTACACAAGGCCCGATGATTCGTTTGATTCGGATTGCAGTTAATAATTTGGCCGGTGTACCATCAATTGTATATGGTGTGTTCGGGCTGGGCTTCTTTGTTTATTATTTAGGTGGCAATATCGATGAAATATTCTTTTCAGCGTCATTACCTGCCCCAACCTTTGGAACGCCAGGTTTGATGTGGGCATCGCTCACCTTAGCCATTTTGACAGTACCTGTTGTGATAGTAGCAACAGAAGAAGGTTTGTCACGTATTCCGCGTGCAATTAGAGAAGGTAGCTTGGCATTGGGTGCCACCAAAGCTGAAACTTTATGGCGAACGGTATTACCCATGGCAGCACCGGCAATGATGACGGGTTTAATTTTAGCAGTAGCTCGTGCAGCAGGTGAGGTTGCACCGTTAATGATGGTAGGTGTGGTCAAGCTTGCGCCGGCGCTTGCTGTTGACACTATCGCACCATATTTACATTTAGATCGCCAATTTATGCATTTAGGTTTTCACATCTATGATGTTGGTTTCCAAAGCCCGAATGTTGAAGCGGCAAGACCGTTAGTTTATGCCACTGCATTTTTATTGGTATTGATTATTATCGTGCTCAACATGGCAGCGATTAGTATTCGTAATCGTTTGCGTGAGAATTTTAAAGCAAGTGAAAGCTAAACTGATAAAGCTTAGCACTCAGTAAACAGAGGAATCCTTGAATGGAATTAACAGCAAAACAACAAGCAAGAAACATAGCCCGCGAGATTGATCTGGGAGCTATGGAGCGAGGCGTATCTAAGCTCACTATAGAAGAGGAAGCAACCTGTATTGAGGTGAAAGACTTCAACCTGTTTTATGGTGATAAACAGGCCTTGCACGGTATTAATATGAAAATTGCTAAAAACCGAGTAACGGCATTTATCGGCCCCAGTGGTTGTGGTAAATCAACCTTATTACGTTGCTTTAATCGAATGAATGATTTGATTGATAGTGTCAGTATTAATGGTCAAATGTTACTTGAAGGTGGTGATTTAAATGCACCTTCAGTCAATGTGGCTGATTTGCGTCGTCAAGTTGGCATGGTGTTTCAAAAACCTAATCCATTTCCTAAGACTATCTATGAGAATGTGGCTTATGGTCTAAGATTACAAGGTGTGAACGACCGTTCAACGTTAGATAAAGTGGTCGAAAAATCACTAAAAGGTGCGGCACTGTGGGATGAAGTTAAAGATCGCTTAAATGAATCGGCTATGGGAATGTCTGGCGGTCAGCAACAACGATTAGTGATTGCACGCGCGATTGCCATTGAGCCAGAGGTCTTATTATTAGATGAACCTGCATCAGCGCTTGATCCGCTTTCAACTTTAAAAATTGAAGAGTTGATCCATGAGCTGAAAGATCAATATACCATTGTGATTGTCACGCATAATATGCAACAAGCGGCACGGGTATCAGATTATACGGCCTTTATGTATATGGGCGAGTTGATTGAATTTGGTGCAACGGATGCCTTATTCACTAATCCCAAAGAGAAGAAAACTGAAGATTATATTACAGGTCGATACGGATAAAGGCCTAGGAGAAGAAAATGGTAAATAATAAATCACAACATATTTCACAGCAGTTCGAGGCAGACTTGCAAGACATTCGATCTCGCGTATTAGCGATGGGGGGCTTGGTTGAACAGCAAGTTGGCAGTGCATTAAAAGCACTGAAAAAAGCCGACCTTGAATTGGCTCGCCAAGTTGTTGAAGATGATACAGAAGTGAACAACCTTGAAATGAGTATTGATGAAGAGTGTATTCAGATCATCGCGCTACGCCAACCAACGGCAAGTGATTTAAGATTGGTCAGCGTGATATTGAAAACCATTACCGATATTGAGCGTATTGGTGATGAGGCAAAAAGTATCGCTAGAAAAGCATTAAATTTGGATGATAGAGAGCATCCAAAGAAAAGTTATCGTGAATTATCAACAATAGGTAATCATGTGCGCGGCATGTTGCGCGATGCATTAGATGCATTTGCAAGACTGGACGTTGATGCGGCGATTGAGGTTGCACGACAAGATCAAGAAGTGGATGATGAATATGAAAGTTTCACTCGCACCATGATCACTTATATGATGGAGGACCCACGCACAATTTCACGGGTATTAGATTTAATGTGGGCGGCTCGGGCATTAGAACGTATTGGCGACCATGCGCGTAACTTATGTGAATATGTTATTTATTTAGTGGAAGGTAAAGATGTGCGTCACCTCACTATTGAGCATATGGAGAGAGTTTTGCAACGCGATAAATAAAGCGATGTAAGTTTGTAGCATTAACAAAAAGCCCATATTTTTTAGTATGGGCTTTTTTATTACTTGTTCATTTTGTTTAATGTGATGCAAAATAGCATTACAGGTAAAGAGAAAATGAACATGACACAACAAAACGATGAAGTGCTGGCGGCCATTGATTTAGGTTCAAATAGTTTTCATATGATTATTTCGCGTTTGCGCGATGGCCATTTTCAAGTGGTTGATAAAATCCGTGAAATGGTGCAATTACGTGCAGGGTTAGATAAACATAATTATTTATCTGATGAAGCCCAAGAAAGAGCGATAGCGTGTTTACAGCGTTTCGGAGAACGAATTAAAGGCTTGCCCCCGGGCAGTGTACGTGTAGTGGGCACAAATACCTTACGCGTGGCTAAAAATAGCCAACTTTTTTTACGAAAGGCTCGATTAGCATTAGGTCATCCCATTGAAATTGTGGCGGGTGAAGAAGAAGCGCGGCTGATTTATTTAGGTGTGGCTCATGCGCTGGCTTTTGATAATTCATCTCGTTTAGTGATGGATATTGGAGGCGGTAGTACGGAGTTTATTATTGGCGAGGGTTTCAAGGGCTTGATGCGTGAAAGCTTGGAAATGGGCTGTGTAAGCTTTTCGCAACGTTTTTTTGATGACGGGAAAATAACAAAAACGCGAATGAAAACAGCGTTAATTGCTGCAGGAACTCGATTGCGGGCGATTCAACGGCCGTATCGTAACAAAGGCTGGGTGGAAGCTATTGGCGCATCGGGCACCATTCGCACAGTCGCTAATATTGTTAAAGAAAATGAGTGGTCGGATGACGGGGTGATTACGCCAAAGTCGTTAGATAAATTAGTCGATGCGCTAGTTGATGCAGGTCATGTAGACAAGTTGGATCTAGATGGCTTAAGTGATGAAAGAAAGTCTGTTATTCCTGGTGGTGTGGCGGTGCTTAAAGCCGCATTTGATCGTCTTAAAATTGACCGTATGATTGTATCGGATGGCGCTTTACGCGAAGGTTTATTGTATGACTTGTTGGGTCGTATTCAGCACGATGATGAACGTGATCGCACCGTGTTAGCTTTGGCGCGGCGTTATCAAGTTGATGAAGACCATGCGCAACGTGTTAGCGCTATGGCGACTCAGCTTTATGAACAAGTTGCAAAAGACTGGAAAATAGATGGAGAAGATTATTTAGACCGTTTGCAATGGGCGGCTAAGTTACATGAAGTTGGATTATCTATTTCACATGATCAATTTCAGAAACATTCTGCCTATTTGGTTGCACATTCAGGTTTGCCAGGGTTTTCGCGTGAAGAACAACATGCCTTAGCTACCATAGTCGGTGGGCAGCGCAAGAAAATATCTCAGAAAGAGATTAATAATTTGTCGGATGAGTTACAAAAGTCAACGCTGAGATTAATGATTTTATTACGTTTAGCAACGGTATTTAATCGTGGACGAAGTGAGACGACCGATACCTTTGTTAAACTAAAAGCTTCTAAAAAGAAGCTACGATTGAAGCTCCCTAAAGGCTGGTTAATTGAGCATCCTTTAACCGAGGCAGATCTCTTGCAAGAAGCTGAGTATCTTGACGCTATTGAATATAAGCTTAAAATTAAAGCATAGAACCAATTATCATTTACGCTGTCAGAGTAAATGAGGAAGGTGTTTATGAAATTACTAAAACTAATAAGTCTTACATTTTTGCTAAGTGTTTTTGTAGCACAAGCAAATGAATCAATCAGTTTGCCAAGCGAAACAGGCGATACCCTAATGATCCACCGTTTAAATAATGGTGAAATATGGGGTAGTTTGATTATTACTGATCAATTAGCAGATAGCTTTTCTGCTTCAGAACTTATTGTCTTACAAGTTGATCAACACAAACCTATTAAGTTAGATCATGAAAAACGCTGTGGCACACCGGCAGGAGAGGCACAAAAAGTAGATTATGTTTTTCAAACTGAGCAATCAACGGATCAGCAATGGCAGTTTAGCCAAGTCGAGTCAGCGCAAAGTGATATTTTGAAACTGACGGGGTGGGATAAAGAGTTTTATCACCATATGAAATCAGATCGTCGGCCAAATGTAATCGATTTCCCAATACAAGGGCCTATCGCACTTGAATCGTTGTGGAAGCAGTTTCAGCAGGGTGAAAAAGTTATTTTTCATTACACAACAGATGCAGATGAGCCGCGTGAGGCAGTGTTCGAGTTGGCAGTGCAGCACGAGCAAATTAATAACTTCTAACGACTTGTTACCATGAAGAGCTCATGGGAACAAGTCTTATACCCGTTACCATCAGGGCAAGAGCATATTAAATAATTTTCAGTTTTTAAAAGAAAATATAGACAATTATCCAATATCTTGGTCATCCCGGTGGGCCTTTTAGCCGGGATCTACTCCAATTGACCTAGATTCCGGCTAAAAACATGCCGGAATGACAGCTTATTTAGTATAGAGCTAAGAGTTAATGACTTTCTAAGTTATTTGAGGATAAACTAGCTTGTTGTTTTTTATAATGCTCTTGCCCTGCCGTTACCATTCAATCTGTAGACTTCAGAGATTAGCACAAGCGTCAGAGCAAGGCGCAATGTGAAGGCACAAAAAAGATGCTCCTGCATTTTTTGCATACAGTCCATCCATGGACATAAATGACTGGTCCTTGCCAAACATTGTAACGCGGCGCTGCTGAAATCTGCAGATTGAATGGTCACGGGTATATAAGCTTACCAGTTTACACTTGCACCAAGATAAGCACTGCGCCCTAGACCGGGAATACGATCGCCCTGAGCAATATCAGGATTGTTAGCGATACGGTTATACCCCCCTAGATGATTTTCATAACCACGATCAAAAAGGTTATTAATGCCAGCCGTTAATAGGATGTTTTCAGTTGGCTGCAAGTTCGCCGAAAGGTTAAACACAGCATAACCACTTGTTTTCTTCTCGCGATTTTCATCTGAGACTCTATTTTGTGAAGCGACGGTTTCAGCTTCAAAACCAATACTCCAGTCTGTTTGTACATAGCTCAGCATAGTACGTGCGGTCAACGGTGCAATGCGGTAGAGATCATCACTGGTATCACGGCGTTCGCCACGAACATAACTCACCACGCCATCTAACTGCCACGTTGGTGTGATGGTAAATGACCAGTTGGCATCTAAACCATATAATTTTGCATCAACATTATTATATTCCAAGACTAATTTTCCTGGTCCAGCCATCATGGCGCTAACCATTGCGGCAGCAGGATTTGTATTCGGCGTGCCTTGAATGTAGTCGTTGATGTGATGATAGAAAATATGTGGTGAAAATGTTGCCCGCGGTGTATGCCAATCGAAACCTAATTCAACTTGGTAGGCAACCTCAGTATCAAGCTCAATATTGCCGATGTAATTATTACCGTCAGCGAGCCCAGCAGTTGATTCGAGAGGCAGCCACAGATATCGTTCTTGATAACTAGGCGCACGTTCTTTTCTAGCGATGCCGGCAGTTAGGTCAAATTCCGATGAAACGGTGTATGTGGTATTTAAAACTAAATCAACTAGACTTTCATCTTGTTTACGATCAGCATTATTGAATGCATTTTTAAGTGCGATAACAGGAGCCATGCCCATGCTTGTGTTTACTTTTCCAGCATCCATTTCAACGCGGGAATAACGTAAACCGGCCTCAAATTTCCATTGATCAACTGACAATTCTTTTTCACCAAAAATACTGTAACGATCGCGCTCAATATTATTGTAATTATTGACGAAGAACATGGCATTTCCGGGGTTGAAAATATCGGCATTATGTTTTGCTCGATCAGCATCAACACCCACAGTCCAACCGGAAATATTATAGGCTAGACCAAAGCCTTTTGACTTCACATCGGTGAGTGCAAATCGACGCTTAGGGGTGGGGCGAGATCTTAATTCATAATTAGACATCAAATGCTCAGAATCTTGATAAGAAAGTTTTGTACTAAGCACGCCACCATTAGCAAAGGTGTTACTAAATGAGCCGTTATAATGATTGCCTTTTGCATAGATAATATCCATAGGCAGAGCCGGTGTTCCTGTTTTGCCAGTATCATGATGCTGAGCATTTATAGTGAAGGTTTGAGCATCGTTCTGGAATGCATAACCACCGCCAATGGTCCCTCGTTTATGTTCAGTCGGTAGAATATCACCACCATCAAATTCAAGATCATCACCGCGTTCAAGACTGCCGGTTATATGTAGACTGTGCTGGTTATTAGCTATTCCTGCTAATATTGAAGCGTATTTGCCATTACCATTTTCTGCATAGCCAGCATTAACGTTTCCTTGTGACTTGAATTCTTCTCCACTACTAAATGTTATTGTTTTTGAATGCGCTAAAACGGTACCTCCGAGTGTTTCTATGCCAGAACTAACGGGAGCAATACCTCGATAAAGTGAAATGCTATCCAGACGAGCAGCAGGAATATAACTGAGCGGTGTGTCCATTGAATTAGGCCCCGCTGAATTTATTTTTATGCCGTCGATTAAGACATTAACGCGATCACCAAAAAGCCCACGATATTGGGCGACACTAGTCAACGGGCCATTTCGATTGATATTTGCCCCCGGCAATTTTTTTAATAACTCGCCTGTGTCAGGCACATTAACTGTAGCGCTAGGCAAGGCATAAGGTATCTCTTCAGAAGATATACCTTCTACTGAGATGGTGGGCAATTGAAGGTGTTCGGCATTAGCTACACTGTGTAAGCTTAGTAGTAGTAAAGGTAAGGGTAGTAATTTGAAGGATTGCATTGAAAGGCTCCATAAAAAAGATGCCGTTATTTTATAGCGCACTTCAGCAGGTAGAATGGGTTATATGGTAAGAAAATGTGTGAAATAACGCACTTTCGTTTTTTTAAGACATGGTATTCTGCTCGCTCTTAGCTTTTTTATATAATTTTAGGGTCATTGAATGATAGAAGGGATTACAAGCTCATACGTCACTGCATTTCTATTAGGGCTTTTTAGTACGGTGCATTGCATTGCTATGTGTGGCTCTGTGATCGGTGCGTTAACCTTGAGTTTGCCGAGCGAAATCCGAGAAAATCAGACAAAGATGTTTCCTTATGTTTTTAACTATAATTTAGGCCGTTTATTGAGTTATGGTGTTGCGGGTGCAATTGTAGGGCTGTTAAGTTCGCCGTTGGCCACATTTAATGGTCACTTAGTATTACGTTATTTATCAATCATTATTATGATTGCTATGGGCTTATATTTGGCGGGTTGGTTTCCTAAATTTGCGTATATGGAACGTATGGGTGGCCCTATTTGGAGGTGGCTACAGCCGATAGGTCAAAAGTTATTGCCCGTGAAGAAATTATCTCAAGCTTTTTTCCTTGGCATGGTCTGGGGCTGGCTTCCTTGCGGTTTGGTTTATGCGGCACTTGCCATGGCTGCAACAGTCGGTGAACCAGTTAAAGCGTCATTAGTTATGTTGGCATTTGGAGCTGGCACCTTGCCTGCAGTAATGGGGGCAGGGCTTTTTGCCGGTTTTTTATCGGCAATAGCACGGGCGAAACATTTAAGACAGATTGCAGGTGTACTCATTATTGCTATGGCATTAACCACTGCATTCTGGCCAATGGACCATACTAAAATGCATCATGAAGGGAGTGATTCTTCACAAGAACACTCCGAGCATATGCATCAGAATATGTAATATGGATAATTCTATGAATACGATCCTTGGTCAATCTCCTCAAATAACACATCTATTACGAACGGTGCCAATGATTGCGGCTAGTGATGTAAGCGTATTGATTTATGGCGAAACAGGCACGGGAAAAGAATTATTTGCGCGCGCGCTACATACTGAAAGTGGTCGAAAGGCTGAACCTCTGACCATTATCAATTGTGCGGCACTACAGCTTGAAAACATTGAAGCAGATTTGTTTGGTCGATGTAATGTAGAAGGTGAAATTGAACACCGTGGTCGATTTTTAGCCGCTGATGGGGGGACAGTTTTTCTTGATGAAGTTAATGCCTTGCCGTTGAGCATCCAAGCAAAAGTATTGCGTTTTTTGGAAGCGGGCGAGTGCCAGTTACAAGGTAGTCACAAATTACATACGGCTGATGTGCGGATCTTAGCTGCCACCAGTGTCGATTTACAAAAAGAGGTGACAGAAGGTCGATTTAGAGCGGACTTGTTTTATCGCCTACAAGTTGTGCCTCTCGTTTTACCCTCACTAAAAGAACGAAGTGATGATATCAGCATATTGTTACATCATTTTGGGCGTGAGTTTGCAGAAAATAATGCCGTTGTCCGTTACTCAAAATCGGCAGAGCATTGCTTGTTGACTTATGCTTGGCCGGGTAATATTCGTGAACTGATTAGTTTCTGTCAGCGTATGGCATTGCTCACCCCTGGCAAATTACTTCAACCTGAAGATTTGCCTACCGAAATGATGCCCGAGCATGCTGCGAGCCAGCATGCTTTTATACTTCCTCCAACAGGGATTAATTTGGCTCAAGTCGAACTAGACTTAATTGAACAAGCACTAGAAATGGCGGCAGGAAATCGTTCAAAAGCGGCGCGATTATTAGGTATTAGCCGTGATACCTTGCTTTATAGAATGCAAAAATACTCTTTGTAATTGATTTCCAAATAGGGATAATTTAAATATTTTTGTTCCTGTGTACACCTTCCATGTCCGTCACTCCTGCATGTTTACTCAGTCGAGCTGAGCACAAGCTTAGCGGGAGTCTAGCAAATAAACCATAGATTCCGGCTACAAGCCTGCCGGAATGACAGGAAATGCCAAAAGGATGTATGCACGGTAATAACCTGCCATAATAACCACATACTTAGAATTTAAGGCCCGTTATGAAACAGTATCTTGATTTGTGCCAACGTATTATTGACCAAGGCAGTTGGATAGAAAATAAGCGAACAGGCAAACGCTGTCTCACAGTCATTAATGCCGATCTGAATTACAATGTTGGCAATAATCAATTTCCATTAATCACGACCCGAAAAAGTTACTGGAAGTCAGCTATCGCTGAAATAGTAGGCTATATTCGCGGTTATGATAATGCGGCAGATTTTCGCGCATTAGGCACCAAGACATGGGATGCCAATGCTAACGAAAACGAACAATGGCTGAATAACCCTTTTCGTAAGGGTGAAGATGATATGGGCCGGGTTTATGGGGTGCAAGGCCGATCATGGGCCAAGCCCGATGGCAGTCATTTAGATCAGCTCAAAAAAATTGTAGATAATTTATCACAAGGTGTTGATGACCGAGGTGAAATCTTAACGTTTTATAATCCCGGCGAGTTTCATATGGGCTGTCTGCGCCCATGCATGCACACCCATACATTTTCATTATTAGATGACACGCTGTATTTAACATCGTATCAACGCTCATGTGATGTGCCATTAGGCTTAAACTTTAATCAAGTGCAAGTATTCGCCTTCCTCGCAATCATGGCGCAGATCACGGGCCACAAAGCAGGCATGGCCTATCATAAAATAATTAATGCTCATATTTATGAAGATCAACTTGAATTGATGCGAGATGTGCAAGTTAAACGTGAGCCATTTCCCTCACCGCAATTAATTATAAATCCGGATATTAAAACATTAAAAGATCTAGAAACATGGGTGACAATGGATGATTTTGAAGTAACAGCTTACCAGTGCCATGAGCCGATTAGGTATCCATTTTCGGTATAACGTAGAAATTTTAGGGATTCAAAAATCGTAATAAAGTGAAAGTCTTAAGCTAATTGTTTGCTGTAATAATTTGACACTATTTGAGGAGAATTTTGAGATGACTGATTCAACACAAAAGTTAATATCCTATCCAGTATGGGATAAAACGGTGCGCATTTTTCATTGGGTTAATGTTTTGTGCGTATTAGGATTAATTGCGGTGGGGACGGTAATCTTAAATGCTAAGGCACTGGGCGTGCCTAGTGATGGCAAGATTCTATTAAAAACGGCACATGTTTATATTGGCTATGTTTTTTTCGTCAATTTAACGTGGCGAATTATTTGGGGTTTTATTGGCAGCCATTTTGCACGCTGGCGGGTGATTTTGCCGTTTGGTAGGCAAAACTGGCTTGAATTAATGGACTATATTGCCGATCTTAAAAATGATCGACCTACGAAACCTTATCTGGGACATAATCCCATTGCACGGCTAATGGTGGCCTTATTATTTTTGTTAATGAGCATTCAAGCGATAACAGGATTAGTTTTAGCTGGTACAGATGTCTATATGCCCCCGCTTGGTAATACAATAAAAGAATGGATTGCTGTTGATGCGAGTACGGTCGATCAGGTCAAGCCTTATTCAAAAGAAGGGGTGGATGAAGCGGCCTATAAAAATATGCGCAATTTCAGAAAACCCTTTATCACTACGCATTATTATGTGTTTCTTCTATTATTGATGGCCATTATTGTGCATTTATTAGGTGTGGTTGTAACCGAGCTAAAAGAACGTAACGGATTGGTTTCGGCAATGTTTACAGGAAACAAGGTTTTTAAAACGAAACCTGTTGATTTGGAGTGATTGGCACAGAATATGCTTGATGTTGAATGTGATTTGTCATGCTGATTGGTAGTTTAAATTGATTTAAGAAAAATCATTAAATGCCGTTATTAAAAGTGTGATTTGAAAAATAAGCTATATTTAACAGATAGGCATAAAAAATGAAAAAGCAATTTACGGCAACATTCTTACTATTAGGTTTAGCACCCTTATTTTTAATGACGGCATGTTTTGCATGGGTGCTAAGAAGTGAAAATGTTTCACTATCATCGAACGATATATATATCCTCGCAGGCGGCGGCATTGTCATTATTGCGGCTACCGTATTTATTTGTTTAGCACTGGTTAAAACAATAATGGAGCCACTTCATTATGTTATTGGCTCGTTAACGTTTATAGCCAAAGATATTAAAAAAGGTGATGTTGATTTAACGCAACCATTTAGTCCACCAAGTTCAACAAAAATGGGGCCTGCCTTAGGCAAAGCGACCAATGCTATGTTGAGCGAGTTTTCTAATACCTTAAGACAATTTAGTGAATCGACGGATAATATTTCAGTATCAACACAAACAGTGAGTCGTTTAGTGAATGAGTCAAGTAACAATATGATCACGCAACGAACTGAAACGGAACAAGTGGCCACCGCTATTACTGAATTATCAGCCTCAGCACAAGAGGTGTCACGCAATGCACAATTAGGTGCTGATGCAACAAAAGTGGCGGATGATGAAGCACAAAAAGGTGCTCAGATTGTAAATGAGGCTGTTGAAACAATAAGAGCACTAGCGGGTAGCCTTTCTGATGCATCATCGGTTATTAATAGCTTAGAAAGTGACAGTGATAGCATTGGTTCGGTATTAGCTGTAATTCAAGGGATTGCAGAACAAACTAATTTATTAGCCTTAAATGCCGCCATTGAAGCGGCACGTGCGGGTGAGTATGGTCGGGGATTTGCGGTCGTTGCCGATGAAGTTAGAACGCTTGCAGGCCGAACTCAAGATGCAACAGAAGAAATTAAATCGATTATTGATCAATTACAAGCACGATCAAAAGAAGCTGTTGTCGTGGTGACATCTGGCTGTGAAAAAGCCAATAGTGGTGTTGAAAAAGCAACGGCAGCCGGTGTGGCTTTAAATGGTATCGCAAGCAAAGTCGCGGATATCGATGATATGAATGCGCTTATTGCATCAGCTGCG
>Ga0256840_1002177_pt1 | contig 17529 bp, 27 predicted proteins | sample 355202metaG_FD_185969 | JGI IMG/M metagenome (GOLD analysis project Ga0256840, IMG submission 185969) | Hydrothermal vent microbial communities from Mid Atlantic Ridge, Atlantic Ocean - 355-202 | ecosystem: Environmental > Aquatic > Marine > Hydrothermal vents | place: Atlantic Ocean: Mid... | reverse complement strand
TTCCTGTTACCCACCCTTAAATTCCCGTAGGGAGTGGATTTTAGGAGAAGGGCGAAGGGCCGAGGGAGAAGGGCGAAGGGCAAATGTAGGGGCGACGCATGCGTCGCCCCTACCAAATGGCTACCAAATGGCACAAAATTTCTATTCCCTACTCCCTATTCCCTACTCGCTAAAAAGATTGACGAAAATTGAGTTTTCTTTTATAGGATTAACGCATTGCCCAAAAAGTAGAAAGGAGGGTTGCCTCTTATGGCCAGACACAAAAAGATCGAACGCATGCGCGAAATTGAAAGACGCCGTCGCCGCAGGGCTCGCTTGGCCAAGCTCCGTGCCAAGGGGCTTTTTCCGCGCCCAGAAGGCTATGACCCCCGGGTTTACCCCTATGTGGCCTATGCAGTGGCCAAGGGGATCATGAGCCTGGAAGAGGCCCGCAAGCGCCTTGAAGCCGCTAAGATAGAGCAGGCCAGCTAACGGGCCTTTTCTATCAAGAAAAGCATCTCCTCCACGGCCTCTTTCATTCCCACCATAATGGCACGCGCCACAATGGCGTGGCCAATGCTGAATTCTTCTATCTCAGGGATAGCAGCCACGGGGGAGATGTTGCCATAATGTAATCCATGGCCAGCATGCACCTCAAAGCCTAGCTCTCTCGCCACCCGCGCGGCCTCTTCAAGGCGCGAAAATTCTAAGTCCATCTCTTCCGGGCCTTTGGCCTCAGCGTAATTCCCCGTATGCAGCTCAACGATGTCTGCCCCTGTTTTGGCAGCGGCCTTTAATTGTTCCTCATCGGGATCAATAAAAATACTCACCTTAAGACCAGCTTCTTTTAAGTCTTCAACGGCTTTGCGCACTTTGCTTATACGGCCCTTTACCACCAGACCGCCTTCGGTGGTTATCTCCTGACGACGCTCTGGTACAAGGGTTACCTGATCAGGCCTGACCTCTTTGGCAAAATTTATCATCTCGTCAGTGGCAGCCATCTCAAGCACCAGCTTGGTTTTTACGATCTCGCGTAAAATACGCACGTCACGGTCCTGTATATGGCGGCGGTCTTCACGCAGGTGAACCACAATACCGTGGGCACCACCAAGCTCGGCAAGCACCGCAGCATGTATCGGATCAGGATAATTAACTTTGCGGGCCTCACGCACCGTAGCAACGTGATCAACATTAACTGCCAGTTTAGCAGGCATATACTCCCTCCTTTGCAAGAATAATACAGCCTTGCGCCCTGCCCTGCCTAAAAGGCTTCTGACCAGTTTTATCTCCTTTTCGAGCATTAACTTGGCTGCAAAACGGCCCCCTTCGTGTTCATGGCCTAAAAGATGCAGAAGCCCGTGAATGGCAAGGAGCAAGAGGTAATGTTTTTTAGGGATTCCGTAAGTCTCAGCTTCCTTAAAAGCTGTGTCAACCGAGATGAGCACATCGCCTAAAAGGTTCGGTTGAAGCTCAACAAAAGGACCCTCACGCTGGGAAAAGGAAATAACGTTGGTGGGATAAGGGCGGTTCAGATAAAGTTCGTTATAGGTGGTGATGGTCTCATCATCAACAAAAATGAAAGTGGCTTCTTTTTCTGGAATCCCCAAAAGAGAAAGGGCCTGGGCTAACTTCTCCCCAAGCCACTTAACAGGAATGCGTTTTTTTTGCTGATTTATTAACTCAACGGGCATGTTCTTTTAGATAGAAGAAAGCCCAATAATAGGCAAGCTTTTTATAGTAGGAAATAGCGCAATTTATTTGGTTTTTGCGCCGAGCAGGCGTTTTAATCGCACACTAAGTTCTTTTTCTCGGCCCCTGTCCGTAGGATGATAGTATCTTTTTCCTTTTAATTTTTCTGGAAGGTATTCTTGAGGAACATAACCCCCTGGAAAGTTATGGGGGTATTGATAACCCTTACCATAGCCAAGTTCTTTCATGAGTTTTGTCTCAGGATTACGCAGGTGCAAAGGCACAGGAAGGGCGCCGTGTTTTTTCACGTCCTCACGCGCAAGGGAGAGCGCTTTGTAGGCAGCATTGCTTTTAGGGGCAAGGGCTACGTAAATTACCGCCTGAGTTAGCGCCAATTCCCCTTCAGGAAGCCCCAAAAACTCAACGGCATCCTTGGCTGCAAGGGCTATTTGCAAGGCCACAGGATCTGCAAGACCAACGTCTTCCGCAGCTGCCGCCACCAGTCGCCTTGCAATAACAAGGGGATCTTCACCGGCCTCAAGCATGCGCACCATCCAGTAAACAGCGGCATCGGGATCACTTCCCCTCAAACTTTTATGAAAGGCCGAAAGGAGATTGTAATGCTCTTCGCCACTTTGGTCGTAAAGAAGGGGCCTGGCAAGAGAAAGCTCTTCAAGATGTCTTTTGGTTATTGTTAGGGTTCCTTCTTTTTCTTCAGCACTCGTGACAAGTATCTCCAGAAAATTAAGCGCCACCCTGGCATCACCCTCTGAAGCTCTTGCCAAAATCTCTAAGACTCCTTCTTCAACATTGATTTTTAAGCCCCCAAATCCCCTGGGATCTTCAAAAGCCCGTTTTAAAATGATGAGAATTTCTTCAGTGGTAAGGGGTTCAAGCACCAGGACCTTTGCCCGGGATAGAAGGGGTGCAATAACCCTGAAAGAAGGGTTTTCCGTCGTGGCTCCGATTAAGGTCAAAAGACCTTCTTCCACGTAAGGCAAAAGAAAATCCTGCTGGGCTTTATTAAAGCGGTGAATTTCATCTATAAAAAGAATGGCCTCACGCCCTAGCGAGCGTAATTTTTCTGCCTCCATCAAGACCTTGCGCAGGTCTTTTACCCCGGCATCCACAGCGCTAACACTTAAAAAGGACGCCGCAATCTCTTTTGCCAAGAGCCTGGCTAGAGTGGTCTTCCCGCAACCTGGCGGCCCCCAAAGGATAAGAGAGGGGAGTTTTTTCTTGGCTAGCACACTTCGCAGGAATTTGCCTTCCGCTAGGAGATGCCTTTGGCCAACGAATTCATCAAGACTTCGTGGTCTCAGCCGCTCAGCTAAAGGTGCCTTAACCCTGAAAAGACCCTTTTCCACCGCACAAATGAAAATTAGCTTTTTTGCGGCTTTTTCTTTTTACCCGCCATGAAAAGACGGGTAAAACAAAAAGTGCAAAGCCCTGTGATAAGGTTCCAGGAAAAAAGCATAAAAAGTAAGGCGGAGCCCTTCATGATTTTTTTCTCCTTCTCTTCTCCTGAAGATAAACCAGAAAACAAAGAACCGCCATAATGGTTAGCAGGAGTTGTCGGGTAAGCCAGGAAGTCCAGGTGCTTTTAACAACATAACCAGGGAGCACTGTGACTATCCACCATATCAAAATGATGGTCAGGAAAAACGGCGTTACATAGCGCATAATGAAGAAAAATACGCGAGGAAGCTTGATAAAACCCCCGCGGTTTATCTCTGCCCAGGCCTGAGAAGGACTAAAGGCCCAGAAAAAGATTAATACTTCGCAAAGGGCAAAAAGCACCACGCAGAAAGTCCCCGCCCAAAAATCCATTTCATCCAGGGCACCGTTTAAGAAAATGGCCACGTGTGCCACTGAAAAAAGCACTACCATGGTAGCCAACACCGCCTGAGGGCGAGTAAGCTTAAACTCGTCTTCTAGGAAGGCAATGATGGGTTGGGTTATGGCCACCGAAGAGGTAAGCCCCGCAAAGAAAAGCAGGATAAACCAGAGGAAACCAAACACCTGACCCATGGGAATATTGGCAAAAATCGCAGGAAGACTGACAAAGGCCAGGTTAAAGGCCCCACTTGCCGCGATAGCCTGGGCCGCCGCAACACCAAAAAAAGCCGCAGCTGCAGGGATAGCAATAGAGCCACCCAGGATAACTTCAGCCGCTTCGTTAAGGGATGACGCTGTAAGTGCCGAAAGGGTAATGTCATCGTTGCGCTTAAGATAAGACGCGTAAGTGATTATTGCTCCAAAACCAAGGCTTAAAGTGAAGAAGACTTGGCCAGCTGCGGCAAGCCATATCTTGGGATTAGTAAGCTGAGACCAATCTGGCTGCCACAAAAAGTTAAGCCCTGCAACAGCAGTACCATAAGGGGTTTCAAGGGTGATTACCCTTATCATCAAGATCACCGCAAAGAGAAAAAGAAGAGGCATAGCGACCTTGGCAAAACGTTCAATGCCACCAGAAATACCTTTTAGAAGAATCAAGACATTAAGGCCCACGGTAAGTACAAAAAAGAAATAGGCCAGATAACTGGGATGATAAAATAAGCCTTTTCCCATTCCGGTATAAGTTTCTAGAAAAGACTTAAAGGGCTTTAGATATTCTTCGGGAGATGCTGCGGTTGCTGCTGGATGAGGAAGCTTGCCCGCAATGGATAAGATGGCATAACCAAGGGTCCAGCTTTCAATGTAGATGTAATAACATGACACCACAAAAGGTACAAAAAGCCCAAGGACTCCGATATATTTGGCCACGGGATGTTTCCATAAGAGACGAAAAATAGCAGGCGTGGTCCCATGGCCCCTCACACCTCCATAGCGGCCAATGGCCCATTCCACCCACATAAGGGGAATAGCAATAAGAACCAGGGAAATCATATAAGGAATCATAAAAACCCCACCGCCATTTTCTGCCGCCTGGGTGGGAAACCGTAAGAAATTACCAAGACCAACGGCATTGCCAGCCATCGCCAAAATGAGTCCAATACGGGTGGCCCAACGCTCTCTTGCGGGCATAAGAGACTCCTAATTTTTTAGAGGTAACTAGTAGTCAAAGCAATGCTATTTATCAAGGGCTTTGAAAAGAAGATAGCGCCTTTCGGGACGACGACGATCAAGGGGGATGAACACTCTAAAAACCGTTGGGTTCGAAAGATTAAGTACCTCTATTTCTCCACCAAGCTCCTCCATGATCCTGGTGGCATAAGTAAGCCCCATCCCAAAATGGCCGGATTTGGTGGTAAAAAAGGGATTAAAAATATAAGGTAAAACATCTAAAGAGATTCCTGGGCCGTTATCTTTCACTTCGAAAACTACTTGATTTTCGCACACCTTCGCTGAAAAAGAGACCGGCTCAGCATGACTTAAAAGACGGTGAGATTCCAGGGCGTTTTTTATAATCTCTGAAAGGGCCTCGATCAAAAGTTCAGGATCCGTATAAAAAACAAAAGAATTAAACCCTTTGGTGTTTAAAACTAATTCGGGATTTTCTCCGCTCAACTCAATCTCAAACTTTTCTTTCAAAATTTCGATGATCTCTTTACCTTCAGCAGGCTTAAAACACGGCTTGCGTAACAGAACAAAACGCTCCAAAGAAGAAAGAAGTTCTTCTAGCCTTTCGCACTGATATATGAGCGCAGAAGAATAGGAACTAACTTTTTCAGGGGATTCTTTTAAACGCCTGGCAAGCCCGCCAATCACAGAAATGGGATTGCGCACGTGATGTGAGATATCTGAAAGCATGCGGCCCAAAAAAGCAAGATGTTTGGCTTCGCGCAGGGATTTTTCAAGTTTTTTCAAATGGCTGAGGTTTTGAAAGGTAAGCACGATAAATGGCGGCGCTCCCTCTGGTTCATAGCGCAAAAAATGAAACTGCGCCACAAAGCCATCTCCTTCGCGCGGGACCAAATAGCCTTCCCCTTCATAAAGGCCTTCGTTTTCAAGGATGGTAAGCACATTGGGCCAGAAAATTTCCCTGTCTTGCTGGGTGAAGAAGAGAGAAAAATCTTTTCCTTCGAGATCATTGTCTTTGAGTAGCTCTAAAGCCATTTTGTTGGCAAATAAAATTTTTCCTTCAGGAGAAAGGAGAATGACCCCTGCTTTAACAAAATCAAGAATATTTTGCAAATAATAGGGAAACCATAAGTCTTCTTTAACAGTAAGTTCGGTTTCGCGGGTTAAAACAGTCATTTTTTTCACCAAAAAATTATTATTCGAGACCTTTGCAAAATGGCGGGACCCGTTCCTGTTTTTGTGTCGAAAAAATAGGAACGGATCCTTTTTGCCAGGTCCTTCAATAAGTCTTTTCGGCAAAAAAATAAAAAGGATAAGGAAAGCTGAATACCAAAATAAAAAAGCCCCGAAAAAATCGGGGCTTTTATAAGATAATGGGGAAATGGTGTCTATTCTTTCTTTTCCTCTAAAGAGGGCTTTTCTTCTTGGGAGGCTTCAGCTTTTTCTTCGGTCTTTTCCTGGGTTGCTTCTTCGGCTACTTCCTGAGAAGCTTGAGGCTCCTCGGAGACTTCTTTTTCTTCAGGTTTTTCTTCTGCTTCAGGTTTTTCTTCGGTTTTTGCTTCCGGTTGTGTTTCTTCCTCGAATTTTTCAGCTGTTTGTTCTGCTGCCGAGATTTCTTCTTGTTCTTCGGCTTTCGGTGCTGCCTCTTCTTTGGCCGTTTCCTCGGTCTTCTCCGTAGCAACTGGTTTTTCTTCGGTCTTTATAACTTCTTTTTTGGATGGCTTATGTTCCAGCTTATCCGTTACCAACTCGATAATGACCATCATGGCGGCATCACCACGGCGCGGGCCAATACGTACTATCCTGGTAAACCCACTTTGACGATAGGCATAACGGTCTTTTATCTCACCAAAAAGCTTACGGACAACGGCTTTATTGGGCAAAATAGAAAGCGCCTGGCGCCTTGCCGCCAGATCCCCTCGTTTGGCCAAGGTAATCATTTTGTCTGCCAGCCGGCGCAACTCCTTGGCCTTGGCCTCGGTGGTCTGGATTCTTTCGTTTATAAAAAGCGCTACCAAAAGATTACGCAAAAGGGCCTTGCGATGCTCCCATGAACCAACCAAGCGTCTGCTCTTCTTTCTGTGCCTCATGATATCCTCTCCCTACTTTGCTTCTTTAGCTTCCTCTGGGGGCTTCCAGTCTGGTATATGCATGCCAAAAGAAAGCCCCATGGACTCGAGAATCTTTTTGAGTTCGTTTAAGCTCTTACGCCCAAAGTTTTTCGTTTTGAGCATTTCAGATTCTGACTTCTGCACGAGCTCGCCAATATAACGTATATTTGCATTTTTTAAACAGTTGGCCGAACGAACCGAAAGCTCCAGTTCGTCGATCTTTTTGTTAAGGTACTGATAATACTCAGGACGGCTTTCCTCTTCCTTACGCGCCTCTTCAGCAGCCTCTTCCTCAGCAAAATTAATGAAGATGGTGAGCTGGTCTTTTAGGATCTTTGCGGCGTAAGCCATGGCATCTGCAGGATCAACCGTACCGTCTGTCCAGATTTCCATCACCAGGCGGTCAAAATCACTGCTACGACCCACGCGAGCCTGGGTAACATTAAAATTGACCCGCTGGATAGGGGAAAAGATGGCATCAACCGGGATTACGCCGATCTCTTCTACCGAAGAAGGATCAGCCGGCCGATACCCCTTACCCCATTCTACGTGCAGTTCCATCTTAAGGCGCCCGTCTTTGGCAAGCGTTGCGATATGGTGGTCAGGGTTGGCAATTTCTGCCTTCCCATCCAGTTGAATGTCACTTGCCTTTACTTCTCCTTCGCCTTCTTTCTCAAGAATAAAAGTCTTGGGCTCCTCATCAAAAAGCTTAAAACGCACGCCTTTTAGGTTAAGGATTATATCGATAACGTCTTCCACTACACCTGGAAGACTGGAGAACTCATGGGTTGCGCCGTCGATTTTGACCCAAGTAATCGCAGCACCCTGGAGCGAAGAAAGGAGTACCCTTCGCAAAGAGTTTCCAATGGTTACGCCAAAACCCCTTTCTAGGGGTTCAATAATAAACTTTCCATAAAAAGGTGGCTTAGAATCATCGTGAACCTGCACCCCTTTCGGCTTAATAAGCTCTAGCCAGTTCCTACTGATAAGATTTTTAGTCTCTGCCATAGCACCACCCTATATTTAATTTTGTCTTCACCATTACCGGGAGTAAAACTCAACAATGAGCTGTTCCTGAATAGGCATGGTGATATCTTCTCTGGTAGGTAGGGCTTTAACCGTGCCCTTGAAATTGTCAGCGTCAAGCTCAAGCCATTGGGGGATTCCCCTGCGAACGGCTGCTTCTAAGTTTTCCTGTACAAAAGGATTCTGTCGATATTTTTCTTTAAGCTCTATGACATCTCCCGGCTTTACCAAGTATGAAGGGATATCTACATTGCGACCATTGACCTTAAAAAGGCCGTGAGCAACCATCTGGCGCGCCTGCATCCGCGAAGAAGCAAAACCCAGTCGATAAACAACGTTATCAAGGCGACGTTCCAAGAGTTGTAAAAGGTTGTGGCCAGTTTGGCCGCGCATTCTGTCTGCTCGTTCAAAATAAGTGGCAAATTGCTTTTCAGAAACACCATAGATGCGTTTTACTTTTTGTTTTTCCCGCAAACGAATACCGTAGTCGGAACGCTTTGCACGCATCTGGGCCTGGCCATGCTGACCAGGGGGATAACTGCGCCTTTCAAAAGCACATTTATCCGTATAACAACGCTCGCCTTTGAGGAACAGCTTCATCCCTTCACGGCGACATAAACGACAACGTGGTCCTGTATATTTTGCCAAGGCTTTCTCCTCCTTAACTAGCGGTATTAAATACGTCTTTTCTTAGGTGGGCGACACCCGTCATGTGGAATCGGGGTTACGTCTTTAATCATGGTGATTTGGAATCCAGCAGCCTGAAGCGCCCGTAAAGCAGCCTCTCGGCCAGCCCCTGGCCCCTTAACATAAATAGCCACCTTACGCATGCCGTGTTCCATCGCCCGACGGGCAGCAGCTTGTGCTGCAAGCTGCGCAGCGTAGGGAGTTCCCTTACGGGACCCCTTAAATCCCTCGGTACCACCACTTGCCCAGGCTACCGTGTTGCCCTGCTTATCGGTAATGGTAACGATGGTGTTGTTAAAAGTAGCGTGAATGTGGGCAATGCCCTCTGGAATGTTTTTCTTTTCGCGTTTTTTACCTTTTGGTCTCCGACGTCTCGCCATAACTACCACCCCTTACTTTTTACGTCTGCCGCGCAATGAAGACGGGCGCGGGCCTTTTCTCGTACGCGCATTGGACCGTGTCTTCTGGCCTCGAACCGGAAGCCCCATCCTATGCCTTAAACCACGATAACACCCCATGTCCATAAGGCGCTTAATGTTGGCGGATACTTCGCGGCGCAAATCACCTTCTACCTTGTGCTCACGCTCAACCAGATGACGAATCTTGGTCAGCTCTTCTTCGGTGAGGTCTTTGGTTTTTTTGTTCCAGTCAACGCCAGCCTTAGTCAAAATCTTCTGCGCAAGCGTACGCCCCACTCCATAAATATAGGTGAGGGCTATTTCTATACGTTTGTTATCTGGGATATCTACACCCGCAATCCTTGGCACTTCTTAAACCTCCTTAACCCTGTCTTTGTTTATGACGTGGATTTTCACAAATAATACGCACTATGCCCCTTCTTTTGATCACCTTACACTTACGACATCTTTTTTTGACAGATGCTTGCACCTTCATGGTATCACCTATCCTTTCTTACGATCTTTTTTAGAGCCGCGGTAAACAATGCGGCCTCTTGTTAAATCATAAGGAGAAAGTTCGACGATTACTTTGTCCCCAGGAAGAATGCGAATATAATGCACTCTCATCTTTCCGGAAATATGAGCCAAAACTTTATGCCCATTTTCTAGCTCAACCCTGAACATAGCATTGGGTAAAGCTTCAACTACCGTACCTTCCACTTGAATTGCATCTTCCTTGGGCATAAACGCTCCTCTTTAAATTTTTGATAAAATTTCAGGACCCTTAGCAGTAATGACCACCGAGTGTTCATAGTGTGCTGCAAGCCCTCGGTCTTTAGTAACCGCCGTCCAGCCGTCAGCAAGTATTTCTATCTCGTGACTGCCCGTTACCACCATAGGCTCAATAGCTATCACCATTCCCGCCATAAGCCTTGGCCCTTTACCACGGCGCCCAAAATTAGGCACCTCTGGGGGCTCATGCAAATTTTCACCTATGCCATGACCTACAAAATCACGAATAACATTAAAGCCATGCTTTTCTACAAATTGCTGCACTGCAAAGGAGATATCCTGCACCCTGTTTCCAACCCGCGCCTTTTCAATCCCTTTGTAAAGGGCCTCTTCAGTAACCTTCATTAAACGCTCCGCCTCTTCGCTCACTCTTCCAACGGCCACGGTAAGCGCTGCGTCCCCGTAATAACCATCGTAAATAGCGCCAAAATCAAAACTAACGATATCTCCTTCTTTAAGTACTTTTTCTTTAAGAGGAAGCCCGTGCACCACTTCCTCGTTCACAGAAACACACAAACTAAAGGGGTAGCCCCTATAGCCCTTAAATGCCGGGCGGGCTCCCCTTTTTATGACTAATTCCTCTGCGATTTTATTTAGATCCCAGGCACTAACCCCTGGGCAAACGTTTTCCTTAACTAGTTGTAAAACTTCCGCAACAATAGCATTTGCTTTACGTAATAAATCTATTTCCCAAGGGGCCCGTAATTTAATTTTACTGGGCCCCTTAGTCAACTTCATAATCTTTTTGTTTCTCAATTTTATCCGCCGAGAAGCTTTACAATACGATTAAAAATTTCTTCTATAGAGCCCATTCCGTCAATACGGTAAAGGACTCCCTTTTTCTCATAATACTGAACAATAGGTTCAGTCTGCTCGTGATAAACCTTAAGACGGTTCTTTACGGTTTCTTCGTTATCGTCCGCACGCTGATAAAGCTCGCCGCCACAAACATCACACTTACCCTCTTCCTTGGGCGGCTTGAACATTACATGATACATCATGCCGCATTTCTTGCAAGTTCTGCGCCCGGTAAGTCTTTTAACAAGCTCTTCATCAGGAACATCAATCAAGATGGCGTAGTCTATTTTTTTGCCGAGTTTTTCTAAAAGTTTGTCAAGAGCCTCTGCCTGAGGAAGAGTCCGGGGAAAACCATCAAGAATAAAGCCCTTTTCACAATCAGGCTGCTTAAGGCGTTCTTCCACCATACCAAGCACAATCTCATCCGGCACAAGGGCACCCTTGTCCATATACTCTTTGGCTTTTTTACCAAGCTCTGTGCCCTTAGAAAGGTGCTCACGGAACATATCCCCGGTAGAGATCTGGGGAATACCAAACTTTTCAGCAATCATTTTAGCCTGCGTACCTTTACCAGCCCCTGGTGGTCCAAGAAATACGATGTTCATAACCCCCTCCTTTTATGCTTTTAACGCCCTCTTCCCCGCAAACGGCCCTGCTTCATAAGTCCATCATAATGGCGGGTCAAAAGGTGCGCTTCAATTTGGGCCATGGTATCCATGGCCACTCCTACTACGATGAGAAGGGCCGTACCTCCAAAATAAAAGGGGACATTAAATTCTTTTATCAAAATGGTTGGCAATACACAGATAGCCGACACATATAAGGCCCCTATTAAAGTAATCCTGGCAAGAACTCGGTCTAAAAATTCAGCCGTAGCGCGCCCTGGCCTAATTCCAGGAATAAAACCACCGTGTTTTTGAAGGTTCTCCGCTACTTCCTGAGGATTGAAAATAATAGCGGTATAGAAATAACAGAAAAAGATAATGAGCGCGACGAACAAGACTTCGTAAATAAGACTGCCAGGCTGAAACCAATGCGCCATTTTTTGGAAAAAGTCTATTGGAACAAAACTTGCCACGGTTGCCGGAAACATCAAAACAGAAGAAGCAAAAATCGGGGGAATGACCCCTGCCATATTTACTTTAAGAGGAAGATAAGTGGTTTGCCCACCAACGATCTGCCTTCCCACTTGGCGTTTAGCGTAATGAATGGGGATCCTGCGCTGCGCCCTTTCCATAAAGACAGTGAAAGCAACTACCGCTATCACCAGCGCTATAATTAAAAGAAGTACTACCGGGGAGAGTTCGCCCGTCTTAACAAATCGCACAGTACGGATAAGGGCCGCGGGAATTCCTGCTACAATACCTGCAAAGATAATCATGGAGATACCGTTTCCAATGCCATGCTCGGTAATCTGTTCTCCAAGCCACATGAGGAAAATAGTCCCCGCGGTAAGGGTGATCATGGTGAGCAGTTTAAATCCCCAGCCAGGGAAAAGTACAATAGGATCGCCATTGGGAGCGGTCATGCGCTCAAGCCCAAGCGCAATACCAAAGCCCTGAATCAAACAAATGGCTACCGTGAGATAACGCGTATAATAGGCGATCTTGCGGCGGCCTTCAGGGCCTTCTTTTTGCATTTCTTTTATGCTGGGGAATACTACGGTTAAAAGCTGAAGGATAATAGAGGCGCTAATATAGGGCATAATCCCCAAGGCACAAATAGAAAGACGCCTAAGGGCTCCACCGGAGAACATATCCAGGAAGCCAAAGATAGTTCCCCCGGCCCTATCAAACAAGGCAGCAAGGGCCACGGTATTTATGCCGGGAGTAGGAATTTGAACGGCTATTCTATAAATAGCAAGCGCCGCAAGAAGGAAAAATATCCTGCGGCGCAACTCTGGAATATTGGCAAGAGTTTCTACACCCTTAGTTTGTAACATTTAAACTCTCCTAGCGAGAGATAATCTCTACCGTTCCACCTGCTGCTTCGATTTTCTCACGTGCGGACTTGGAAATCGCATGACATTTCACTTTAAGCGCTATTTTTATTTCACCATCTCCCAAGATTTTAAGAGGCTTAGGGGTTCCTTTTAAAATCTTAGCCTGCCTCAAAATTTCAGGAGAAACTTCTGCACCATCTGAAAACTTTTTAGCTAAGTCCCCAACATTTAAAACAGCGTATTCTATCTTGAAGGGATTTTTAAAACCTCGCTTGGGAAGACGACGCAAGATGGGCATTTGCCCTCCTTCAAACCAAGGAGGCACACCTCCGCCGGCCCTTGCCTTCTGGCCTTTGTGGCCTTTACAGGCAGTCTTGCCATGGCCGGAACCCGGCCCACGACCAACTCTTTTTTCTTTCTTCTTAGACCCTGGAAAAGGGGACAAATTTGAAAGGCTGATTCTTTCAGCCATTGATCTCCTCCACTTTTACAAGATGTTTTACTTTGTCAATCATTCCCCTGATACAAGGATTATCAGGTTTAACTACAGTGTGACGAATACGCCTAAGCCCCAAAGCAGCAAGGGTGTCACGCTGCTTTTTGCTCCAGCCATACTTACTGCGCACAAGGGTAATTTTAAGCTGCTTCATGGCTCTCACCTACAACTTCTTCTTTGGCCAAATTTCGTTTCTTAGCAACGTATTCAGGATCTTGTAAGCTTTCTAAAGCTTTAAAAGTAGCTTTTACCACGTTATGAGGATTAGTACTACGGATGCATTTGGTTACCACGTCACGAATACCAACCGCATCCATAATAGCACGCACCGTGCCACCCGCAATAACACCTGTACCAGGAGCACCGGGTTTAAGAAGCACCTGCGCTGCGCCGTAAATCCCGAGAATGGGATGCGGTATAGTGCCATTGATTACAGGCACTTTTATCATGTTTTTACGGGCCTTCTCTAGGGCTTTGCGAATGGCGTCAGGGACTTCTGGAGCCTTCCCCAGGCCATAGCCTACTCGCCCGGCCCCGTCGCCCACTACCACCAGGGCGGAAAAACGAAAACGACGCCCGCCTTTATGGACCTTTGCTACACGGTTAATAAAAATAATCTTCTCTATTAGCTGTTCGGTATCTTTAGGTGATGCCACCAAGGCTTCTTCCCTCCTTTAAAACTCTAAACCTGCAGCGCGAGCCCCATCAGCTAAGGCCTTAACGCGCCCGTGATATTTATAGCCACCTCTGTCAAAAACAACTTTTTTGATACCAGCCTCTATGGCCCGCTGGCCTATAAGTTCTCCTACCACCTTGGCCACTGCTGTCTTTCCACCTTCTTTTTTGGCAGAAAGGACTTTTTCTTTGATCTGCGGGGACAGCGAAGAAGCTGCCACTAAAGTCCTTCCGTGAACATCGTCGATAATCTGAGCATAAATATGCTTTGAGGATCGAAAGACCGAAAGACGTGGTCTTTCAGGTGTCCCGAAAATCTTTTTACGTACACGACGTTTTCTTCTAAGTCTCGCTAAGACCTTTTTGCTTGTTTTTCCCATAGCCCCTTCACCTGCTCCTCTCTAGCTACTATTTCTTACCGCCTTTGCCGGCTTTACGTAAAATTTTCTCTCCAGTATAACGAATCCCTTTGCCCTTATAAGGTTCAGGAGGTCTAATCTTTTTTATATTCGCTGCAGTCTGGCCTACTAGTTCTTTGTCAATACCTTCAAGGATTATCTGGAATTGAACTTCACCAGCACCACGCTGCACTTTGGCAGTAACTCCCTGCGGGAGTTTAAATTCTACAGGATGAGAATACCCCACACTGAGCACCAGGGTATCGCCCTTAAGCTCAGCCTTATACCCCAAGCCAACAATGTCAAGAGACTTGGTAAAACCTTTGGAAACACCAGTTACCCAGTTGTTTACCAAGGCCCGTGCCAGCCCATGAAAAGCCTTAACTTTTCGCGCAAGGCGCTTTTGAACTTGCGCAGGAAGCACTTTTATTTCGTTTCCTTCTACTTTTATCTCAACTAATGGTGGATGTGGCTTTTCAAGGCGGCCTTTCGGACCCTGCACAATGACCTTGTCTTCTTTTATTTCAACCTTGACCCCATCCGGGACAGGAACCGGCCTTCTACCAATCCGTGAAAGCATATTCATTCACCTCGCTTACCAAACTTCACAAATAACTTCGCCACCAATGCCACGTTTGCGGGCTTCTCTGTCTGTCATAATGCCCTGAGAAGTAGAAATAATGGCAATGCCATAGCCCCCTAAAACCTTGGGCAGCTCGTCTTTTTTAACGTAAACCCTACGGCCAGGCTTAGAAACTTTTTTCATGCCCGCTATAACCGGCCGTTTTTCGTCGTCATATTTGAGCACGATTTCAATTTTTCCCTGAGGTCCCTCAGGTACAAAACGGAAATCTTCAATATAGCCTTCTTCTTTGAGAATCTTGGCAATAGCAAGCTTCATCTTAGAAGCTGGAATCTCAACGGTTTTGTGATGCACTAAGCAGGCGTTACGAATACGCGCCAGCATATCAGCAATCGGATCAGTCATCATAGCCCTTCACCCCTTACCAACTTGCTTTTCTCACTCCCGGAATTTTGCCCTGAGAAGCAAGATTCCGGAAACAAATACGACAAAGCCCAAAACGGCGAATATAAGCGCGTGCGCGGCCACAAATCGAACACCTGTTCCGCTTGCGCACCTTAAATTTTGGCTCTCTCATGGCTTTAACAATTTGCGCTTTGCGCGGCATGGTCCCTCCTATCTCCTACGTTTAAATGGCATGCCCAAAAGCTTTAAAAGCTCAAAGGCCTCTTCGTCGGTTTCTGCCGAAGTAACAAAAGTAATATTCATGCCCTTGATTTTTTCTACTTTGTTAGGATCAACCTCAGGGAAAATGGTATGGTCATCAATGCCCATGGTATAGTTACCCCTACCGTCAAAACCCCGCGCGGGAATACCACGGAAGTCACGCACTCGCGGAAGGGCCACATGGATCAAGCGAGCCAGAAAATCATACATGCGGTCCTTGCGCAAAGTCACCATAACCCCAATGGGCATACCTTCACGCAGCTTAAAAGCTGCGATGGATTTACGAGCCCGACGAATACTTGGCCTTTGGCCAGCTATCATCGCAAGCTCTTCCACCGCCTGGTCGATTATTTTGGGATTTTGAACAGCTTCACCAAGCCCCATATTAAGAACAATCTTCTTAAGCCGCGGGACTTCCATCGGATTTTTATACTCAAACTTTTCCATAAGCTTGGGAACTACCTCTTCTTCGTAATATTGCTTAAGCCAGGACATAGCCCACCTACTCCTTCGCCTCGATTATCTCTCCGCATTTTTTACACACACGAACTTTGGTCCCGTCTTCCAAAAACTTACGCCCGATTCTTACCCCACGCGCGCACTTTGGGCAAAATACCATCAAATTGGAAATGTGCACCGGTGCCGGCTTTTCTACAATGCCTCCCTCCGCATAGGGAGTAGGCTTCATGTGGCGTTTCACCACGTTTACCCCTTCCACAATGGCCCGCTGTCTGCGCGGAAAAACCTGTAAAACCTTGCCTATTTTGCCCTTGTCCTTGCCAGCTATTACTACCACCTGGTCGTTTTTGCGAATATGAACCTTGACCTGGTGCGGCTTTATATCTCTTCTCTGCTTACTTTTAAAAAGTCGCATACCTCTAACCCCTTACAGAACTTCTGGCGCAAGTGAAATAATTTTCATGAACTTCTTTGACCTTAACTCACGACCAACAGGACCAAAGATACGAGTACCAATGGGCTCTCCCCACTGGTTAATCAAAACCGCCGCGTTCTCATCAAAGCGAATCAAGGTCCCATCAGGACGTGGCTGTTCTTTTTTGGTGCGCACCACTACAGCCCGCACCACATCGCCCGCTTTGACTTTAGAGTTTGGCAAAGCCTCTTTTACCGAGGCAATGATAACATCGCCTATGCGGGCGTAGCGGCGCCCTGAGCCACCCAGGACCCGAATGCACATTATTCTCTTAGCTCCAGAATTATCAGCTACATTTAAATATGATTGCTGTTGAATCATCGCCCTTCACCACCTTCCTAGGCTTCCTCTTGAGATGTTTCCTTTTCAAGCACTTTGGCCCGTTCGATTATGGTCTTTACCCGCCAGCGTTTATGACGCGAAAGCGGCCTGGTCTCTTCAATTAAGACCTTATCGCCTATCCGACAGGCGTTTTCCTCATCATGGGCCATGAATTTCTTACGACGCTTAATATACTTTTTGTAAATGGGATGCATCTTTAAGCGCTCAACCGCCACCACTACGGTTTTGTTCATCTTGTCGCTAACCACAATGCCAATAAACTGTTTGGGATTTCCTTTCTTCTCACTCATTGCCATGACCCTTAAACTTTATGAAGTTTTTCCCTGTAATTCTTTTTCGCGCATAATAGTAAGCACACGGGCAATATCCCGTTTAACTTGCCTTATACGCATAGGATTTTCCAGTTGGTGGATAGACTTCTGAAAACGAAGATTGAAAAGCTCTTCGCGCAACTCGCGCAGCTTTTCTTGAAGTTCCACCACTGATAAACGACGAAGCTCTTGAGGTTTCATACCCGATCCTCCCGGGAAACAATCTTACATTTTATAGGTAACTTATCCGCAGCAAGACGTAGCGCCTCGCGAGCAATTTCTTCAGGAACCCCTTCAATCTCGTAGATAATCCGGCCAGGTTTGATCACCGCTACCCAGCCTTCAACATTACCCTTACCTTTACCCATACGTGTTTCCGCAGGTTTTTTGGTAATAGGTTTGTCTGGAAAAACGCGAATCCAAATCTTGGCACCTTTTTTGGCACAACGCACAATAGCAACACGACCAGCTTCGATCTGCTGGGAAGTAAGCCAGCAGTGCTCAAGCGCACGCAAACCAAACTCTCCAAAGGTTACTGCGTTGCCGCGCCAAGCCTTTCCACGGTTACGGCCTTTTTGTTGTTTGCGATATTTAACTTTTCTAGGCTGAAGAAGCATAATTATTCCCCCTAAATATTAAGAGGTGCCATTTCACCCTTCTCAGGCAAAACCTCTCCCT
>Ga0256840_1002176_pt1 | contig 17530 bp, 17 predicted proteins | sample 355202metaG_FD_185969 | JGI IMG/M metagenome (GOLD analysis project Ga0256840, IMG submission 185969) | Hydrothermal vent microbial communities from Mid Atlantic Ridge, Atlantic Ocean - 355-202 | ecosystem: Environmental > Aquatic > Marine > Hydrothermal vents | place: Atlantic Ocean: Mid... | reverse complement strand
AGCAGGGTCAGAGAGAAGCTCTGCGCTAATCTCTAGGGCGTCTGCTTCGGTGGGATCGGTGCGAACCTCCACTGCGATTTCGTGAACGGTGTGACCGGTGACGGTGACCGGAACGGTGTCGGTCATTGCCGCGTTTATCAAGATTTTGCATGATTTTTTCCAGACGTTCAGGCGCAATACCGATATGATTAGGTCCTTTAATACGCTGATTGTCCAGTAGCATGGAAGCAAGCTTGTAGATGATTTGCTCCATATCCATATCGTTTTTGAGTGCATCAAGAATAAGGTGTGCTTCATCATAGATTTTTTGCTTTTCAATATCATGAATCAGTCGATCCAAACCGGCTTTTTTGACGTCATGTTTACTTGGAATAAAGGCATGTTCCATGGTGGTACCCACCTTGGACTTAATACGTTGCAGCTCCTTAAACTCTAGCGGGGTAACGAGTGTAATGGCCATTCCTTTTTGTCCGGCACGCCCCGTCCGACCGATACGGTGGACATAACTTTCCGGATCAAACGGAATATGAAAGTTAATGACATGACTGACATCGTTAATATGAATACCGCGCGCGGCAACATCGGTGGCAACGAGAATATCAACCCCATCGCTTTTCAGTCCGCGAATGACAGATTCACGTTGGCGTTGTTCCATATCACCGTGAAGTCCTTTGGCGCTGTAGCCCACGGCAGAAAGAACATTGGAGAGACGATCGACCTCTCTTTTAGTCCGACAGAAGACAACGACCTTGTGGGTCTCTTGCGTGTCCAGCAGTCGAATAATGGCATCGTCACGCTCATTTTCGTCAATAACATAGTACTGTTGGGCAATATCTTTGTTGGTGGTTTCTCCTTTGGTAATGGAGATAAATTCCGGATTGACCAAAATACGTTCCGCAAGCTTTTTAATAGGCTGTGGCATGGTGGCTGAGAAGAGCAGGGTTTGGCGATTGCTAGGAAGATAAGAAAAAATTTCGTTAATGTCGTCTAAAAAACCCATATCGAGCATTTCGTCGGCTTCATCCAAAATGATTGTAGCGGGGGTGAAGTCTTTGATCATATTGCGTTTTAAAATATCGAGCAGTCGTCCCGGTGTGGCAATAACGACTTGCGCACCACGTTCAATGAGACCGAGCTGACGGCCGTAAGAGCTGCCACCGTAGACGGTTACGGTGCGAATACCGAGATTTTTACCATATTTAAACAGCTCGTCACTGACCTGATTGGCCAATTCGCGAGTCGGAGTAATTACCAGGGTTTCCACACCGCCTTTGAGGTGCATGTTATTTAAGATCGGCAGACCGAATGCGGCGGTTTTTCCCGTTCCGGTATGTGCTTGTCCGACGACGTCGCGTCCTTCCATAATAATAGGTATTGCCATGGACTGAATGGGACTGGGCAGTTTAAAACCGGCATGAGACAGCGCTTGCATAATGGGGCGTTTAAAGCCAAACTGTTCGAAACTATTTTCAATAGTTGTCGAGGATTCTGTAGAAGTTGTTTCTTGAGACATAAAACTCTCTTTTTCAAATAAATTTATATTGTTGAAAAAGGATTACGTCATCACCAATTTACATGTAAAAATTTTACGATTGTGTATGTGCGGATGTAGAAGTGCCAAAAGCGGCAAAAATGTTCTCAACAATATGTTGTTGGCATTATAGCCAAATAATCCTGATTGCGTGATGCTTTTTTGACATTATTGCCGTTTTTGTTGTTTATTAAGCCAAACCATCAACCCTTTTTGTGCATGAAGCCGATTTTCTGCCTCATCAAACACAACACTTTGGGCTCCCTCCAAAACACTTTCACTGACTTCTTGGTTACGGTATGCCGGCAGACAGTGCAAAAAGATTGCATCGGGATCTGCTGTTGCCATGAGGGCATCATCTACCATAAACCCTTCAAAAATTTTAAGTCGTGCCTCTTTCTCCTCTTCTTGTCCCATAGATGCCCAGGTATCGGTAGTAACGACCGTTGCACCGCGGACAGCCGTTTTAGGATCGTGTGTAAAACGAAGTAAGGCACCGCTTGCTTTGGCAATTTGTTGTGCCTGAGCAATAATGGCGGCATCGGCTTCATAGCCTTTGGGGGTGGCAACACGAAGCTCAAAGCCGAGTTTGGCGGCAAGCATGAGCCATGAATGTGTCATGTTGTTGCCGTCGCCAATGTAGGCAACAACAGGATTTTTTGCTTTGGAGTGCTCCATCATGGTCATGTAGTCGGCTAACAGCTGAACGGGGTGGTAGGAGTCGGTAAGCCCGTTAATCACCGGTACACTGCTATAGGCGGCAAACTCTTCAATTTTAGAGTGTTCAAACGTGCGTATCATGACCATATCGCACATCGATGAGATGACACGAGCCGTATCTTTAACCGGTTCGCCACGCCCTAAGTGAATGTCGCGATGGGATAAAAACAGGCCGTGTCCGCCGAGTTGAAACATGCCGGTCTCAAAACTGACACGCGTACGGGTAGAACTTTTTTCAAAGATCATGGCAAGGGTCTGACCGGACAGATGGCGGATGGTATTGCCCGATTTCAGCTCTTTTTTAATGGCAAGTCCCAAAGAGATAATATCGAGAATCTCTTCTTTAGTGTAATCTTTGAGCGTTAAAAAATGTCTCACGGTTGTGTCCTAAAACAAGAACCGAAACGCGTCGGTTCTTACAAAAAATAAGGGCGCATTATAGCATAGTTATGCTAGAAGCTTGGCAACCTCTTTGGCATGGTAACTAATGATAATATCGGCGCCTGCACGTTTAAAACCGACCATGGTTTCCATCATGACGCGATCGTAATCGATCAGACCGGCACTGCCGGCGTGCTTGAGCATCGCATATTCGCCACTGACATTATAGACGGCCAGTGGTAGCGATGTGTTATCACGGATCTCTCGAATAACATCCAGATAGGCCAAAGCGGGTTTTACCATTAATATATCGGCACCTTGCGTTTCATCTGAAATACTTTCGGCAATGGCCTCCCTGCGATTGGCAGGATCCATCTGATACGTACTGCGATCCCCGAAGCTCGGTACCGATTCGGCAACATCTCGAAACGGCCCGTAGTAACCGCTGGCAAATTTGGTAGAGTAGGCCATGATCGGAAGGTTTTCGTAGCCGCTGCTGTCAAGTGCGTCTCGCAAGGTGGCAATAATACCGTCCATCATGCCTGAAGGAGCGACCATATCGGCACCGGCGTTGGCGTGAATAACGGCTTGATCGGCAGAAATTTTCAAGGTAGCGTCATTGTCGACCGTTTCATGTTCATGGTCGATAATTCCGCAATGACCGTGATCGGTGTATTCACAAAAACACAAGTCGGTCACAACAAACATGTTAGGATGGGCATGCTTGAGTGCCCGAACGGCGGTGGCAATAATACCGTGTTCACACAGCGCGTCCGAACCGATAGAGTCTTTAACATCGGGAATACCGAAAAGAATGACCGAATAGATACCCAAAGACTGTAGCAGTTCACACTCTTTGAGCATTTCGTCAATACTCATTTGGTACACGCCCGGCATGGAAGCCACTTCGGTTTTGATCCCTTCGCCGCTACGGATGAAAAGGGGATAGATGAAGTCATTGACACTGACATGGGTTTCGCGCACAAGCGCACGCAGGTGAGGGTTGAGTCGTGTACGTCGATATCTGTGAAACATGAAAATATTACCTTTATTTCGTTATAATTGTACGATTATATCAACTAACAACCAACGAAATACTAAAAGTTTAATGAATGAATATAAAAATATCAAATAGTGCCCTGTTGCCTTCACGTTTTGGAAATTTTGAAGTCAAAGCCTTTCAGGAAGGCATTAAAGAGCATCTGGTTATCTACAAAATGCCGCTTCACGATACCCCGATGGTCCGTGTCCATTCGGAATGTTTGACGGGTGATGCTATCGGCAGTCTCAAATGTGACTGTCGCGATCAGCTCGAATATGCCATGAAGCGCATTGAGCAAGAGGGCGGTATGATTATCTATCTGCGTCAAGAGGGCCGCAATATCGGTTTGTTTAATAAAATTAATGCGTATGCGCTGCAAGATCAGGGACTCAACACTATTGAAGCCAATCATCAGCTCGGTTTCAGTGCCGATGAACGGACGTACGAGATTGTTGCTACGGTACTGCACCATTTCAATATATCGAAAATCCGATTGCTGACGAACAATCCTGAAAAAATACGCTTACTCGAAGATATTGAAATTGTAGAACGTATTCCTATTGTTATTGATGCCAATGAGCATAATCGAGAATATTTACATGTAAAAAAGACCAAGATGGGACATCTGCTATAGCCTGTTGGCAGCTGTCAGTCGTACACCACCACCCCGTAGTTGTCATCAATGCGGTAAAAACGTGATTCGGCGCTTATGTCAAGATCTTTGAGTTTGGCAAGTTGAATGAGGCTGTTGTTGCTCACGTGAATGCCGTGTTCAATAAAAAATTTTTTAATATTGACAAATTTAATGTTATCGACAAATTTGTATTCAAACTTATGGTAAAGACGCATCTGTTTGGTGTTGAAAATGTGTGCATCGGCACCCAGATGCAACGAGGCGTATTGTGTGGGAAGATGGCCGGAAAGATCGGTTAAGACAGATTCTACATGTAAATATTTTTCGGGCAACGTCCTCTTTTCAATAAAGACATAGCGGTTAAGTTTAAAGTGATTGGTATGGCTCCAGTAGCTGTAAGCGGGATTGCTTAAATGGAGTTTTGAGCGTACCTCTTTCCAGAGCCAGTGACGGTTTAACAGATTGTAAAATGCGCTCATATCCACTCCGTTTTAAGCAGTGAGCTCTTTCATATCGATCTGATCGCCCATCTCTTCGACCAGTTGATCCATTAGATCAAAGAGTTTGGAACTGTGCTCTTCAGCTCTTCTGAAACGCTCAATAATTGTCTCTTTGCCATCGCCTTTAGAAGCACAACCGTGGGTGCGAATGCACTCCAAATTGGCACCGACTTCATCATGAATGGCTTTGTGGTGTACACCGATCTGTTTGAAGGTATTGTTGTTACCAAAAAACTTGACGCCCACAGAGTGGTACCATTTTCCAAAACCGCAGGTGGTAGAATCGGTAAAAAGCTCTTCGGAGGTAATACCGTTGACCACGGCAGAGTAGGCTTTGGACTTATAGAGAATATGATGAATCTTATAGGTACTGAGCAAGAGTGTAAAACTGCTTTTGTTGGAGAGACTTCGTGTATCACCAAGATCCACACTAAAGGTATTCATAATGCCGATAAACTGCTCCATAGTATCGTTAGCATTGACGGCAATAGCGTTCATGGTATCGGCATTTTCCTGCATACCACTGGATTGCTGCTGTAGATTTTGAATGGTAATGGTGATTTCGCCGGTAGCTTTTTGGGTACGTTCTGCGAGTTTGCGCACTTCGTCGGCTACTACGGCAAATCCGCGACCGTGTTCGCCGGCACGTGCGGCTTCAATGGCGGCATTGAGAGCGAGCAGATTGGTTTGATCGGCAATATCTTTAATAAGATTGACAATAGAGGTGATGTCACCGACGTTATTGTTCATCTGCTCAATAGCGTGCACCGTATCGATGATCAGCTCGCTTAAATTGGTAATCTCTGTCGAGGTACGTTCCACGGCCGTATAGGTCTCTTGTGCCGATGTGGCCGATGCCGATGTTTTGGCCGTGACTTCTTGAAATGCATGTTCGGTTTTGATAATATCGTTTTTAATAATGTCCAAAGAGCCGCCGATTCCGTTGTTGAGTTTGGCAAATTCTGTAGAGAGTACCCCCATAAGCTGGTAGCGGGCGTTGACTTTCATGGAGTTAATAGCACGTCCGAGTGTGCTGGCCGTCAGGTTGAAGTTTCCTTGCAGTCCGTCAGGGAACATACTGCGGTACATCTGGCCGTGACTGACGGCATCAATGGTATAGCGTGCTTCTCTTAGGGTAATCTCAATCTGATCGAGCAGGTCATTAAGCGCCCATGCACTACGTTCAAGCTTAGTACTGTTGCGACCAAGAATAATACGATGGACAAGATCACCGTTTTTAGAGTGTTCAAGAACGTTCAAGATCTGATCTAAGATCTGCTCTTCGTAGTGGCGGGATTTCTTGGAGAGATGACCCGTATCCATAAGCGCAAGCACCACGGCAACAATTGCACCAATCGCCATAATACCGGCACCGATAAAGGCTCCTAGCATCGCCAGATAGACCGCAGCACCAAGGACTAAAATCGTTAAAATAAGGGTGGTTGGGTTTTTAAACTGTGTCATAAGAGCTCCTATACCTTAATATCTTTTTGTAGTGTAATAATAAATTCATCATAGCTGACGCCTTGCTTGTTAAGCATGTCGTCGAGAAGCTTCTGCGACGCGTCTATCCCACCGCGACGCTCTGCATCTAAAAGCTTTTGATAAATAGGCGTAATGGTATGAATAGCAGATTGGGGCGGTTTTCGCCGTACGGAGGTGTAGCCGATAATATTGCCGTTGTTGTCAAGATCGGCGGTGATATAGGCAAAGACCCAATAGTACCCGCCGTCGGCACAGAGGTTTTTGACAAACCCGAAGAACTCTTTTTTGGCTTTGATGCGATCCCATGCAATTTTGTATGCCAGACGCGGCATGTCGGGATGGCGAATCAGGTTATGGTTGGACCCGATAATATCGGAAGCCGAGTAACCGGCAAGAGAGGTAAAGATCTGGTTACAGTAGATAATGACCCCTTTGGTATCGGTTTTAGAGACAATAAAATCACTTCCCTTTAATGTTTTTTCCTGATTGGTAATGGTAGCAGCGGGACGGTTGTTTTTATTGAGTTTGTTTCCTGCCATAAGTACTCCTAGTAGTTAAATTATCATCATTTTATACAAAATATCATTAATATATCGACATAAAAGTATGTAAAATTGAATTATTTTAATATTTTTTGTGAAAATAGGTAAGATGGTATCATGCAGCACTTTTTTCTAGGGTATAATTTTAAAAAAGTGTAGGAAACCATGCATCTTCAAACGTTACTCGAAGAGCAAGATATCATGCTCGAAGCGACCTTTTACGAGCATATACAACGTTATAAAACGCACCTCTTGCGTTGGAACAAGGTGCATAACCTTACCGGTGCTCGAAGTGAGCAGGCAATAGATAGATTTATTTACGATGCCGTAGTTCCTGTCGGTTTTCTACCCAGAGTCGGTTCATTAATGGACATTGGAACAGGAGCGGGATTTCCCGGGCTGATTTTAGCCATGGCACTGCCGCACACACAGGTGACACTGGTAGAGCCTTTGGGCAAACGGGCAAGTTTTTTACAGTTTGTTAAGGCCGATCTTGGGCTTGTGAATGTTACGGTCAAAAATTGTCGGGTCGAGGCATTTTGTACTGAAGGGTTTGATCTGATTACGTCGCGTGCCGTCACCGACACCAGCGTACTTTTGGAGTTAAGTCGTGCGCATATCAAAGCAGGAACGTTAATACTTCTGTACAAAGGAGAACAGGTGTTTGATGAGATTGAAGAGGGGCTGAATTATGAGATTATTCAGATGCATAAACGACACTATTTGTTAATACGAATGTAGGGAGAAACGATGTTGAAATGGTTACTGGTTCTGGCTGTCATTGCAGGGGTATATTATTTTTTTATTAAGAAAAAACCGCTGAAGACGTCAGCAAAAAGTGCGGCAAAAGAGCCGAGCAGCGATATGGTGGCGTGTGTGGTGTGCGGTACCTACTGCAGTCTTGGGGATGCGCTGATTAAAGAGCGACAATACTACTGCTCCAAAGAGTGTATGGAGGCGATGTAATGCTTCTGTTCGGGCACCGTTTTATGGCATCGGAGCGTTTTTATCATATTGACGATATTGCCTCCATTAGCCATACGCCTGCCAATGCACTGTTGTATGTTGTTTTTGACGAACGCAATCTCGATATATTACGGCATATGCAGTGCAACCGCTTGCATTTTGGTGTTGAAGTTGCCAATATTACCGAACTTATCTATGCAGAAAATTTCGGTGCAGATTATATTGTGCTTTCACCATCGCTGGCCAAGGAGGCGCAACAGATTGCAGAGAGCTATCTGTTTGATGCTAAAATTATTGCTCAAATCAGCGAGGAGAGCGAGATTGAACCGATGGCATACGAAGGGATTGACGGGGTATTATTCGCCGAAGCGGTTATTCGCGTCAGCTCTTAAACAACCTTTCGGGGTAGATGCGGTTTGAGTGCGGTAAGTATTTCGTAGGCAATAGTGTTGCTGGCGCGAGCCGCTTTTCGAGCATCATTAAAAATAAGCAGCTCCTCTGCGCTTGTATTAAAAGAGGTGTTGTCCATGGAGATACGCCCCAGTATGGTATGGCCTTGGGGTGTGCGAAATCGTGGTGCATAGCTGCGCATCAAACCGTCGGCATAACCAATATCGTACGTTGAAACATCGTGAGATGTTTCGGCGGTATAGGTCCCGCTGTAACCGACACGATCCCGAGGGTTCAGGGTTCGTGAGGCTATCTTGTAGGCATAGAGCGAAAGAACGGGTTCAAGCGCAGGTGCCGGCAGTGTCGGTTCAAGCTCGAGTACACCGTAAGCGGCAATACCGACACGTACCATAGTGTCAGGACATGCTCCCTCACGAAAGAGTGCGGCAGAGTTGTTCAGATGAAACGTGAGCGGTTCAAAGCCGTAGTGTTGTTGCAGCGAGACCGCCGCTTTTTTAAGTGCTTCAAAATTATGCCGTTGCCAAAACCATTCCGAACTGAGACAATCGGCACTGCGGTGGTGTGAAAAGAGTCCTGTAAGCCGGAGTTTCCGGTTGTAAATACGCTGAAATGCCTCTTCGAGCAATTCGGGTGCAATGCCGTGACGGTGCATGCCCGTATCGACTTTAAGTTCTACCTTGCAATTTACATGTAAAGCGGCAATATCCTCAAGGCTGTTGATAGCATAACGGAATTTTTCGTTTGTAGAGGGAGCGGTATCGGCTAAAATAAGAATATAGTCAAAATAGCGCTCTATCCGTTCGGCTTCGGCAACATGACGAACCACAGCTTTGGTTATGCCATACTCCGATGCAAGGGCGGCCATTTCGAGAAGACCGTGCCCGTATGCGTTATCTTTAAGCACAAGAGCAATTTTTTCTTTACAGCCGCATGTAGCGGCAATAATATCAAGATTATGAAAAAATGATGAACGCTTGAGTATAATGTGTGCCATAAGCGAATTATAGCGAAAGGTGAACGACAGATGAGACGCCTGTGTGCAGAGTTTGAAAAACAGAGCTACATTCAGATGATTTTTCCGCATCAGCAGAGTGATTGGAGTGTCTATTTGCAAGAGGCCTGTTCAGCATATGTGACCATTGTAGAGGCCATTCGGCAGTTTCAGCCATGCATTCTTGTTTGTGATGATGTGGCGCGCGTCCAAGGGTATTTCAGTGATACGCACAATATAATATTTCTACCCTACAGGACCGATGATACATGGGCACGTGATTGCAGTGCCATCAGTATTGAAGAATCGGGGAAGACGGTATTGCTGGATTTTACCTTTAACGGATGGGGTCATAAGTTTGCCGCACAGCGGGATAATCGGATGACGGCATCGTTGGCACCCTATTATGGTGCGTCTGTGCGCACGATCGATTTTGTCCTTGAAGGGGGTGCTATTGAGAGCGACGGACAAGGGACACTGCTTACAACGGCACAATGCCTCTTGCATCCCAATCGAAATCCGCAATACGGCCAAAATGAGATTGAAGCGATATTGCGAAAAGAGCTTGGAATTGAGCGGTTTTTATGGCTGCATCACGGCTGTTTAGAGGGTGATGACACCGATGCGCATATTGATACGCTGGCACGATTTGCCGATGCCGAGACAATCATGTACGTTGCTTGCGATGATCCCAACGACCCGCATTACGATACCCTTAAAAAGATGGAACAAGAGTTGCGCCAATTTACATGTAAAAATATGACGCCGTACCGTTTAATTGCACTGCCGTTACCCACGGCGAAATATTACAACAATGAACGGCTTCCGGCGACTTATGCCAATTTCCTTTTCGTTAACCAAGCGGTTATTGTGCCGACCTATAACGATGACAATGACGCCGTCGTATTAGATATTTTTCGACGGACATTTCCCAACAGGGCGGTAGTGGGTGTGGACTGTTCGGTTTTAATACGCCAACACGGATCCTTGCACTGTATTTCAATGCAATTTTGTGAAAAATTAGCTATAATAGTGTAGCGTTTTCATTGGAAGGGGGAGTCCATGGAGTCAACTATTTATATTGCCAAACAGCCTATTTTAAAGGCTGAGGGTGACGTGTTTGCGTATGAACTTCTGTACCGCCGCACCGACAGCAGCCGTACAACGGTAGATGATAATATGTATGCCACGGCACGTATGTTGGTCAATACATTAAACTATATCGGGCTCTATTCACTGGTTGACGGTAAGTATGCGTATATTAAGGTCGATAAAGAGATTTTAATGAGTAATATCATTAACTCCATCGCCCCTTCCCATTTTATTCTCGAGATTCTTGAAACGACCAGTATTGATGATGAACTGTTGCGACGTATCGATAAGCTCAAAAAAGAGGGGTATATTTTTGCTCTGAATCATTATGACCGTGATGTGATTAATATGCATCTGTTTAAAGAGCTGATGCAACGCGTCAGCTATGTTAAAATTTACAGTGGCGATATTGTAGAGTTTAAAGAACGACTGACCATCCTGCACGATACGGACATTACCCTCATTGCCGAAAAAATTGAGAGTGACATAGAGTTTAATGAGGCTAAACAAATGGGAGCCGACATGTTTCAAGGGTATTTTTTCTGTAAACCCGAACTCTTTGGAAAAGACAAAATTGAACCGCCGAGTTCGTTATTGATGCTGATTATTTATCTGTTGGAATCTGAAGCCAAGCTGGAGCGTATTATCGATATTTTCAATACATCACCCTATTTGACATTGAACCTGTTGAAGTTTATTCATATGCACAATGGGTTTGCGCAAAACAAGATCGCCTCTATTGAGCAGGCACTCATAGTCATTGGGCGTGAAAAACTTCAGAGTTGGCTGGAATTGATGGTGTATGCCAGTGACAGCAACCATAAACAAGAAGCATTTATGCAGGAGTTACAAAATCATGCGTGTCACCGTGCTATTTTAATGAGTATTTTGGCACGTGAAATCGGTATGGACGATGCCAATGTTCATGTTGCCTACATGGTAGGATTGCTCTCGTTGTCCGAAGTGATCTTTCAAAGTGCTTTTGAAGAGATTATTAAAGAGGTAGATTTAGATAACGATATTGCCGATGCTCTGGTCAATAAAAGCGGACAGTTTGGAGAGTTACTGCAACTCTTAAGTGCCATTGAACAAAATGACAGTTACCGTACCACAGCCATTCTTGCGCATTTGGGGCTGTCGCAGCATGAGCTCAACGAGTGCCTGATTCAAAGTTACAAAGAGAGCACTACGGGGCATTAAAGAGCAGACTAAAACCACTGTATAAAAAGTAACCCGATGCCAATGCCGCAACACCGATAAGCGCAATACGTTTCATTCTTTCATAACGATTCATCGTGACAGTATACATTTCTAAAGACAATACGGCTGCATTTAACAGATATGTAACACTTTCGTTCTATAGTTCATAAGATTATAATTACTATAAGGGGAGTAGATGAAAAAAGCACTGTATCTTTCAATGGCGTGTATGGCAATGGTGCATGCCGCAGATATGACGATGGAGACGATTGACGTCGAGGCGACGGTACTCGAAGATGTCAGTGGCGATGAGGTCAAGTCGGCAGATTTGGCAGAGGCACTGGTTCAGGAGATTCCCAATATCTCATTGGTGCGTCGCAGCGGTATTGCCAACGATATTATTTTACGGGGGCAGAAAAAAGACAATATTAACGTTTTAGTCGACGGAGGGAAAATTTACGGAGGCTGTCCCAATCGGATGGATCCGCCGACATCACATATTATGACCAACAATATCAGCAGTATTAAAATTATTGAAGGGCCGTATGATGTGGAGAATTTTGGAACGCTTAGCGGCGGGGTCTATGTGACGACCAAAAAACCGACGCAAGATATTTCGGGGGAGATCAGTTTTAACAGAGGAAGCTGGAACTACCAAAAAGCCGCCGCGACCATTAGCGGCGGTACGGAACGTTTTCGTCTGCTTTTAAGTGCTTCTACCGAGAGCAGTGACCAATATGAAGACGGTGACGGCAATAATTTTGCACAACAGATCGATAATTACATTCTTCTGCATCCGACACTGGCGGGAACGGCGTATCAAGACAGATACCGGAATTTGGAGGCGTATGACAAAAAATCGTTTATGGGAAAAGTCTATGTCGATATTACAGATTCGCAAGAGCTGGAGTTGAGCTATACCGCAAATCGCAGTGATGATGTCCTCTACCCCAGCAGTAAAATGGATGCACTCTATGACGACTCGGATCTGTTCAATGTAACCTATACCCTCTCAAATTTGGGGGATTACTCAAAAGAGTTGAGCGTATTGGGGTACTACTCTTATGTGGAACATCCGATGTCCACACGCTATCGAAAAATGGCAGTTTCTGAAATGTCGGCTATGACGGGAGCAGTAACAAGTTATTTGGAAAGTAGCATTACCGGCGTTAAAGTCAAGAATGTATTGGATCTCTCTGATAGTGCCGAGTTACGAGTGGGTGTGGATGCAAGTACACGAAACTGGGACGGACTCTATCACTCTCAGACCGGGCGCGGTCCGGAGGGAAAACCTAACATTCAAGATGTCGATACGGAGAACATCGGATTTTTTGCGGAGGTTGAAAAGTACTACGATGCGCTGACGCTTACCGCCGGACTGCGCTATGACGACACGCAAATTACAACCTCCGGTGACGAACCAAGTAACGATTACACGCTTTTTGGTGCCAATGTATTTGCTACCTATGACGTCAGTGACACGTTACAGCTCTTCGGAGGAGTCGGGCAGTCGTCACGCGTGCCTGATCCCAAAGAGCTCTATTTTAAATCATCTATGGGCGGATTGATCGGAACACCGAATCTTAACGAGACGATCAACCGCGAGATCGATTTCGGCATGGAAAACAGTTATGAGAATATAACGTTGCGTACAAAAATATTTTACTCCATGCTCAGTGACTATATTTACTACAATGCATCAAAAATGCTTAACCGCTATGAAAATGTCGACGCAACCCTATACGGCTTCGACATCAGCGGCTCTGTTTACGGTACCGATACATTTTATGTTGATTTCGGTGTGGCGTACCAGCGCGGTAAAAAAGAGGATCCGCTCAGTACTCAGCACGGTACCGATATGGCTGAAATTCCACCGCTTAAAGCAAATATTGCTTTTCATTACGAGTATGCGGATGACTCTGTTGTAACATTGAAAGCTTTCGGTGCTACGGCATGGGAAAATATTGACGCCGAAAACGGTGAACAGCCTCTGGACTCATATATGGTGGTCAATGTCAAGGCAGATCATAACTTCGGAAACGGATTCTCTTTGGCTGTGGGTGTGGACAACATTTTTGATCGTACCTATGCAGTGACGAATACCTACAGCGACCTGACACTTATTACAGACGGCACTACCAAAGAGGTGATGCTTATTAATGAGCCGGGGCGCTATTTATATGCCAATGCAACCTACCGCTTTTAAAAATACATGTAAAAAGAGCATGCTCTTTTTACATTAAAATCATTGAAGCCAATCCTAAGAAACTCAAAAATCCGAAGACATCGGTAGCAGTGGTTAAAATCACGGTTGAACCGATTGCCGGATCGATATTTAAGCGCTTGAGAACCAGTGGAATGGCGGCACCGAAGAAGCCGGCGATAAAGAGGTTAATAATCATCGCTAACGCAATGACAATGCCCAGTTTGCTTATATCGAACCATAAATAGGCAATAATCCCCATAATAACGGCAAAAAGCAGCCCGTTAAGTAGCGCAATCAAGACCTCTTTTTTGAGAACTTCTTTGGAGTGTTCCAGATCAATATCACCCAGTGCCATCTGCCGTACCATGACGGTTAATGTTTGGGTGCCGGCATTACCGCCCATGGAAGCGACAATGGGCATGAGAATCGCCAGCGGTACAAAAGCGGCCAGTGTAGCATCAAACATGCCAATAACGATACTGGCCAAAATGGCCGTAGCCAAATTAATGCTCAGCCAGATGGCACGGTTTTTAAAGACGCCGAAAAAGTCCTCTTCTTGCTCTACATCGTCGTTAACCCCGGCCAAGTTATAGATTTGGTCGGTGGCACGCTCTTCAATAACATCATAGATGTCATCAGAAGTAATACGCCCGACCAATCTGCCTTGGTAGTCCAGAACCGGCAGTACCGACAGGTCATATTGTTCAAAGATACTGGCAACGTCTTCAATATTGTCGGTTGCTTCCACATAACGGAACTCTTTATTGGTGACAACATTGCGGTATGTTTGGGTAAAGTCGTATAGAATCAGATCTTCCAACGAGACGGTTGCAATGAGGCGTTGGTGTTCGTTGACAATAAATACTTGGTGAATATTGGTGAGCTCATCTTGGCGCTTAAGCTCTTTAAGGCGGTCAATGGAGTGTTGAATAGTCTCGTCAAGGGTTGCCTCGAACAGTTCTGTCTGCATCCACGCACCGGCTTGATCTTCCGAGTAGCCGCGAAGCTTGTCAATATCTTCTTGATTCTCCTCATCGAGTTGGGCAAATACCGCTTCGCTTTTATCTTCATCGACATCGTCAATATCGTTAATCAGGTCGGCAGCATCATCAGAGTCGAGATTGTCTACGGCATCGGCAAGCTCTTCGGAAGGAAGAAATGCAATGGCTTCATCTTTGATTTTTTCGGGTAACTCTAAGAGAATATCACCTAAAATATCGTTAGGAATCCGGGTTAAATAGGCATGAAACTCCTCTTTGTCTTTTTTTCGGACTTTTTTAAGTAAATGCGCCACGTCCGAAGCGTGCGGGGAGGGTTGGGACGGGTCGTCCAAAAAATGGTCAAACGCATGTTTGAGTTCGTTATAATGCTTCATTGCCATCCTTTGCCGCAGCTAGTGTCAGTGGTTTCAAAGTCTTGGCATCGAGATAGCAGGCGGCGTCAAAATCTTCAAAAGGTTCCGGAACGGTAATCGTGTTAAGATGCATGGCCACGAGCGCATCCATCTCTTTTTTGATCTGTAAAAATTCACGACGTTTTTTCCCACGGAGTTTCGCAGTCGTTACTTTAATAACACCGGCAGGATTGATGGCACGGCCGTTTTTATAAAGACCAAAGTGCAGGTGGGGTCCGCTGGACATTCCGGTGGAACCGACATAACCGATGACCTGACCTTTTTTGACGGTTTTCCCCCGTTTAAAGCCGCGGCGAAATGATTTTTGATGGGCATAGAGCGTCACATAGCCGCCACTGTGGCGAATTTTTGTGACATTGCCGTAGCCGCGTGAGTAACCTGCCGAGATGATACGTCCGTTCCCTGCCGAACGTATCGGTGTGCCACTGCGCGCAGCGTAGTCAATACCCAAATGGGCGCGCCATCGTTTCAAAATGGGGTGAAATCGCCGCTTGGTAAACTTGGAACTGATACGGGCATTGGGTATGGGTGATCCCAAGAGAAAGCTATCGACCTGCGCCCCTTTTTCGTTGTAATAGTTATCGTCGGGACCCAAGTACATGTAGTGGTATTTGTTGCGTATTTCAATCATGGCAACTTGTAAAATCGGCATGCCGTAAGGCTTACCAAAGCGGTATTTCTGATCATAGATCATTACCAGCTTATCACCTTTTTGCAAGGCGGTAAAGTCCAGAGATTTTTTAAACGCATTGCTAAAGATACTGGCAACCCGGTAAGATCCCGTCGCTTTTTTAATGTCAATGGACGGATTGCTCTGTATTTCAATACTGAGTGTTTCGTGACGGGTCTCGTCGTAAATAATAGGGATGGGCTCTACACGGTAGTTCCCTTGCGTCTTTTGAAATACATGTAATTGCAACTCATCACTGATAGGAATGAGAATCTGCTCAATCTCTCCGTAATCATTAAGGAGTTTTTGGCATAAAAAACCGGCACGAATCTCTTCGGCAAGTTTCTGGTCTTCTTTGTCCATGTCGTAATAGATGGACTGGGGCAGGTTGTTACGTTCCAAAAACACTAAAAAACTCTCATCTTTGGGCCATTTAAAATGTTCGACATACGCAGCATTGAGCAATAATGGAAAAAGGGCTAGAAACAGTAAACGACGCATCAGCATACTCGATAAATTAATTTTTGAAAGGGTAGCAAAAATTCACTTATATAAAAGTTTATAACTGTATAATAACTTCTATTTTTTACTATTGAGGTGAGCTTTGCGTTTACTGTTACTTCTTCTGATGCCACTTGCTTTGATCTGGGCATCGTTAATAAAAGCCCCTTTGTTTGATGTCGATGCGCATCAGGGGTTTATTAAAAGCACTGCCCTTCAAGAGGGTGTCAGCGGTTTTGTTGTGCGGCATTTTAATGACACGCACAGCGCCATTATCGCCAAGGCAGTCGTGATAGACGTTGACGCACAAAAAAAAGAGGCGACCATTGCATTTTCTGCGTATGACGGGTTGCGACAAAATGCACTTCCCAAAGGCGAATGGTATCCCAAAGACGGTGATGAAGTGCAGTTGGCATTTGCCTACAATCGGGCGTTGCTTATTGCTCCGAGTCGCGAGATCTATTATCAGGTGACATCACACGGCAAGGCGATTGAGTGGGTCAGTTCCGATCTGTTTGCCGCCATGCTCTCCGAGCGGGGACATCCGACGCCGTTGCAAGAAGATATGCAAGATTTTTGTGACGCTTCAACCGTAGGACTGCTCTATATCTATAGCCGACAAACGCTTTTTACACTCGATTGCCAGAGTTTTCAGGTGTTGCAGACGACACCGCTCCCCCATGAAGTGTCGGCACCTCACATGCCGTTTTTCTCTCGCATAGAGAAGATTCGTGAAGCGTGGTGGGGCGAAGGAAGTACTCCCATGAAAGCGTATGAGCCCTACTATTTCCACCTCATAGAGCGGCAGAACCGGAATAATACAAACTTTTTGAAATGGCGCAAGAGCGTATCTGCTTCGCGTAAGGAGTTCTAAATGAAACAGACCCATAACAACTATTTTAGCGCACTCTTGGGCAGTGAAAACGTCTACAGTGACAAAGCCCATCTTCTGGCCTATTCGTATGATGCCACACGGGAACGTTTTGAACCCGATGCCGTACTGTTTCCCCGTGATGAGAACGATGTCAGTGCCATTTTAAAATACTGCAACATTCACCGCATTCCTATTGTGCCTCGCGGTGCGGGCAGCGGTTTTACCGGCGGTGCGCTGCCGAGTAGCGGTGGTGTGGTACTGGCATTTGAGAAACATATGAACAAAATTCTAGAGATCGATATGCAAAATATGGTCGCCATTGTACAGCCTGGTGTTATCAATATGGATCTGCAGCGTGCCGTTGAAGAGG
>Ga0256840_1002175_pt1 | contig 17530 bp, 17 predicted proteins | sample 355202metaG_FD_185969 | JGI IMG/M metagenome (GOLD analysis project Ga0256840, IMG submission 185969) | Hydrothermal vent microbial communities from Mid Atlantic Ridge, Atlantic Ocean - 355-202 | ecosystem: Environmental > Aquatic > Marine > Hydrothermal vents | place: Atlantic Ocean: Mid... | reverse complement strand
TTTTAAATACTAGTTATCTTCTGAATTATCCAAAATATCACGCCTAAGACTATAGTACTAACGATTGCAACGGCTATTGTTCCTGTTTCCATCTCCATCTTAGCCTCCTACTGCTTCTGCGATAGACCACATAGGTAGGAAAATACCAAGAGCTAAAAGCAAAACAAAACCAGCAATAGCAGCTATAAGAAGAGGTTCTATCATAGTTGCAACATTGTCTACCAAATAAGAGTATTTTTTTCTATAAATATCTGAAACTTTTTCTAGCATAGCACTTAGACTACCGCTACTCTCTCCTGCACTTATCATTTGGATTGTCATACTATCAAACTGCTCTGTATCTTCAAAGCCATCTTTTAGGCTTCTACCCTCTTCTATTGCCTCAATTATCTTATTTAGTCTTACTTTTAAGTGTTCGTTTTCAACAATTCCTATTGCTGTTTTTAAAGAATCTAGTATAGGTACTCCTGAAGTTGAAAGTCTATCGAAAACAAATATAAATCTTCCTATCATAGAGAGATATATAACCTGCCCTACAATGTAAACTTTTAGCATATATCTATCAAACCCTAGTTTAAAATAGGCACTTTTTTTATACAAATAAGATAGAAAAAAGCTTATACCTAGCATACCAACAAGAATATATACTCCATAACTACTAATAGCATGTTCTATCCAAAGCAAAAATAGAGTTGGAAATGGCAATTCTGTATTGTACTCTTCAAACATAGCTTGAAATTGTGGAACTACTAGTGTTATCACAAATGAAAATGCAACAACCATAGCAAAAATAACTATAACAGGGTACCTCGTAGCTTTTTTTAGTTTCATTCTGTTATCATGCACTTCTTGAAGTATGTCTGCAAGTTTTTCTATAGACTCATCTAATGTTCCTGTTTTTTCACCCAAATCTAAAAGAGCGACAGATATAGTCCCAACTTCACTCTCAAACCTTTCAAAAGCAACTGAAAGACTGATGCCTGACTCAACCTCTTGTAGAACATGTTTATATATCTCTAAAAGCCTCTTATGTGTTGTTGTTTTTATGACATCTTCTAAGCAGACTGTTATAGGAAGTCCTGCATTTAACATAGTAGATATGTGCCTTAGAGTTGCTATATATGGCTCAAGTGGTATTTTTTTAGCTCTTAATTTACTAGCTATAAACTTTTTAAACTTATCGATTTTGACACTTGTTGGCTCTTTTATCTCCCTGATATCAACAAAAACACCCATCTGCAAAGTTTTAAACTCACTGATTGCTTCGACTTTATGGTCTGAGCTCATAATATATTTAAGTCTTTCACCTGCAAGAATATACTCAATCTCAAACCAACTACTTTGCAACTCTTAAAACCTCGTCTAGTGTTGTATCTCCTCTTAGTGCCTTAGCAAGACCATCTATAATCATCGGCTCAAAGCCATCTTCCTCTTCAGCTTTTCTTGCAATCTCATATTTATTCATATTGATAGATATCATATGAGATACTGTCTCACTAATCCTTAAAATTTCACTTATCATTGTCCTGCCACTATATCCTGTAAAAGCACACCTTATGCAGCCTTCTCCCTTGTAAAATTTATACTCCTCTGGTAAATAATCTTTAATTTTTTCTAAGGTTTTTACTGGTGGCTTAATCTCCTTTTTACAACCTTCACAAATTTTTCTTACTAATCTTTGTGCTACAATACCGATCAATGAGTCCGCAATAAGATATGGCTCTAAATCCATCTGTATCATTCTAGTGATTGCACTTGGAGCATCATTTGTATGGAGTGTACTAAAAACTAAGTGACCTGTTAATGAAGCTTGAACAGAAATATTAAGTGTTTCAGCATCTCTAACTTCACCGACCATGATGATGTCAGGATCTTGACGTAAAATTGAACGCAAAGCATCTGCAAAGCTATATCCTATTTTATCACTTATTTGAATTTGTTGGGCAAGTGGGAGTTGATACTCTATAGGATCTTCTATAGTTATCATCTTATTTTCTATACTTTTTATCTCATTTAACGCAGCATAAAGTGTTGTTGTCTTACCACTACCTGTTGGTCCTGTTATAAAAACTATGCCATAAGGCGAGGAGAGAATCTCAGCAAAAAGTTTTAGATTTTTATCTTCCATACCTAAATCTTTTAGTTTTAAGAGTATTTTGTTACTATCAAGAATCCTCATTACTATGGACTCACCATGCATAGTTGGAGCGGTCGATAGTCTAAAATCAAATTTGTTATTATTTACAGTCATAGAAAAGCGACCGTCTTGTGATCTTCTCTTTTCGCTAATATCTAAGTTTCCCAATATCTTAATACGAGATGCTAAAGCATTATAAACCTCTAAATCAAAAACAAAACTCTCTCTTAAAACTCCATCAACTCTGCTTCTAACAGATACATTAAAACTAGATGGCTCTATATGAATATCACTTGCCTTAACTTTGATAGCATTCTTTACAATCTGCTCAATAAGCTGCATTATTGAGCTTTGATCACTATCTGTTTTATATGTACCTGAGTTTATCTCTTTTTTAATATTTTCTACAATAGTTTTAGTAGTTGATATAATTTCAAATCTATCAAATACATAAAAAATATCATTTTTAAGTGCAACATATAGCTTAATGGGTTTTGTAGCAATATTTCTCTCAAGAAGTTCAATTGATTCATAATCAAGTGGATCCCAAACTGCAACATGCATATATTCATCATCTTCATTAAAAACAACAGTATTTGCATTTTTTAGTAGTTTTATAGAGAATTTACTCATCAGCTGATAATCTACATCTACAGCAAATAGATCAATAAACTCTATATTAAGCTGATCTGCTAATAGTTCTGTAAACTCTTTTTCAGTTATGTAGCCATTATCTATAAAAATTTCACCAAGTTTTTTGCTAAAGTTACTCTCTTTTTGCTCAGCCAATGAGGACATCAACTGCTCATGATTTATAAACCCCTTCTCTACTAATATATCACCTATTCGTATCTTTTGTCGTATCATCTTATAAGTACCAATGTGTTTTTATTTTTTTATTATCAATATACTCATCTATATTGACTACTCTTTTTTTTGCGGAATTCAACCAAACAATATATACTTTTTTTTCTGTTTTAATTATAAACTTTTTACCATCTTTTTCATAGTTACCTTTCACAAGGTTTTCAAATACTACAGATAGTATATGTTTTGATCTTGGAAGTCTTAAGTTTTTAAGGTTAATACCATCATTCATAAACTGATATATAAGTTTTTTTTGCAAGATAAGAGTTGCAAAGTATGAGCCATTTTCACGAAACTCTGGGGTAGATATCAGTCCTCTAACTATATACCCAAGAGGGTTTATATAGTCAACTTTTGCACAAGCATCACCTATGATAGAAAGTATATTTTCATTTTTTTCTGCATTTTTGTAGAACACTGCACTTTTTAAACATACATCTTTATACTTTTTTGCTTTATAGTCTCGCATAACATCTTCATGCGTATAAGCAAAAAGTGCAATATGAACAAAAGTAAGACATACTATGAGTTTTTTCATTTTTTGCTCCTATAGTTACTCAGTAATCTTTGGGCATCATTTGAGCTAAAATATTCTAAATATAGCTCCAATGCCTTTATAGCTTCATCTTTTTTACCAATTGCATTTTTAGATTTAGCATATATAATCCAAGCTTGTGCATCACTAGCTAAAAGTTTACTTGCCTTTTTAGACCAATAAATACTTTTATCATACTTTTTCTCTTGAAAATATAGTTTTGAAAGGGCAATTGAAGAGTCAAAATCACCTGCTGCTCTAAATCTTTCCAAAAGAGCCTCTTCATTTTTTACCTCTTTTACATAAAGCATAACTTTTTTACTTTTTATTGGTTTGTTCTTGACACTTTTTTTAGTGTTATCTTGTTGAAAAACTTTTTTTTCTATTTTATTTGCTACAACATTTTTCTTTTCTATATCAATATTGATATTAGGGGATAGCTCAATTGTATTATAGCTATTTTTGTCTTTTATAGTTTCAATTTTTTTAGTAACTTCCAGCTTATCTTGTTTTATTATGTTATTGTTTTTTTCTTTTTTTACTATCTCTTTAACTATAGGTTTAACCTCTACATGTAAAGCTGTTTGCATTACTTTATCTGTTTTTGTAAAAACAAAAAAAAGTGCAATAAAAACTACAACCAAAAGAAAAAACACTTTAGTATATTTTTTTCTTTTTATAGCTATAACTCTTCTTTCTAAATCTTCAAATCTCGCATTAGTCATGAACTAATCCTAACTCAAGTGCTGCCATCATAATCAAATCAGGATGAAGTTTTTGATACTTTTTAATTCCATTTTTTTTCGCATAATTTAGAAGCTTCATAAGAACATATAGAAACTTTTTAATGGTTCTAAAATTACCAGAACAAAACTTTGTTATTTGTCTTGCACTGTTTTTTGAAAACATTGTTGCTATCTCTGCGAAAGAGTTTGATATTAGTGTACTGTGAATATACCTAAAAACCTCATTTGAATCTAAATTTCCGTAGTTAATAACCACCTTTGTACGAGATTTAAAGTGCTTCTTTTCCAATATAGCAGAGCCCTCTTCTTTGTGCATAGAAAGAACAAATTGTAACACTTTTGTATCACTCAAGATGCGTATTAACTCAAACTGTTCTTCATTTAAAAGTTGTGCTTCATCAATAAAAATAGTATGAGTTGTATCTTTATACTCTTTGATTAACTCATCTTTTAGAGTATTAAAACTTATATCTCTATCAAAATCCATTCCTTTTGCTTCATAAAGAAATTTTAAAAGGTCTCTCTTGTCAAAAAAAGGATGGTCTATAAATACTGTAAGTTGTTTTTGTTTTATCTGCTCATTTAAAAGCTTTAAAATATAACTTTTGCCTACTCCAGGATCACCAATAAGAAAAATAAGTGGTGCATTGCGTTCCTGTATTGCATCTTGAATTCTATTTTTAGCAATTTCTGCACTGCTACTATCAAAATAGTATCTAGTATTTATATCATCTCTAAAGAGAACTCCGGCAGCTTCAAAATCACGCATTATTTCCCAGCTTTTTCATACTTTTTATCAAGATCATCTAGAGTTGGGTTATGATTACCGTCTACTATTTTTGGAACTATTACGATTATAAGTTCTCCTTTAGAAACAACTTTAGAACTACTTTTAAATGCACTTCCTATGATAGGTATAGAAGATAATCCTGGTACACTAGTATCATTGATACTCTCTTTTTTACTAATTAACCCACCTATTACGACTTTATTGTTATTTTTAACTTTTACTATGGAAGAGAGTTGTTTTATCTTAATATCTGGTGCTAAGATTGGAACACCATTATCATCCAAATATTTTGCGTCTGTATCAACTAGTTCACTCACAATTGGGTTTATTTTTAAAATTATATAGTCATTTTTAGTAACTTGTGGAGTAATATCAAGTGTAACACCTACAAATGTAGAATCATTCTCATAGCTAGTAATTGCATTGTTATTGTCTCCTGTTAAGTTTGTCGTTGTATCTGTTTGATACCTATAGTTAACTTCTGTTCCCACATTTATAATGGCTGGTTGATTGTTAAGAGTCATAACCTTTGGATTTGACACTATATTTACATCACCTTGAGTCTCTAAAAATTTTATTAAGCCTTCCATACTAAAATTGTACCCTACAAGATAGTTTGGCTGTTTTAATGTGTTTGTAACCAAACCACCAATTCTTTGCCTTAAAGCATCAGAACTACCACTAAGGCTTAACTCAAATTTACTCCAATTGATTCCTTCTGTATTGTCTGTATTGTAAATAACCTCAATAATCTTTGCCTCGATTAGTATCTCTTTATGTAATCTTCCCATAAGAGACTTGATATACTTATCTACTCTAGTAAGTTGCTTTTTACTACCTGTAACAGTTAACATACCTGCCTCTTGGTTAATAAGGACTTTACTTTTTATAGTATGTGTGTCTTCATCACGATGAAGTATATAGCCTATCTCTTCAGTAATATTATCCCAAAACTTGAAATCAGATTCAAAATCCATTGTGGTAGAACCATCTCCCTCACTACCACTTGAACCTGTTTTGATGGTTTTATTGGTACTGCTTGTTCTTTTTGAAAAACTTACATAATCTATAAAATAAGTTTTTGTTTTATAATCTGCTAGTTTTAAAACTTTCTGGTTATTTTCTAATGTATAAAATATATTATTTTCTGTTAGCATTAAATCTAATAAATCTTTTAAAGAGTAGTTTTTAACATTGATATAATTTAGATTTTTTTTGAGTGATTGTACGACACTTTTGTCTTCGAATATAACAGTCATCTTGCACTCATCAGAGATATTCTCAATAACATCCATAATACTTATAGTCTGCCCATCTGTTTCTTTAATACTAAAAGTAAAAAACTTATTTTCACAATTTGCACTAAGATTCAGTGAAAATATACTTACTAACAAACTTACAATAATAAATTTCATTTTTATTTACCCTCAACTTTTACTATATTGTCTCTTCTTTTTAATCCAAACTTATACACTTTACCACCCTTTTTTGCTAAAACACTATTTTGCGTAATCTGAATAATTTTATACCCATTAACCAAATCACCAACACTATACCAAGCTGAGTTTACAAAAACTTTACCATTTAGTATTGAAGTTACAAAAAAAGTATTATCAATATTTTTTCTACTAATTACCTTTTTTACAACTTCATCCCCTCTTCTAAATGGGTCATATTGAGTATAAATTATCTTTTGTTTCTTTGGTGGAATAATTAGTTTATCAATTCTCTGTTTTAAATCTTCTGCATAAACATTTAGCATCACTATAAAAATAAGCAGTAATTTCATAATCCTACTCCATATACATTGAGTTCTATATTAAAATCTACTCCATCTTTTCCAAGTTTCATCTCGATAGATTTAAACTCTATAAGAGTTTCAAAGTTTTCTATAAATTGTATAAGTGCAACTATATTTGAGTATCTGCCACTACCACTGATATAAATATTTTTTTTCAATTTAAAAATACTTTTTGACTCATCTTTTGCACCATTGCTTTTCAAAGACTCTATTTTGATATTTCTATCTACACTAAATTTCAATATTTTATCTAGTGTATTTGCCCATCTCATATCATTGAAAAATGAATATCTAATCTTGTATACATTAGACATAATATAGTTTATCTCATCTTTTTCTGCTTCTAAACTCTCTTTTATCTTTAAAAGTTCTGCCGATTTTTTTGATAGCTCTCTCTTAAGACGCTTGGTTCTATTTTTACTTAGATTTAACTGCATAGTATCTATGCTTTCTTGTAACTCTACTTGTTTTTCAAGCATTGGAGATACAAACTGATTAAGTAAAAAACCAACTAAAACAAAAAATATAACTACTAACATAATTTTTTGATTTTTATCTGCAGTTTTTAAATAATTATCAAGAAACTTCATCTTTTTATCTCTACTTTACTAATATAGATATCTTTATCATACTTTATTTCATCTGTATTAATTCCTATAAAACCTGCAGCAATAAGATCTTCCATAAACTCAGATATGCTATCTCTTCTTTTATACTCTGCAACTATCTCTATACTCATACTATTTTTACCGATAACACTAAGTCCAATAGTAGAAAGATTATGTTTTTTAAGTAGCTTATTCACACTTAAAATAAAACTGCTATAACCACTTTTAAGTGAAACAAGATTTTCTAGTCTAGTTACACTCTCTACTATGTTTTGTCGTTTTTTATCTAAAGTATTTTTTTTATCCAAAACAGATTGTAGCTCTTTATTAACTGCACTAATTTTTGCCTTATATCTAGCTTCACTTTTTTTCATTGCATCGTATTGAACTTGGAGTAAAGCCTGCTGATTCTTAAGTTCACTGTTTTCATACCAAACTAAACCAGTGTAAGCAAAAGATAACAGCACAATCAACAAAGCTGTAATTATGACCTTTCCAGACTCTTTCTTATAAAATGGTGGCTCTTTTTGAAAAATAGTTAGATTATGTAAAAAATCGTTTGATTCAGTCTTGTCATATATATATGAAGCAACAATCTTTTCAAAAGGTTTACTTTTATCTTCGCCTTTTAAAAGATTAAAATCAAGAACTTCTACATCTGAAAAACCAAAATTGTGTATGAACTCTCTAACACCTCTTAACCTAGTATTTTGGATATTGAAAAATAGTCTATCAATCTTCTCAAAACCAAAAACACTTCTATTATAAACAACAACATCATTTATCTTAGTAAGCATAGTAGCGAACATAGACTCGATCTCAGTAAAGAGTGCCACATCTCCTCTCTCATACTTTGATGCATCTAGCCCCTTAGTGCTAAGGTTCTCTTTTAACTCTGCTAAAGATACATCTACCCCAACACTATTTAGTTTTCTTACTGTTTCATTTAAACTTGCAAGTGATTTGGTAGAGAGATATTTACCATCTTTATATATACTCAAAAACGCTTCATCGTCATTTATATATACAAAAAGGTCATTTTTTGGTTCTATAATTTTATTTTTATAAAGTGTTGAAAATGTTAAAAAAGGAAGCGCTAAGAAGTCAATATGTCCTGCTTGTTTTAAAACTCTGCCTAAAGACTCAGTAATTTTATCTATCTCAATTGCGAATGCTTCTACAAGAACATTTTCTTCAAATTCAAGCTCTTTTTTACTGTATGTTATCTTATACTGTTTTTGTAAATCTAAACCTGCATCATCATACATCTTTATCTCTGTATGAGTTTTTAACTCGTCATCTCCCATAGTTGAAGGTACTTTAAAACTATGTAAAAGTACATCACTATAGGAAACTCTTGAACCAATTATGGATTTTTTACTTAAGTTATTCCCAAAAAATTTTCCATCATACGATATAACAACATCACAAAATGGATCAATATATCCAACAATGCCTGCATTTGCCATATTTAGCCTTTAAACTTAATCATTTAGTGTAACATAACCTGACATAGGCATTACTGAAAGTATCTTAGAAATGCCGTTATATGTTACATTTATATCTTTTGGTGCAAGCAATAGATATTCCGATTGGTAAGGTCTTCCATACTCATCAAAACATAAAGTGATATTGGTATCAACTGCTATGCTTGAGCTAATCTTATGAGGATGGGTGCTATTTAGATCTTCTCTTTCTAGTCCTTGCTTGTCTAAATCTATACATGCAGAACTATTGACACTACTCCAAAGCTCATCACCAAATCTATAGTCACTATACCCTATTGCATTTTTTTGCTTCTCTTTTATCTTCATTGTTATGTAATTTGTATCATTTAAAAGTCTGTTATCTGGTAGTAAGTTACTTCCAACAGCAGCTAAAATACCAAGTAATACAATCACAAAGATAAGCTCGACCATCGTAAAAGCACTATAAAATTTCAAATTATTTTTCATGGTCTCTGTAATGTCCTTCTTGTTAGCCTTATGTTTTTGCCTCTGTTTTTTGGGTGTGTTGGGTCTGCTCTTACTTCTACTTCTAACATAACCATACCATGTGAATCATCACTCTTTATTGGCTCACAAAGAGTTCCACAGTACCCACAGTCACTACTACCTGCAAACAGATAATACTTTGTGATATTAACATCAGCAACAAACCTTTTATCTTGCGATATGATTTCTACCTCTTTTAAACAGCTATTTGTCGCATTTCTATCATAGCCACTTATGGCAAGTAGGCTCATCTCAATAGCACTGTCCATAAAAAGCTCAGCTGACTCTTTTACATATATATCTGCTGTTTGTTTTACAGAAACTGTTGCATACTTCATAGCAATAACTAAAATACCGCTTACTAAAACTATGACTAAAAGTGCTTGAAGTATACCAAAACCTTTTCTCATCAAAACACCACCTTCTGCTTCGAAATGGTTACATTGTTTTCACTTCCCTTTATGTTTCTTTTCATAGTTAGATTAAAAAATATACTTCCATTTAACAAATCTATTTCAAAACCACTTACCTCTTTTGAGAGTACTGTTACATTTGCATCGTGGCAAAAGTCTTCACCTTTCCATGGACGATAGTTGTAAAAAAGGTACAAAGTATCTGTCTCATTTGCATCACTTCTACAGTTTATGTCATCTCCTCTAGCAATTGCATATGCACTGTCAACTATATAGTACTTTTCATAAATCTTATTTGGTTTTGTTTTTAAAACAATATTTTTACCACTTGAAGTATTTGAAATTCCAAAAACTCTATTTGCACTATTTCCATGCCACCCAAATGTAGAGTTAAAGTCGTTTGAATAGACAATAGACCCATCATCAAAAGTGCCCGCAAAAACAAGTCCCACTACATCAGTATTAAAAACATTAGTTGCAATATCAAACTTTTTTTGTGTAGATTGTGCTAAAAGAAGTACATCTGTATCTGGTGAAACAATAGTTTTACTAGTTCCATTTGAATCATCTAAATCAACAAATCCACTATAATCTCTTTTTTTTAATGACTCTGTTGCTAAACCTATCCACTCTAGCACATGATAAGTCGAACTAAGTGAGTATATAGACTCAAAAGTGTCTGTTGTATCATTATAACCAATAACACTACTTGGAACTCTATCATAAAGCATAGATGAAATCTGATTTACAACAATTTGAGAATCCAAAGACAACTCCCCAATCGCTTTTGATTTGGAAACTCTTACATAAAGATGTTTTAAAGAGACAAAAGTACCTACTGACAAAATCCCTAGCACAACAATGACAGTTATCATCTCTACAAGTGTAAAAGCACGGGTTTTCACTACCAATTCCTCTGGTTGAGTGTAATTTGTCCAATATTAGATGAGATATAGTTAAACTGAGTTATATCTTTTTCGCCCCCTCTATTTCCTACATAAAAAACTTTTATATCAAGTTTTTTCAAATTTGTACTACTATTTGTTTCTACATTATTTGAAAGGTCAAAAGTGACTTTATCTCCACTTCTTACATAGCTATCAGTTAAGTATGTAACTTTAGTTTCAAGTCGATATGGTGATGCTGTTATATTGTTTTCATTTATAAAATCATCTATATCATTATAGCTAGCATAGTCCAATTCTCCATCTGTACCAAGAGATGAAGTCAGATTATGCTCACAAGTTCTTGAGCCTATAAAACCCCCTACTCTTTTATAAGTAGATGCATTACATTCAAAATTTGTACTGTTAGTATGTAATATATCCGATTCATTTGTATTAGCTTCGTCCCATGGAAGTCTTGAAATCATACTAGCCATAGAAACTCCGTTAAAAAGTGCGTCTTGACGAATAGAAAAGCTATCTGCTTTGTTTAGTGCAAGTACTATCTTAGGAATGACAGTAAAAACAATAGCAATAATAACAATAGTAAAAATAAGCTCAACCAAACTAAGTGCTTTTCTCATCTAAATGTTTTTACTCCTATCTTCTGTTTTGTAGCATTGTAATCACTTCCTATACTACTTCCCTTAAAATCTCCACTTTCAATACCAGTTGAATCTTTAGGATCAAGATACCTATACTCAAAACATGGATGCGATCCACAATCAACTGCCAAATTGTATGGATTGTACTTACTATACCATAGCCATAAAGGAATATCAACATGTATCATAGCACCATCAGAACTACTCCAAGTATTTGTTATATTAAACTTTATAACTCCTGATGACATCTGAGCAATATTAGTAATATTGACTCCACTTTTATCTGTAGCATAGCTAAAGTCACTCTTTGGAGCAAAACTCACCGTTGTATTCGAATCATCTTCATTTATATACCAGTTTAAACTACTTTGTCTAAACTTGTCTACTTTATATACCTCTACATGTAGAGCATGCGATGCAGTTTGTAGGTTTGTGCTTAGATCTTCTGTTTTGATTTTTCCATAGTAAAAATCTCTGTCTAAACTAACTGTTGCATTGTTTTCCTCTTTGGCTACATTGTTGCTTTGTATATTAATCTCTCTTAAACCTATGGTTATTGGAGCATACGGAGTTTTATAATCACGAACAATATTGAAACTATAATTTACATCAGCTTTTGAGTTTATAAACAACGCTTTTGGTATGGTTATAGTTCTATTTATATCACCAATATCAACAGTGGTATTATCATCATATTTGACTTCAACATTATTGTTGTTATTATCTACTGCAAAGTTAGTTTTAACATCTACATCTTGTGCATAACAATTTTCAGTAAAATTTTGCACTATATTGTGCTGCATATCATTTGCTATAACTGAAAACTTCAACTCCTGATATATGTTGTTAACATCTGCCATATACAACCAACCCTCATCATATACAATATTTGTTACATTTAACTCATAAGGTTTTATAGTTATACTTTGCGTATTTGGCGTAATAAGTCTATCTGCATCTGCGGTATCATTATAATCTACAACAGCGAACTCACTTCCAAGTATCTCTTTAATAGTTACGTTTATATCGCCCACATCACTATAGTTTGCATCTACGCTTTTGACACCATCTATAAAGCTGAAAGGGGCTACATGTAGAGGTGCGTTAAAACACACACTCTTTGAGATATTGGACTCTACTAAAAACGAACTATTTAGTGTTTCATTGTAGTCTTGTCCATTTGTTGCGTTAAAATCTATATTAAAATTTTCTCCTGCATAACCTACAGCAGGTAGTGTTAAGTTAAACTTATCTGGACGAATTGCAAAGTTATCTGTTGCGGTTGAATTTATCTCATTTGAATCTAAACTACCATAAATACGAATTTGTGAACATCTACTAGCTTTATTATAACTAAACAATGGCAAGTCAAAACAGCCACTTTGACCATCATTTGTAAGATGATTTCCAGTCCAAATCTCTTTTGTTTCTATCAAGTTTGAGCATCCAACATCACTATAGTTGAGTAGTTCTACTTTAGTTATATTTGCATCAGGTACAGCAGTATTATTATCATCCCTAGATAATATCATTAAGTCAATATTCGTATCTATTTTTTTTGTTTGTATTTTGTTATCCCATTTAAAACACCCACCTAAACTATCTACTGCATTAAAAGTTGCATTTCTTTTCATAATTGAACATATACAATTTCGAAAGCTACCAGCATAATCTAAACCACTATTTTCTCTTGAATAAAGAGTTGCTATATCTGCACTATTTAGTGCTTGATCATAAATTTTAACTTCATCCATAATACCTTGAAAAACTTTAAGTTTGTTAGTTCCTGTGTATAAATTACCTATATGAAAATCGGAAGAATAGTCTGGTATAAAACTACTACTCTCGCTATGAGTAGAGTCTAAAGCACCATTTATATATATCTTCATTCGCTCATTTTGGGGCAATCTGCCATCAAAAGTTATAGTTATATGCGTCCACTCATTGACTTTTACTTTTCCAGTTGAATATGTTCTATCATTATTAGAATCAATATCTACATAGACTGCAGCTTCTGTACTATTTTGATTATGGCCATTCCAAAAAAACACGCCATAAGCATATTGAGAACTAGGATTATTCCTTTTTGAAAAAAGCCCTCTTGCGTTTGTACCATTACTTTGAAAAAGTTCAGTTGGGTATATCCATGCTGTAGTTGTTAGGGTCTGCGTATTGTCAAGCACATCACTATCATCTACACTAATATACTCATCTACTCCATTAAACTCTGCACCTGTACAAACTTTTCCTTGTCTTGATACTAATGAATTGCTATTTGGTTTAATTATTCCTACTAGATTTGAGCCCGTACTTTCTGCAACCCTAAAAGATGAGCCACCAGAGTTACATAAATCATCTAAGCGATAGTTCACAACTGGGCAAATTTTGTATCTTGGGATATCTATTCCATTGTATTGTTTTTTACTCAAATTGTTATTTAAAACTTCTTCAATTTGCACTTGGGTCAAAACATTTTGATAAATCAATACTTTATCGATAGAGCCTTTAAAGCGATTATTTGTTTCTCCGCTATTTGTTTCACCACCAATACTAGCCATACCGCTAGGAACTCCAACAGTACCACGCACAACAACTGAAACACTATCTTTAAGAACTCCAAATTCATCATATATTTTTAAGGTTTTTTCTTTTGTATTGACATCAAATGTTGCTGCCATAAAATACCACTTATTGTTTTGTATAACACTTTTAGAATCAAGAGATATCGATGATAATCCCCTTATATAAAATCTAACCATTCCAGCACCTGGATCGCCTAAGCTAATAGCATAATTTCCATTACCATTTGTTTCGTCATCAGCAAATATTCTTTGTCCAGGTTTAGTGTTATCCATAGTTTTAAACCATGCAGTAATTGTTCTTGAACCAGTTAAATTAGGAAAAGTTGGTAAAGCAACATAATCATCAATACCATCAAACTTTGCTACTCTTCCGAACATATCATTTTTTTCAGAACTATATTTACTTATCATGCCATTGATTGATGTTCCATGATATAATCCTATATCATCTTTTACTTCATTTGAAGTTCCATGATAATAACAGTCTTCAAATTGGTAAGAAGCAATTGGCTTAGCAAAATCACAATAAAAAAGACTTGCCTTTGGAACTAAATTATAAGAGTTTTCTCCTGGTTTTTTCCAATAAAGTTGATAACTATCTCCCCCCGTCCACTCTTGGTGTCTAAATTTTATCTTATAGTATCCTTTACTATTGAAAGTAAAATTTTGGTTATGAGTTGTAGTGTCACTCCCATGACCTCCATACCAACCGAGATATTCACTATCATTAAATGTTACTTCTACAGCATCATCTCCATTTACTGCAAAACTGTAAACTCCTGGTGTAGGCACATAGATATATCCTTTAAATATACTAAGATAGTGCTCATCAGCTCCATATGGATTATTATTTCTTCCTGTTGTATTTATATTTTCAACAACTCCTGTATTAAATTTATAAGTATCTGTTGCATAATTGGTTTCTAAATTTATAAAGTCGTTATTATTATTGGGGTAGTGTTGAGTGTAATTTGATATATCATAAGTTGTTAAAACTAAACCGTTTGATAAGTTACATGTGGGGGTAATGGTACTTAAATTAGCATTTAAATTAGTAATAAACAAAAATAATATTAGAACAAAAGTAGACAGGCTACTTTTCTTTACATATAGCATTTTTTCATCCTTATAGTTCCCATTTATTTTCACTAAAAATGCCAATAATCTCAATCTGTTTCTTTAATATATTGATGCGATAAGGAATCACATAGCCATGAAAAACTAGATCTCCAATATCTTCATCATTTGATTTTGTTGAGCGACGACATCTGTAAGGAAAATGGGATAAATTTTGAAGTTCGACTTCTATCTTGTCCTGAAATTTAAAAGCAATTGCGATACTATCTTTTGCAATAAAAAATAAAATATCTTCAAGTTCTTCAAGAAATCTAATAGTTTGAATGATTCTCAAGACCTATTCTTTAATGCAACTCTTAATTTATTCATACCTTCTTCCAGCGGTATCATTTTCATCGTTCCATTATCAATCTCTTTGATTCTTTTTGCAATTTCTATAGCAATAGCATCTTCTTTAATTGAAATCTTTTCTTTAGGGTATTGACTTAAAAAATTTTGAAGTATTTGAATAAAACCATCATCAACTTGTAAGGTAATAGTCTGCACTTAATCCCCCCTTTTTTATCTTATAATTGAATTGTATCATATTGTCACTTAACTTTTTTATCACCTAAAAACTAAAGGCAACAGGCTTCTTGTTTTATCTGAATAGACTTCTTGCATAACCCCTTGTTATCTCAGAGGAATTAGAAGTAGTGAGATTGTGCAAAACCTTTTTTGAGTAATAGCTGTAGCTATTGCGATGAAAAGTTTTGTACAAAATTGCTACTTCTAATTCCTCCCTACGGGCAACTCATAGATAAACTTGAGCTTCGTTAGTTTATCTCATCCGTGCACAAGGCTACGCAAGAGATAAACTGCCTCACTCTAACTTATCTATGAGTTGCTGAGACTGCAAGGGGTTATGCAAGAAGTCTAATATCTAATAAAAATTTCATTATGACCTATTTCCCTCTTTAAACCTATACATCTTTTTATCTGCTTTGTCCATCACATCGCTTAGTAGGTCTCCTTTTTTAAATGAACATAGACCGTAAGCAAAAGTAGCTCTAAACTCGATATCATCAGCTCTAAATTTGGTTTTTTTAAAAAATGTATATGCCTTACTCATTTTTTCTTCAATAACCTCTTCATCATAATCATCAAAAATCATGATAAACTCATCTCCACCAAATCTAGCAATATCAGGTGATATCTCTTTTAGTTTAAGAGAAAGATACTTTATAACCTTGTCTCCAACTACATGACCATAGTCATCATTGATTCTTTTAAGTCTATTTAAATCTATAAATACCATTATGCCATCCTTGGAAAATGAAACTTGGTCGTTGTTCATAAACTTATCCTCAAACCATTTTCTATTGTGACATTTAGTTAGAGAGTCCTCATAAACTAACTCTTGAAGTTCTTCTATCTCATCACGAAGTTTTTTAGTCTCTTCAAGTATACAGTTTAGTTTTTCTTTGTTTTTAGTCTCTATTGCATCTATGGCTTCATCGGTATACTCTGCTAGAGAGATTATGTGTCTAACAACTTTTTCATCAAGCATCTCTTTGTGTAAAAGCTCTTGAGCAGAGAGTTCTATATTGTACTTTTGTGCAACATTCATATACACTTTTCCATAATAAGCTGGAAAAACAACCTTATGCTTGTCAATGATTTGCTTTACTTTCTTTGTAATTTCAATATTAAGCTTATAAGAATCTTTCATATGGTTCCCTTTGTATTGCTATTATACCTAACTTTCTACCTCTTTAACAAATCGGTTCATAAGTTCAAAAAGTTTATTGCTTGATTCTTCTGCTTCCATAAACCTCTGTATAATCTCATCTTTTTTATCAGATTGCATTGCACATCCTCCACTTCTAACGCACTCTAGGTTTTGATTTACTTTTTCATGTATCTCTTTATGAGGCTGCTCCATACCTATAAAGGTTTTATTGTTTTTGTACTTCTTCATGCCTTCACCATAGTACCATTTGCTAAAGTCACACTCATCAAAACTCTTTTCAAGCTCATCTGAAACCGTTCCGTTTATAACTGCTGAGTAGGCATTGGATTTAAAGAGTATGTGATTTATCTTAAACTTGTCCATAAACATTGCAAAACTAGTTCTGCTGTTGGCATTCTCTACTAGTGATAGCTCTTTATTTAAGCTACTCATAGAGTCTGAAAATCCATGCATCGCAGTTGTTGATTTTTCAGATATATCTCTCATACTATTAGCATTTTCTTGTATATTTGATGCTTGTTGTTGTAGAGTATTTATGGTTATAGATATCTCGCTAGTTGCTTTTTGTGTTCTCTCTGCTAGGTTTCTAACCTCATCAGCAACCACAGCAAAACCTCTTCCGTGTTCTCCTGCTCTTGCGGCCTCTATGGCAGCATTTAGTGCAAGGAGGTTTGTTTGGTCTGCTATATCATTTATGAG
>Ga0256840_1002174_pt1 | contig 17533 bp, 15 predicted proteins | sample 355202metaG_FD_185969 | JGI IMG/M metagenome (GOLD analysis project Ga0256840, IMG submission 185969) | Hydrothermal vent microbial communities from Mid Atlantic Ridge, Atlantic Ocean - 355-202 | ecosystem: Environmental > Aquatic > Marine > Hydrothermal vents | place: Atlantic Ocean: Mid... | reverse complement strand
TACCGAAACACAGATAAATATATAGCTATTTAGCTTGTCAATTATAAGATAATTGTCTAAAAGATTAAATGGTTTTGGTAGATTAAATATCTTTATAGCTGGAATTAAAATCAAAAATGAGCTAAAGGATAGTACATATTTTGCTGATTTTATATGAGTAAAACTCACGATAAACATGACTAAAGCTGGCAAGATAAGAAAAAAGATTATTTGCATTATATTTTAAATTCCTCTTTCCTAAAAAGTAGATTTATGATAACAATTGCCATCAATAAATCAAAGAAAATACCAAGTTCAACAATCATAGGCATGCCTCCTGTGGCTGATGTTGCTAAGAGAAATAGAGAGTTTTCTACTGCTAAGAACCCTATGATTTTTGGTGCAATGTTATCGTGCTCCATCATTAAGAGTAGAGATAAAAAGAGAGATGAGATAGATATGGCAACATAATTTGCGTGAGAATCAATCATCTGACTTAAAGGCTCTGCTAGATAAAATGTAAATACCAAGATAGCAGGAATAAGAATAATTGCATAGTGAATTCTTACCTTAGGAGGTATGCGTCTTACAAACTTATTTTTTGCAGATAGGTGCTTCAAATAGTAAGGAATTCCAATTGCTTTTAGTACAATTGTAATAATTCCGCTAATCAAAAGAGCTTTGTCATCCAAATCTCTTCCTATGACTATAGCTAAAAAACCAAGAGCAAAAGAGTTCATTGAATACCAAAAAATTAGAACATACAATCTTGTTGTAAATAGTGAAGTGATAAGAGTTGATATAAAAATGCCAATAAAAAAATCTGTAATCAACTTAAGCTCCTAACACATAAAAAGTAATCAATGATAAAAAAGCAAAAACAATAGCAACGCCAAGTAAATTTGGTACTTTAAACAACCTAAGTTTCGCCATATTGACTTCTACTAGACTAACAACAACAGCAATCAACACGAGTTTTAAAACAAATACAATAGTTGCTAAAAAAGGATTTAATTCCAAACCAAAGGGCATAAACAAGGAAGCAAACAAAGATGAAAATATGACATATTTGATAGATGCTGCTATCTCAATCAAGGCCAGATAAAATCCACTCAAGTCTAAAATCATAGCTTCATGAACCATCGTAAGTTCCAAGTGTGTTTCTGGATTGTCAACAGGTATGCGTCCTGTTTCAGTTAGTAAAAGAATAAAAAAACTGATGCCAGCAAAAATAAAACTTGCCATATGTGCTGCAGGAAATGTTAGGGCTAAATTGACAGAAGCCTTTGCTATACCTAAATCTCCAGCCATCATAGAGATACTAAAGATGTTGAGTATCATAGCAGGTTCTGCTATCGCTGAGATGAATGCTTCTCTACTAGAACCAAGTCCACCAAAACTACTAGCCGAATCTAGCCCTATCATCATAAGAAAAAATGTAGACAATGCTAACAATCCAGTAATCGTAAAGGCATCTATAAATCTAACATAAAATGCATCACCAACAATAGGCGGCAAAAACAGAACAACGATCAAAAGTGGAGAAAGCACTAAAAATGGAGCTATCCTTGTTATGTTACTACTCTCTTGTGAGATAACCATCTCTTTAGAAAAAAGCTTGATAAAATTTCTATATGGTTGAAAGATAGAACTTGGTGTTTTATACAGTAAAAACATCTTAAATGACTTAATAAAACCTAAAAGTAAAGGCGCGATTAGGAGGATAAGAAGAATACTAAAAGCATAATAAATCATCTTGTTTCCCCAATGATTAGTATCTTTATTGATATAATCATAACAGTAATTTCCAAAATAAGCGTTGCCCAACTAAAATCTCCAGAAAATACTCTATAACTAAAAAGTACGGTAAGTAAAAGATTGAATACCATAGCAGCATATCTAGTCTTTTCAAAATGAGAAAGTCTATAAACCCAGTAGCTTATCATATTTGCAATTTTTGTTGTTCCTTGATAGAGTGACTTTTCAAACAAAGGTGTTACATGCATCTCATAGTTAGCGGAAGAAAATTTTGTTTTATGGTCTCCTATATGATTTTTTGTTATCACTTCATCTGGCTTATATAACCAACTAAAAAACTTTCTAATTGGTCCTGCAAATCCTGTCGAGCTGTACTGCGTATTTGAAGCTGTTTTATACCCACAAGCCCAAGTTCTGTGCATCCTTACTTTGACATTTAAAACTTTATATACTATCACTAAAATAGTAACTATGCCTAGAAGTAATCCTAATAGTAATAAGGGTGATACGACTCCACCGTTGTTTGCTACTGAATGAAGATTGAAAATATTTGTAGTAAAAATATCTTTATAAATACTTACATGTCCTAAAGAAAATATCGCTTTATCAAAATAATAGATATAAAATGGAGTAAAAAGCATCAAAGAGATGACAACTAAAGACATAAGAATCATGCCAAATTGCATCAAGCTATTTACTTCTTTAGCGTGTTTTGCGTTTTCACTTCTGTGAAGTCCTAAAAAAGTAATTCCGTACGCTTTGACGAAACATGCAATTGCCAAACCACTTGTAAGCGCTAAAGCAAATATTGCAAAAGGAATGGCGAGTTTTAGTGATACATTATCTATGGTTTGAGAGCCTAGTAAGGATTGAAATATCATCCATTCGCTCAAAAAACCGTTGGTTGGCGGAAGAGCTGAGATGGATATGGCTGCAAGCAGAAAAGTCCACGCCGTGATGGGCATAGATTTGATTAGTGCGCCATATCTTTCCATGTTTTTAGTGCGCGTTTGATGTAAAACGCTACCTGCGCCCATAAATAGAAGTGATTTGAAACTCATATGGTTGAAGATATGAAAAAGGGCTGCAATGAAACTAAAACTACTCAAAGTATAGAGATGAAGACTATCAAAAACCATACCCATTCCAAAACCTATCAGTATGATACCAATATTTTCTATAGAGTGGTTTGCTAAAAGTGCTTTTATGTCATGCTCACTTAGTGCATATAGCACACCTACGAGAGAAGATATAGCACCAATAACCAAAATCAAGATGCCCCACTCGACATCCCAAGGATAAAGAACCTCAAATAAAAATCTAAAAAAACCGTACAGCGCCATTTTTATCATCAATCCACTCATAAGAGCAGAAACGGGAGATGGCGCTTCAGGGTGTGCGTAAGGCAGCCAAACATGCAGAGGTACAGCCCCTGCTTTGCTTAAAAAACCTAAAACAAGAAAGAAAAATAGTAGTGTAGGATATGCAAATGCAGAAGCAATCTCGTTCATCTGTGAAAAACCTAGCTCAAAGTTGCCACCAGATACGATAAGAAAAAATAGTAGTAAAAAGACAAAACCAAAATGAGTCATAAAAAAGTAAAACTTTGCGGCTGCTAGTGTTGATTTTTTGCGATTTGCTTCGGTGAGAATGAGTTGCCAAGATGTTAAACTCATGATTTCCCAGAAAAAAAGAAATACTATCGAATTGTTTGCTAAAACAACGCCTATCATAGAAGCAACAAAAGCTACATAGTGGATAATAAAATGAGTTTTTCTCTTGATGTGAGGAAGATATCCTAAAGTGTAAAAAATGTTTGGTATAACCCCAAGAAGGATTAGACCTACAAACAGTAAAGATAAAAAATCAAACTGAAACACTAAAAAACACTCCTTAATTTTGGTATTATATCCAATAAGTGCTTAAAGTGTAAATAAATTGTAAAGAAGTGTATTGTAGCAATTTACAAATATCTAGTAATCTTTCATTATTAACTGAAAGGAAAGAGGTTATGAAAAAGGTTATTTTGATTGTGTCTACTTTAGCACTTTTTGCAAATGCAACTATGATTATTACTGTAAAAAATAAACTCTATTTAAAAGAGTGTGGGAGTTGTCATTTTGCTTTTCAGCCAGGGCTTTTACCGCAGCGTTCATGGAGTAAGCTGATGGAAAATTTAAGTAACCATTTTAAGACTGATGCTAGTTTGAGTGAAGTCGATAAAGCAACATTGTTAAATTATCTCACTAAAAATTCAAGTGAACATTCAAGAAGTTATTTAGGTAGGGTTATGAAAAAATATATCAGAAAAGACACAACACCACTTCGCATTACTGAAACACCTCCTTTTATCAAGAGGCATCGTAATATTAGAAATAAAACTTTTAAAAGAAAGTCTATTATGAGTCCGAGTAATTGTATAGCATGCCATAGACTTGCTTCTAGGGGAGTTTATGAAGAAGACTATGTTAGCATCCCAAGACGATAAAGTAGCCTAAATAACAAATTATATCGGCAGAATCGGCAGAATTTGCTTAGTTTTTAGTGTTTTTAAAATACGTAAACAAAAAAAGTATAACTATTGTTAGTAAAATATAGATATTTGAAAATAATAATATACTAGAAAACATGACAATTAAAACATAAGCACTGTACTTTAAAAAACCTTTTTCAAATAAAATCACAGCAGTTAGAAGTCCTATAAGTGCATTGGCTATGAAAAATCCATCGGCAAAAGCTACTAGGTTATCTAATGATAGTGCATTTACATAAACCAAATAGAGCGTTATCATATATATAAAAGATAAAAAATTTAACGCTCCTATGGGTGCTCCATTCTTCAAATGCTTAGATGTTCTTTTTGTTATAAAATTTGATTTAGCGCTACTCAAAGATGAGATAAGTCTAGCAACACCTCCTACAAAAAGTATAAGCGTGCCTATGCATAAAATCGATGACATAAAAGCAAGCACACCATAGGAGTATGAACCAAAAATAGGTTCAATAAGCCAAACCAATTTAAAAGGCTCTACTCCTTTTAGAGGAAAATTTGCAAAACAGATAGCTGATGCAAGTAAAAAATAAATCGTAGATACGATTACGGCAGAAGCAACAACGGCTTGTTTCAGTGTCTTACTGTCTTTGACCTCATTTGAGTAGTTTCCTATGACTTCCCACCCAACTATGGACCAAAAAATTAGCAAAAATGAATATCCTATTTTTTGCATATCAAATTCTGGTAATTTAAAAACAAATACTTGAGTTTGCAACAAAAGATATAGGCTTGAGATTAAAAGTATGACGGCTACACTAGATGAGACTATCAACATAAGTTTGCCTAAAAAATTTATCTTTACCAAGAGCAAAGCATAAGTAATGGCATAGATACCCAACGCTAAAAAAACCAAATCAGTATTTGGGAAGTAACTCTGTATAAAATCTCCTGCGATTAGTAAAACAGCGACTGGTCCAAAAAATACAGCGGAAATAAGATAAAATGAAGTTAAAAGTTGGTATTTTTTACCCATAGCCTCTTTGGTCGCAAGTGAAACTCCTGCTTCGCTAGGGAACATAGTAGCTAACTTGCCAAATATCAATGCAAAAGCAAAACCTAAAATAAGAATTAATGACCAAATAAACAAAGAATAATTTTCTACCATATTATAGATAAGTGGAGGTAAAAGTATAACACCTGAACCCAAAATAGGTCCTACTATAAGACCTGAAAGAGTAAAAGCATTTAGTTTTTTATGTGTGTTAGTTTTTATTTTGATTTCCTAGTTTTAAAAAAATAGTTTAGCAACTTTTACATAAAAAAGTGGTTTATTAAGATTTTAGTAAAAATATAATACTATTCAATGTTGTGATAAAAATTTAAGGAGTGTACATGAAACTAAAAGTAGTTTTATTGAGTGTGATAATGACTGTGGCATTAAATGCTGGGGATATGATTGTAAAAAGTAGTAAAAATTCTGTGGACAAAACTGTTCAAAAAATAGAAAATATACTTAAGAAAAAAGGTATAACATTATTTGCTATTGTGGATTATAGAAAAGGTGCAAAAAGTGTTGGTACTGATATGACTGATGCAAAACTAGTTATTTTTGGAAATCCAAAACTTGGAACTAAAATCATGCAAAGAGATATAAGAGCAGGTATTGAATTGCCTATGAAAGTGCTAGTATATAGAGACTTTGATGGTAACACTAAGATTGGATATAAAGAACCTAAAGATATAGCAAAAGGTTATAACTTGGCTGGATGTGGAACATTAGCAAAGCTTTCAGGTGCTGTTGATATGATTACAACAAAAGCTGGCATGTAATACAAACTTATCAGGAGAGTGCTTATCTTTCCTGATGATTCGCTACTAATCCCCTAATATCATTTATATTTATTATCTGTGTTTTAAATCCAACTAATTCAAGCCTTTTTTTGGTAGAATTTAAAAATGTAGAAGTTACCAAAACTCCATCTTCTTTTAATAGTCTTTTTAAGTTTTCAAAAATATTTTTACTTACCATCTCAGGATTTTTTTCTTCATCAAATGGATCTAAAAATATAATATCAAATTTGCCTTTTAGTTTTGGCAGTGTATATCTAACATCTCCAACTATGAAATCTATATTTTTACCAAGTTTGGCAACTCTTTTATCTTGGTCAAGTGCCGTTACATGTAGAGAGTTATGAGAGCTTACTCTTAAAGCTTCGTGTGAATTTACTCCAAAACCAAAACCTATATCGAGAAGTTTTACATCTTTACATGTAAGCCTTTTTTCTAACTCTGATGAAGCTATAAAAAGCTCTTGTGCTTGTTTAACTGCTCCACTTTTTGGGTAAAAATAATCTTTGTATTTTTTACTCCAAAAACTTTCATCTACATCACTTTTTCCAAATCTATACTGCATGGTATCTTTAATGTACTCACCAAATTCTCCTTTGCTCATCTGCCACTTGGGAGCTACTAGGTCTTTATCTGGAGTATCGGTTGCTATACGTAAAACTGGGATATGCGAAGGAATAAGTCTCAAAAGATGTATCAATTCTTCTGCATATTCATACTCATCATAAGTTTTAAATGCTCTTTCTTGGTACTCTACATGTAGGGATGTATTTTTGATGACATGAAGGTTATGAATCTTAATCCCATCTACTTTATGAGAAACTAGAGTTTTGACTGTATGCTCCCAATCAACCCTGCTCTCTCCATCAAAGCCTATGATAATATGTGTAAATACCTTTAGTCCATATCGTTGTAGTTTTTTTATAGCTTCAAGACTGCATGCCCCATCGTGTTCTCTGTTTATATTTATAAGTGTTTTATCGTTTAGAGTTTGGATTCCTAAATCTACATGTACTGATATCTCTTTGTTTAGCTCTGCTAGATATGCTAGAGTTCCATCACTCAAGCAATCAGGACGAGTTCCTATACTAATCGCATCAAAAGGATATAGTTTTAATAGTTTTGAGTAGGTATCTTTTTGTTGTTTTAGACTTGTAAAAGTTCCCGTATAAGCTTGGATATAGAGCATAAACCTTTCTGCTTTATATCTTTTTTTTGCAAATTCTATGCCTTTTTTTATCTGCTCTTCTACGCTCTTTGCATCCAACGCTTGTGTAGCTCTTGAGCCATTTTCTGGGCAAAATGTACAACCGCCTTTCCCGTCCTTATCTCTATTTGGACATCCCAAATCTAAATCTACGGGAATAGAATAGAGTGCATGACCGTACTGTTTTTGCATATACTCTTTATAAGTCAAATAAAAACTCATTTAGTTCAACCCAAGCCAAAGTGCAGTTACTAGAAGTAATGAACCAAAAAACATACCTTGGTATTTTTGCATTTTATCATCTGACACAAAAGAGGAAAGAGTATTTCCACCCAATATCCAAGCCATACTACTCACTAGCGTAGTGCTAACTAAAAACAGTGTTAAGATAAATATCTGCTTATAACCTTCATCTGGATGATAAAATTGTGAAAACATAACCGAAGGGATAAGCAAGTATTTTGCGTTTAGAGCCTCAACAATCACTCCATCCTTAAAGGTAAGTGGCTTTATATCTTTTTGCATATCTACTGACATATTAAAAAATTTGATTGCCAAATAAACCAAAAACAGCACACCCGCATAGTGAATAATACTCAATATATAAGGACTGGATTTCATCAAAAAGTTTAACCCAAAACCTATGGCTAGAGCTTGAAATACGCTTGTTATGTTTGTGGCTAACCAAAAAGGAATAGTTTTTTTGACACCAAATGAACTGCCTGATGCAGCGTAAAGTATATTGGCTGGCCCTGGGCTAGATATGATAGGAAGAAGTGTCAAAAGAAATATTGTTATAAATTCTAAACTCATGACAACTCCTTGATCTCAAATGGTTGTATAGTCTTTTCTATTTGCCTTATGGCTGTATCTATGTTTGGCTGACTAGTACTTGAAGTTTTTACAAAGCTACTCCAAAATTGTTCTATTAGAAGTATCATATCGACTAGATAATTTATATCTTCGTCGTTTGCAAAAGTCAATACATCTCTATTTTTTAGTTGAGTAAATATTGTTTTATATCTTTTGCGTTGTGCTATTGCATCTTGTGCGTATAGTTTCTTGAGTTCATTATCTCTTGTGAGTAAAAAAAGTAGTTCAGAATAAAAAAATCTATACTTCCATTGAATCTTAAAAGATTTTTTATTTGCTTCAAAAAGCTCGCTTAGTGTATTTGGAAATTCATGAGGCAAAAGAGTGTATTCTCTTTGCATCATTTTGTACAACTCTCTTATTATTTCTTCTCTATTGCTATAATGGTAATGCAAATTTCCAGGGCTAATATGCATTTTTTTTGCAATATGGTTTGTTGTAGCGGCTTGAGTATTTGTCTCATTAAATAGTTCTAATGCACTCTTTAGAATTTTTGATTTGGTATTCATCTTTGGAAGTTATCCTTTTAGTGTAATTACTCTAAAAGGATAACAGAATTTGTTGTTAATGTCAATATTTATTCTACTTTTTTCTTTGTAATCACACGCCCTAGCTCTATCAGTTCATACGCTCTATTGAACTCGTAAAATCCACAAGCATCACGCGGAATTTCTAAGATGATATCTGGTGAATATCCTGCTATCTTATACTTTAAAATCGTATTTTGCATGACATCAATGGAGCGACTAAAAACATTGAACATACTCATATTTTCTTCTGCACTGTCTGTATGATTTGAAGAAAATATATCTATTTTATCTACTAAATCGAAAAATGTTTTATGCATTTTTTTCTTTTTTTCTTTTTCTTTTTTTGGGATATTTATCTTATAAGTTTTTGCACTTTTTCCAGTAAGGCTTACTGCAACAGTCAAATCAGTATTGTCTGAAATCGTTGGTGCGATAGGCAATGGATTTAATACTCCCCCATCAATCAAATATCTATTGTCAATTTTAGCAGGCTTAATAATAGTAGGAATAGCAACAGAAGCCCTAATGGCATCAATCAACTTTCCTTTTTGAATCCAAACCTCTTTTTGTTTTACTATATCAGTTGCAACTGCTGTAAAAGCAATAGGCAAGTCTTCTATGAGGATATCGCCTATCATCTCTCCAATGATTTTGATAACTTTGTCACCCCTTAACATGCCACCTTTTGCAAATGAAAAATCCAACAACTTTACAACATCAAAAGTATCAAGTTCTAGTATCCACTTTTTATATACATCTAGCTTTCCACATGCCCAAAGTCCTCCCACCAAAGCACCCATTGATGAGCCTGATATAGATTTTATATCATACTTTTTTTCTAGCTCTTCCATGACTCCAATATGAGCATATCCCCTAGCTCCTCCACTACCCAAAACTAAAGATATACTCTTTTTTTTAATATTCATAATCAGTTCCTTTTTCTATGGAGCAATCAAGCCTTTTTCATAGCAATCCAAATTAAATTCAAGTACCATATTTTTATCATAGAGTAACTCTTTTTCATCTTTACCTTCATACTCCATTTTGCTTAAAAAATGTTTAATTGTGTTAATCCTGGCTTCCTTTTTATTATCTGCACGAACTACGAACCAAGGAGTTAACTTAAAAGAAGTTTTTTCTAACATAACATTTCTTGCTTTCGAATAGTCTTCCCAATAATCTTGTGCTTTCTCATCTACAGGGCTTATTTTCCACTGTTTTAGTGGATCAATTTTTCTGTCATTCAAGCGTTTTTGCTGTTCTTCCTTTGAAATATCCAAGTAATATTTAAAAAATATAATTCCAGAGTTTACGAGCATCTGCTCTAAATCTCCTACCTGTTTGAAAAAATCTTTATATTCTTTATCGCTACAAAAATTCATCACCTTCTCAACACCGGCTCTATTATACCAACTGCGATTGAAAAATACAATTTCTTGTTTTGTTGGAAGATGCGGGACAAACCTCTGAAAATACCAAGACATTTTATCTTTTTGAGAAGGTATCCCTAGTGCAATTACATGAGCATCGCGAGGGCTCAGATGCTGGATAAATCGTTTTATAATCCCATCTTTACCTGCGGCATCACGACCCTCAAAAATGATACATACTTGTTTGTTGTCTTGTATCACATATTTTTGAAACTTTACTAATTGTACTTGCAACTTATAGAGTTCTTCTTTGTATTCTTGTTTTTCCATCTCAAACTCCTTTAATCCATCTTTAAAACTCTTAAAAACTAAAACTTCCAAACGATACTCACACCACCTGTTTTTTCGTTAGTTGATGATAAACTTTTTTCATAAATATCTACCGCTTTTAGATAAATTGATGTTTTAAATGAGTACCAATATAAATCTAGTGAGACTTTTTGACCTATCATATAATCCAATTTTTTTAAATGATATCCCTTGTCTATTGCTTCATCTATAAGATAATATTTGTCAAATTTATTATAATACATACCAAATGAAAGTGCCCAATTAAAATCTTTCTTCTCTTGGTAGTTTAAGAGCAAACTCTCACTCCCTCCTATAAAATTTCCTGAAGATTCAAAGCTCTTCATAGGAAAACTGCTCAATCTAGCACTTCCTCCTATGAGAATTCCTGTGTAAAAATTACCTAAATCGGCTTTTGCATTTGTCGTAAAATCAAGATTTATTTTTTGTAGTTTTATTGGGTTAGTTTTGTATCCTATGTTGTACGAAATTCCAGAGATAAAATGATCTCCCAATTGGTTATCCCACCCTTGTGGTTTATCGTGACCTATAAGAGAGTGAAAGCCTTTTTGCAAATCATCTGCATGCGTAGATGGTCCAACCATACCGATGCTGACTCCTAATTCATGAAAAAAGTTAGGTGATGATTTATAGAATAGAAAATTTATATTCAAATAACCAGCATAAGGCAAATCGTCTAAATCTACTGTGCTTATTTTTTTATCTTTAGGAGTAAATATACCATGAGAAATAGAAAAAGCAATATTTTTCTGTTCTAGAGGTATAAAACTCAAAATATCTGGAAAAGTGGTATTTTTATCACTCATCCAAACATAATAGAGCCCATTTGTATAGTGATTGTCTTTGCCTACTATAGCATCATTTTCTAAAACTAGTGAAGCTGTGCCTGCATATAGAAAAGCAGTTACTAGAAGTAGTAAATATTTTTTCATCTACAAATCCTTTTATACTTTTATTTTGACTTTTTTCCTCGTGAAGTCATAAACGGTGGTTTGGCTAACCATATAATAGGTATCATCAGTAAAAAAATGCATCCTGATACAAGAAGTATATCATCATTGGATATAGTCATTGCTTGTTGGCTTATAATTTCTCTTTCTCATACCAGCTTCTAAGCCATCTATCTAGAGGACTAATTAGCCTATACATAACGGGTACAATAAGTAAAGTCAAAACCATAGAACTCATCAAGCCTCCTATGATAGAAATTGCCATGGGTGCCTTTGTTTCGCTTCCTAATCCATCTCCAAGTGCTAATGGCAACATAGCAAATACCATAGCAATAGTAGTCATCAAGATTGGTCTAAGCCTTTTTTCACCAGCTTCAACCAATGCATCATCTACATTTTTACCATTGTCTATGGCATGATTTGCAAAATCTACAAGTAGTACAGCATTTTTCCCAACAATTCCCATAAGCAACATAAATCCTATCATAACAAAAAGGCTAAACTGTAATCCTGATAGATACAGTGCAAACATAACCCCTATGATGCTAAGCGGCAGTGCCATCATGATTATAATTGGCTGGATTAAAGACTCATACAAAACTGCAAGAATGATGAACATCATAATAAGTGATAATCCAATCGCAGCGCCAAATGCCTTACCTGTTTTTACCATTTCTTCTGCAAATCCTGTAAATCTATATGTCACACTAGGAGGTAAAAGCTCATCTATCTTAGCTTTGGTATAAGTAACTGCTCCACCCAAATCAAGCCCAAATAAATCCGCATATACAGTAACCTGTCTTTGTCTATCATAGTGATAAATAGAAGCTAAAGAAGAGCTTTTTTTAAAGTTAACTAATCCATCAAGATAAACTAAATTACCATTTTTTGCTCTTAATTGAATTTTTTTAATATCATTTATACCACCCCTATGGGCATCATCAAGTCTTAGTGTAATATTGTACTGCTTGCCATTTTGCTCAAAATATGAAATCTCTAAATCACTTGAGAATGCTACTGCTATTGCTTGTGCGATTTGTGATGCTGAAATTCCTAGACGATTTGCATTTTCTCTAAGTATGGTGATATCAATTTTTGGTTTACCCTCATCTAAGTTTGTATCAATATCAACAAATCCTTTTTTATTTGCAAGATACCCTGTTAGGTTTTTCTTTGCTATAATCAAGTCTTCAAATGAATCTGATTTTAAAACTATCTGGTATGGCACTGATACACCTGCACCCTTTATGCTTGGGATTGCAGCAACTGTTATCTTCATCTTGTCTTGAAAAGGTTTTAGCTTAGTTCTAAACTCTTGGATTACCTGTTCTTGATTTGCAGTTCTTTTATCTTTTTCTTTTAATTTTACATAAATCAATGCTTTATTTTTTTCTTGTACATTGTTGTATCCGACACTTAGAGTCGTAAAAACTACATTTTTATCTTTTTTGACACTATTTTCTACAGTTTTTGACTCATTTATCATCTCTTGTAGTGAAATTCCTGCTTTTGCTCTTAAGGTTATTGCAAACTCTGATTTATCTTCTTTTGGTATAAAATCCATTCCTATTTTGGGGAAAAGGCTCAAAGAAAAAATAAAAGTACCTACAATAACAATCAAAGTTAAAATTTTAAATCTCAATACAATTTTAAGAGTAAAATCATATAATTTATCAATAAATTTAAATATAGGTTCCGTTAGATTGTAGAATTTATTCTCTCCATTGTGAAGGACTCTAGCACTTAGACTTGGGATAAAACTCATAACAACTGCATACGAAACAATGATAGCAAAACCAACAGTCATAGCAAAAGACTGGAAGAACTTACCAACAATACCACTCATAAAAGAGACTGGTATAAAAACAGCTAAAAGCATCGCGGAAATCGCAAGAATGGTAAATGCCATCTCTTTTGTACCAGCAACAGCAGCTTCAAACTTACTCATACCCTCTTCCATCTTTTTATATATATTTTCAATAACAACTATGGCATCATCAATGATAATACCTATAGAAAGAGTTAGTCCTATAAGTGTCATTTTGTTTAAATCAAAACCCATATAGTTCATCAAAGCAATAGTACCCATTATAGAAACAGGAATAGAAAGAGCAGACACAAGAGTGATAGTTATATTACGCAAAAACCCAAAGATGATGATAATCGCTAAAAATGCTCCATACAAAAGATCAAACTTTACCTCTTCTAATGAGTTTATGATAAAAGGTGAAGTATCTTGAAGTATCTGTACACCATATTTGTCGCCAGCCATTTTTTTCAGTTGTGGGATACTCTTTTTAACACGTTCGATAATATCTATGGTATTTGTACCTGAAATCTTCTGTACTTCAAGCATAACTCCCTCTGCTCCATCAAGTGAGGCATAACTTTTTGCATCACTTAAGCTATCTTCGACTTTTGCTATATCTTTAAGTCTAATACTATCTTTTATCTTTATATTTTTAAGCTCTTCAACACTTAATGCATCAGCTTTTGTCTCTAGCGTAAACTCTTTTGTAGTGGTGATTAGTTTTCCACCTCCTACTTTAAGATTTTCTGCTTTTATGATAGAGTTTAGCTCCAAAATAGTAATGCCAAATTTGTTAAGTAGATTCATATCTGGAAATATTTTAATTTCTCTATCTTTATATCCTATGATATGAATAGCACCTACACCATTGATTTTTTGAAGCTGTGGTTTTGCTTTTTGGTCTGCAAATAACATAAGGTTTTCAACCGTGCCTTTTTTGGCAGTTAAAAAAACATTGACAACAGGGGCTCCTCCGATATCTAGTTTACTCACCAATGGTGTTTTTGCATTTTTTGGTAGGATTACTGCGGAGACTTTATCTCTTACATCATTAGTTGCCTCATCAATGTTTCTCTCTAAAAAAAACTTGACCATAACAACGCTAACACCCTCGCTACTAGTAGATGTGATAGAATCGACCCCACCAATCCTGGAAATTGCCTCTTCAATCTTATCTGTAATTTGTGATTCAACAGTGCTTGACTCTACCCCAGGGTAAATTGTTTTAATAGTAACAATAGGAAAATCAACATTTGGGAAAAGTGCTGATGGCATTGATTTGAAACTCATAAATCCAAATATCATCAAACTCAGAGCAAACATCAAGGTTGCTATTGGTTTATTTATCGCTAATTTATACATATATACCCATCCTAAATCAAACTAACGCACAACAGGAAGTCAAAGAGGCATGAGATTTGGATATAAAAGTATGCAGGACTGCTTATTGCAATTCAAATACTTTTGTATTTAAAGATTATGCCTCTTTGACTTCCCCGCAGGGCGTCTCTATTTTACTCACTATCTTCGTTAGATAACCTTTAGCTTAGCTAAGGCTAGGCTAAAGAACATCTGCCTCAATAGTAAACAAAATAGAAACGCTGTTATGCGTTAGTTTGGTTTAGGCTGGGTATAGTAGGATTATATCATAAATGAAGGGAGATTTTAATCTCCCTGTTGATTATTTGTAATTATCTATCTCAAAATCCCAGAAAAATTCTATCCACTGGGTTGCCTCATGTGCAGAAAAATCAGGTCTTACAAGTGCTTTTTCTTTATAATAGATTGAAGCAACCTTCAAATCTAAATGTGGATAAGCTTTTAGTAAAACTTTTTTAATCTCAATCATAGTTTCGCCACTATCAATAATATCATCGACAATAACTATTTTTTTCGCCTTATTTAAATCTGGCATATTAAATATGTCGATAGTGTCGAGTTTTCTAGTCTCTTCATAATGAATAGAATTTATTGAGTATAAATCTCTCATTTCTAATGCTTCAGCTAAAAAATGTCCAAGCGTCATACCACCTCTAGCAATCGCTAAAATCACATCTGGTTCATAAACTTTTATCTCTTTTGCCAACATATTTACATCGATTTTAAACTCATCGTAACTATAAAATTTCAAAGTAACTCCTAATGGACAACAAAGACGATTAAACTGATCGCTGCTAAAAATATGACCCCTATATTGATATCTTCAAATTCTCTTTTGATTAATTTTATCAATAAGTATGCTATGAAACCAAATGCAAGTCCGTTTGTGATAGAAAAAGTCAATGGCATCATAATAACAATAAAAAATGTAGCAACAGAGATAGCAATATCATCAAATTTTATATGAGATAATTCACTAAACATCAATACTCCAACCATAACCAAGATAGGATAAATCGCATTTTCTGGAATTGCTGAAAAAAGAGGCATCATAAAAAGCGTAAGTATAAAAAATAGACCTGTAAAAACTGCTGTAAGACCAGTTCTTCCACCCTCTTCAACTCCACTTGCACTCTCAATAAAACTTGTTGTTGTTGAAAGTCCTAAAAGTGAACCTGCAACTGTAGCGCCTGCATCGGCTTCAAGCGTTTTTTGTAAATCTTTACCATCTTCTTTGAAAATACCTGCGCGATAACCAACACCCGCTAGTGTTCCAAGAGAATCAAACATATCGGTAATCAAAAATGTAATGATAACAGGAGCAAGTGCCAAAGTGAAAGCAGAAACTATATCAAGCTGAAATGCAATTGGTGCGATTGAAGCAGGCATAGATACAAATTCACTTGGTGCTGGAGCCATTCCTGTAATCCAAGCTATAAGAGAAGTCAAGACAACAGCGATAATAAAACCACCTTTAACCTTCCAAGCATACAATGCTATAACAAGTACTAAACCAACAACTCCAAGTAGCACTTTAGAATCACTAAAATCGCCAAGTCCAACAAGAACAGCAGGATTAGGAACAATTATTCCCATACTTTTCAACCCAATAAAGGCTATAAAGGCACCAATACCTGCACTAATCGCGCGCCTAAGATCATGAGGAACACTTTGCATAATCCAAACTCTAAATTTGGTAAATGAGAGTATCAAAAACAAGATACCAGAAATAAAGACTATACCAAGTGCAGTTTGCCAAGGAATCTTCATGCCAAGTACCAAACCAAATGTAAAGTAAGCATTAAGCCCCATACCAACACTCATCGCGATTGGCGTATTTGCCCAAAAACCATTTAATACAGTTGCGAAGATAGTAATAAGTGCCGTAGCAGTTACCAATGCCCCAAAATCCATACCAGTTTTGCTCATAATGATAGCATTTACTGGAACAATATACATCATCGTTAAAAATGTTGTAAAACCTGCCCTAGCCTCAGTTTTGACGTCTGTGCCGTGTTCTTTAAGTTTAAATAAACCCAAGATATCTCCTTCTTAATTATAAATTTTTAATTCATTGTATAGACTATCGCGTTCGACTGGGGTAAAACCACTCGTAGTTATCAAATCTAGAAAATCTTTTATATTCATACCAGTTGCACTTTTAGCCCCTGCAGCTGACTGAATTGCCTCTTTTTCTATTGTTCCATCTAAATCATCTGCTCCAAATTCAAGGGCTATTAATGCTAAATTTATAGTTGATGTTGCCCAATATGCTTTTATATGCGGTATGTTATCTAGCATTAGTCTGCTAATGGCATAAGTCTTTAAAATCTCAATTGAACTTAAAAAATCTTCCACTTTTAGATAGTTGTTTTCTCTTTGATAAACAAGTGGTATAAACGCATTGAACCCACCAGTTTCATCTTGAAGATCACGAAGTCTTAACATATGGTCGATTCTGTCTTTTCTCTTTTCTATATGTCCAAAAAGCATAGTAGCATTTGAAAATTTTCCTTTTGAATGCCAAATTTTATGAATTTCAAGCCACTCTTTTGAAGTAACTTTACCTTTACATATGTGGTCTCTTACTTCTTCATCAAATATCTCAGCACCACCACCAGGCATAGAATCTACTCCATACTCTACCATCTTATCTATAACTTGTTCAAATGTTAGATTATACTCAGTAGCTAGAAAATTAATCTCTGCAGCTGTCAATGCCTTTACATGTAAAGATGGAAACTTCTCTTTTATCTTTGAAAAAATTTCCAAGTACCACTCTAGACCAGTAGCTGGATTGTGAGCAGAAACTATATGAACTTCTTTGATGTCATTTTTGTATGATTTTTCAACTGCATTTAAAATCTCTTCATGGCTCATAGTATATGGATTTGGATTTTTTCTATTTGCACTAAAAGCACAAAATTTGCAGACATCTTTACAGATATTGGTTGGGTTGACATGT
>Ga0256840_1002173_pt1 | contig 17536 bp, 21 predicted proteins | sample 355202metaG_FD_185969 | JGI IMG/M metagenome (GOLD analysis project Ga0256840, IMG submission 185969) | Hydrothermal vent microbial communities from Mid Atlantic Ridge, Atlantic Ocean - 355-202 | ecosystem: Environmental > Aquatic > Marine > Hydrothermal vents | place: Atlantic Ocean: Mid... | reverse complement strand
AATCGTGTTATAGTGCTAGACCAAGGTGAAATCATAAACGACGGGTGCCCAAAAGATGTACTCTTAAAAACAAGTGGCAGTCAAAAGTTTTCTTTTAACGGAGAACTCTTAGAGATCATCAAAGTTGATGTGATTTATATAGCTATCATCTCTATAGGACAACAACTCGTTGAAGTGGTAGTAAGTCAAGATGAAGCGAAGAACCTAAAAGTTGGAGAGAAAGTAAGTGTAAGTACAAAAGCTTTTGCACCCATCATAAAACAATAAAGTTACTCACTATAAAGTCTATAGCCTACTCCATTTATATTTTCTATAATATCACTCCCTAATACTTCGCGCACTCGATGGATAAGAGAGCGTAAAGTGGAAGCATTTTTAGTTTCACCCCATAAAACATTAGATATTTGTTCATTTGAAACGCTGGAATTTTTGTTTTGAACTAAAAATTCTATGAGTTTGAGTTTTTTCCCAGAAAGCGGAATTTCATTTGAGTCTTTATAGAGTCGATGCTCTTGTGTGTTAAACATAAACCCATTCGCAAGAGGTATCAAAACACTTTTTTTAGGGCTCATATGATTACTAAGAGCAAGCCTCATTGTTGCAAGAATCTCTTTGGCACGATACGGTTTCATAAGATAAGCAAAAGCATGAGACATAACCGCATAGTCAATCATATCTTCCTCAGCATAAGCGGTCAAAAAAATCACTTTAGACTCTGGTGAATAGTGGTTGATGTGAACAGCAGCCTCACTCCCTGTTAATCTTCCAGCGAGCATAATATCTACTAAAATTATATCTGGTTTCATTATTTTACAGATTTGAATAGCACGCTCACCCGTATCTACAATATCTAAAATTTCATAATTATTTTTTACTAAAATTGTTTTTAAATATACCGCGGATGGGAAGTCGTCTTCAAGAATTAAAACTCTTTTTTTTTCTTCCAAAGTAACCATCCTAACACATTTATTTATTTGTTAACATTATAAAATGCAACAATTTTGCAACCATAAAGCTATATACTTTTATATTAAACATTATACCAAAGGAATGCTTGATGTCAAAAATCAGCTACTCAAATTCACTCGCTAAAGAGTATGATAATCTATATAAAAACTGTAAAATAAACGAAAATTGTTTCGAAGTAGTTGATAGTATTACAGATAAAATACTTAGCAACAAAACCCGTTATGAAAATGTTGCTTTATCACTGAATATCCCTTGGTATATAGTTGCAGCGATTCACAATATGGAAAGCTCTCAAAACTTCTCAAAACACTTACATAACGGCGACCCATTAAGTGCAAGGACAATTCATGTTCCAATTGGAAGATTCTCAGACACTGCAAAATCAAAATAATGCGATGCAGTTGTAATCATAAGAGGTCTTGAAGAGAGAAATGAAATTGTTATAAACAAAACACTACAAGAACCAATATTTATCTATAGCAACACTTACGAAGAATATGCTATTGAGTTGCAAGAATTTCTAAATAACTTTGAGAGTGTAAGTATTAGAGTTGACGGATGGCCTGGTATAAAAACATCAGATGCGGTCAAAACTCTTTTTGGTTTTTATATGAAAGGAGACCCAAGAAACACAACTTCTGTATCATATCGTTAAAATCTAAAGTTTTATCTATCATCCCTGCTTGGTAGGCAACTCCAAGAAGTTGACGCACTGCAACTCTTGCTTCACTTATACGATCCTCTATTGGTTCTAAAACACCCAAAACTGTAACTTGAGCTTCATCTATTATGGATGTGGCTACAGAAAATTGACGTTTTCGTTTAGAGTTTTTAGAATCCTCTGCATAAGTTGCAACCAAAATTCGACTTCGCAAACCTGCTAGTTCTGCACATTTTGAGATATTATTATCTTTCATAATCTTTTCAGTTTCAAGAAGCCATTTGTTCAAACTTGGGAGAAAATTCAAATCTTTTTCAGATGCTTTTGTTACCAAATCTGGAACTAATAAGCTCTGTTTTAGAAGACTCTCATACAGATTTATATATGAATTTTTCATAACTATTCAACCATCAGTTTTTTCACTACATTGCCATCAGCATCTTCCATAGTTTGCCACTCCATACTCTCTAATGTATCAAGTGGAGCATGAGTTATATTTGTAAACTGTGTACGGTTAAAAGTTTGTTGCCGTTTTGCAAGTTGGGCGGTATGGGTTGAGATATTTTCTAACATCTGCTCTTTTGTAACTTTTCCATCTAAAAACTCTAAAACCTCTACTATTCCAATAGCACCCATTGAGTTCGGAAGCCTTGTGTATTTTTGCTCCAATCTACAAACCTCATCTATAAGACCTAAATCTAGCATCTTTGCAGTTCTTTTAAAAATTCTTTCTCGCAAAATTTTTCTATCTACATCAATATTATAAATATCTAACTTTTCTATAATTGGCTTAGGTGGATTCTTATCAAACCATTCACTTGGGGTCATTTTTGAAGCTTCACAAATTAAAAGCATTTTTTCTATTCTATATCTATCGTTTGGTTTTATATTTTTCATATATTCACTATCAATATCATATAAAAAATTATAACACTTTTTTAAATCATTTAATTTAATTTCAACTTTTTTTAAAATCTTACTATCGGTTTTTGGAAGAGCCGATAAACCTTGAATAAGGGACTTTAAATAAAAAGATGTTCCACCAACTATGATAAGATTTTTTTCATCTTTTTCACATATAGTTTTTACTTCTTTGTAAAGATTTATAAATATATCGACACTAAAGTGTTCATTTGGGTAAAGTAGATCCATACCAAAATGTTTTATCTCACTTCTCTCTTCTAACGAAGGCTTTGCAGAGACGATATCTATCTCTTTATATATGCCTAGAGAGTCTATGGAGAGTATATAAGCATCTGTTTTTTTTGCGATTTTTAAACTCAAATCACTCTTTCCTGATGCAGTTGGTCCTATAATAGCTAATTGTTTCATAGCAAAATTATATCATTTTAAATCAACTTTAGATAAAATAAGTCTCAACTATGATTTAAGGTAAAAATTTGCAACAATATATTAAAAAACTGAAAGATTTTAACGAACTAGTGATGTTTGAGCATTCTATATTTTCCCTTCCATTTATTTTCATAGCTATGATTGTCGCAGCTGATGGTTGGTTTGGTTTTTGGCTTCTAATTATGGGTGCTTTGGCTGCAGTAAGTGCAAGAAACTTTGCAATGGGGCTTAACCGATATGCAGATAGAGATATAGATGCCCAGAACCCTAGAACTGCTGGTCGTCCAAATGTTGACGGCAGACTTGATGCGGTGAGTATTATGATTTTTATCGTGGTAAATGCTCTTGTATTTGTTGCTATTGCCTATATGATAAACCCTCTTGCATTACAACTCAGTGTACCTATTTTATTTGTACTTGGCTCCTACTCCTACTTTAAAAGATTTTCATCTTTAGCACACATCATACTAGGAATTTCACTTGGCCTAGCTCCTATTGCTGGTGTTGTGGCTGTTCAAGCGAGCATCCCTGCTTGGTCTGTTATCCTTAGCTTAGGTGTTATTTTTTGGGTGGCGGGCTTTGACTTGCTCTACTCATTACAAGATATAGAGTTTGATAAACAAAACGATCTTCACTCTATCCCCTCTCGTTATGGTGCAGAGGCTACGCTATTTATATCTGCAATATTTCACGGACTTACTGTAATCTTTTGGGCATTATTTGCTTGGGTTGCAGGGCTTGGAATTTTTGCTTTTATAGCGGTACTCTTTAGTGCTGTTATGCTTGGGTATGAACATTATTTAGTACGAAAAGATTTTACAAAAATAGACCGTGTATTTTTCACAGTTAATGGCTACCTTGGCATAGTGTTTTTCATCTTCATCATTCTCGATAAGGTTTTTGCATGAGCATCCGTTTAGTTAGTGCACCCATTAGCTTAGTTTTTAGTGAAGCTAGCATCGACAATGATTTGTATATGAGAGAGTACCACCAACTTAGCGAATCAGATGACGATCCAATCCACCAGTGGCTAAAACTTGCAAAAGCAAGAGGTGAAACTGCTGAGAGTGATCCTGTTTTACTCAACCTCGTTGTGGAACTTCACAGAAAAATTGACGCATTAGAGAGGTTTTTAAAAAATGAGGAGCCTAAGCGTGTATCCCTGACAAACAAAGGGCAAATTGACTCTATCGGTTTTGAGCACTTTAAACTAGAAAAAGAACTTTTGGAAGTGGGCAAAGAGTACTACGGTCGCATTGAGATGCCAGTTCATCCAAAAAGAGATGTACCAATATTTTTTAAAGCTATCGGTAAAGATTTGGCTGAAATCACAAAGATACATGAGCGCGATGAAAAAGAGTGGGGAGCATATTTAACTGCCCGTGAAAGAGTACTTATTCGTGAAGCAAAAGAGAAACAATGAATACTAATTTTGTAAATAATGATTTTTTCATTATAGAGTATGTTTTGATAGCGATGGCAGCTATTATTATTTATCTTATCTACTACCTTACTACTAAAGACTCTCTTTATACTAAAAATATTCGCTCAGTGGCAACAGTTGTAGAGGAGTTAAACAGAGAGATTTTTTATCTCAAACAAAAACTTCAAGAAACGCAAAAAAGCCTCAAAACAACTACAAGGCACATGAGTGATGAAGAGATTTATCAAGAGGTTGAACGCACTGTATATGACATGATCCAGCCAATATCACTAGGGCTACAAAATGTACAAGAGGCGATGCAATCAATCGATATACAAGTTGATGAAAGGCTCTCATCACTTGAGAGTGGTGTGAAGCAAATCTCTGTACCCTCCTCCATCCACGGAAATGATGATGAAAAAATCATCTCATTATTTAAACAAGGTATTACACTTGAGACCATCTCTAAAGAGCTACACCTATCAAAAGCCGAAGTTGAATTTGTATTAAAAATCAATAAAATCAAGTAGCATTATGGCAGACAGAAAACTTTTTACCTTAGTCTCCATTCTTATCGGGATTAGCATTATTCTTGCTTACTCTTTATCTTCTTATACAACGCTTCTTTTTGGAGTAAGTGAATTCCACTTTGCTACTAGGCAAGCTGCTTTTGGAATTGTAAGCATAACTATAATGTGGGGGCTGGCTCAATTAGACCCAGACAAATGGTTAAAACCTATAGGCTTTACTCTGTTTTTTGGTTCTGTTGTTTTAATGATAGCGATGCCTTTTTTACCAGAGTATTTAGTCAAAGCCGTTGGTGGTGCAAAAAGATGGATAAAAGTGTTTGGATTCTCTTTGGCACCTGTTGAGTTTTTCAAAATCGGATTTGTTTATTTTCTTGCTTGGAGCTTTTCAAGAAAACTAGGGCACCATGACGGCATGGGGATAAAACAGGAGTTTATCCGTTTTGCACCTTATGGTGTTGTCTTTATTGGAGTTATGTTTATTATCGCCTTTGGACAAAAAGATTTAGGGCAGGTGGTAGTTTTAGGGCTTACTCTCCTCTTTTTACTAATGTTTGCAGGGAGTAGTTTTAGGTTTTTCTTTAGCATTTTGTCTGCTGTTTCACTCTTCTTTATATTTTTTATATTGACTGCTGAGCATAGAATGGCTCGGATAAAATCCTGGTGGGCATTAGCACAAAACAGTGTCCTTGAACTTTTCCCAACAAGCATAGCTGAGAGATTAAGAGTTCCTACTGAGGTGGAACCTTACCAGATTGGCCACTCACTCAATGCCATCCATAATGGTGGTATTTTTGGAACAGGACTTGCAAACGGAACTTTTAAGCTGGGCTTTTTGAGCGAGGTACATACCGACTTTGTTTTAGCAGGCTTAGCTGAAGAGTTTGGCTTTATAGGTGTTCTTGCAGTTGTTTTTATTTTTATGTGGATTTTGCAAAGAATCTTTAAAATTGCTAACCGCTCTAACGATGCAAGTATCTACCTTTTTAGTATAGGCGTTGGTCTCTTACTCGCTTTTGCTTTTTTAGTAAATGCTTATGGTATCAGTGGGATAACTCCTATTAAGGGGATAAGTGTCCCCTTTTTAAGCTATGGAGGTTCTGCAATACTGGGTGCTTCCATCGGCATAGGGATGGTTCTCATGGCATCTAAAAAAGCAAATATGAAGTGAGGCAGATTAAATGAAACTATGTATAACTGGTGGTGGAACGGGTGGGCATCTTATGATAGCTCAAGCCTTAGTCGAAGCGGCTGCTTCACAGGGTCATGAGGTGATATTTATAGGGTCAAATAAGGGTCAAGATAAAAAATACTTTGAAAAAAACAGCCCTTTTTCTCATGTTTATTTTTTGCAAACCGCAGGTGTTGTCAATCAAAAAGGTTTTGGCAAAATAAATGCTCTTTGGAAAATTTTTCGTGCATTTTTTCAATCACGCCAAATTTTAAAACAGCACAACATCCAAGCAACTTATAGCGTTGGAGGATTCTCAGCTGCCCCTGCATCTTTTGCAACGCTAAGTCGTTTTCTTCCACTTTTTATACATGAACAAAATGCGGTTACAGGGAGACTTAATGCTCTTTTAAAACCTTATGCAAAAAGATTTATAAGTGCCTATGATAAAAACTCTCCCATAAAAGGGTATCCAGTTCAAGATATATTTTTCAAAAATTCGCGTGTGAGAGATAAACTTGACAACATCATCTTTTTAGGTGGTTCACACGGTGCAAAAGCCATCAATAATTTAGCTTTAAGTGTGGCAAAAAAGCTTCAAAAAAAGGGCATAAAAATCATCCATCAAGCGGGTGAGAAAGATTATGAACGGGTTAAAGCCGAATATGAAAAAATTGAAGTTGATGTTGCACTTTATGGTTTTACAAAAGATTTAAGCACTCTTATATCAAAAGCAGACTTAGCAGTGAGTCGTGCAGGAGCGAGTACCCTTTGGGAGCTTTGCGCAAATGGCTTACCCGCTTTTTTTATCCCCTACCCTTATGCTGCAGGAGACCACCAATTCCATAATGCTCAATTTATTGTAGATAATGAGCTAGGCTGGTGTCAAAGAGAGGGTAAAGAGTTACAAGGCAAGTTCTTATCTATATTAGATGAGGATTTAAAAACAAAAAGTGAAGCACTTTTAAAGTATGCTCACAAAGATGTAGCATCACAAATGATAAAAGATGTTGAGGATTATATAAAATGATAAAAGAGTTAGCGCAAAATTTAGTAGATTTGATTTTTGATTGGGGATATTTAGGGATATTTATTATGATGACCATAGAGTCAAGCTTCATCCCTTTTCCATCTGAGATAGTTTTGGTTCCAGCTGGATATTTAGCTTCTCAAGGGCAGATGAGTGTAGGTCTCATTATGGCTAGTGGTCTTGGAGGTTCTCTTCTAGGTGCTTTTATAAATTACTACCTCGCCCTTACACTTGGTAGAAAAATACTTCAAAGGTATGGAAAATACTTTTTTATAAAAGAATCAGCTCTTTTAAAAATGGATGAATATTTTGCTAAACATGGGCATATTTCTACATTTACTGGAAGACTCATCCCCGGAATTAGACAACTTATCTCCATCCCTGCTGGACTCGCTAAAATGAATCTTATAACATTTTCAATTTTTACAGGTTTAGGTGCTGGTATTTGGGCTTTTATACTCGTAATGCTTGGATACTTCATAGGCAACAACCAAGAACTTCTTAGTGAGTATTTACATCAGATTTTAATAGTTGTGCTAATATCACTTGCATTTTTAGCACTCATATATACATACTTTCATAAGAAAAAAAATAAACTAAAAGGAAATAAATAATGATACAAATAGATGACAAAGCACCTGAATTTTGCCTACCAAACCAAGATGATGTAGAGATATGTTCTCGTGATTTACTAGGAAAATGGGTAGTTTTATATTTCTACCCAAGAGATAACACCCCTGGATGTACAACCGAAGCTTGTGAGTTTACTGAAGCTGCACCTGACTTTTCAGAGCTTGATGCAATCATCTTAGGAGTAAGTGCAGACTCTACAAAAAAACATCGTAACTTTATAGAAAAAAAAGAGTTAGGTATCACACTTCTTAGTGATGAAGACACCTCGATGATGCAAAAATATGGGGTTTGGCAATTAAAGAAAAACTATGGAAAAGAGTATATGGGTATCGTTCGTACAACATTCATCATAAATCCTGAGGGAGTTGTAAAGGCTGTGTTTCCTAAGGTAAGAGTAAAAGAGCATGTTGCAAAAGTCAAAGAAGAACTTAAAAACTTACAAGCATAAAAAGCTTTACTTAATGAAATACTGGATATAATTCGCGGATTTTTCTTCTGCTAAAGCACAAGAAAACATTAACAGATTATGTCAAAAATCGGTGCAACTCTCTTTTTTAAGGGATGCTTGTTCGACATTCTCAAAGCTAACTGATAAATTTCTTGCTTGAAAAAAAGCACTTAAGGATACCCTATGGTAACTATGAAAGACCTATTAGAATGTGGTGTGCACTTTGGACACCAAACTCGTCGTTGGAACCCGAAAATGAAAAAATATATCTTCGGTGTTCGTAAAAATATCTATATTATAGATTTACAAAAAACTCTTCGTTATTTCCGTAACACCTATACAATCGTTATGGATGCAGCAGCAGAGGGGAAAGTAATTCTTTTTGTTGGTACTAAAAAACAGGCTCGTAACTCTGTAAAACAAGCAGCTATTGATTGTAACATGCCTTATGTAGATAACAGATGGTTAGGTGGTATGCTGACTAACTTCCCAACTATTCAAAAATCTATCCGCAAACTTGATGTTATTACTGAGATGCAAGAAAATGGTCAAATTGATCTTTTAACTAAAAAAGAAGCTTTAATGCTCTCAAGAAAAAAAGTTAAACTTGAATCATATTTCGGTGGTATCCGTAACATGAAAAAACTTCCAGATATGCTTTTTGTTGTTGATGCAGTAAAAGAGCACATTGCTGTTTTAGAAGCTCGTTGTTTAAACATCCCAGTTGTAGCTCCATTAGATACTAACTGTGATCCAGACTTGATTGACTATCCAATTCCTGGTAATGATGACGCTATCCGTTCAATTCAGCTTTTTTGTCGTGAAATGACTGCTGCGATTAACGAAGGTAAGGCACTTCGTGATGCACCTGCTGAAGAAGAGCAAGCGGAAGAAGAAGTAGCAACTGAAGCAGCAACTGAAGAAGTAGCAGTAGAAGCTGAGGCAACTCAAGCTCCAGCTAAAACAGAAGAGGCATAGTCATGGCAGCAGTTACGGCAGCAATGGTTAAAGAACTTCGTGGAGCAACTGATGCACCTATGATGGATTGCAAAAAAGCTCTTGTTGAAGCTGATGGAGACATGGCAAAAGCAACTGAATGGTTAAAAGAACGCGGTATTGCAAAAGCAGCTAAAAAAGCTGATAGAGTTGCTGCTGAGGGTCTTGCTGGAATTGTTATCGCCGATGATTTCTCTAAAGCTACAGTTATAGAGATTAACTCTGAGACTGACTTTGTTGCGCAAAATGAAGGCTTCCAACAATTAGTAAAAGATTCAGCACAGGAGATTTATACAAATCAACCTGCTGATGTAGCTGCATTTAATGCATCTAGTTTTGGTGAAACTTTCGCCGAAGCTGTAAACAAAATTGGTGAAAAAATTGAACTTCGTCGTTTTGGTACATTAACAGCTGGTCCTACAGAAGCACTCAATGGTTATATCCATTCAAACAATCGTATCGCTGTAATCATCAAAGCTGAATGTGATAGTGAAAAAACTGCAGAGGGGATGGTTCCGTTTTTAAAGCAAGTTGCAATGCACGCATCTGCTATGAAACCATCTACACTGTCTTACAAAGATTTTGATGCTGATTATGTTGCAAGTGAAACCAAAGGTCGTATCGAAGCACTAAAGAAAGATAACGAAGAGTTAGCTCGTCTTAAAAAGCCTCTTAAAAATGTGCCTCAGTATATCTCTATGATGCAACTAACTGATGAAGTTATGGCTCAAGCTGAAGCTGACATCAAAGCAAAGTTGAAAGAACAAGGTAAACCTGAAAAAATCTGGGACAAAATTGTACCAGGTCAAGTTGCTCGTTTTATTCTTGATAACACAATGCTAGATAAAGAACAAGCTTTACTAGACCAGCAGTATGTTTTAGATGAAAAATTAACAGTTGCTCAGGCTGTTGATGCGGCAGCTAAAGCTCTTGGTGGAACTGCTACTATTACTGAATTTATTCGCCTTGAAGTTGGTGAAGGAATTGAGAAAAAAGAAGATGATTTCGCTGCAGAAGTTGCTGCACAAATGGGTTAAGGATTTTTCCTTACCCATCCCTTTTTTTTATATCTTTATAATTCACTTTTTTAACCCCTACTTAGTCGCTCATCAAAGATGTAAGAAACTCTTTCACTTACTACCATATTTCGCCCATTGTTTTTTGCATAATATAAAAGTTCGTCCGATCTTTTTATCATCATCTCTAAGTCCTCATTTTCTCTATACTCTACAACACCAAAGCTTGATGTAATTTTGAGCTCTTTATAGCTATGCAATGCTTCTTCTATCTTTAAGCGAATTATTTCTGCTTTAGTAGCAGCTATTTCTAGATTTGCATTTGCAATAAAAATAACAAACTCTTCACCGCCAAATCTAACAAAGGCGTCATTATCTCTAATTAAACTATTTATGATTTTAGAAAAAGAGATAAGTACCTCATCTCCGACATCATGCCCATAAGTGTCATTAACCACTTTGAAATGGTCAATATCAAGCATGATTATTGAGAATGGCTCATGGTATGCTTTGTATCTCGATGTTAATTGTTGGAATGTATCCTCTGCCCCATACCTATTTAAAGCACCAGTTAGCGGATCTATAACATTTCTCTCTTCGCTCTCAACAAGTTCATTTCTTAATGAAAGGGTATGAAATGTTTGTGATTTTAAAAATGAAAGTAAATTATTGAGTTGGTATTGCCAATTTTGATGTGAAAAAATTGCTATGACATTTGACTCAGATGTAGCAGTTGCAAGATTTTCATTACACTTTAAATCTGAAATTATAATAATTGGGGTTTTTTGGTTCTCATAATCTTGATTGATTATCTCAAGTAGCTGAATCACCTCTTCCTCTTCAATTTCAGTGTGAACAACAATAGCATCAACCGTAGAATCTATCAAAGAATCCAAAGTCTCATACATATTCACTGCATAAATACTTCCTATATGTAATGTATCATAAACTTTTTTTGTATTATCACTCACCTCATCTGAAGTGCAAACTGTTAATACTGCATATCTATTATCTAGTCCCACAAGTTATCCATTCATATTTGAAAATATTATATATTGAAATTGATTTTACCATATTATTAGTAAAAGAAATCAATTATAAATTATCTTTTAGCTTTTTTTATCATCTCATACGCTTCATTAATCTCTTGAGTTTTTATAGTTGCTTCTTCTAAGTAAGCTTCATCTTTGCCTTGTGCTTTAATAATATCTGGATGGTACTGTTTCACAAGTTTTCTGTACGCTTTTTTAATGACACTTATATCATCATTTTCACTGACACCTAAAAGTTTATAGGCATCTTCAATATTTGTTTGTGGTTGTCTATTTTTAACCATCTTCTCAAACTGATCAAAAATACCATGATAAACTTTTGGATCTATCTCAAATGCTTGAGCAATTACAGTTAAAACCTCCTCCTCACTTTGAGAGACTTTACCATCTATAAAAGCTAATTGAATTAAAAAACCGATAAATTGCTGTTGTTTGGCTTTATCTCTTTTAATAGCCTGCCCAAGTGTTTGCGCTAAACTTTCTATGTTATCAACTCTATCTTTTTGTTCATCGAAAATCTCTTTTAATATATCTTTAGTTTTTTCTGGTTCTGGAAAAACAGCTGCTATATCATCGAACATTATCCCAACCAACTGAGCTTCAAGTGCGTCAACTTTTCCATCGGCCTTTGCAACCTTTGCAACAAGTGCAACAAAAAGCCCTAAGTCACTGTTTTTAAGTGACTCTTTTGTAATCTTCATATTTTTAAATGCCTCTTTAGAGTACTCTGTTGAATATCTTTTGTAACTACTAAAAATCCAGTAAAAAACAGCCCCTAAAATTGCAAATAATATTATATTTCCCATATATTCTCCTTGATGTAAAATTTTAACATATTTAGTGCTTACAATTCATTATCTATATCTATATATCTTGATATATTAAAATAGTTCTGCTATTATTTCATTACTTCAAAAGAAGGTTGTATTTATGGAAATATTTCTTAAAACTATTAGCTCTATTAATGATGAAACAAGATTAAAAATTCTGCACTTTATCAACATGAATGGTGAGGTTTGTGTATGTGATATAGAACATTCATTTAGTATGATTCAGTCTCGCATCTCAAGACATCTGAAGATTTTAAAAGAAGCAGGTTTTTTAAAAGTAGATAGGCGTGGTCGCTGGGCATTTTACAGCATAAGAGATCCGCTTGATGCGTTTAGACAATCGATTTTAAAAGAGATATCTTACCTTAATACACAAACTCCACAATTAAAAGAAGGATGTAAAAATGGATAAAAAAGTACTTATTCTTTGTACAGGAAATAGCTGCCGTTCAATTATTGCAGAAGCAGTATTGAACAAATACCTAGATGGCGTAGAAGCCTTTAGCTCAGGTATAAAGGCAAGCGGAAAAGTAAATCCAAATGCAAAAAAAATCTTACAAGAAAATAATTTATGGGAAAATAGATACCACTCAAAAACTTTAGACAAAGTGATAGATGAAGATTTTGATTTGGTTGTCACAGTTTGCGATAATGCGATGGAATCATGTCCGGTTTTTCCAAAAAATACAAAAGTGATCCATGTAGGCTACGCGGATCCTGATGGGAAAAACTACTCAGCGTTTGAGAAAACTCTCAAACTCATAAAAATGGAACTTACACCCATAGTAAGAACGGAGCTTGGTCTCTAATGATTTTGGCTAGTAGTATATTTTTAATCACTCTTATTTTTATCATCTGGCAACCTCGTGGTCTTCAAATCGGTACAACTGCTGTAGTTGGAGCTATTGTCGCTTTAGTTGCTGGTGTGGTTAGCCTAGATGATGTTGTCATCGTTTATGACATTATCTGGGATGCTACTTTGGCATTTATAGGAATCATCATTCTTTCTATGGTCTTAGATGAGATAGGCTTTTTTGAATGGGCAGCTTTGAAGATGGCAAAACTCTCAAGGGGAAGCGGACACCTGATGTTTGCTTACTCTATCATCCTCGGTGCAATTGTTGCAGCTCTTTTTGCAAATGATGGAGCAGCACTTATCTTAACCCCTATTTTACTTGCAAAGATGAATATCTTAAAACTCAATACAAAAACAATCCTTGCTTTTTTACTTGCGGGTGGATTTATAAGTGATAGTGCATCCCTCCCTTTTGTATTTTCCAATCTTACAAATATAGTTACAGCGAATTATTTTGAGATAGGGTTTGCAGAGTTTTTCTCTAACATGATAATCCCCTTTATTGTCAGCGTGTTTGCAAGTATGTTAGTTCTTTGGTTAGTTTTACGCAAAGATATACCAACAACTGTAGATATTAATCTTTTAAAAAATCCAGATGATGTTATAAAAAATAAAACACTTTTTAAATTCTCATGGGTTTTCTTAGGGCTTTTACTCGCTGGATATTTTGTAGGGGATGCGTATGACATCCCTATCTCTGTTTTTGCTTTAGGTGGCGGTGTTCTTTTTTTACTCATAGCAACTTTTGCAAAAGCGGTTGCACCTAAACGCATCATAAAAGAAGCACCCTGGCAAGTTGTTTGGTTCTCTCTTGGTCTTTACATAGTAGTATATGGACTCAAAAATGCAGGACTCACAGACTACATCGCAGACATTTTAGTTTTTCTCAATACTCAAAGTGAGACTATAGCAGTTGTTGGAACTGGATTTTTAGCAGCTTTTCTTTCTGCTTTTATGAACAATATGCCAACTATAATGGTTATGGATATTGCACTTGTTGGGATTGCAAATGATGCTATGATTTATGCAAATATCATTGGATGTAACTTAGGACCAAAAATGACACCTTTTGGTTCACTAGCAACTCTCCTTTGGCTTCACTCTTTAGAAAAAAAAGGGGTTAAAATTAGCTTCTGGTCATACTCAAAATTTGGACTCATTGTTACACCACCTGTACTTTTGATAGTTTTGTTATCACTTAATATCAAATAGATTTAAGGGTATAATATCAAAACAATTTCAATATAAATTAATAAACGGATATACCAAGGAAATATTTTGATACAAAACCAACACTTAGAACTCGGGGTACTAAATACCTTGCGAGTTGACAGACACACTCCTCACGGAATTTTTTTAATGGCAGAAGATGGAAACGATGTACTTCTTCCTCAAGCTTATGTTAAAGATGAGATGATTGAAGATAGCTTACTCGAAGTTTTTCTCTATACTGATTCAGAAGATAGACTCATCGCTACTACACTCAAACCTCTTGCGATGCTTGATCAGTTTGCACTGATGGAAGTTGTAGATACTGCACCTTTTGGAGCTTTTATGAACTGGGGACTTTTAAAAGATTTGCTTGTCCCAAATATGTTTCAAAAAGAACCTTTTGAGCTGGGTCAAAAAAGATTTATACGCGTTGTGTATGATGAGAGAACTCACCGTTTAGTTGGAACTGAAAAGATAGGTGATTTTTTTGAGAGGCGTGTTAAAGGTCTCAAACCTAATCAAGAGGTAAATATACTTATCATCGCTAAAACTCCTCTAGGCTACAAGTGTATTGTTGAAGAAAAATACGAGGGTCTTATCTATCATAATGAGATATTCGAAAACATAGAACTTGGTGATGAGAAAAAAGCTTTTGTAAAAACTATACGAAAAGATGGAAATATTGACTTAAATTTGAGAAAAACTGGTAGTAAAAAAAGTACAACTTCATCCGACAAAATTCTAGAGCTTTTAAAACAAAATAATGGGATTATGCCTTATAACTATAAAAGCGATGCGACTCTTATAAAAAATGAGTTTGGTATGAGTAAAAAGGATTTTAAACGATCACTAACAACTCTTCAAGATAGCGGCAAGATAGAAGTAAAAGATACTGGCATATACATAAAGGAATAATCGTGGCTAAAAAGAAAAAAAGTTTAGAACTTTCAGATAAAAAAATTAAGTTTACTATTGAAAAATTATCATACAAAGCTATACGCTACTACCCAACCGCTATGAGCTTAGATGTTATGGCTTTTGATGAAAATGGTGAAAAACTTGGTATGCGAAATATCCCTTTTGCTCATATCCCTAAGGGTATAAAGAAAATCATCAAACCCAATTAAGTCCTGAGTCAAAAATAACACTGCGCTAACTCTTTTTTTGTACTATTGCACCATACATAATCAAAAGGAATTTTTATGACCAAAACTATATTAATAACATCTGTACTGTGTTCATTTTTACTTATAGGGTGTACAAATAGCGTAAACAATGGAGGCGATGAAGCATCCTCAACTATTTCTGGACAACTCGTTGATAGCTACATATCAAATGTTGAGTATCTTTGTTCAGACGATACAAACGGCACTACCGATATAAATGGTAGTTTTGAGTGTGCTACCTTGCCAATAAAGTTTAAACTTGGAGGTTTGGAACTAGGAACTATAACGCAGATACCCTCTGATAATCAAATCTTTCCACAAGACCTACTTGGAGTTCAAAGAGCAGATCTTAACAATACTGAAGTTATAGCAATGGCTAGATTTTTACAATCGTGCGATGAAGATAACAACACAGAAAATGGAATACAAATAAGACAAAGAGTGAGAACTGCTTTTATAGATACTAACTTAACCTTTGATGCGACACAGATTGATACATATGCAGAAGATGCAAACATCTCTCTAATAGATACACAAAGTGCGATTTCACATCTCACACTCACAACAGAGTACACAGATGCAGTAAATGGAGTGACAAAACTACCAACAAATGTAAGAGCGGCACTTCTTACCCCAAGATCAATATTAAATCAAGATGTCATCAACACTCTCTCATATATGGGCAATGAGGAGAGATTAGCCTACGATGTATATACTAAGCTGTATGAATATTTTCCATCTTTGTTTCAGTTTACAAAAATTGCTGAAAATTCAGAGACAACGCATATGACAACAGTGCAACTTTTAGCAAAAAAATATGCTTTGACTCATGAGGCTTTTACAAATATAGATTCTCTCCCATCAAGCGATGAGATCGATAATTCCAATATTGTTAAGGGTGAGTATGAAATTTCAGAACTTCAAGAACTCTATGATGCCCTCATTTTAAAGGGTCGGAACTCTCAACAAGATGCACTTGAAGTTGGTTGCATGGTTGAAGTTACAGATATAAATGACCTAGAAACAGATATAGCACTTGCAAAGGAAGCAAATGCTTCAGATGTTGTGGTTGCATTTAATTTTTTAAGAGATGGTAGCTACTCCCATTATTGGTCTTTTGATAGGGGACTTAAAAACCTAGGTGTAACTGATGGTTGTTGTACATTAGGTGTTATAGATGGTGTCGATTACTGCCAACCTGATTATCCGCAAAATATGCAAGGTGGAGGGCATGCTAAGCGCTAAGATAGAAATATATAAAACGATACCTTGCTTATAGATTCTAAAGCACCCTTTTATCCCAAAAAGGGTAGAATCTTTTCCATGATAAATAGAATAAAAACTAAACAAATTTTTGTCGGTGATGTAGCAGTTGGTGGTGATGCACCAATAAGTACACAATCTATGACTTACTCGCAAACCGCGGATGTTGCAACCACAGTTGAGCAGATAAAAAGACTTCACTTTGCTGGATGTGACATAGTTCGTTGTGCTGTTCCAAATATGGAAGATGCGCTTGCTCTTAAAAGTATTAAAGAGCAAATTGAGCTACCCCTTGTTGCGGACATCCACTTCAACCATAAGCTAGCACTTATTGCCGCTGAAGTTGTTGACTGTATCCGTATAAATCCTGGTAATATTGGCTCAAAAGAAAAAGTTGCAGAGGTTGTCAAAGCGTGTCAAACTCGTAACATTCCCATACGAATCGGTGTAAATTCTGGAAGTTTAGAAAAAGAATTTTTAAATAAGTACGGACAAACTGCCGAGGGGATGGTCGCGTCTGCTGAGTACAACATAAAATACTTAGAAGATTTAGGGTTTGATGATATAAAAATCTCTCTAAAAGCTTCAGATGTTCAAAGAACTGTAGATGCTTACAGAATGTTGCGCCCAAAAAACAACTACCCTTTCCACCTTGGAGTTACAGAAGCCGGAACTCTTTTTCACGCTACTGTAAAAAGCTCTATCGGTCTTGGTGCACTTTTGCTTGATGGTATCGGCGACACTATGCGTGTGAGTATCACAGGGGAGTTAGAAGAGGAGATAAATGTAGCCCGTGCAATTCTTAAAGACAGTGGAGCAATGCCTGATGGTTTAAACATCATCTCATGCCCAACCTGCGGACGGATAGAAGCAGACTTAGTCTCAGCAGTAGCAGAGATAGAAAAAAGAACAGCGCACATAAAAACCCCA
>Ga0256840_1002171_pt1 | contig 17555 bp, 9 predicted proteins | sample 355202metaG_FD_185969 | JGI IMG/M metagenome (GOLD analysis project Ga0256840, IMG submission 185969) | Hydrothermal vent microbial communities from Mid Atlantic Ridge, Atlantic Ocean - 355-202 | ecosystem: Environmental > Aquatic > Marine > Hydrothermal vents | place: Atlantic Ocean: Mid... | reverse complement strand
TCTAAACTTTTACTTTGGTGTTTTTTGGCTAAGGTATTGATAGAATAAAGTTTTTTAATGTGATTAAGTTACTTATTATTGTGTTCTTATGTATGAAGATTGTACTCTTTATAAAAAGATTAACTTTAAATATGAGATAATCATTTAAAGGATAATAATGGAAATAGGTGATTTTGTTTTTATAGATAATCAATATGGTATTGGAAAAATTATTGTTATAAATCAAAATGAAATTGATGTAGATTTTTTTATTAATATTGGTGAGAAAGTTGTCAAAAGATATAGTATAGATGAAATTCAAGTTATCTATTTGGGAATTCAAACTCGTGTTTATATAGAGGATGAAGATGGTTCATGGCAGATTGGTCGTGTGGTTGATTTTGATGATGCTACTAACCCACAAATGGATTATCAAATTCAATTTCCAAATCAGAAAAAAGATTGGTATGGTACAGATGAATTAAAAAGTCGATGTCTGCTACCTCTTTCTGACCCAACTGAAGTATTAGGTGTTTCTGGTGGAGAGACACAATTTTTATATGAGTCTAGGAGAAGAGTTTTGGAATGGATGATTGCATTGAGAGCTTCTTCAAGAGGTTTGAGTGCTGTTACTAGTGCTTCTATTGATTTGGTTTCACATCAAATCAATATTGCTAGAAAAATTTTAACAGACCCTATTCAAAGGTATCTGCTTTCTGATGAAGTGGGAATGGGTAAGACCATTGAAGCTGGAATTATCGCTCGACAATGTCTTTTGGACTCTGCTAATTCAAAAGTTTTAATTATTGTACCAGAACATCTTCTTGACAAGTGGTATAGAGAGATGGAGAGTCGTTTTTATCTTAATGATTTTGGTAGCCGAGTTGTAATTATCACACCCTCTGAGATTGGACTTGAAAGAGAAGTTCCCGAGTTGATGATTATTGATGAGGCTCATCATATTATTGGTCATGATGATAAGTATACTCAATCGACCCAAAATAGAGTTATCTCTATGGCTAAAAACTCCGAAAAGTTACTACTCTTATCTGCTACTCCTGGGGTGGGAAGTGAAGATATTTTATTGAAACTTTTAAAAGTATTAGACCCTTTAGTTTTTAAAGAGGAAACTCTAGAAATATTCAAAGATAAGCTTTTGAAACAATCTGAACATAGTGCTTTTTTGAGAACTTTAAAGGTTGACCAATCATCATTTTTATTAAAACGAATACTTGCTAAAGTAACTACTTTATTTCCCAATGACTTTTTTGCAGAACAACTGGCTCATAAGATATCAGAAATTCTAATGGATGAATCAAAAGAAGAGATAAAATATCAATATATTCGGGAGTTAAAATCTCATTTGACTCAGACATGGCAACTTCATAATAGACTAATTAAAACTAGGCGAATTGATTTGGATGAGAATGATAGTTTGATGTTTCAAGATAGAGGGGAAAAAAAAGAGGGGAAATATAGTCAAGAAAACATTACTATAATTACACATACAAACAGCTCTTTTGAAAATATCAATTCAGAAATTGAAGAGTGGAGGTCTTATCTATCTACTCAACAACTCTCTTCAGAAAGATATATAAAATTATTGGAGTATTCTAACTATGATTTTGATAGTTTTAGAGCATTGGTAGATGAGTATATTGATAATCCTCTATTGGAGAGTGAGGTTGTACTGTTGGAAAATATTTCTGCTTCTATTTCTGACTATAGGTATCTTGAATCAATTGATGAGATGAGTCATCAGATAGAGCAGTTTTTAAATAATATAGACCCCTCTTCAATTGGAATCCTTTTTATATCAGATACTCATTTAGCTCAAAAATATTGTGATTCATTAAAAAATATTTTTGAAAAAGATGAAGTCGTTCTCTTTGATAAGAGCGTAATTAATCAAGAAGCAAGAGTTGTTATTTGTGATAAAAGTGCTGAAGAGGGAGTTGATTTTCAATTTGCTGATGCGATTATTCACTTGGATTTACCTCTAAATCCCTCTAGGATAGAGCAAAGAATAGGGAGGTTAGATAGATTTGGTAGAGCTAAAAGCAGAAAGATTCAACATTTAATCATTCAACCCACGAAAAATGATTTTTATCCATGGGGAACTTGGTTTGAACTACTATTTAATGGCTTTGGAGTATTCAGTAAGCCTATCTCTGATATACAGTTAAAACTTGAATCTATAAGCGATGAGCTACACCATTCATTATCTCTTTATGGTGTGGAAGGATTGGAGAATCATTTTGATAAAGAGGGTAATATTGTTAATAGTTATATTGAGTACATTTCCACTACTATTCTTAATGAGAGAGAAGCACTAGATGAACAATACGCCCTTAATTATCTCTCTTTGCAAGAGAGTGACTCTTTGAATTTAAGAGAAGAAATAGAGAATTCTGAATATCCTGAAAAAGATTTAGAGAGAGATATAGATAATTGGTTATTTGATACACTTAAGTTTTATAAATGGTATGAAAACTCAAAAACATTTGAAATAAAATGGGATAATAAGAGAACATTAGTTCCAAAACAATTGTTTGTAGGAAAAGAGAGTCTACTCCAAAGTGATATGTGGGAAGGAAAATTTAGTAGTTCATTGGATAGAACACTTAGTTACAGAAGAGATGAGGCAGTTAATAATAGTAAAGCTTCACTGGTTCGAGTAGGACACCCTCTTTTTTCTGTTCTTCAAGAGTATCTAAGTTGGGAAGATAGGGGAACAGCTTTTTCAACCTTTCGTATAGTAGAAGATAATTTCCCTATTTTTATTCCTCGTGGAGAGATTAAGATACTGTTTAAATTACATTTTATTGTTGAGGTTGATATTGACTCTACTAGTATAAAACAGTTTAATTCGACTCTCTATCGAAGACGAACTGATGATTACTTTCCTCCAAAAATATTTACTATTTATATAGATGAAAATATGGATATTATTGAAGATAAGGAGATAATTGAAACGCTTAACGAACCATACAGCAAAGATAGAGATACAAACCTAAGCAGTAGAAGAGCTATAATCGAGAATTTTATTGATACTCAGACATTAATGCAATTATGTAGAGAGGTTAGTCATAACTCTCAAGAGATACTAAAAAAGAGTGAAGGGTTTATAGAGGTATATCAAAATGCTCTATCAAAAGTTAAAAGTGATACGATTCAGAGAAGTTCAAGTATCCAAAGAAGAGCAGATATGCAAAAGTCTCTAAATCCAAATATTGATGTGAGTGAATATGAGAGAAGTATTCAGTTTGAAAATGCTTTAATCAAGGGGGTTAGTAGTCCAAGTATTAGACTAGATAGTTTTGGAATGTTTTTTATCTCTCGTTTTTCTATTTCTGAAATGGATATTACAAATGAGTAGTTTTTCTCTACTTCAAAAAGCTCTTGATACTGATATAAGCGTGGATATAACAGATAATATGTTCCCTATATATAAAAGGTTTTTTAGCTCTTATCAAAATAATTTCAAAGATAGAAGCCTTTTGGATATGGCTATACTTTTTAGACAAATACTCTTACAAGAAAACAGTAATGCTGTTCTATTTGTTCCAAATAACTCTAAATATCCTTCATTAGCAGAGTGGAATAAGGTGGGAATTGTAGCTAAAAATACAGAGAATCATTGGGAAATATATGCGAATTTATGGAGACCAAAATGGTTAAAAGAGAGTGAGAAACAAGCCGTTGACCATTGTGTTTCTCTTGGTTTAAATAGACGAGAAAATATTAACTTCTTCTCAGATGCAAGTGATATTTTCTTGACTCAGTGTGGAAGTCAATACCTAAAATACAAAAGTATTGATCAGCAAAAAGCTGTTCGAGCTGTACTTTCACTAGATAGAGGAAAAACCTTGGCAATCAGTCTTCCTACAGGAGAGGGGAAGAGTCTTATCTTTAAACTCATCAATAGTGTAGGTTTTTATGATACTAATAATCGTGGTTTAACCCTAGTTATTGTTCCTACGGTAACCTTGGCACTAGACCAAGAGAAGAGTATGCAAATGGAGCAGAAGAGTCAATCTGTTTATGCTTTTGTGGGAGGAAGAGAGAAAGAGAATAAAATTTTAAAGGAGAAGATTAAACAGGGTGAGCAGGATATATGTTTTGTCTCTCCTGAATCTGTTTTTGGTTCACTTCGACAAGCTTTAATCTCTTCGGCTCAAAATGGGAATATTCGTGCTGTAGTTATTGATGAAGCACATATTGTTGAGGAGTGGGGAGTTGATTTTAGACATGAGTTTCAACTTTTTTCAGGATTTTGGAGAGAACTTTTAGACTGCTCTCCTATTACAAACCGATTTAGAACAGTACTTCTCTCTGCTACTTATACACAAGAGTCACTCAATCTACTTAAAACCCTTTTCTCATTAGATAATAAATTTGAACTCTATCTAGCTACAAAACTTCGTCCAGAGATAGATTATTGGATGAGTCCAATTGTCAAAGAGGAAGAGGAACAAGAAATAAAAGTCCTAGAGGCTATCTGTAGACTACCTCGACCATTAATCCTCTATGTAACTGAGGTCAAAGATGCAAAAATATTTTATAATCTTTTGGGAGATAGTGGTTTTAAAAATCTAGAAATAGTTCATGGTCAAACCAAGGCAAGGAAGCGTAATCGTGTGGTTGATTTATGGAGAGCAGGAGAGTTAGATATGGTGGTTGCTACCTCTGCTTTTGGATTGGGGATTGACTACCCTCATACGCGTTCTATCGTTCATGCCTGTATGCCTGAAACACTCAACCGTTTCTATCAAGAGGTTGGGCGTGGTGGTCGTGATGGAAAGAGTTCTATATCTTTAATAATTCCGACCTATAAAGATATTAAAATTGCTGAAAGTATTAATAACAAAAAAATTATTGGAGATGAACTTGGTTTTAAAAGATGGAAGTCAATGTTCAATAGAAAAGAGAACTACACAGTTAATCTAAACACTGCTCCCTCTTATGGTATAGATTTTGACAGTAAAAGAAACATTGGATGGAATGCACAAGTATTGTTATTAATGACAAGAGCAGGTCTAATTGAGTTAATTGGATTCCCTGAAATATCTCAAAATGAAGAGGAACTGGATAAACACTATCAGAAATTAAATATTAAAATAATTGAGGAGAATCATTTAGATGAAAAGATTTGGAGTAGTGCCGTTGATACTATTAGGAATCGTATACAAAAATCAAATAAAAATAGTCTAAATCTACTTAAAAAATTTCTAAAAAAGGAGAGTTGTCCTGCTGATATTTTAAATCAAATTTATGAACTCTCATTTGATGACAAACAGTATGAAATCTCTTTGTTGTGCAGTAGTTGTAAACTATGTCGAGGAGACAGTCCTAAATACAGCCATGCCCCACTTGGTCGAGCCTATCCTATTCAAAGAGTAATTCATAATAAAGTTTTAGAACTCTTTCCTACACCTTCCATAATGGTAGAGTTTACAAAAGAGAGTTTTGAGATAAGAGGATTTGATAGAAAATTTATCAAAGTTATACAAAATTTAGTAGCTAAACAGATACAAAATTTTATTTTTATTGGTAACGCAAAAGAGTTATTTTTAAGTAAAAAAGTTTTAGATAAGATTCATCATTTACCAATATTTATTGAAGAGTTAGAGAATTTACAACAGTTAATGATAAAGAGAAAGAGACTACCCCCACAGACTAATGTGCTGTTTATTGGAGATGAGATTAAAATAGATAAAAAAATAGTCAATATTTTAAAGGAAGAGAACACTATGGTTTTTTTTAAAAAAGATACAATCGACCCAGTTACGCCTAATAGACTTTTGAATGAGGTCTATCAACATGAACTGATACAACTTAATGAATTTATAGCAAGGATTGGAAGATGAGTATAATTAGTAATTTTACAGCCCAACCCAATCGTATTGAAATGTTTATAAATTTTCTTAAAAAAGAGAAAAAACAGTATAGTAAATCTAATTTAGAGTCGATGTTTAGTCCTCAAAGCAGTGCAGTTTTTAGTGAGGTTTATGGTGTTGTTGAATCTTTGGGATTGATTGCAATAGAAAATGATATAGTAAAATTAAAAATAGAAAATCCCAAACAGTTAACGTCTCAAATCATAAAGGAGGCTGTTTTTAAAGATGATTTCATAAAGAAAGATGATTTTGTATTGGCTCTTGCTTGGTTATTGATTCAAAATACTCAATCACTAAATTCCTTGGAGTGGAGTGGACAGGTTAACAATATGGTTTTAAAAGATTTAAATGAGGAGTTTGGAGAGTTGGATTTGACTAACAGTTCAAGATGGCAACATTTTGGATATTGGGCTATCTATCTTGGATTTGCAATAAAAATATCTATTGCAGGAAAAGATTATCTTTGTCCTGACCCAACAGAAGCGATTGAGTGTGAATTTAAAAGAGTTTTTAAAGAGAGTAAAGAGCTTCTGATAAGAGATTTTTTTGAATATTTAGCCAAAGAAATTCCTGTACTAGAGTTTGGTTCTGTACGAAATAAAATTATGGATAGAGCAAGAGAAGGATTACAACTTCCTGATAATTTGCTATCTTTCTCTACCTCTTTAGCACTTTTAAGACTAGAAAAGAGAGGTTTAATCTCTTTAGAACAAAAATCTGATGCAGATAGCTTTTCTCTACAAAGTGATGCTGAAAATAGCCGAATTATCAGCCATATTATCTATAGAGGAAAAGTAAAATGAGTTTTGAAAAATATATCTGTTGGAATCCTGAAGAGTTAAGTAGGATTATTCATACCGAAGCAGAAGCGACCCAAGAGAGTCTCTTTTTGGCAATACATACAGATAGTAAAATCAAGGTCTCTATCTCTGGCTCAAAAGCCAAAAATATAACTTATCAAGCCTTTTTGGAAGATTTTCTTGAAGGAGAGCATGGAAATAATGTACAAACTGTCATAGAGGGAGAATCAGGTTCAGGCAAATCACACTTGGTTCAATGGATGCGTTTTAATATTCCTCAAAATGAGAAGCGTATTGTTATTACTATAGCTAAAACTCAAAACAATCTCTATAGTGTTCTAAAAAAACTTGTAGCTCATCTGCCAAATGAGGAGCAGATAAAATATAATGAAAAGCTTCAACGAACAGAGAGTGGACTTAAAAATGATACGGAGCGAATTAATGAGTTTTTGAGTTCTCTTGCTAGAACCATTGAAAAAGATATACCACAAGGTATAAATCAAGAAGAGGAAGAGTATCTTATTCCTCTTTTACCTAAGCTATTTGATGATCCCTATTTTAGAGATAAGTTTTTTAATAATCATGAAATTATAAATAATATTATCTCGTTAATATTTCGTAACAGTGCTATCAACAGAAATAGTGAGAGTAGACAAGAGTTTAAGCAAGAACATCTACCTTTGAATGCAAGAGAGGCAACAAATGCTTCTCAATCAACCCAAGAGGTTTTAGATGTACTTCAAGAAGAGGATCTACTAAAAATATCTTTGAAAATTATTAATAGAAATTTAGATAAAGCCATTACTCGAACTCTAAGTTTTTCTCCTGATGATTTAATAGAGTTGATGTCAGATATTCGCTCTTATTTCTATAGCCAAAATCAAGAGCTAATCCTTTTGATTGAAGATTTTGCACAACTTCAAGGGGTTGATACAGCCTTACTACAGGTCTTGACAGTAGAGGGAAGTGGAGAGTTGTGTCAGATTAGATGGGCAATGGCTGTAACCACAGGTTATTTTGAAAAACTTGAAGATACGGTTAGAACAAGAATGACATTTAAGGTCAATATGGATGCTCCTAAAGATAGTGACAGTTATATTTTAAAGTTAGGCAGTAGGTATCTTAATGCCATACGGTTGGGAAATAAAAATATTGAAAGTTGGCATAAATCATATAGAAATAGCCCTATAGATATAAGCAACCATTGTGAAGTGTGTGAGCATAAAAAAGTATGTCATAATGCTTTTGGTGCTATTAATGATATTGGACTTTACCCCTTTAATAAAACGGCTCTTTTACAGATGGCTAAAAAAGCTGATACTCAAAAGAGTGATATCTTTAGACCTCGTATTTTTATTAACAAGGTATTAAAGCGAAACTTAAATAAAGAAATGGTTCAAGCTCTAAAAGATGGACAGTATCCTCCTAAAGATTTATTGGATGATTATAAGGAAAAAAATTGGGAAGCAGAAGAGTTGTTAAAGTCTAAACAACTTGATTCTAAAAATCATGATAGAAGACATACACTTATGGAGATATGGGCAGATAGTGATAGAATCGTTAATCTAAAAGAGGATTTACATAAAGCTTTTGCGTTACCCTTATTAAAAGATATTATAATAGAGAAAAAAACAGAAGAGACAGTAGTAGAGGAGAATAGACCCCAAAGTACTCAAAATATCCATAAAAAAGAAGATGATAATATTATTAATCTTGATAATTGGGGTGGTGGAGAGAGTCTGAAGCACTCAACAGCAAGTAAACTAAGACCTCTTATTTATGAGTCCATAGTTAATTATATAAATTGGGATTTTTTATCGGTAGCGAAATCTATATCTAATTTCAAACAAGCAAATATCTATTTTAAAGGTCAGGATACACGACGACCTACAAGTGGTTTCGTATTGGAAGTTGAACAAAATTTAGAATCAGCTATTCTTTTTAAAGCCATATTCAAAATAAATAAAGAGAAAAAAATAGTAGATATAATAGAATTTTCCAATATACAAGAGCAAGTAAAAAAATGGGCTGAATATGTAGTTGAAGAGATAGAAAATTACTATCAAGCCAAAGAGAATTGGAATCCTGCTAAAGCTTCCATTGAGTTATTAATACTTAGTAGTTTGGCTAGTGCTGAGAAACCAACTATAGATACTCTATTATCTGAAAAGACAAATTATTCAGATATGGCTTCATCACAATTTAATAAGCTTCTAAAAGTTTTATCTGAAAGTACAAGAAAAAATGTACTTATTAATACTTTTCAAAAAACCTATACAGGAAGAAAAGGTGGAAATAAAACAACTTCATTTATTGATGTTCAAAAAGTATTACCCATTATGAAAGAGTTAAAGAGTAACAGTTGGAGACTAAAACAAGAGCCTAGCCAAGAAGATAGAATAAAAGAGTTTAAAGAAGTAGCTTCTCTCTATAAAGAGTGGCAAGATGATTTTGATGATGCATTACAAGATGAGTTGCTGGAACGATATAGATGGTTGGATAAGTTGGAAAATAAAATAGAGATAGAGGAGATAGGTGTCAAGTTTAGAAATCAGATTAAAAAGTTTAGAGAGTTAACAGAAAATCTTGGGATTTCTGGACATAAGTCTATACCACTTGATACTGCCCTCTCTTGTAATTTAGCCCAATCAAAAATGGCTATGGAGAGTATATCAAAATTAGATAAATTATCATTTGATAAGTTTTTCCCATCAAGAAAAGAGGATGCGATAGCTTTTATTCAACTTATAAAACTCTATGAAAACATGGTCGATAAGATTGAAAAAGAGTTAAGAAGAAAAGAAGAGGAGTTAAATAGACGAACAGGTTTAAATGAAATTAACTTAGAGATTACTACAGTGATGGGTACGATAGATAATAATTTTAAAATATTGATAAAAAAGGATACTCATGCTTGTTAATAGAACAGACCAATTAATTAGCAGATTAACAAACTTTGAATCACGACAAAAGTCTTCTAATGAGAGTAAGCGTTTTATAGAGAGGAGTGAAAAGCTTAAAAAGATTACAAAGGAGATAGAACAGATTGTTCTTATTGTGGAACTTTTTAGACGACAAGGTTTTAAGGTAGATATAGAAAATCTATTGGTTTATGCTCATAGTCTATTTGAAAAATTAAAAGTGAAATGGGAAGAAGATAAACACTCTATTATTGAAGCTCATGAGTTTTTTAATAAAGTTATATTTAATAAGATAGAGCAAGAAGTTCAAAGAAAATTAGAAGAGCAATGGCAAGAGTTTATTACTAAAAATAGACCAAGCCTTAATATGGGGCAACTTGATAGTCTAGTAAATATACCTGATTTAAAAGGAGTGGTTATTGAGTTAAAAGAGCATCTTGAAAATCTTAATAATCTTAAGAATAGTTTTCCGAATCAAGATGCTAATTTTCAATATGTTATATCAATTACAGATAAAATGAAAGAGTTATGGAGTCAACTTGATTCAAAAAATATTTCTGAAGAGATGATGCACTTTGTAAAGAAAGCAGGAACTATAGAGGGTGTTAATCTTGAAGAGGTAACCCCTGAAATAATCATATGGCTAAAAGAGAATAATCTTATACATCTCTGCCAAGTACGATTTCAAAAGTAATTATGATGAATGAACCAATAGAGATACAACTGCTTAATAAACTAGAAGAGATAGAGTATCAGTCAATACAGTGGGGTTATGTTGATGGTCGTTTAGATGAAGATATGGTTTATGATTTGGCTGATGAGTTAGAAGATGAGGAGTTGGTTGAGAAACTCTTAGATGAGAAGTTACTTTTTGAGGTTGAGGGTGGTTTTAGAACACGATTTGGAGAGACGGTTCGACTTCTAAGCAATTTAAAACAGATTTTCCCTAATAGAAGTTGGCAAGAGTCACCAAGATTGGTTTCTGATTTTCGTATTAAATTACAAAAGAGATTCTATCCTATTCGAGATATAAATCCTGTAGAACTACTCTCAAAAAAGCCATTTTCTAAACTTACTACTTTACAAAAAGAGGTTTGGAATAGACTGCTTACACTTTATCCAAATATGAAGTTAGCAAAATTTCAAGAGAGAGCAACTTCCATACTTTTAGAAGAGAACACTCCTTATCGAGGTGTGATAGTTACAGCAGGAACAGGAAGTGGTAAGACATTAAGTTTTTATCTTCCTGCTCTATTGAGAGTAGTAGATTCTATTCAAAAAGATAAAAATCACTGGACACGAGTTCTCTCTGCCTATCCAAGGGTTGAACTTTTGCGTGACCAGTTAACAGAAGCGATGGCTCAAACATTAGCAATTGAAGATAAAGGTGTTCGACCTATAAAAATTGGTGCGTTGTATGGAGCGATACCGACTAATTGTAGTTTTAAATCAATACAAGCAAAAAAATGGAAACGAAATCGTGAGGATACAGGTTGGATTTGCCCCATTTTAAATTGTCCTAAAACAGATATTGCTTTGATTTGGTTAGATTCTGATGTTGAGAAAGGTGTGGAGAGATTGGTACCAAGTGAAGATATTGATGATGCTGTTACCTTGGAATCAAAACATATTGTTTTAACACGAGAGAGTCTATTAAAAGAGACTCCTGATTTTCTGTTTATTACGCTAGAGATGCTAAATAAACGACTCTCCGATTTTCGTATAAAGAAACTTTTTGGTATTGGTAAACCAAAAACTGAAAAACCTTTTTTGATGCTATTAGATGAAGTTCATACCTATACAGCTACAACAGGAACACAATCAGCATTGGTTCTAAGAAGGTGGAAACAGGCTCTCAATGCTGATGTTACTTTTGTAGGTCTCTCTGCAACACTAAGTAGTGCCGAGCGATTTTTCTCTGAATTGACAGGTATTTATCAAAACAGAGTGATTGAGATTACACCTCAAAAAGAGGAGATGATTGAAGAGGGAGCAGAGTATCAGATAGTTTTAAAAGGTGATCCTATTAATCGTACAGGTCTTTTGTCAACTACTATTCAGACCATTATGTTGATGGGAAGAGTAGTTGAACCTTTAAATAAAAAAAGTGCTTATTATGGTCAAAAAGTTTTTGCTTTTACTGATGACCTTGATGTGACCAACCGACTATTTGATGACCTTAAAGATGCAGAGGGTTGGGATATTTTTAATAGAAATGACCCCAAAAAAGCTTCTCTTGCTAAATTAAGAGAGAAAGATATTGGTAATGATGATAGATATAGAGATGGACAAGATTGGAGAGTACTTCAGGAGATGGGACATAATCTATTTGAATTGAGTGCTGATGCCAAGTTGAAAATATCAAGAACTTCATCTCAAGATACAGGTGTTGATGGTAGTAGTTCAGTTATTGTGGCTACGGCTAGTTTAGAAGTTGGCTTTAATGATCCAACTGTAGGTGTGGTAGTGCAACACAAATCACCTCATAATTGGGCAAACTTTTTACAGAGAAAAGGTAGAGCAGGACGAAAGCGAGGGATGCGACCTTTTATGATTACGACCCTTTCTGATTTTGGACGAGACAGAGTCGCCTTTAGTCATTATGAACAGTTTTTTGAGCCTATAGTCTCTGCTGAAAGATTACCTATCTCCAATAGATATATTTTAAAAATACAAGCAACAATTACTCTTTTTGATTGGCTTTCAAAAAAAATGTCTGCTCGAAACATTTGGATGTTTAAAATTTTATCACAGCCTGTTCATGGTAGTTATGATAAACAGAGTATAAAAGAGATAATTGTTCTTTTAGAGAAAATACTTGTTATAGAGAGTAAAGAAAATAGAGAGTTTGTTACTTATTTAAAATATGCATTGGGTGGAGTATCTGATAAAGATATATCTACTATTTTATGGAGTTTCCCACGCTCCTTGATATTAGAAGTGATACCCACACTACTTAGAAGAATCAAGTCCAATTATAAGTTGGCTTTCCCTAAAGGGGAAATTATTTATGAAAACTGTATAGCAAGATTACCTCTTCCCGAGTTTATAACTGCTACACTTTTTAGTGATTTGGCTCTTCCTGAGGTGGATATTATAGTTCCTCTTGACCAAGAGAGGGAAGAGCATCACTCTATGGCTTTGATTCAAGCAATGAGAGAGTTTGCTCCTGGTCGAATATCGAGACGATTTGCAACCACAAGAGGTAATCTGTTTCATTGGATCCCTATTGATACGGAGTTAACAGAACAACAATTAGAACTTACTAATTATAGTAGTAGGGTTGATGCTGTTACTTCTGTAATACATCAAGGTCAAGATATTGAAATTTTTAGACCATGGGAGTATAAATTGGTTAAAAATAGTGACCCAAAAATCTCCAAGCGTTCAAACTCTACTTTGGAATGGAGTGTAGAGTTTAGAGTTGAGGGGTCACCTATTGAGATAAATATAGCCAAAGGGGATGGTTGGAGCGATAAGATAGACTCTTTTGATTTTTATCTTAATGCACATAATGCTAGTGTAGAGAGTGTTCGATATGCAACTAACGCCATAACCAATTTCTCTTTTACAGATGGGACAACCTTGGAGACAAAAGTTAATTTTATGCATAATCAAAATCCTGTAGGTGTAGGATTTGCTATGAGTGGAGATGGGATATGTATCCGATATAAAATTCCTGCACTAGAAGAGTTGAAAAAGAAAAAAATACCAAAAGAGCTACAACGAGAGTTGCGTATTACAAGGTATAAAACATTGCTATTAGATAGCCAACAGTTACCAAAATCTATTAATCAATTTGACAGAGAAAAACTCCAAGAGATACTACTTAGTTCGATTGTTGTTGTATCAAAAGATAGAGAAGTTGATTTAAAAGAGGCAAATAAGATTTTGGATAATGATTCATCTATACTTTTTGAGGTATTAGAGAGACTTTATACTCCAACATCCAAACTTCATGCTACTCTTTATCAATTATTAGAGATTAAAGAGATAAGAGTTGAACTACATACTCTTTTTGATAAAGCGATGTTGGTTGATGATGATTGGTGGTGTTGGATAAGAGAGACACTTCACCATAGTTTTGCAGAATCTATCCTTTTTGCATCCCAGCAGTTGACACCCAATCAGTCAGCAATTGATACTTTATTGGTGGATGCTACCTCACTATCAGATAGTGATAATATAGGAGTGATATGGCTTACAGAGAGTAGTGCAGGTGGAGTGGGTGTACTTGATAGCCTCATACATATCGTATCTGCTAATCCTGCAAAGTTTTTTCAAGCAATAGATGCCTCTACTCAAGCATCAGATTATGAGCAAGTTATTGATTCATTGGAGTATTTCTTATCACTTGTTCAAAGTGATGCATCTATTAAAGAGTTGGCTTTAGAAATTTGTGAGATAAGAGAACATAAACATAGGCAGGAGAGTTTAAGTAGACTTTATAGAAAACTCTTAGAAGAGGGAATCGTGATAAGTCATGCATTTAAGATTGCTCTAAATACGAGACTATTAAAAGAGGGAGTTGATGAGAATTTTTTGACGCTCATTGATGAGATAATAGTTTGGGGTAAGCATTTTGAAGATGAAAAAGATATAGCTATTGATTCTAAAACACTCTCTTTTTTACTTTCAAAAGAGGATTTATTTCAAGAGAAAATATCCAATTTAATCATCACTCAAAGAAATGAAGAGATAGATAGTGTTAACTTTTTAACTAATATTTTATGGGCAAGGTCATTTGAGGCAAGATGGCAACTCTTACAGTCCTATAGCCCATTTAAAAGTTATAATATTTTTACTGACCCTAAAATAGTACGATTTTTTATGTTAAAAGAGAATATTACTCTCATTAAAATGGAGAGTGATGAGTGGAGAGAAGAAATATTTCTATCCTTAGCTAGAGATGGTATATGTAAATTACAAACTTCTGATAAAGAGGCTTTGAGAATTAATCTTGTTGAGATATTAGCCAAGCCGATTGATGTCGAATTCTTGCAATTTTTTGTTGTTATTACAGGTGTACATCGTGAGCGTAAAAATTTTATTGTAACTTTAAAATTACGAGAGGAGTGGTAAGTATGCCTGAAGATAGAGATTTGATAGGACCTGCACAGTCTCAATCTATTGTAGAGTTGATTCAAAGTTTATTAACGTTGGAATTGATACAGCCGAGTAAAAGACTCTGGTTAGGTTCGGCATGGATTAGCGATATACCTATTTTGGATAATGAAACATTTCAGTTCTCTTCTTTTGAACCAAACTGGTCAGGAGAGATGATTCTACTCTCTTCTGTACTGTTTGCTATTGCCAAGAGAGGTACTGCAATCACTATTATTACTCGAAATAGTGAAGAGAATAGAAATTTTATTGAAAAGATAAAAAACTCATCATTCTATAACCAGAATATTAAAATTATAATTCGTGAAGAGTTTCATGAAAAATGTTTGCTATCTGATGATTATGAACTTTTTGGTACTATGAATTTTACTTATAATGGAATCACAACCAATGATGAACATATTGTATATCGTACCAATAGAATTAAAATAGCAGAGAGACAAATGACTATGAGTAATAAATATGATATATAAAAATGCATTAGATAATATTGAATTTTTAGATGAGTATAAAAAAATTACTCATCAGTCTATACTTTTGAATACCATTACAGACAGTGCATTCTCAGGAGCTATCCTTCCCTCTGATAATGACTATTATCTTGTAGCTTCTTCCCAAAAAGATTGGATAATCCTTTCTACATTGGTAAAATCATTTTTGGGGTTCTCTTTTTCTGATTTTATAGGAATAAAAAAAGAGATTGATGGTAACTCGAAAGTGGAACAATACCTTTTGACCAAAGAATTCTTTTTTATCTCTAAGGTCTCTATCTCCCAAAATAAGAGGGAAGCTCATAATGCTTTTGAGAACCTCTATCGGCTATATAAACAGTCTCCCAATAAGCAGACAGTACTACCTGAACATATTCGTAATATTATGGAGAGATTTAAAGAAAAGTTACGATACCAAGATATTGGCTCTGCAAAAAAGATAATCTTTCAAATTAAAAAAGAGTACCGAATTGATGCCCTCAATCTAAAATTTATGGAGATAGAGTTAGCCTATTGTTCCAAGGATTGGGATGCTATTGTTTTTGATAAACAGATAATACAAATAGTAAACAGTCGAAAGCCTTTACGGATTAGACTACATATTATAGAAGCATTTTTCTACACCTATTTGGATGCTAATGTTACAGAAGAGGTCTATGTTGAAAAGATTAGAGCCACCCTTTTAACACTACTCCCTGATTGCCCCTCTAATGTTCCTGACAGTATCAAGAGTATCTATCTATTAGCTTATATACAAGATGATATAGCATACTCTCATATAGAAAACATAGAGCATACGATAGAGAACAATACGCATCTATCACAAGAGCTAAAGTCTAAAATAAAAGTAAAGATTAAAGAGGAAAAGACTACTCAGCTTATTAGTACTGAAGAGAACTATATATCAACAAGAGCCTCGATTATCAATGCCAATAATATAGACAGCATAGAGAGTATTGAAGAGGTTAAAACCAAACTAAATAATGTAGAAGAGAAAGAGATACTAATTAAGGAGAGTATCCATTCTGATATACTCAAAGTTGAGACACTCCCAACAAATTGGTTAGAGTGGCTTAATCTTCTATCAAATAAATCTTTTCGAGAAGCAAGTGAATTAGCAGAGCATGGGCTAGAGGAGTGGAATATAGATTTACAAGTACGTGACCCTCTTGATGTAAAAGATTTGTCTGATGCTATTCTTGAGATAGAAGAAAATTTTGCGATAGATAGGTTTATTTCTACTCTACCTCTTTTTATCGAAGCGTTTAGTCGAAGCCAACACTACCCAAACCCTATGTTACAAGAGATGTATATCTCTGTATTGGAGTTTATTACCCTCTTTGAGATTCAAGACCAAAAGACACTCTCCTCTTCACAGAATATAGTAGAGACATTGCTTTTAACCTCATCTGATGAGAAGCAGTATGGAGTAATCTTAGAGAATATAGAGAGTATTATAGAGAGAACCAATGGGAAAAATCTAGTCAATTGGCTTCTTGATTATGCTGAACTTTTTATTTCATATAACGCATCAGATGAAAAGGCTAGAGATAGCATCATTCAAGCCATTTTACAGAGAGTTTATAGACATAAAGATTGGTTAGAATCTTATCAAGTTGATTTACTACTTAAACTAGCTTCTTCTATCAATATGGCAGAACTATATCACTCATTACAAAAGAAGACAATTGATGAAGTTGAAGATAGATGGGAAAAGTATGAAAATAAAACTATTGGTATTTATACCCTTTCTGAAAATGCAGGAAAAGAAGCAAAGCGACGATTAGAGGAGTATATTAAAAATGTAAAGGTTATTTTAAATCATGATAAAGCCTCTACTACGGCTCTAAAAAGTATGGTTGAAGCTTCTCATTATGTGGTATTGGTTACTCAATCAGCCAAACATGCTGCTAGTGGTGCAATTCAGAAAATATTACGTCAAAGAGGAGATGACCCACTGTTCCCTATAGGGAAGGGGTCTTCTAGTATTATAGCTTCATTGCTTTAAGTATTCTATCCAACCCTGTTTTCGTAAATCACAAGCAGGGCAATTATCACATCCATAACCCCAATCATGCTTAACTGTTCTATCTCCATTGTAACAAGTATGTGAATCTTCAAGAACAATATCTAAGACACCTTCTTCTTTAGCCAAGGCAAATGTTTCTGCCTTTGTAAGCTTAATAAGTGGATATTTAAAAACTATATTTGACTCTATACCGTCCCCATTTGTCAAGACCACTTAATCCAACACTCTTATTTTCTAACTTATGATACTATTAGTAACGATTGATTCTTAAATTCCAAATTATTAATATACTTGAAATAAACCTCATTAGG
>Ga0256840_1002170_pt1 | contig 17560 bp, 18 predicted proteins | sample 355202metaG_FD_185969 | JGI IMG/M metagenome (GOLD analysis project Ga0256840, IMG submission 185969) | Hydrothermal vent microbial communities from Mid Atlantic Ridge, Atlantic Ocean - 355-202 | ecosystem: Environmental > Aquatic > Marine > Hydrothermal vents | place: Atlantic Ocean: Mid... | reverse complement strand
ATAACATTAAATTTAGTTAATTTTGACTATAATCGTGATTTTAAATGGGTAAATATAAATATGTACAAAGAAGCTTGGGATAAAATTATAAATGCTAGATATGTTGTTATCGTTTCGCACATTCATCCAGATGGAGATACATTAGGCTCATCTTTAGCACTTTATAGTGTACTAAAAGAGCTTGGAAAAAAGGTAGCACTTTTTAATGCTACTAAAGACGAACTCCCTAGAGAATTTAGCTTTTTAGAAGGATATTCTAAGATTCAAGGTAAACTTCCGAAGTTTTATGATGTGGTTGTAAGTTGTGATAGTGCTAGTTTTGATAGATTAGGTTTAGAAAAAGGTGATTATGATTTAGTCAATATTGACCACCATAAAAGCAATACAAACTTTGGTGATATAGATGTGGTTTTACCAGATGCTTCAAGTGCAGGTGTAGTTGTGTATAAACTTTTAAAAGCAAATGATATAGTTATATCTAAAAAAACGGCTACAGCCCTTTATACATCTATAGCAGATGATACAGGTTTTTTTAGATATGGCAATATAGATGCTACAACATTTAGGATTGCTGCTGAGCTTATTGAGCTAGGAGTAGATGCAAGTAGGATTGCCAATGAGGTGAAGAGTTCAGTATCACTAGCAAAAACAAGGCTAATTGCAATGATGCTAAGTAGTTTTGATCTTGATTTTGATGCGAGTGTAGCTTCAGTTATTATTGATAATAGCATGCTTGAAAAAAGTGGAGCAAAAAGAAGTGACACAAAAAATATAGTAAATATGCTAAGAGATATTGCAAATGTAAAAATAGCTATAATGGTGTTAGAACAAGGTGAAGAGTGTAAAGTATCGCTTAGAAGTGACGGAGATTTTGATGTTTCTAAAATATCAGAGAAGTATGGCGGAGGCGGTCACAAAGGTGCCGCTGGATTTGAAGTAAAAAGTAGTAATTCAAAAGCTGTATGTAGAGATATTTTGAATTTAATAAAAAGGTTAGGTATTTAATAATATGCGTAGAAAAAAAAGTTCAGGTGGAATTGTAGTTTTAGTAGTTTTACTACTCTTAGTAGCAGGTTTGGCTTATCTATATAACTCAAAGATGTTTGAGAGAACTCCTCCGAATATAGAGTTAAAGAGTCAAATTGATTGGAACTTAAAAAAGCCAATTGAAGTTAAAATTAGTGATGAGAGCGGAGTTAAATTTATTAGAGCTACTTTGAGTGATGGTAAAAACTCTATTGTTTTGGTTAAAAAACTATTTGATATATCTAAAAAAGAGTTTACTCTACCAATTGAATTTCCAAGAACAGGATTTGTAAGTAATAAAAATAGGTTTGAGCTTACTATTGAGGCAACCGATTCAAGTAAGTGGAACTTTTTTGGAGGAAATCAAGCTACTAAAAAGTCTTTAATTCAAGTAGATACTAGAAGACCAGAACTTGTGAATATTAATAATTCATACAAAATCATAAAAGGCGGAGTTGCTACCGTAGTTTTTAAGGCAAAGGATGAGAACCTTAAAGAACTTTACATACAAACAAACTTTGGAAAAATCTTTAAACCAACACCATTTCATAAAAAAGATTATTTTATATCACTTTTAGCATGGCCTACTCAAGAAAAGAGTTTTAAAGCGACAATTATTGCTGTGGACAAAGCTGGTAATATAGCAAAAAGTAGAGTAAGGTTTTATATGAAAAATAAAAAGTATAGAGTATCTAAAATATCTCTAAAAGATGGTTTTTTAAATGGAAAAATTGTAGATTTAGCAGAAGAAGATAACCAAGCTACAATCAATATGAGCAAACTAGAGAGATTTAAATATGTAAATGAAAAGATGAGAAAAATAAATGAAGATATAATTGAAAAGACAACTCTATCAGTTCCAACACAGATGATAGACTCTTTTTATTTAAAACCATTTTATCCACTTAAAAATGCAGCAGCAGTTGCAAGTTTTGGAGATCACAGATACTATAGTTATAAAGGAGAGCCTGTTAGCGAGTCATATCACTTAGGACTTGATTTGGCAAGTACTGCTGGTGCAGATGTAGTAGCTTCAAATGATGGGGAAGTTATCTACGCACAATACAATGGTATATATGGAAAGAATATTATTATATCTCATGGACTAGGAGTATATACTTTATATGGGCATAATTCTAGTTTTCTAGTTGAAGAGGGTGAAAAAGTACAAGCTGGTGATGTTATAGCCAAAACAGGAATGACAGGATTGGCACTTGGTGACCATCTGCATTTTGGAGTTTTAGTTCAAGGAGTAGAAGTTCGCCCTGAAGAGTGGATGGATAAAAACTGGATGAAAGATAATATTTTTGATGTTATTAAATCAGCAAAGAAGATAATAGATAGAAAATTATGAGACCACTACACAGTAAAAACACCCACAATATCAAGAGGTTTTGTATAGACAAGGCAATTGATCGCAGGACTAACTGGTTAGTTCAAGAACAATTAACGAAGTATATGCGAAACCTCTTGATACCCGCAGGGAAGCTTAGTTTTAGGCAATCTTTAAAAGATAAAAGTTTTCGAATTAACAAGTTAGTCCTTCAAATTTTATATTTCAAATCTTACCCAAAACTAAGCTTTTGTGGGTGTTCTTACTGTGAAGTGGTCTCATGATAGTTAAACAGAAGAATTTAAGAGTTTTTCATATTACTGTTGAGGATGAAAAGAGTTTTGCACTCTATATAGAGAAAAATAAAATCATACTTATGGAATTCTTTTTGCTTGTTGATGGAGAAGTTAGTGGTGCAGTGACAAAGATTCTTGATGATGAAGGATTATGTTACAAAGATATCTCTACATGTAAGTTAAGATTTTCAGGAGTCAAAAGAGAGCTTGAGGTTCCTAATGTTGCAAAAAAAGATGTTTTAGAAGAGCCAGTTTTAAAAGAAAAACTAAAAATTTATGATAGACCAATTCGCTCTGGTGAAGAGATAAATGAAGAGTTGCCAGTAGTAGTTTTTGGACGCATAAATAGTGGTGCAAAGCTTTTCTCTTCACAAAGCGTGTCAATTTATGGCATAATAGACGGTTTAGTTCAGTGTGATGGAGATTATATAGTGTTAAATGGCATTGGAAATATGGGAAATTTAATTTATAATGGCGAAATAATAGATAGAGATATTTTAAAAAAAGATGTTTTACAAAAAATAACTATTGTAAATTCGAAAATAGTGGTAAAGGAAGTTTAGTTGCGTCAAACTACAGTTGCTAAAAAAATTGATAGCGTTGGAATAGGGCTTCATAAAGGCGAGCCTATTGAGATAACACTTGAGCCACTTGAGGCTAACAGTGGTATAGTTTTTTTTAGATCAGATGTAGGCATGAGCATAGAAGCTGCACCGCAAAATGTAGTAAACACTCAAATGGCAACGGTCATTGGTGATGGAGAAAACTCTATTTCAACCATAGAACACCTGCTCTCAGCAATCTATTCTTATGGTATTGATAATATTCTTATAACACTAAATGGACCAGAAGTACCTGTTATGGACGGAAGTGGCACAAGTTTTTGCATGATGCTTGATGAAGCAGGAAGACGGGAACTTGATGTTAACAAGAGTGTTTTGATCATTAAAAAAGAGGTTGAAGTTAGAGATGGTAATAAATTTGCTAGAGTTAAGCCTTCAAATAAGCCTATATATAATTTTGTAATTGATTTTCCACATCCCTCTATTGGAAAACAAAACTATGAGTTTGAATTTAGTCGAAAAGGCTATATAAACGAAATATCTCGTGCTAGAACATTTGGTTTTTTAAAAGATGTACAGTACTTGCAAAGTCGAGGCTTGGCTCTTGGAGGCTCACTAGATAATGCTATAGTTTTAGATGATAAAAAAATATTAAATCCAGATGGACTTAGATTTAAAGATGAATTTGTCAAGCATAAAATTCTAGATGCAATTGGAGATTTAGCACTTTTGGGAGCTCCGGTTCTTGCGGATTATGAGTCATTTGCTGGTAGTCATAATCTTAATCACCTTCTTACAAAAGAGATTTTAAAAGACCCTAAAAACTACGAAGTTAGAGATTTTACAATGGCTAAAGAGCTTAATCTTGCAGAGGTGTTCGCATAAAACAAGTAGTAGATGTAGTTGTCATATCACTAACCTCCCCACTTCAAGTTGGAGTATATAAAGATAATAAACTTATAAAAACATATGCAACTATAGAAAAAACCAGTGAAGTGTTACCATCTCTTTTTAAAGAGATACAAGATAGTTTTACATGTCAACGAGTTTTTTTTGCTAAGGGACCTGGAAGTTTTATGGCGATAAAAATTACATATATTTTTCTAAGAACTTTAGAAATTGCAAAAGGTATTGAGCTTTTTGCATCAGATGGGTTTTATTTTAATAACAACAAACCAATTAGAGCGATGAGAAAGATGTATTTTGTAAAAAAAGATGATAAAATAGAAACACAATTTTTTGATGAAGAAGTACAGAGTGAGTTTTCTCTACCTAAAACTATTAAATTAGAAGACTTTAGTAAAGATATAGAGCCACTCTATATTTTGCCAGCAGTATAAAGGAAGAAATCATATGCGTATAAGAATCCCAGCAACAAGTGCAAATCTAGGACCTGGTTTTGATAGCTTGGGGCTTGCAATATCAATGTACAATTATGTAACTATAAAACCTTATACTTGCCATAGTGTATCTATTAAGGGTGAAGGTGCAAGTAAGTCAAGGCTTAAAGTAAATAATATTTTTGTCTCTATTTTTAGAGAGGTCTATAATGAGCTTAGTAAAGATCAGAAAAAGTTTAGATTTGAATTTGAAAACAATATACCATTTTCAAGAGGACTTGGAAGTAGTTCAGCAGTAATAGTTGGAGCAATTGCAAGTGCATATGAGATGGCTGAGGTAAAAATCAATAAAGAGAAAATTTTAAACAGAGCATTGGCTTATGAAAATCATCCAGATAATATAGCACCAGCTGTGTATGGCGGCTTTACAACTTCTATTGTAGTAGATAACTGTGTAAAAACATTAAAAAAAGAGATCCCCTCGTATTTAAAAGCAGTTATGGTCATACCAGATAGAGCTATGAGTACAGCACACTCAAGAACACAACTCCCTAAAGCATATGCCTTAAGAGATGTGACTTTTAATAGTTCAAGAGTAGGTCTTTTAAGCGCTGCTTTTTTTAGTGAAAATTGGGATATGCTAAAATATGCTAGTTTTGATAAAATTCATGAGAAAAGAAGAATGATAAAATTAAAAGAGCTTTTTACAGTAAGAAAAATAGCACTTAAAAATGGTGCGTTGATGAGTACACTCTCAGGGAGTGGTTCATCTTTCTTCTCTTTAGTGTATGAAAAAGATGCTAAAAACATACAAGATATTTTACAAAAAGCATTCTCAAATTTTAGAGTGGAAGTATTTGATTTTGATAATATTGGCTTTAAAGTTGAAAAATAGATTAATTCTGGTATAATAGCACGCTAATATGAAAAAGCCTATCCGAATGTGTATCATTTGTAGAGAAAGATACGAACAAAATAGATTAATCCGCTTTCAGTTAAAGAGCAAAAAACTAGTAGAGTTTACAAAAGTAGGCCGTAGTAGTTATATTTGTGATGAGTGTATAAAGCTAGATAAGAAGCGTTTGGAAAAAATTTTAAATGGCAAATTTAGACAAAAAATAGATGATTTTGGAGCAATAGCTTCAACTAAGGAGACTTGATCGAATGGACAAGGTGCGTATAAAAGAGATTGCAGATGAGCTGGGCATACAGAGTAAGGAAGTTGTTGAAAAAGCAACTGATATTGGTTTAGAGGTAAAAGCAGCAAATAGTTCTGTAACTCCAGAAGAGGCTGAAAAGCTAATGAATTATGTCTTAACAGGCGTAAAAGAGGAGCCTAAGCCAATTAAAGCAAAACCTGTTGTCAAAAAAGCTAAGGCTGAGCCTAAAAAAGAAGAAGTAAAAGAAGACAAGCCTGAAGTAAAAGAGAAATCTGCTAAGAAAGAGACTCCCAAAAAAGTTGAAGTAAAAGCTAGTGAAAAGCCTTCTGCTAAAGAGATGACTAAAAAAGTTGAAGAACCAAAGAAAGAAGTTTCAGAAGAGCCAAAAAAAGCAGAGCCAAAGATAGAAACTAAAACTGAAGAAAAAAAGATTGAAGACAAGCAGGTAGAAGCAGAAAAAGAAACTAAAGAAGAACCTGCTAAAAAAGAGAGTATAGCTTCAGTAAGTGTTAAAAAGCGTAGAGGATTAGTTTTTGTTAAGAAGAAAAGACCTGCAAAGGTAGAAGCAGATCCTAAAAGTTTTCCATCTCCTTATGCAAAAAAGAAAAATTCTCAACCACTAGAGTCCGTATTTGGAAGTGTAAGTGAGAGTGTTAAAAAGAAAAAAAGAGTAAAAAAATCTCCAGTTGGAAAGCAAAGTGGTGCGGAGAAAATGGATATTGCTTTTAGTGATATGGCAGATATAAAACTTGATTTAGATGAAAATATGGTAGTTTTACCAGATTTAACTATAAAAGCAGAACCAAAAGTAGAACAAAGAACAAAGAAAAATAGTGACCCTTCGCAGATTAGGACTACAAAAAGACCAAGTTTTATTCAACCTCAAGGTATAAAAAGAAGAGGAAGAAAAAAGAGGTCTAAAAAGGTAGTAGATTTAGACAATAGTGTTGTATCAGCAGTTGAAATTCCAGAAGAAATTAGAGTATATGAGTTTGCAGAAAAAATCAATAAACAAGCTGGAGAAGTTATAAAAGAGCTATTTTTATTGGGTATGATGGTTACTAAAAATGACTTTTTAGATAAAGATTCAATCGACATCTTAGCAGAGACATTTGAAGTTGAAGTTACAACTGTAAATACTCAAGAAGAGTTTGACTATGTTAGTGCATATGAAGAATCAGATGAAGATCAGATGATAGAGCGTGCTCCAATTATTACAATTATGGGTCATGTTGATCATGGTAAAACTTCATTGCTAGATTACATAAGAAGCTCAAAAGTAGCAAGTGGTGAAGCTGGTGGAATTACTCAGCATGTTGGCGCATATATGGTAGAAAAAGATGGACGAAAAATAACTTTTATAGATACACCAGGTCACGCGGCATTTACTGAGATGAGAAGTCGCGGAGCACAAGTTACTGATATTGTTATCATTGTTGTTGCGGCAGATGATGGTGTTATGCCTCAAACTAGAGAAGCAGTAGAGCATGCAAAAGCTGCTGGAGTTCCTTTTATAATAGCTATGAATAAGATGGATTTAGAGGCTGCAAATCCTGACTTAGCAAAAGCTGGACTAGCAGAACTTGAGGTTACTCCTGTTGATTGGGGTGGAGACTATGAGTTTGTTGAGGTATCTGCAAAAACAGGAAAGGGAGTTGACGATCTTTTAGAAGTTGTTCTTCTTCAAGCAGACCTACTTGAGCTCAAAGCTGATCCAAATAGAGAAGCGAAAGCTACTGTTATAGAGAGTTCAGTTGAAAAAGGGCGTGGTCCTGTTGCTACAGTTGTTGTCAATGAGGGTACTCTAAAAGTTGGTGATGTAATCGTAGCAGGTGTTGGACACGGTAAAGTAAGAGCTCTTTTAGATGATATGGGTAAACCAGTAAAAGAAGCAAAACCAGGTGAACCTGTTGTTGTTCTTGGTCTTAGTGAAGTTCCAGGTGCTGGTGAGCACTTAGTAAGTGTAAAAACAGATAAGATTGCTCGTGAGTATGCACAAAAAAGGTCAGATTATTTAAGAGCTAAAGAGCTATCTAAATCAACAAAAGTAACTTTAGATGAGTTAAGTAGTAAGATTGCTGAGGGTGCAATAAAGTCACTGCCTGTTATCTTAAAAGCCGATGTTCAAGGCTCACTTGAAGCCATAAAGGGCTCGTTGGCGAAGATTAAAAATGAAGAAGTTAAGATTGATGTAATTGGTTCAGGTATTGGTGGTATTACAGAGAGTGATGTAGCACTTGCTGAGGCTAGTGAAAACTGTGTAATTCTTGGATTCAATGTTAGACCAACAGGAAGTGTTAAGGAAAAAGCTAAAAGTAGTGGTGTTGAGATAAAAACATATAGTGTTATATATGACTTGATAGACGATGTAACTGGACTTGTTTCAGGACTTCTTTCACCAGTTATAAGAGAAGAGAACATAGGACAAGCACAAGTTCGTGAAGTGTTTGTAGTTCCAAAAATTGGAGCAATTGCCGGGTGTATTGTAACTGATGGATCTATTAAGCGTGGTGTTAAAGTTCGTCTTATTCGTGATGGTGTTATTGTTTATGAAGGAAGTGTTTCTTCGTTGAAGCGTTTTAAAGATGATGCAAATGAAGTTAAAAAAGGTTATGAGTGTGGTATTGGTATCGAAGGATACAATGATATCAAAGAGGGCGATTACATAGAAAGCTTCAAAGAAGTAGAAGAACAAGCAACACTGTAATGTCTGAAAAATCTATAAAACTGCAAAGAACAGAGAGTGTTTTAAGGGAGTTAATTCCTGAGGCACTCTCAACTTTAAATGATGATATGCTCAATGGCCTTTGTGTTATCGATGTAGATTGTACTCGTGGAAAGTATGATGCGACTGTATATCTTGATAAGATGATGTTTGATGAAGATGAGCAAAAATATATTATAAATCACTTGAAAAAAGTAAATTCACATATAAAAACCCACTGTATGCAGAGTGAGGGTTGGTTTAGATGTCCTAATTTTAGATTTAGATTTGATGATAAGCTTGAAAAACAAAATGAGATGGATGCACTTTTTGACCAAGTAGCTCGTGAGCTTGAAAAAGGAAAGAAAAGTGAATAAAGAGACAATAGTTAATATACTTCATGATTGCAATGTTGAGTTATATGACTTAGAAACTGTAAGTGAAAATGAACAGAAAATTTTTAGAATTTATATTACTAGTGCAAAAGAAAAAGTAAGCCTAGATAAGTGTGCAGAAGTAACAAGAATACTCTCTCCAATACTAGATTTAGAGCCACCTGTCAATGGTGAGTATACTCTTGAAGTTAGTACACCAGGCATAGAGAGATCACTTAAAAAGCAGGAACATTTTGTTGGATCAATTGGTGAAGATGTAAAAGTAAAACTGATAAATACAGATAAAATCATAGGAAAACTTGACTCTGTAGAGAATGGAAAACTAACTATTACGGAGTATGATGGCGAAGTTACAGTTGTATCAATGGATGATATTGATAAAGCTAGAACTTACTACAAATGGTAGATAACCATTTTTTAAAACTTGCCCTTGATAAAGCATGGTTTTATCAAGGCCTGACTTATCCAAACCCTCCAGTAGGAGCGGTGATAACTGACAAACAAAATAACTTTGTATCATGTGGTGTCCATATAAAAGCGGGAACACCTCATGCAGAAGTAAATGCTATAAAAGAGGCATATCTTAACCTTACAAAAGATAAAGAGATATTAAAGCTAACAGATTCAAAAGATATTCATAACTACCTATTTAAAAAACATAATGGAATTTTCAAAGATAAAAATATATATGTAACACTAGAGCCATGTAATCATTTTGGGAAGACTCCACCTTGTTCACACCTCATTGCTGAATTAGGATTTAAAAAAGTAGTTATAGGTACACTTGATACAAACAAAAAAGCGAGTGGTGGAGTAGAGTTTCTAAGACAAAAAGCTCTACATGTAGAGGTGCTAAAAAGCTCTACATGTAGAGCTCTATTAGAGCCATTTACGCTTTGGCAAAAAGGAAGATTTGTTTTTTTTAAACTTGCAATGAGTAACAATGGAGTGATAGATGGTGGCAAGATAACATCTAAGGACTCTTTTGAGTTGGTACATAAACTTCGTGATAGATGTGACCTGCTTGTTATAGGCGGCAATACAGTAAGAATAGATAGACCAACACTTGATGCAAGAATGTGCAACGGCAAAGCACCAGATATCCTAATATACTCAAAAAGTAAAAATTTTGATAGCAACATACCACTTTTTTCGGTTCCAAATAGAAAAGTGTATATAGCCGATAATTTTGATTTGTTAAAAGAGTATAAACATATTATGATAGAAGGTGGTGAAGGTATGCTTAAGGCTACAACAAAGCTTGTTAGTCACTATCTTATATTTCGCTCTCCTCACTTTAAAGAGGGGACAGCTCCAAAACTTGCACTTAAATTAAAAGAGTTATACTCCTCTTGTTTAGGAGCGGATAGATTTACTTGGTTTAAAAAACTTGATGGATAGTCTGCTCTTATTTCAATTCTCTATTTTTTTGTTTTCTGGGTTTATTCATGGAGTTTTAGGATTTGGTTTTCCTCTAGTTGCTACTCCACTTCTATCAATATTTGTAAGTATTAAAGAAGCAGTTTTGCTAACACTATTCCCTACAATGTTCTCAAATGCACAAATTATTAAAAAATCTGGTAATTTTAGAGCAGTACTAGGAGAGTACTGGCTGCTGATTGTTTTTGTGATTATTGGTAGTTTTATAGGCACATCTTTTCTTATTGAATTTGATAGTACATACTACAAACTGCTTCTTGCTATCGTTATTTTGCTCTATCTTAACAAAGAAAAGATGAAAATATCACTAGAAAGAACTATTTTCAATAATCCTAAAAAAATGATGATTATTTTTGGTCTTATCAGTGGAGTTGTAAGTGGCTTGGTTAACATAATGTTGCCAGTTTTAGTTATATATGTCTTGGAGATGAATTTAGAAAAAGAAAAATCATTTACCCTTATGAACTTCTGCTTTCTTTTTAGTAAAATAACGCAGATTGTAATATTTGGTAGTTATGGTAACTTTACTCTAAATTTTGCATTTTTTATGGTTCCTGTGGTAATAGTTACACTATTTGGTCTTTTTTTAGGTGATAAAATTAGAAACCACATAGATGAAAAACTTTATAAAAAACTACTTATCTCTCTTTTGTGGATACTGAGTTTCTATCTTATATTCGATACTTTTACGCTCTAAAATGTCTCTTGCTTTTTGATAAAGAGGGGTAAACTCAGAGTCTATCTCATCTATGAGAGGGGAATACTTCAAAAATGTGCACCAGACCTGCTGTGATGGTTTTTCTCTTTTTAATACTTTTAAGGCAATTGCAGTTGAGCCATTAATAAGACCTTTAAGTATAAAACTCTCTTCTCTCTTTTCTGGTATTTTTTTCCACTCTTTCCACTTGTCTTCAAGAACCTCATGACCCTCAACAAATTCATTGTTTTCTACTATCTCTAAAAACTCTATTAACTCTTTCATTATAAAATATCCTATGTAATTTAGTAAACTATTTTGCCTAATATGGCATAAAAGATATTATATCTATATATTGCACAATCTAAGATTTGACATAAAAACTATATTCAGTTATTATTTTAGAGTAATTACACTAAAATAACAGGTAAACAATGGATACAAAATCAAATATACTAAGAAAAGCATTAGAACTTTTTAATACTACAAATACTCAAGCATCAACTACTAACCATATAGCAAAAGCGATGCAAATCAGCCCTGGGAATCTGCACTATCACTATAAAAATAGAGAGGAGATTATAAGAGAGCTTTACAAACAAATGAAAGTCAAATACACACTTCAGCCCTCAGAGTTTCCAAATACTTTAGCCGAGCTTTTGGATGCCAATAAAAAATCATTTAATATTCAGTGGGAGTATAGATTTTTTTATACAGAGTTGCTTTTTTTACTTTCAAGAGATCCACAACTTAAAAAAGAGTATATGAAAGATGCTATAGCAAAAAAAGATAGATATAGAGTTATATTTAAACAACTTCAAAACAAACAAGTATTGAGTTTTAGCACAGAGAGTGATATTGATTATTTAGTCGATATGATACTTTTGATTGAGCAGTTTTGGATAAGCTATATAAAAATATCAAGCAGCAAGCAACCAGATATAAATATTGCTATAAAACAGATAGAAAAAACAATAGAACCCTTTGAGAGTCAATTATGAACACTGGGATAACAACTATTTTTTTATTGACCCTTCTGCCCATCATACTCAGTCCTGGTCCAGCCAATATACTCTATGCGGCATCAGGAAGCTCATATGGGATTAAAAAAACTATCCCTTTTTGGTTAGCAACAAATATTACAAGCCTATTTCAAACTCTGTTTGTAGGGTTTAGTTTGAGTTTCTTGATGAAATCAAATGCATATATGATAAGCATAATAAACTATGCAGGTGTAGCATTTTTAATCTATCTTGCATTTAAGTTTTTTAAAATGTCTATAGATATGCAAGAGAGTATAAAACCACTATCTTTTAAAGATGGAGTTATCATAGAAGCACTAAATGCAAAGTATCTTTTAGTACCTTCTATTATGTTTTCGCAGTTTTACACTCCACAAGATGGGTATATGGGTATTTTTATATTGGCTTTTTCGCTTTTGGGTGTAACACTTATAACAAGTATGCTTTGGATAATAGGTGGCAATACACTAGCCTCTTTTGTTAGTGATGAAAAGATGCAAAAGTATCAAGGCCAGTTTTTTGGTACTTTGCTTTTGATTACAGCAATATGGCTCGGAATTGGATGATGAGCTTTTATCTGACATATAAAGAGTACCTAAAAAAACGATATAATGAGCCTCTTTACTCTGTTACAGTTGATTTGGATTTGGGTTGTCCTTCACAGTGCAGTTTTTGTCCGACTCATGGCTCAAGATCAGCTCAAAGCATGGATGCAAAAAGCGTTGAAGAGCAGATAAAAGTAGGAATTGCATTTGCCAAAAAACGATACAATGCAAAAAGATTTATGCTCTACCTTCAGGCATATACAAGTACATTTACTTCATTAAAACAGCAAAAAAAGACCTATGAAAAACTTTTGAAACTTCATGACTTTGATGCTATTAGTATAGGGACTAGACCAGATTGCTTGAGTAAAGGCACACTTTTATATCTTCAAGAACTAAACAAAGAGATAGATGTTTATATAGATTTAGGCATACAAACTCTCAATGACAAAACACTTCAAAATATAAACAGAGGACATGATAGCAAAAGTAGCATAGAAGCTATAAAAAAACTAAAAGAGTATGGTTTAAGTGTTTATGCACATCTTATTATAGGCTTTAAAGGTGAAAGCAGAGAAGACTGGAGCAAAACTGTAAGAGAGCTAGTGGCCTTAAAAGTAGATGGTTTTAAGATTCACAATCTTCATATTGTTAAAAATACACCTCTACATGTAGAGCATATGAAAGAACCTTTTGATCTACTAGATGAGTTTGAGTATGCAGATGAGCTAATATACCTTTTAGGTTTGATTCCAAAAGATATACCTATCTTGAGAATAGCAACTGATACACCAAAAAAGGAGTTGATATCTCCTAGGTGGGGCATGAGTAAAGATGAGTTTAAAGAGTATATTCATGACACTTTAGAGTATAGATTTGGTAAAAGTGATGTTGATGATAGCTTTTGGAGTGAAAGATACAAGGACTACTACTATCCAAAAAGTGGAGCTATAAAACAAGCTAGAGAGCTTTTTATAAAAAAGTCAAAACTAAAGGAGAGATTAGAAAGTAAAGATGTAAATCTTTTAGATATTGGCTATGGGTTTGGTGTGAATTCAAATGAGGCTCTGCGTCTAAAGAGTAGATATGCTCTACATGTAACAGCACTTGACCAAGATTTTAGAATCGTAAAACCAAGAGAAGATATAAATTTTATAGGTGGAGATATTAGGTACACTCTACCAAGACTAAAAGAAAAGTTTGATGTAATTTTTTTAGACCCATTTAGGGAGGATAAGAACCAAGAAATGGTTTGTAAAGATGTTATCAACCACCTAAAAAGAGTCTTGAAAAGTGATGGTATGATTGTAACATCAACCTCGCTAGCCTCTACAAAAAAAAGATTTGAAGAGGCTGGTTTTAAGGCAGAGATTATTAATATAAAAGATATTAGAGGTTTAGTTCTCCACTCGTAGAGTACTTGTTAAGATATCCTCGTGGAGTTAAGACGAGTCCATTTTTAGTTAGTTTTGTATTGGAGTTTCCGATGATTATGATAGTTGACATGGTAACCTCAGGGTGATTTATATCTTGTTCAACTAAGTCAGTTGTAGTTGTAACAGTGATTTTCTCTTTTTCAACTCTTCCAACATTTGATGCAATTATGGCAACCTTTTCTTCTCCTTCACTAAGTGCTTTTAGAAAGTTTTGATATGGAAGTATTCGTTTTTGAGATTTGGGATTATAGATACCTACAATAAAGTCACTTTGAAGAGTAGCTCTTACTCTTTTGTCTATCATATTTATATCAGTTAGTCTATCAGATAGTGATATGATAGCAAAGTCTTGACTGACAGGTGCACCTATCTTTGCAGCAGCAGCTAAAAAAGATGTAACACCAGCAATAGATATAAGCTCTATCTCACTCCAAACATTTTGCTCGTCAATTAGCTCCACTATTAAAGTTGCCATACCAAAAACATTGGCATCACCATTGGAGATTATACAGGTTGTTTTTCCACTTTTTGCAAACTCAATAGCTTGGTTGCATCTGTCAATCTCTTTTGTCATGCCTGAGGTATATAGCTCTTTATTCTCTATAAGGGAGCTTAACTCTTTTGCATATTTTTTGTAACTTACTACAACTTCACACTCTTTTAGTGCATCAAGTGCTTCAACACTCATATAGTCAGTTCCACCTGCACCACTACTTAAAATATATAATTTACCCATCTATATTGCTCCTGCTATTGTTATTTTTTTGTTGTAAACTTCTTTTTTAATAATTAGTTCGTTAAATTTTGAAAGAAGTATTGCTGAAGGTTCAGCTACCCCTTTGAGACCAAAGAATTGTGTAGCTTTAGATTTACTTAAATCAGTACAAATGCTGTTTATGCTATCTTTACTAAAAAATTTTATATCAAATTCATACTTTTTTGCAAACTCTAAAAGCCCTATTTCATCGCTTTTTGCATCAAAAGAGCCTATGTTTTCTATTTGTTCAATATTCAGCTTAAATTTTTTTAAAAACATAAATAGTGCCTCTTCTATCTCTTTTAGTGAAGTCCCACGATTGCAGCCAATGCCTAAAAATAGTTTTGGTTTTAGGTGAAGATTTTTAACTTCATACTCAAAAGGTGAGATTATGACACTATTTTCATCTATATTTTCAAAATCTATTAGTTCCAAATTTTTCTCTTTAATTGTCTCAAATATACCTTTAAAGGTTGCAACCTTTACACTTTGTTTGTTTAGTAGTCTATTTGAGATATTTGCTAAACTTTTTAAGTTGATTATTTGCCAGTTATATTTTTTTGCTACCATCTCAAAAGCTATGGTTTTAGTCTGATCTGTTGCGGTGCTTATAAAGTTTATGGCATTTGGTAGTTTGAGTGCTAGAGTATTTGCAAGCTCATTTGCACCCCCAAGATGACCACTAAGAAGAGGAACTATCTTATCAAGTGCTAGATTTATAACTAAAATGGCAGGATCACTTGCCTTGTCTTTCAAAAGTGGTGCTATTTTTCTCACAACGGCCCCAATAGCTAAGATACATATGATAGCATCATAGCTTTCCCAGGCAGCTGGAAGTATATCATTAAGCTTATCAAAAACTATATAGTTGGTTTTTAACTTTTCATCAATGGGAGTTTTTTTTGAGATGTATATATCTACATTTTCTAAGTAAGCCTCGAGTTTTTTTGCACTCTCAAAGCTTGGTTTATTTATGGTTACTATTGCAATCTTTAACATAAAGATGTGACTCCTGTGTCTCTTTTTGGTGTAAAAATTCTCCTAAAAGAATCAGAGCAATTCCTTTGATGTGAGAAACCTTTTCTTCGATATCTTCAAGAGTTCCTTTGTATATCTTCTCCTCTTTCCATGTTGCTTTTTCCACAACCCAACAAGGTGTATCTTTACTATATCCCTGAACAAAGGCACCTTTTTTTAGTTTTTTCAGTAGTGAAATAGAGAGGTAAAAAACCAAAGATGAGCTTTTGCATGCAAGTATATTTTCTAAGCTCTCTGGATTTGGAGTTTTCCCTTCGACCCTAGTTAGTATTATGGTTTGAGAAACACCAGGGATGGTATACTCTATACCAAGAGCAGCACTCGCCCCAAAAGCAGCAGTGATTCCAGGAACTACATCATACTCTATACCTTTAGTTTTTAAAAACTCTATTTGCTTTGCAATTGTTGAGTACAAAGTAGGATCTCCTGTATGAAGACGCACCATATTTTTTTCACTATGAGTCTGTAAAAACTCAAATATCTCAGGGTATTTCATACCTTGAGAATCCACAACTATGCATCCATCTTTACACCATGAAAGAACCTCTTTTGGTATGAGTGAACCAGTATATAAAACTACATCAGCATTTTGTAAAAGACGCATACCCTTAACAGTAACAAGCTCAGCATCCCCACACCCAGCACCTACAAAATGAATCATTTTTTAACCTTTATCTGAAAAAGCTGTCTCTCTGGCTCTACCAAATCAAGCTTGCCTTTGTATGTTGTAAGTGAGAGTGAGAAAACTTCATACTCAATGCCGTTTTTGTTTAGAGTGTTAAGCATTAGGTTTAGATGTTTTAGTGTTATAGCATTTATAAGCATAATGCCATTAGGAGTTAATCTCTCAAAGAGATAAGGAAGTCTTTTTATAACACTCTCTCCACCGCCACCTACAAAAATTCTATCTGGATTTTCTTCAAGTGAGTCAAAAATCTCACTAGCATCTCCTGCATGTAAAGAGCAGTCCGCAACTCTGTGAGCTGTTAAGTTCTCTTTTATATGCTCAACTCGAACTATATTTTTTTCAAAAAACTCTACTTTAACCTTGTATCTTTTGTAAGCTTCTATACCACAACTTCCACTACCAGCACCAACATCCCAAAGAATTTGATTTGGCATCAAATCAAGATTTTGCAAAGAGAGGTTTCGTTTGTACTTCTTTGTTATCATTCCTCTCTCTGTTTTAAAGTCATTATCACATGATAATGGGCTATTTTCAAACAATTTTTTAATTAGAAGTACATATGGAACACTTAAATCTAGTTTTGTTTCACCAAAAATGTCAAACTCTTCTATTAGCTCATCTTCGTAACCAAGTTTATATCCTATAGTTATGCTTACATCTTCTTTCTTGAAAAATTGCAATGCTTTTTTAAGTCTCTGTATTGATTTGCTATCGCATAAAACAAGAGTATATTTTTTCTTTAAAAACTCATCTAAGTCTATATTTTTTCTTCCATGGGTCGAGATTGAGCTTACAAGAGTCTCACTAATTTGAAGTTTTTCTAAAATATAATCTTTAGATGAAGTACTGTTTATAATCCTTACCTTGTCTTTTGGTAATAATTTTGCCATGATGATACCAGCCGAGAAAAAAAGAGGTGAGCCAGTAACGACATACAAAATATCTTCATATTTGTAATTTTCCAAGATATACTCTTTTATCTCTTTAAATCCAAGTTTTAGTATGTTAGAGCCATTTTCTTGGAAGTTTTTATCGCAAAGCACTTTATCAAATACTTTAAAATCTACACTTATGTTGGAGAAGTTATACTCTCCCATTCCATTTCCTACTATTGTAACCA
>Ga0256840_1002169_pt1 | contig 17560 bp, 14 predicted proteins | sample 355202metaG_FD_185969 | JGI IMG/M metagenome (GOLD analysis project Ga0256840, IMG submission 185969) | Hydrothermal vent microbial communities from Mid Atlantic Ridge, Atlantic Ocean - 355-202 | ecosystem: Environmental > Aquatic > Marine > Hydrothermal vents | place: Atlantic Ocean: Mid... | reverse complement strand
CCGCGCGCTGATTGCCGTGCAAGGGCCTGCCGCCGAGGCCATTGTGGCGGCCCACGCGCCCATCGCTGCCGAGCTGACCTTTATGCAAACCGCTTTGGCCGAAATCGCCGGTGTGGGTGTTCGCATTTCACGGCTTGGCTACACGGGCGAAGATGGCTACGAGATTTCAATACCGGAAGATAAAGTGGTCGAGATATGCAGGCTTCTGCTCTCCCACCCTGATCTGGAGCTGGCCGGCCTTGGCGCGCGCGATAGCCTGCGCCTTGAAGCGGGCCTCTGCCTTTATGGCAATGATATCGACAATGAAACCTCCCCCGTGGAGGCCAACCTGACATGGGCGATGCAGAAAAAGCGCCGCGAGGAGGGCGGTTTTCCCGGGGCCGCGCGCATTCAGCGCGAGCTGACTAACGGGCCATCCCGCAAGCTCGTTGGCATCAAGCCCGAAGGCCGCGCCCCTGCCCGCCGCGGGGTTGAAGTGGCCGACATGGATGGTAACATCATCGGCAGCGTCACCTCTGGCGGCTTTGGGCCAACATATGGCGGGCCGGTTTCCATGGGATACGTCAGCGCCGAACACGCTGCCGAGGGCACACCTGTTAATCTCATCATTCGGGGCAAAGCCCGCCCTGCCACCATCACCAAACTGCCCTTCGTGGCACAAAATTACAAACGCTAGAAAGGGTTTTCCCCATGACTATTTATTACACCGAAGAGCACGAATGGCTGGACGTAGAGGGCGACGTGGCCACGCTGGGCATCACCAAACACGCCGCCGAAGCGCTGGGCGAGGTTGTATTTGTCGAGCTGCAAGAAGTCGGCGAAACCTTTGATAAAGACGATGAAATCGGCGTTGTCGAGAGCGTAAAAGCCGCCTCCGAGCTTTACGCCCCCTTGGCGATGGAAATCGTTGAAGCCAATGGTGCCTTGGAAGACGAGCCGGGCATGGTCAACGAAGACCCCGAAGGCAACGCGTGGTTTTACAAGATCAAAATCGCGGACCCTGCCGAGCTGGCCAACCTGCTTGACGTAAACGCCTATAAAGCCCTGATCGACTAACCCTTCAGTGCCGAAAGCCCCCAAGCTTTCGGCGTGCCTCTGCCGGAGCCTGCCCATGCCCTTCGAGATCACCACCTATCAGCCCTATGATTTTGCCAACCGCCGCCATATCGGCCCCTCGCCGAGCGAGATGGAAGAGATGCTCAAGGTGGTCGGGGTGGAGAGCCTCGATGCGCTGATCGCGGAAACCATCCCCGAAAGCATCCGGCAGGAAGGCACGCTCGACATTGGCCGCGCCATGACCGAGCGCGATGTGCTGCACCATATGGAAGGCGTGATCGGCCAAAACAAAGTGCTGACCTCGCTGATCGGCCAAGGCTACCACGGCACCATGACCCCGCCGGTGATCCAGCGCAATATTCTGGAAAATCCGGCATGGTATACCGCCTACACCCCCTACCAGCCCGAAATTTCGCAAGGGCGGCTGGAAGCGCTACTCAACTTCCAGACCATGGTGAGTGACCTCACCGGCCTGCCCGTTGCCAACGCCTCCCTGCTCGATGAAGCCACGGCGGCAGCCGAAGCCATGACCATGGCCAAACGGGCCAGCAAATCCAAAGCCAACGCGTTTTTTGTTGATGAAAACTGCCATCCGCAAACCATCGAAGTGATCAAAACCCGCGCCGAGCCGCTGGGGATTGAAGTGATTGTCGACAGCCCCGAGCTGGAAATGGACGCTACAAGCGTATTCGGCGCCATCTTCCAATACCCCGGCACCTATGGCCGCGTGCGAGACTTTTCCCCCTGCATTGCCGCCCTGCACGAGGCCAAGGCCATTGCCATTATGGCCTGTGATATTCTGGCGCTCTGCCTATTAAAATCCCCCGGTGAAATGGGCGCGGATATCGCCATCGGCACCACCCAGCGCTTTGGCGTGCCCATGGGCTATGGTGGCCCGCACGCGGCCTATATGTCCACCACCGACAAGCTCAAGCGCTCTATGCCGGGCCGGATTATCGGGGTTTCGGTCGATGCCCGTGGCAACAAAGCCTACCGTCTCGCCCTGCAAACCCGCGAGCAGCATATCCGCCGAGAAAAGGCCAATTCGAACGTCTGCACCGCGCAGGCGCTGCTGGCGGTTATGGCCTCGATGTATGCGGTTTTTTATGGCCCAACGGGGCTGAAGGCGATTGCACAAACCGTGCATCGGCGCACCGTGCGCATGGTGAAGGGGCTGGAGGCGCTCGGCTTCAAGGTGGAACCGGAGGTGTTTTTTGACACCGTCACCGTAGAGGTTGGCGCGCTGCAAGGGGTGATTATGAATGCCGCCGTGAATAACGGCATCAACCTGCGCAAAGTGGGGGAAAGCAAGATCGGCATCAGCCTGGACGAGCAAACCTACCCCGAAACCATCGAGGCCGTCTGGCGCGCCTTTGGCGGCGATATGGTCGATGATCGCGGCGCCACCCGCGACTATCGCCTGCCCAAAGAGATGCTGCGGGAAACCGAATATCTCACCCATCCGATTTTCCACATGAACCGCTCGGAAGCGGAAATGACCCGCTACATGCGCCGCTTGGCCGACCGCGACCTCGCGCTGGACCGCTCGATGATCCCGCTTGGTTCCTGCACCATGAAGCTGAACGCCACCGCCGAGATGATCCCGCTGACATGGGCGGGCATTGCCAACCTGCACCCGTTTGTGCCGCTGGACCAAGCCAAGGGCTATACCGCCCTCACCGATCAACTCATGGACCAGCTTTGCAAAATCACCGGCTATGACGCCATGTCGCTCCAGCCCAATTCCGGCGCCCAGGGCGAATATGCCGGCCTGCTGACCATCCGCAATTACCATGCCTCACGGGGCGAAGGGGACCGTCACGTCTGCCTGATTCCAAGCTCGGCCCACGGCACCAACCCCGCCAGCGCCCATATGGCGGGCTGGGATGTGGTGGTGGTAAAAACCGCCGATAACGGCGATATTGACCTTGCGGACTTCCGCGAAAAGGCCGAAGCGGCAGGCGATAAACTGGCCGCCTGCATGATCACCTACCCCTCCACCCACGGGGTGTTTGAGGAAACCGTGCGCGAGGTGTGCGAGATAACCCACACCCACGGCGGGCAAGTTTACATTGACGGCGCCAATATGAACGCCATGGTCGGCCTCGTGCAACCGGGCAAAATTGGCGGCGACGTGAGCCACCTGAACCTGCACAAAACCTTCGCCATCCCCCATGGTGGCGGTGGCCCGGGCATGGGGCCGATTGGCGTTGGCAAACACCTCGCACCCTTCCTGCCGGGCAATCCGCAAGGCGGCGGCATCGGCCCTGTATCGGCCGCGCCTATGGGCAGTGCCTCGATCCTTGTCATTAGCTGGGCCTACCTTTTGCTCATGGGCAGCAAAGGCCTGACCCAAGCCACCAAGGTGGCGATCCTCAACGCCAACTACATCGCCAAACGGCTGGAGGGCGCTTATGACGTGCTGTTCAAATCCGACATTGGCCGCGTGGCCCATGAGTGTATTCTGGACACCCGCCCCTTGAACGACTGCTGTGGCGTGAGCGTAGATGACATCGCCAAACGCCTGATGGATAACGGCTTTCATGCACCGACCATGAGCTGGCCCGTGGCCGGCACCCTGATGGTGGAGCCAACGGAATCCGAACCAAAGGCTGAACTGGACCGCTTTATTGATGCTATGCTGGCCGTTCGTGCCGAGGCGCAAGACATCGAGGACGGCAAGATCGCCTATGAAGACAGCCCCCTGCACCACGCCCCCCACACGGTAGAAGACCTCGTGGGCGACTGGGAGCGGGCCTATTCCCGCGAGCAAGCCTGCTACCCCCCGGGAGCCTTCCGCGTAGACAAATACTGGCCGCCAGTTAATCGCGTAGACAACGCCTACGGCGACCGCCATCTGGTCTGCACCTGCCCACCGCTCAGCGATTACGCCGAGGATTAAGCCATAGGGTGCGTGGAAAACTACGCACCCCACAAGCCGCCTAGCTAAGCTCTTTTTTATGCATCCAATCCGCGTGTTTGGGGGCTGTTTTGGTTTGGCTCCACGCCTCCAGCATCTCCCATTTCACCGCATCGAGTTTTTTCAGCATCGCCTCTTCATCGGGGTCGGGGCAGGCCAGCTCTAGCCGGTGGCCGTTGGGATCAAAGAAATAGATCGAGTGGAAGATCGAATGGTCGGTGACCCCGAGCACATCCACCCCGTTTGCCTCCAGATGGTCTTTGAATTCCAGCAGCTTGGCACGATCCGGCACTTTGAAGGCGAGGTGCTGGACCCATTCCGGCGTGTTCGGGTCCTTGCCCATTTCGGGCTGGGTCGGCAGCTCGAAAAACGCCAAAACATTGCCCATGCCCGCATCCAGAAACACGTGCATATATGGGTCTGGCGCATGGGTGCTGGGCACGCGGTCCTCGGCGATGGCCAGCACAAAATCCATGTTCAGCATTTTGCCATACCATTCCACAGTTTCTTTGGCATCTTTGCAGCGATAAGCCACATGGTGGATTTGCTCGATTTTCATCTGAATTCCTTTCAGGATTTTGCGGCCTCAAGGGCGGCGGTTAGCACGTCGGCTTGGCCGATATGGTTGGCGAGAATCAGAATCAACCGCGCATTCAGCGCCTCTGACTCCGCATCCGACAGCCCTTCATGGGCCGCAATTAAGGCCGCGTAAAAATCATCCGGCTGGTCTAAGTTGGGTTTGAGGTTGAGCATGTTCATCCCTTTCCAATGGCGGTGCGCAGGGCGGCTTTCACGGCGGTTTCATCATAGGCGAGCCAGCGGGCGGCCACGTGTTGATCGGGCCGCAGCAGGTAAACGGCCGCGCCTACATCGCCCAGATAGCGGGCTTTCAGGCTGTCGGTCAGCGGCAAAGTCAGCCCGTCAACAATGATCCCATCGACCTCCAACACCGCAGGAACCGCTATATTGACCCCCAGCAGTTGGAAGCGATTGCCGAGCTTATCCAGCAGCCAGCCCGCGCCGGTATCGGCATCTTTCATCGGCGCGCCCGGGCGGGTATCGGCGGGAAGCTGGCTCACTTCCGGCCCGTTCAGCACCGAGCCATCATAGGTGCAAGGCACCGAAAGACGGCCGGAATTCACCAGGGGGCGGGCGAATGCGTGCTGGCGCGCGAGGGCCAACACCGCGTCGCGCAGAGTGCGGCTGGCTTTGCTCTTGGGGGTGATGAAATCGGTCGAGCGCGTAGAATTGAGGATGTTTTCCTCGGCCCCATGCACCCGCTCATCTGAATAGCTATCAAGCAGGGTTTCGGGAGCTGTGCCCTCAATCACCAGCTTAAGTTTCCACGCAAGGTTGTCGGAATCCTGCAAGCCGCTATTGGCCCCGCGCGCACCAAAGGGGCTGACTTGGTGGGCGGCATCACCGGCAAACAGGGTGCGGCCATAGCGGAATTTATCCATCCGGCGGCACTGGAAGCTATAAATCGACGTCCATTCCAGCTCGAATTCAGCCGCCTCGCCCAGCATCGCCCGCAGGCGGCGCTTGATCTTCTCGGGCTTGAGTTCCTCTTCGCGGTCAATCTCCTGCCCTATCTGAAAATCTATTCGCCAGACGTTATCCGGCTGCTTGTGAAGCAGCGCAGATTGCCCACGATTAAAGGGCGGATCGAACCAGAACCAGCGCTCGGCGGGGAAATCAGCTTGCATGATTACATCGGCAATCAGGAAGTTATCTTCAAAAACCCGCCCCTTGAAATCATGCCCGAGCATTTTGCGGGTGGGGGAATTGGCCCCGTCACAGGCCACCAGCCAATCAGCTTCCAGCAGGTAGCTGCCCTCGGGCGTGTCCACTTCAAGGCGCACATGGTCGCCATTATCGGCCAGCGCGGTCACCTTGTTTTTGCCCCGCAGGTCAATCGGTGCGCCCTCGTCTTGCAGCGCTCGTAGGCGCGCCAGCAACTTCTCCTCAAAGGTGTATTGCTGCAAGTTGATAAAGGCGGGGTTTTTATGGCCGGATTCGGTGAGCAGGTTAAAGCTGTAGGCCTCGTCCTCATCGACAAACACGCGCCCCGTATCCCACAAAACGCCCTTCTCGACCATCTCCTCTCCACAGCCCAAACGGTCCAGAATTTCCAGCGGGCGCTTGGCAAAGCAAATGGCGCGGGAGCCGAAGCTCACGCGGTCATTGTCATCCAGCACCAGCACCGGAACGCCTTGCTGGGCAAGGTCAATCGCGAGCGCCAGCCCCACGGGGCCAGCACCGATAACCACGACCTTATGCCGCGCAGTTGGGCTGGCATCTTGGTCGGGCGTGCGCTGGTAGGGGTAGAGCGGGGTTTCGAAGATTTTGCTCATCCTTGCAATGCTTCCCACATATCAATGTCGCGTTGGGCTGTCCAAATACGTGGATGGGCGATGCCACGGGCTTCGTCATAAGCGCGGGCCACGTTAAACGGCAAGCAGTGCTCGTAAATCGCGAACTCGCCGAATTTGTCGTCACATTCGGCGCGCACCGCATCCCATGCTTGCTTCAGCGTGCCACCTTTGGCAGCCACGCGGGCGGCGGGGCGGTAGGTGCTGTCGACAAAATCCCGCGTGCTTTCAATGGCGGCTTCGACCATGCCACGGCCCACCAGCGCATCGCCGCGCCCGGGGGCGATGCTGACCGGATCAAACGCTGCGATGTTATCCAGCGTGTGGCCCCACTCGGCAAAAAACCCGTCGCCGCAGTAGCAGGCGGAATGGTATTCCACGATATCGCCGGTGAACATGACCTCGGCATCGGGCACCCAGACCACGGCATCGCCAGCGGTATGGGCGCGGCCAAGCTGCATGATATCGACGCGGCGTTTACCGAGGTAAACCGTCATCGCACCGTTAAATGTGGTGGTGGGGTAGGTCAGGCCAGGGATGCTCTCATGGCCCTCAAACAGGCGAGGGAAACGTTGAAATTCGCTATCCCAATCCTCCTGCCCGCGCTCTTCCACCATGCCGCGCGCATCCTCCGACATAATAATTTGCGGCGCGCCAAAAGCGCTGGCCCCGAGCACCCGCACGGCGTGATAATGCGTCAGCACAAGGTGGCTGATCGGCTTGTCGGTGACCTTGCGGATCTCCTCGATCACCTTGTTTGCCAAGCGCGGGGTGGCTTGTGCTTCGATCACCATCACGCTGTCATCGCCAATAATCACGCCCGAATTCGGGTCGCCCTCGGCGGTGAAGGCGTAAAGCCCCTCGCCGATCTCGGTGAAGCTGGTTTTTTTCTCGGTCATATCGCCTTGGGAGGCAAATTTCTTGGTCATTTTCTGTCCTTTATGTGGCCCAATCGGGCGTATCTATGGCGGGGAGGATGGTGCCTGTGCAGGCGCCAAAGCCGATGCGAAAACCAGCGCCTTGCGCGTGGCCTTTTAGGGTGAGGGTGTCGCCATCCTCGATGAAGCTGCGGGGGCCATTGGCGAGCGGAAGGGGCTTTTCGCCGTTCCAGCTTAGCTCCATCAGGGAGCCGTAGCTATCTGGTGTCGGGCCGGAAATGGTGCCAGAGCCGAGCAGATCGCCCACCCGCATCGGGCAGCCGCTTAGGCTATGGTGGGTCAGTTGTTGGACGGCGGAATAATACAACGCGGTGGCGTTGGTTTGGCTGATTTTCTCGCCGTTCATGTGCACGCTCAGCGTGATATCATAAAGGCCGGGGCGAGCCTCGCGCAGATAGGGCATTTCAGGCGCGGGCGCGGGGCGGCGGAAGCTTTCCAGCGCGGCTTTCGGCACAATCCACGGGCTTATGCTAGTGGCAAAGGCCTTGCCCTGAAAAGGGCCGAGGGGCTGGTATTCCCACGCCTGAATATCGCGGGCCGACCAGTCATTGAGCAGCACAAAGCCGAAGATCATATCATCGGCCTGCGCCATGCTCACGGGCTGCCCCATAGGGGAGCTTGTGCCGACAATCGCGCCGAGTTCCAGCTCTATATCCAGCCGCTTGCAAGGGCCAAAGCGCCCTTTACCAAGCTGCCCCAGAGGGCGGCGAATATCGGTGCCAGACACCACAACGCTAGAGGCGCGGCCATTATAGCCAATCGGGATATGCAGCCAGTTGGCGGGCAAGCCCTTGGTGCCGCGCAGCATTTCACCCATGTTTTCGGCATGGTGGCGACCGGCGTAAAAGTCGGTATATTCGGCGACCTCAATGGGCATATGCAGCGTGGCATTTGCTTGCGGCACCAGCGGGCGTTCGGGCGCGCCCTCGGTGAGTATCGCTGTGATGTCCGCCCGAAAATCGGCCCATGCGGCATGGCCGAGCGCCATGAAGGCATTCCAGTTTCCGGCCGTGAATATCCCTTTTGGCCCGAGGCCAGACACATCCAGAATCATATCGCCAATGGCCACACCACAGCGCCGCCCGCCGCCAATGGCGAACACGCCGTAGGGCAGGTTGTTTAACGGAAAATCGTTTTCCGGATCATTCGCACTGACAACCCAGCTTTTTTTCAAGGCCATTTTTGTTGCACTCCCGCCTAATTGCTAATAGTTGCTTTTGTAACTAACAAGGAAAATCTCCTCATGGCCGCGTTTGAGCTCGCCCGCTTTCTGCCCTATCTGCTGACCCGCGCCGCTGAGGAAAGCAGTGCTGAATTCGCCCGCGTTTATAAAGACTGACCTGCGCCCCTAGAACGCCTCCAAAATGATGTAGAGTCTGCCCAACCAAAGGACGGACAAAATGAAGAAGCGATTCACGGATGAGCAAATTATTCAGATGCTCAAGGAGCAGGAGGCTGGCGAGAAGACGGCGGATCTGTGCCGGCGTTATGGGATCAGCCAAGGCACGTTTTACAAATACAAATCGAAGTATGGGGCATGGAACCTTCCGATGCCGCGCGATTGCAAGTGCTAGAGGCTGAGAATGGCAAGCTGAAGAAGCTGAGAATGGCAAGCTGAAGAAGCTGCTGGCCGAGACCATGCTCGATGTGGCGATGCTCCGCGATGTAAATTCAAAAAAAGTGGTGACGCTCGAGGCCAAGCGGCAAGCTGTGGTTCATTTGTGCGAAGCGCATGGAGTGAGCCAGCATCCACTGCCCGGCAGTGGTTTGCTTGCAAACCATGAGAGGGCCAGCCGCCAGATCAGGCGCGGTTTCCAAGCCACAGCCAAAGCGCCTCAACCGGTTTGGCCTTGCGCAAATAGGGCAGCGGCTGGCTGGAGGTAAACCTGGTTTTTGCACCGACGCTGCTGGTGCCGCGATCCCGAACCCGGGGATCTTTCACCGGCACGGATCCGTTGCCGGTGAAAACCTCACGCTCCGGCAAATGGCCGTGGCGAAGCCTATCCACATGATGGTAGCTATTGACCTTGAGGGCAAATTGCTACGCGCCGAGCTGGTGGAGCACCATGAGCCGATCGTGCTCATTGGTATCCCCGAAAGCAAAATCCGCGCGATGACAGATGGTTACGTCGGCCTTGATATTGTGGCCGAAGCCGCCGCCGAGGGTGTTGGCCATGATGTAGACATTATCTCGGGCGCGACCGTCACTATCATGATCATTGATGATAGCGTGGTGCGCGCCTCCATCAAAGTTGCCCGCGCGCTTGGCCTTGGCGGGCTGGATAACAGCGCGGCTGAAAACGGCCCGACCAACGTGCTTAATATGGAAGCAACCGAGACTTCGGATTGGGATACGCTGCTTGGCGATGGCTCCGTGCGCCGCCTAACGCTAGATATCGGCCAGATCAACGACGCCTTTGCGGCGACCGGCGACCCTCGCGTGCTCAGCCATGCGGAAGAGGGCGCGCCGGACGAGACCTATATCGACCTAAACCTTGCCTTGGTTTCTGCCCCCGGAATCGGCCTGAGCCTGATGGGCGAAAACGCTTACAACAACCTCACCGAATGGATGGAGGAGGGCGACAACGCCATTATGCTGGCGGGCCGCGGGCTGTATTCCTTTAAAGGCTCGGGCTATGTGCGCGGCGGAATTTTTGACCGTATCCAGCTGGTGCAGGGCGATATTTCTGTGCGCTTCCGTGACCCTGCTCCTGAAATGCTGGAGCTGCTGTCGATCTGCTCGGCCATTAACGCCCGCACCGGCGGCGCGTTTGACCCAACTATCCAGCCGCTCTGGGCGCTTTATGCCGAGCGATTTTCGGCTGGCAGCACGCCGAGTGCAGCAGAGATTGCGGCGGTCAATACCGGCTGGCAGCATGTGCAATTCTCCCCTGCGGAGCTACGTTTTGCCAAACACGCTATGGCGCTTACGCTCAATGGTATAGCACAGGGCTTCATCGCTGATAAGGTCGCCGCGTTTTTCCGTGCCGAGGGGGTGGAAAATGTGCTGGTGAATACCGGCGAGATTATGGCCGTTGGCACCGCGCCCAATGGCAGCGCTTGGCCTGTGACCATCGCCAATACCGACGGGGAAATTGCGCCGCTGAGCAATGCGGCCATGGCCACTTCGGCCCCGCTTGGCACGGTGTTTGACCCCGCCGCCACAGTGGGCCACATTCTGGACCCCCGCACCGGCCAGCCCGGCGGACAATGGGCGCAGGTGAGCGTAACCGCCACATCTGCGGCGCTTGCGGACGGGCTGTCTACGGCGTTTTGTTTGATGTCGGACGCCCAGATGCGCGGGGCTGGTGCTGCCGGTGTGCTTGATATACGCACCATAGCCTAAGCCTTTCGCTTATAACAGAATGGGCGACATGGGAGAGCGGCTGCGCGGCTCATAAGGCGATGCTGTGCGCCACAGGGTGGCGCACAGAAGGATGGTGCTTTAGGCCGCCATCTCGATACCGGAAATTTCGGCATTGCTCACTAAGGTTTCTACAAACCCGTTGGCTGCTTTTGCCCAGTTGGCCTTTTCAACCATCTCGGTGATTTGCTCTTTGACGGCCTCGAAAGGCAGCACATCGCCAATGGCTTTGGCATCTAGCCGCAGCAGGTGGATGCCGTAGCGGGTGGGCACGGGGGCGGGGCAGAGCTGGCCTGCTTCCAGTGCATCCATGGCGCGCTCGAATTCCGGCACGGTATCACCCGAGACCATCTGGCCGAGCTGGCCACCGTTTTCCTTGGACGGGCAATCAGAGACCTCCCGCGCCAAGGCCCCAAAGGCACCCGGCTGCTTATTAAGGGTCACCAGCGCGGCCTCGGCTTTTTTATAAGCGGCCTCGCGGTCCTCTGTGTTGCTGGGGTCAGCGGCAAAGAGGATGTGGGTTGGCTCATAAAGCGTGGGGGCGCGGAACATGTCGGGGTGGTCGGCGTACACCTTGGCCACCTCGGCGGCCGAAGGCGTTTCCGGCACCACGGCCAGCTCTAGCAGCAGGCGGATCAGGGACTCATCGTCGGTTTCCACCTTGCCCGGTTCCAGCTCTTTTGGCGCTGGTTGCAGGTCGCGCTTGCGGGCTTCTTGCATAAGCAATTCACGGATCACCAGCGCCCGCGCGCCGCTTTTCCAGGCCCAGCCAGGCTTGTCTTTCGGGGCGTTGTGGTTTTGGGCCTCTGCCGCAATATCTGCGGCAGAGATCTCAACACCATTCACCGATACATCCGGCATCAATGGCTTGCTCATTTGTTGGCTCCTTTACGCGAGCGCACAATTTGGTAGCCCTTGCGCCATGGAGTGACATAGCGGATGGGGGCGCTGAGCATGTGCACCAAGCGGGTGAAGGGGAAGATCAGGAAGATCGTCAGGCCCAGGAAAATGTGCAGCTTGAAGATGATAGAGGCATCCTCAATATAGCTCGCTGCGGCCGGATCGAAGTAGAAGATCCCCTGCGCCCAGCTCATCAAGAGGGTCATTTCGTGGCCGTCCAAGTGCTGAAGCGAGATGGCGATCGTGCTAAGGCCCAGCACCAGTTGCACCAGCAAAAGCACCAGAATGGCGATATCCCAGAAGCTGGAATTCATCCGGATGCGCGGGTCCATCAAACGGCGGGTGACCAGCATCAGCCCGCCGATCAGCGCCATGACGCCGGCAATGCCGCCAGCTACCACTGCGAGAATTTGCTTGGCACCGTGGCTAATGCCCAGCGCGTCAAATATCCAGATGGGCGTGAGCAGGCCGCCCAAGTGGCCAAAGAAAATGACCAACACGCCGACATGGAACAGCACCGAGCCGATGATCAGCTGCTTGCGGCGCAAGAGCTGGCTGGAGGACGATTTCCAGGTGAAAGGGTCGCGCTCATAGCGGGCGATGGAGCCGATGGCCAGCACCGCCAGCGCGATATAGGGGTAAGTTCCGAACAGAAATTGATGCATGTCCGTATCTCCTTAATTTAGCGCCGAAGGCGGCTGGTTACGGGGGGTGTCCATTTTGGTAAGCATGTCCCGCACTTGCGGGCAGCCAGCGTTGGGGTCGGGGGCAAAAGTCACTTCGCTTTCTTCCCAAACCTCGTCGAGGGCCTCCAGATCGTCGGGATCGTCATCCTTCACGGCCAGCAATTCTGCCAGCGCGTCCTTGTTGGCTTTCGCTCCCGAAATTTGCGCCAGCGCAGTGAAACAGGGCGCATAGCCGCTTTCACGGCGCTCAAGCCGCACCGCAATGCCTTCCAGAATATGCGCAGCGTCAGCCAGCACTTCGCGGGCCTCGTCAATCGGGCGCATAGCGAGGAATTCCAGCAGCACCGGCAGGTGGTCCGGTAGCTCCGTGCTGGCCGGCTCAAAGCCCGCTGCACGGTAGTTTTCTACCAGATCCACCATCGCGCCGCCGCGATCTCTGCTTTCGCCATGAACATGCTCAAACAGGTTCAGGCTCAGGGTTTTGGAGCGGTCAAACAGGGCGACATAGGTTTCCTGAATGTCATAGATATCGCTTTTGGACAGCGTATCAATGAGGGTTCCAAGCTCGGTGAGCGTGGCCTTTGGCAGCAGGTTTCCCTGCTGCAAGGCGGCTTTTAGCTCGGGGCCAGCTTGCTGCAAATCCTCGGTGGGATAACTGAGCAGGGCCGAGATGGCTTTTAAGGGCATATGCATTATGACATCCCCTTTGCAGCGGCAGGCATCGGCGGAATGGTGAAGCCTTTGTCTTTTTTGCCCCCTCCAAACATGCTGCCTTTGGAAATGCCGGTCGAGCAGCCATTGCCATCGGTGAAGCCACAGCCGGTGCGGATGTCCATGCCATCTTCCACGGTTTCGCGGTGGGTGGTGGGCACCACAAAGCGGTCCTCGTAATTGGCGATGGCCATGATGTGATACATGTCTTCGATCAGCTTCACATCGAGGCCGACGCGCTCGGCAATGGCTTCATCAATCACGCCATCCACGGTTTTGGACCGCATATAGGCGCGCATGGCCAGCATCCGCTCCAGTGCCGTTACAATCGGCGCTTCGTCGCCCGCCGTGAGCATATTGGCGAGGTAACGCACCGGAATGCGCAGCGATTTTACATCCGGCATATCGCGGTCAATGCCAATGGCACCAGCCTCGGCGGCGTTCTGAATCGGCGAAAGCGGCGGGATATACCAGACCATCGGCAAGGTGCGATACTCGGGGTGCAGCGGGAAGGCGATTTTCCAGTCGATCGCCATTTTGTAAACCGGCGAGTTTTTCGCAGCTTCAATCCAGTCATGCGGCACACCATCGGCCAGCGCTTGGGCCGCTACGGCCGGGTCGTTGGGGTCAAGGAACATGTCGAGCTGGGACTGGTAAAGGTCCTTCTCGTCCGCCGTATTGGCCATTTCTTCGATCCGGTCGGCATCATAAAGGATAACCCCGAGGTAACGGATGCGCCCCACACAAGTTTCCGAACACACGGTTGGCAGGCCGCTTTCAATGCGCGGATAGCAGAAGGTGCATTTTTCGGATTTGCCGCTTTCCCAGTTGTAATAAACCTTCTTGTAGGGGCAGCCGGATACGCACATGCGCCAGCCGCGACACTTCTCTTGGTCGATCAGCACAATGCCATCTTCGTCGCGCTTATAGATCGCGCCGGAGGGGCAGGAGGCCACGCAGGCGGGGTTCAGGCAATGCTCGCAGAGGCGGGGCAGATACATCATGAATGTATTCTCGTATTCCCCGTAAATCTCCTTTTGCACGCCCTCGAAATTGTAATCCTTGGAGCGCTTTTCAAATTCGCCCCCCAGAATCTCCTCCCAGTTCGGGCCGCCGACGATCTTTTCCATACGCTCGCCTGTAAGCACCGAGCGCGGGCGCGCGGTGGGGAAGGCGGGCATGTCAGGGGCCGATTTCAGGTGGTCGTAGTCAAAGGTGAACGGCTCATAATAGTCGTCAATCTCCGGCAGGTCGGGATTGCCGAAAATTTTCGCCAATATCCGCCATTTGCCGCCTTGCTTGGGCTGGAGCGTGCCTTTTTTGGTGCGCTCCCAGCCGCCATTCCACTTGGCTTGGTTTTCCCAGTCTTTCGGGTAGCCAATGCCGGGCTTGGTTTCTACGTTGTTAAACCATGCATATTCAACGCCCTCGCGCGAGGTCCAGACGTTTTTGCAGGTCACTGAGCAGGTGTGGCACCCGATACATTTATCAAGGTTCAGCACCATGCCGATTTGTGCGCGGATTTTCATTCTGCGGCCTCCGTTTTTACTGGGGTGTCGAGCCAGTCGACCTTGTTCATTTTGCGGACAATCACAAACTCGTCGCGGTTGGAGCCAACCGTGCCGTAGTAATTGAACCCGTAGGATTGCTGGGCATAGCCCCCGATCATGTGGGTGGGCTTGAGCGTGGTTCGCGTTACCGAATTGTGGATACCCCCCCTGATGCCGGTTTTTTGCGAGCCGGGTGTATTCACGATCTTTTCTTGGGCGTGATACATATAGATGGTGCCCTGCTTCATGCGTTGGGAAACCACCACCCGGGCCACAAGCGCGCCGTTGGCGTTATAGGCTTCGACCCAGTCGTTATCCTCCAAACCAGCGGTTTTGGCGTCCACCTCAGAAACCCAGACCACAGGGCCACCACGGTTCAGCGTCAGCATGTGGAGGTTGTCGGAATAGGTCGAGTGAATGCCCCATTTCTGGTGCGGGGTGATGAAGTTCAGCACCACATGCGGCTGGCCTTCCTCGGTGTTATAGTCCCCCTTGGTGGTTTTCAGGTCTACTGGCGGCCGATAGCTACAGAAACCTTCACCAAAGGCCAGCATCCACAGGTGGTCCTGGTAAAGCTGCTGACGGCCCGTAAGGGTGCGCCACGGGATCAGCTCATGCACATTGGTATAGCCCGCGTTATAGCTCACATGCTCGCTTTCAATGCCCGACCAAGTAGGTGAGGAAATGATTTTGCGCGGCTGGGCGGCGATATCCCTGAAGCGAATTTTCTCGTCCTCTTTTGGCAGGGCAAGGTGGGCATGCTCTAGGCCTGTGGCTTTTTCAAGCTCCTGCCATGCCTTCACGGCCACTTCGCCGTTGGTTTCCGGTGCCAGCATCAAAATCATCTCGCAGGCGTCAATCGCGGTGTCGAGCTTGGGCATGCCTTTGGCAACGGTATCTTCCAGCACAACGCCGTTAAGGTCGCGCAGGTGCTGCACCTCGATATTGGTGTTCCAGTTAATACCTTTGCCGCCATTGCCGAGCTTGTCCAGCAAGGGGCCGACCGAGGTAAACTTGTCATAAATCTGCGAATAATCCCGCTCGACCGCGATATAATTCGGCGCGGTTTTACCCGGGATCAACTCACATTCGCCCTTCTTCCAGTCCTTCACGCTGTCTTGCGCGATCTCCATCGGGGTATCGTGCAGCAGCGGCAGTTGCACCACGTCGGTTTCAACCCCCAGAATTTCCGGTGCTATTTCGGATACTTTCTTGGCGAGGCCTTTGAAAATCTCCCAGTCGCTCCGGCTTTCATAAGCAGGGTCCACGGCAGCTTGCAGCGGGTGGATGAACGGGTGCATGTCGCTGGTGTTCATGTCATCCTTTTCATACCAGCTCGCCGTGGGCAACACGATGTCGGAATAAACGGCGGTGGTGGACATGCGGAAATCAATCGTGACCAGCAGGTCCAGCTTGCCCTCCGGCGCTTCCTCGTGCCATTTCGCCTCTTTGGGCATCCGGCCGCCTTCTTCGCCAAGGTTCTTGCCCATCACCCCGTTATCGGTGCCCAGCAGGTGCTTGATGAAGTATTCATGGCCTTTACCCGAGGAGCCGAGCAGGTTGGAGCGCCACACGAAAAGGTTGCGCGGCCAGTTGGCTTCGTTATCCGGGTCTTCGCAGGACATTTCGAGGTCGCCAGATACCAGCTTCTCGGCCACATATTCGGCAGCGGTTTTACCAGCGGCTTTCGCGGCCTTGCCAACCTCAAGCGGGTTGGTTTTAAGCTGCGGGGCGCTAGGCAACCAGCCCATGCGCTCGGCGCGGATGTTATAGTCGATCAGGCTCGCATCCCAGTCGCCTTCCGGCGCGGTGGGGGCGAGGATCTCGTTTACATCCAGCTGCTCATAGCGCCATTGGTCGGTATGGGCATACCACGCCGAGGTCGAGTTCATGTGCCGTGGCGGGCGCGCCCAGTCAAGCGCGAAGGCCAAGGGCTGCCAGCCGGTTTGTGGCCGCAGTTTTTCCTGCCCCACATAGTGGCTCCAGCCGCCGCCGGATTGGCCGATACAGCCGCACATGACCAGCATGTTGATGATACCGCGATAGTTCATATCCATGTGATACCAGTGGTTTAGACCAGCCCCGAGGATAACCATCGAGCGGCCTTTGGTCTTTTCGGCGTTGGTCGCAAACTCGCGCGCCACCACCTCGATCTTCTCGGCAGGCACGCCGGTGATCTTTTCGGCCCATGCGGGGGTATAGGGGATGTCTTTGCTATAATCATCCGCCACCCAGTCGCCGCCGAGGCCGCGGTCGAGGCCGTAATTGGCGCAGAACAGGTCAAACACCGTGGCAACCAAAATCTCTTTCTTGCCGGATTTGATACGCTTGACCGGCACGTTTTTGGTCAGCACGTTCGGGTGCTCGCATTTTACAAAATTCTCGGTGGCTTCACCGCCGAAATAGGGGAAATCAACCCCCAGCACATCGTCGCGGTCTTCTTCCGCGATAAAGGTCATTTTCAGCTCGGTATCTTCACCTTTGGCGCGTTCCTCAAGGTTCCACTCGCCATCTTCGCCCCAGCGATAGCCCATGGTGCCGTTGGGGGAACAGAGCGCATTTGCCTTGCCATCCCATGCCACGGTTTTCCACTCCGGGTTATTCTTTTGGTCAAGCTTGCCTGCCAGATCATCGGCGCGCAGCAGGCGGCCCGGAATGAGCTTGCCGTCTTTTTCTTCCAAGCGCACCAGCATCGGGAAGTCGGAATATTTGCGGGTGTAATCCTCGAAATAAGCGACTTGGCGATCAAGGTGGAATTCGCGCAGGATCACATGGCCCATGGCCATGGAGAGCGCGCTATCGGTGCCCGCTTTCGGGGCCAGCCAGATATCGCCAAATTTGGCGGCTTCGGAATAATCAGGGCTGATGACGGCGGATTTGGTGCCTTTGTAGCGCACTTCTGTATAGAAATGCGCATCCGGCGTGCGGGTTTGTGGCACGTTACTGCCCCAGAGCAGCAGGTAGCCCGCGTTATACCAGTCAGCGCTTTCCGGCACGTCGGTTTGCTCGCCCCATGTCATCGGAGAGGCGGGCGGCAGGTCGCAATACCAGTCGTAAAACGAC
>Ga0256840_1002168_pt1 | contig 17560 bp, 22 predicted proteins | sample 355202metaG_FD_185969 | JGI IMG/M metagenome (GOLD analysis project Ga0256840, IMG submission 185969) | Hydrothermal vent microbial communities from Mid Atlantic Ridge, Atlantic Ocean - 355-202 | ecosystem: Environmental > Aquatic > Marine > Hydrothermal vents | place: Atlantic Ocean: Mid... | reverse complement strand
ACACAGGAACAACAAAATAAATGGAATATGTCTAGTATCAGAAATTGGTTTGAGATTTATCCTCAACTTAGTATATTTTTTAGTGAAATTATGTCAAAATATACCAAGTGATTAATGGATAAGAGGTAGGTTTACACAGTTTATTTTACACTCTCTTTAAAACCTAATCTTCATATATCTTACGTAAATTTTCTTTTGCAAAAGGCATATACGTATGTCTAGTAATGACTATTTTTGTTTTAAAGTTACTCCACTTATACAAGGTGGCGACATCTTTTGAATCTATGTGTATACACCCATGAGAGAGCCAATCTATACTTCCTTCATGTAAAGCATGACCACTTTTGGTAAACTTCATCATATAATTCATATTGTTCACGCCATAAGGGTCAGGAAATGCATTAGACATATGATGACGTTTTTTTTGAATAATGGAGAAAATACCTGAAGGGCTCTTAAACTCTGGAACACCTGAAGTCACTGTCCCTGACCACCAGACTGTACCATCAACATCTACAGCATAAAAACGTCCATCACTCCCTACCTCACGTACAGAAACTAAAATAAAGTTTTTACCCGTCAAATCAACGATACGTTCTCTCTGACCTTTCATTAATTTAAAAACCGTTTTTGAAAGAGGTATCGTTTCTATTCCCTTAAAAGGATATTTCACTTCTACTTCCTCTCCCCTGAGAAAAGAAGACAATATATACAGAAATAAAATAATAGGTTTTATCATCTTACAAACTAAAGTTTTTGCACTCTTTTTTGAGCAATTTTCGCTGTTTTTTTACTAGGATAATTTTCTATAATATTTTCGTAAAAAACACGTGCCTGACTCTTTTCACCCGTTTTATCTAAAGAGATAGCCGTGTGTAATAAAAGTGTGTCTATATAACTTGCTTTATCATAAAGACCTGCACTCTTTTTAAAGTAAAAAATTGCATCTTCATACTGCTTTGTATAATATGCTATCTCACCTAAATAATAATTAGATGCCGCAGGCTTATACCCTTTAGTATCAGTAATACTAAAACGCTTTTTTGCTTCACTATACCGTTGCTTTACAAAATGTCTCACACCTTCACTGTACAATATGGCATTTGTTTTACCAGCGAAAGTTTCTTTCTGACTTGTGGATTTTTCTGTTTTCTTTTTGCTTACCGTACTACTGTTAGCCAGAACTTTATTTACTTCATCCCTACGTACATAATTTGCATTAATCTCATCTATCATACCTGCAAGTTTTTGAAGTAGTACGTCACTGTTTTGAGATGTATTTACACTCCTGTCTGTACGATCAGAACGCAATTCATTTAACGAAGCACTCAATCCTTCTATAATGGTTGTTAAACCATCTATACGTTCATCTTGCTGTGAAATTTTTTGACGCATAGCAGCCATAGTTGTAAGGGGTGCTTGTCTTTCTTGGACTACAGGCGTTTCTTCTTCAACCCCAAAACCATACAACGATTCTGCATGTAGTATACTTGTAGAAACAAATAAAAAACATAATCCTATAAAATATTTAAACAATGTATTGACCTATTTAATCAAGCGAAGATCAACTCTTCTGTTTCTGTCATAACAAGTATCACTAGGTGTCTGACATACAGGACTACTCTCTCCAAAACTCACCATAATCATCTTAGATGCCGCAATACCTTGTGCCACAAGAGAATCTTTTACTGCTTTAGCACGTTTAAGTCCTAATGCATAATTATACTCATCTGTACCAAACTCGTCACAGTTTCCTTCTATCTTAATCTTTGCGCCAGCTGACGTTGCCACTTGTATATTTGTATGCATACTGGGCTCCATATTTGGAGAGATAGCATAGTCACCAAACGCAAAATAAACTGATTTAAAGCCATCGCTGCTGCTATTATAGTTTCCATTGGCATCCATGCCATTTCCATTCCCATAGTTGTTTTCATTGATACTTACTGTATCTCCTGAAAGTGCATCTGTCCCAGAAATATTGTTTGCTCCCGGAACATCAGGTGCAGTTTGTGCACAACCTGAAAAGAGTAGTATAGCAAAAGTTGAAATGAAAAAAAGTTTTTGTGTCATGTTATATCCTTATGTAAATAGATTACCAATCAATCGATTGTATTTTGTTTCCGTTGTAGGGAAAAAGTAAACTCTGAAAGCTCGACAAATTTGTATAGCCAACAGATGTACCTTTGTTTTGTTGTTTTAAAAATAATACCACAGATCCATCTGCAGAAAATCGCGGGAACTGATTAGAACCAGTTGTCGTAATAGGTCTTGTACTGCCCGAACTTACAGATGACAGATAAATATTAAATGTGTTTCTTCTAAAGGCATTATTGCTCTCTCTACTTGCATATACTATATTAGCTCCATTTGCATCACAGGCATTGTTATTACGTCCATGATACACTACTTGTGATGTGGCAGCTGAGCGTAATGACTTTTTAAATACATTGGCATAGCCTAAACGGTTAGAGATAAATAAAACACGTTGTTCGTTATCAGTATAACGTCCATTGACATCAATACCTTTAAACTTTGTCACTCTAGTTTTAGAATGTGTTGCTAAATTAAGCTCATATATGTCAGCTTGACCATTTGGTGCCATAGTCAATAACAGTTTTGAACCATCACCACTCACATCAGAACACACAAGCATCCCCTCTGAACTAATCACTTTACTTTTAGCACCACTATAAATATCAAGCTTAAAAAGCGTAGGAAGCATTCCATTATAAGAAGTATAGTACAAGCTACGCTGCTTTACATTTGCCCATTTTGGAAAAAGGTTTAATCCCCCTTTGACAATAGTCTTCTGATAATTAAAAGTATAATCAGCTAAACTTATCTCACTCATTCCTGGGGTAGTATATGTTGCATATACTATATAACGGTTAATCCACGAAATATCGGGGAAATTTAGCACTTTATTTACATCACTTACAGCTTTGTGTATAAGAAAAGGCACTTTAGCCTTTCCCGGTATCGCGTAAGATTTCTTAAATATTTGCGTGCCATTAGAGGCTTTAAAAAGACGAATTAAAAGCTTACTACTATTGGCTTGAGTCAGAGCATACTTTAAAATATATTCATTATTTTTAAGCGCTGGCAATATAAAGTTGCTTGCTATATTTCCAACATGATGCGTATTATCTGCTAAAAAGTGACCCGATATTTTAAAGTCCGAGAGTAACATGTTAAACACTCTTTGATCTTGTACAGCTGAACCATCAACAATGGCTATACGTGCTCTTTGCTCCACGTCTTTTTCTATCTTTAGTGTAGCATCAACAGCAAATAAACTTGTACTATACAGCGCGAATGACATTAAAATAAATAATACTTTTTGCACTCTTTTTCCTTTATATTTTGGGCATAATATTAGTATTGTATCAAGGCTGTGTTGAAGTCTTCATTAATGAATATTAAAATCCAAAGTCACTTTCCATTCTATACATACTTTTACATATCATACAGTACAATAATTAACAAGGTGTGAGGAAGTATAAATTACTCCGTAGCAACAAACTCGACAATAAGTGTATACGCTCGGTTGCCCTTATGTGGTCCAAAACCGATGCCTTGCAGTTGTTTAAGGTAAGCGATAAGTCCTGTGTTGAAATCTTCAATGGCTGAAGCTGTAGTCACTTTAAATACAAAATGTCCGCTTGGTTCTACCTTTATCCATACCTTTGCCATTTCTCCAGCATACTCACTCTGAGCAGGCCAACCTTTTAATTTGTCTTCTATTAGCGCAAAATATGCATTCTCTATACCTCTGTCTGAACTCTTCTGTATCTTAAGTGAAGAAGAAACTAAATCACTCGCACTTGGTTTCTCTGAAACTTTGATAAGATTGTTTTTCTTAGGTTTCATCGGATTATCACTTACTTTGATGATGTTCTTTTTAAGTGGCTTTTTAGATGATGAAACATTCGCAAACAAATCTTTAGGTTTGTTTACTTTTTTAAGGGGTGCTTTTTTGACAAGCTTTTTAGGCTTCTTTTTACGTTTTACCTTTTTTACAATCTTTTCTTTAATTACTTTTTTACGGGTATCTTTTTGCTTTTTTACAGTTTCCTTGCTTTTCACTTTAGGTTTTATGACTGACTTTTTTTTCGGAGTAATTTTCTTTTGTGTAATTTCTTTAGTTTTTTTCTTCGTTTTATCTTTAGGGGCAGCCATAGTTACCCGTATACGGTCTTCATTTTTTTTGACATAGTGTATAGGTTTTTGTTTATCTCGTGTGTTAAAGTAAAAAAGTAAAATACCCACAAGTAAACCATAAATACCAACAGCCAATACACCCGAAATAAAGGTCGAAGACTTTTTCATCATAATGTAATGAGAGAAACCTGTTCAAAACCAGCAGACTTAACACTTTTTAAAATATAAATGACATTTTTATATTTTAAATTTTCATCCGCACGTATGTACACATCAGAAGTTTTATCATAATTTACAGATTTATTTACAAAATCATCTGCAAAAGTATCCATCTGATATACATCATTATTGAGATAAATCTTTTTATCTTTATCCATACGGATAGTGAGTATTTTTGGTTTTGTGACAGAGACAGTCTTAGAACCTTGGGGTAAGGTAATCTCTTCTTGAAAAGTCAATGTGGGAGCCGTAACCATAAGTATAGCCATAAGTACAAGCATCACATCCATGAGTGGCGTTATATTTAAGTCTGGACTGTCATCCCAAGAATACATCTAAGACTCATTTGTTTGAGAAAGTATCACTTCTGATTGAGAAGAAAGTAATGATGCAAGTTCATACGCCTTACGTTTTAAACTAAGATGAAAGGTATACGCAAAAACAGCTACTAAAATACCTGCAGCTGTGGCTATAAGTGCCTCAGAAATAGCTGGTGCTATCACAGAAAGAGAAGCAGATGACTGTCCACCCAATGTGGAAAAAGTTTCAAGTATTCCAATCACTGTACCAAATAACCCTATAAAAGGAGAGGTTGATGCTATAATAGAAAGCCAAGTAAGACCTTTTGTAGAGACACGAATCGCATCGGATGATGCAGCTTCAAGTATAGCTTTGTTAGGGGTAGTTACACGAGACAGATAAGTAAAAATAAGTGAGTTTTGTGCCACTGATTTTGACTGACCTGAATAAAGTGCTTTAAGTGATTTGGCTTCTGCTGAAATACGAGAATTTAGAATGTAAAACCTGTCTAAAAATATCCAAAATGTGGCTACAAAATAAACAGAGAGTAAAAGTAGTACAAATATTGTTATTGCACTACTTTCTAAGTAATAATTAAAAAGAGCATCCAATTTAAAAAGACTTTCCAATTTGTTCTACTTTAGCTACTGCTGATGCAATGGCTGTGTTAGATGACTCTGTACTTTTAAGTAAAGTTTTTGCAGCTTCAATTGCTTTAGAGATATCTGTATCATCGCCAGAAAGAGCAACAGCACCATCTACAATACATGTTGTTTTTTCTTCATCAACTTTCACATACCCAGAGTTAATAGCAACTGCCACTTCTCTACCATCTTCTCTATTATAAACAATGACACCAGTATCTAATAAAGATACTAAAGTTGCATGGTGTGCTAACACACCAAATTCACCCTCTGACCCTGGTAAGTTCACTTGCGTAACATTACCATCAAATATCACACCATTAGGTGTGATAATTTCTAGTTTCATGAGTTCCATAAATATCCTTTAAAATACAAAGACTCAAATACAACTAGTTGTATGAGCTTTGCTTATAACGCGTTATGCTAATGGGCTATTTAGCATTAATCTTATCATTTTTAGCAATCGCTTCATCGATGTTACCAACCATGTAGAATGCAGCTTCATTCATGTGATCGTATTTACCTTCAAGAAGACCTTTAAATCCTTCTATAGTCTCATCAAGTGTAACATATACACCAGGACTTCCAGTAAATACTTCAGCAACGTGGAATGGTTGCGAAAGGTATTTTTCAATCTTTCTTGCACGTTCTACCACAAGTTTGTCATCTTCAGAAAGCTCATCCATACCAAGAATCGCAATAATATCTTGAAGGTCTTTATACTTTTGAAGCATTTGTTGAATACCACGAGCCAATGCATAGTGTTCTTCACCAACGATTTGTGGAGAAAGCATTCTTGAAGTTGAATCTAGTGGATCAACCGCAGGATAAATACCTTTTTCAGCAATAGATCTGTTAAGAACTGTTGTTGCATCTAAGTGAGCAAATACAGAAGCTGGAGCTGGATCTGTCAAGTCATCTGCAGGAACATATACTGCTTGAACAGAAGTAATAGAACCTTTCATTGTTGATGTAATACGCTCTTGAAGGGCACCCATCTCTCTTGCAAGTGTTGGTTGATAACCAACAGCTGAAGGGATACGACCAAGAAGTGCAGACATTTCTGAACCTGATTGTGCAAATCTAAAGATATTATCGATAAACATAAGAACATCTAGTCCCATTTCATCTCTAAAGTATTCAGCCATAGTAAGACCAGTAAGAGCAATACGGTTACGTGCTCCTGGAGGCTCTGACATTTGTCCATAACAAAGTGCAACTTTGTCAAGTACATTTGAATCTTTCATCTCAAAGTAAAGGTCATTACCTTCACGTGTTCTTTCACCAACACCTGCAAATACAGAGTAACCTGAATGTTTTAAGGCAACATTATTAATAAGTTCCATAATAATAACTGTTTTACCAACACCAGCACCACCAAATAGTCCAACTTTTCCACCTTTTGAGTATGGTGCAAGAAGGTCAACTACTTTAATACCTGTTTCAAAGACTTCTGTACCTGTACTAAGCTCATCAAAGGCAGGTGGGTCTCTGTGGATGGACCAATATTCTTTTGCATCAACTGGACCATTGTCATCAATAGCTTCACCGATAACGTTGAAGATACGTCCAAGGACTGCTTCTCCAACTGGTACTTTAATTGAATCACCTGTTGCTCTTACTTCTTGTCCTCTAACGACACCTTCACTCATATCCATTGCAATGGTTCTAACTCTGTTATCACCTAATTGTGCTGCAACTTCTAAAACCAATCTTTGTTCTTTGCCATCAATAACGATTGTTGTTTCCAGCGCTTCGTTAATCTCTGGTAGATAGTCTGTAAAATCCACATCTAAAACGGGACCTAAGACTTGTACTATTTTACCTGTCATATCTTCTCCTATTATTTCATTGATTCCATACCACTGATAATCTCTATGAGTTCAGTCGTAATAGCTTCTTGTCTTGCTTTGTTATACTTCACAGTAAGTTCTTTTACCATCTCTTTAGCATTAGTAGTCGCCGCGTCCATTGCTTGCATACGTGCAGAATGTTCAGCAGCAAGTGAATCAATAAGTGAGTAATACATAGTATACTCAACATAGCGTTTCACTAATGCATCTAGAAGTGTATCATCATCATCTGGTTCAACTTCAAGTTCTGATGTTGAGACAACATTTAGTTCTAATTTAGATGTATCAACTGGCAAAAGTTGTGCTTCTCTTACCTCTTGAGTAATCATATTTACATAACCATTATGTATTAAAACTATTTTATCTGTATCACCATTTATATAGGACTCAGCAACTTCAGAAATAAATTCTGCTGCTTCCTTAAAATCAGGTGCAGCAGAAAGTCCAATTATTTCATCATTAAGTTCAACACCGTTAAACTTAAAGAAATCAATCCCTTTTCTGCCCACAGCTCTAAGACGTACTTTAACACCCTCTGCTTTATACTCATCAATCAAAGATTTTGCTCGTTTAATTGTTTGTGAGTTAAAACCTCCACAAAGACCTTTATCTGCTGTAATAAAGATAATATCTACTTTTTTAGGATTTGGAACATCCTTAAAATAAGCATTATCTATACCATCTGCGTTAGACTGTTGCATCTTAGCTGCAATCTCATTTAAGAGTTCCGTCAACTTCGCTGCATAAACTCTTGATCTTTTTGCAAGTTCTTCTGTTCTTTTTAATTTAGCAGAAGATACAAGCTTCATAGCGTTAGTAGTCTTCTGTGTATTTTTAACAGACCCTATCTTACGCTTTATCTCTTTTAAATTAGCCATATTTAGCCTTTCTTACTCAGCAAATGAAGCTTTGAAATCTTCGATAGCTTTTCTTAATTCTGCTTCAGTATCATCAGTAATTTTTTTATCATTTCTAATAGACTCAAAAACATTTGCATATTTTGCTTCCATAAATGGCATAAGGTCTGCTTCAAATTTAGTGACGGAAGATACAGCAATATCATCAAGGTATCCTTTTGCACCAGCAAAAATGATGACAACTTGTTTTTCAATAGGCACAGGAGCATAAGGACCTTGCTTAAGCACTTCAACCATTCTTTGCCCACGCTCTAGTTGACCTCTTGTATAATCATCAAGGTCAGAAGCGAACTGTGCAAATGCTTGAAGCTCTCTAAATGAAGCCAAGTCTAGTCTTAGTGTACCAGATACCTGTTTTGTTGCTTTAATTTGAGCAGCCCCACCAACACGAGAAACTGAAAGCCCTACATTAATCGCTGGTCTAATACCTGAGTTAAACAAGTCAGTCTCAAGGAAGATTTGACCATCTGTAATAGAAATCACATTTGTTGGAATATATGCTGCAACATCACCCGCTTGAGTTTCAATGATTGGGAATGCTGTAATAGACCCCGCACCTAAATCATCAGAAAGTTTCGCTGCACGCTCAAGTAGTCTTGAATGTAGGTAAAAAACATCTCCTGGATATGCTTCACGACCTGGAGGACGACGAAGAATAAGTGACATCTCTCTGTATGCAACGGCATGCTTAGAAAGGTCATCATAAAAGATAACTGCATGTCTACCATTGTCTCTAAAATATTCAGCCATAGTCACACCAGCATAAGGAGCAAGGAATTGTAAAGCTGAAGAGTCAGCTGCAGAAGCAGTTACAATGATTGTATATTCCATTGCGCCATGTTCTTCAAGTTTTTTCACTGTCGCAGCTACTGTTGATTGTTTTTGACCAATCGCAACATAAATACATACAACATCTTGACCTTTTTGGTTGATGATTGTATCAATAGCCAGTGTTGTTTTACCTGTTTGTCTGTCACCAATGATAAGCTCTCTTTGCCCGCGTCCTACAGGTACAAGTGCATCAATCGCTTTAATACCAGTTTGAAGTGGCTCATGAACTGACTTTCTAGCCATGATTCCAGGTGCTTTTTCTTCTACAAATCTATGCTCAGTTGCTTCGATTGTACCTTTACCATCTACTGGTTCACCAAGTGAGTTAACTACTCTACCGATAACTGCATCACCTACTGGTGTTTTAAGAAGTTCACCTGCTCTTTTTACAATCATGCCTTCTTTAATGCCTGTACTTGATCCAAGAACAACAACACCTACATTTGCCTCTTCAAGGTTTAAGACAAGTCCTTTAGCACCATTATCAAACTCTACTACTTCTCCAGCCATAACATTATTAAGACCATATACTGTTGTAATACCATCAGCGATACCTACTACTTTACCTACTTCATTAATGTCTACATCAATTTCAAAATTTTCAATTCTCTCTTTAATGATCGAAGAAATTTCATCTGCTTGCAATTTATTTGCCACTGCTACTCCTTTTACTTTTATTTGCAACGCTTTTCGAACAAAGTTCGAAAAACTACGTTGTCACTGAGACTTGCTAAAGCTATACACTTCGATAACTTCAGCAGTAGGCTCATGCGACTTATCGCATTATTTAACTAGAGAGATTTCTTAATGAAATCAATTAGTTGTTCTTTAACTCTCTGTTTAGAAAAGTTTACCTCTATACCTAAATCATCAACTGAAACACGTAATCCTTCAAGATCCGTTTTTTCCTGTGTCAATTTAATCGTTGAACCTGTATACTTTTTAAGTGTATTTTCTAAATCTTCCAATGCTTTTTCATCAAGCGGAGATGCACTTTTCAGTACACCTTCATACGCATTTGCAACACGTTGTTGATCTGCGTTAAGTACTTTTGCAATAGCTGGTATTAAATCCAATCTATTGTTTTCACCTAAAATTTTAATAAAGTTTACAAGTGAACCATCTGCACCTTCACCTAAAGTAGAAAGAATCATTTCTGTTTTCTTTTCACTCGAGATGATAGGAGAAGTTAATGCCAACTTCACTTTAGATGAGTCTGTAACTTCAGATAGTACATTAAGTACATCTAAAACTGCAGGTAAATCTTTTACAACCGCTGAAAGTGCACTTGCATAACGTTTAGCTATCAGTTCTTCCATTATGCCACCTTCCCATGTTCAACTTTATTGGAAATAATTTCAACCACTTTTTTCTCATCAAGATTAATATCATCAACTGTAATATTTTCACTTAATACTTCGTCAATAGCTTCTCTTGCTGATTTACGTTCTTCTAAAGAAATCTTCTCTTCAAGTTGTTTTTCAAGAAGTGCAAGTTCATTTGCATTTGCAATCGCAATTTTATCAGCTATAATAGTAGCTTCTGCTTTCGCATCTAAAAGAATGTCTTCAGCTTTCTTTTCACTTGCATCTAAACGCGCTTGTGCTTCTTTCTTTTCATCTTTAGCCGCTTTTAGCTTCTCTTCTATCTCGTTAAGTTGCTTAGCTATATCTGCTGATCTTCCTTTAAAGAAATCTTTAATAGGATTTACTAACAGATAGTAAAGCAATGATGCAAAGATAACAAAGTTAACTACTCTTGGCAAGAAGTCATACTCTCTTCCTGTTTGCATAAAGTAACGTGTCTCTTCTCCATTTGCACTACCACTCGCTAAAAGTACAGCAGGTACTACAAGTAAAGACAATAGTATAATTTTTTTCATATTTTATCCCTTCCTATAGTTTGCTAAATTTAGCTTTTAGGCTCTCTTTAAAAAGAGGCATTTGTGAAAGAAGAGCATTTTTTAAGTTCTCTTTATCAGAGTTAAGCTTTTCTACGAACGTGTTGTATTCTGTTTCTAATTCATTCTGTTTGGTCTCGACTTTAGATGCAGCCAATGTTTTTTCATCATCGCTTGCTTTCTGTCTGATTGACGCAGCTTCATTTTTAGCATTGCTAATAATTTCATCTGCCTTTGCATTTAACTCGTCTGTGTTGCCACTAAAACTCTTTGCCGCTTCTAAATCTTTTGCTATTGAGGCATCTCTGTCATCCATAAATTTCACCAATGGCTGAAATAGCATATTATTTAAAAGAACAAGTAGGGTTAGAAACAAAGCAAGAACGAATAACATCAATGGTAAATGTATGTCAAGCATTAAAACTCCTCATGTAATTTCGCGCTATTTTAGCATTTAAGAGATGAGATGTCGGTTAAAATTTAATGTTTTTTTAGGAATGTAAGAAAGTTTTCAATATCTTTTTCATCAGTAAAATTGATTTCAATACTTTTGGCTTTAATTTTATGCCTAAACGGAAGAAGTTCTTCTATTTCATTGACATAATTTTCAGTAAGATTTTTGACTATTTTCACTGGTAAATTAGAAGGATTTTCTTTATGATTTTTTACCATATTTTCAGTTTCTCTTACACTCAATTTTTGACCAATAACAGAGTCTATAATTACTTTTTGTTTCTTTTCATCTAGTCCTACCAAAACTTTGGCATGCCCTTGTGAAATTTTACCCAATATAAGTTGCTCTTGGGCATACTTATTCAAGGCTAAAAGACGCATCGTATTGGTAATCTGTGAACGGCTTTTGTGCACGATAGCAGAGAGATTATCATGTGTAATTTCATGTACTTCTATCAGTTCAGCATAAGAGTTTGCAAGCTCTATAGCATTAAGATTTTCTCTTTGTATATTTTCTAAAAGTGCTAACTCACGAAGCTTAATATCATCTATATCTGCATCTGCGATAATGGCTTTAACAGTAGAGAGTTTTGCAAGTTTATGCGCACGAAGACGACGCTCACCAGCTATGAGTAGATACCCCTCTTCTTTTTCTATCACAACGATAGGTTGAAGGAGACCATTCTGGGCTATAGATTCACTTAACTCCTTAAGTGCCTGCTCATCAAAATGTTTACGTGGCTGAAAAGGGTTAGGCGTAATCGTCTCAACATCAATCTCTTCTACCCTTGCGCCTTGTGCTTCAAGTTCAAAACTGTCTATGTCAGAGAGATCTTTTTCATATGCTTCTTCTACCTCAGAGAGAATATCTCCAAGTCCTCTACCTAATGCCATACTAACCTCTTACGATAACAGTAGCTAAATCTCTGTATGCAACAGAACCTTTAGAGCTACTTGCATAGGTAGTAACAGGTTTACCAAAACTTGGACTTTCTGCAATCTTCACATTACGTGGTACAACGATACACTCTTTTGAATTCTTTTTCATATGAAAAAGTTTATCTTTAAAGTGATGTGATAAATCGGCCAATACTTGTTTAGAAAGGTTATTCTGCCCTGAATACATCGTAGGCAAGAAACCTTTTATTTTAAGTTTGGGATTGATGGTCTTCTTAAGTAAAGAGACCGTATTTAACAACTGTGCCAAACCTTCCAAAGCAAAAAATTCACACTGAATAGGAATAATAACAGAATCAGAAGCACTCAATGCATTAATCGTAATAGGGCCAAGTGCAGGAGGTGAATCAATAATCACAAAATCAAACTTTTTTGAGACTTCTTTAAGTTTTTCTTTTAAGACAAGTTCTCTGTTTTTCTTTTTAGGATTATAAAACTCTTTTTCTATCCCTACCAAACCAATGTTAGAAGGTGCCAATTTAAGATTTTCAATATTGGTATCAAGCAGGACTTCTGAAAGCTTTTTAGACCCTATGAGTACATGATAGATATTAAACTCATAATCCCCTCTAGAAAAACCCAAAGAGGTCGTTGCATTAGACTGGGGATCTATGTCTAGTAAAAGTACTTTTTTACCTTTTTCAGCCAAAGATGCTGCTAAGTTTACTGCTGTTGTTGTTTTCCCCACGCCACCTTTTTGGTTGGCTATGCTAATTACCTCACTCATCGTAAACTATACACCTTTTCCCCTTCAATCATTAAAGAGCCATCCTTGCACAACTGTGCGTTCCTTAGGCTCGTTTGATAGTTTTCAATATGAACTGAAAACTTTCTACTTAACTCAAATTCTATCTCAAATTCACTAAAAACTTGCTTCCATTTTGGGTATTTTTCAAGTGTCACAAGATACTTTTCGAGCAATATTTTAGGTGAAATATCGCTCTGTAAGGCGCTGTAGCGATTTTGAGATTTTTTTAAATTTAATCCTATTCCACACACTAATGTATCATTTACTTTTTTTGTAATTGTCCCACCAACTTTTTCATCATTTAAATAGAAATCATTTGGCCATTTTAACCAAATATTTTCACCAAATTCCAGCAAAACTTTTTTCATAATATAGGAAAAATATATAGATGCTGATGAAAGTGCTAAATCATCTGGTAATGCACTTAATGGTACAGCAAAAGAAGTAAAAAGATTGCCATCCCCACCTGTCCATTCATTGTCACGAGAACCAACACCTGCATGTTGTTTCTCAGCTAAAATAGCAATGGGAGCTTTGAGGTTTTTTAAATTTATTTTCTCTATCAGATACTTTTGTGTTGAATCTAAGGTTTTAAAATAAAGTATGTCCAACTTTTAATCCTCTACCTACACAATATGCTTTTGCAGACATAGCCTTCTTAGATGCTGGCTGAATGCTTCCTATCCTTAAAGACCCTTTAGTACACCCTACAACAACACTGTCATCATTAAATGCAAGTATTTCAACTGCTTTGTGTGATTTTTCATGTTCTATCAACTCCATGTCATCAAACTTCGTGCCATTAGATACAAAAATACCAGGCCACCCCTCAAAGGCTCTATACTTGTTGTAGATAGTCTTTGCATCATCAAAAGCTATCTCACCGTCAGGTTTTTTAATCTTTTTACATAGTGTAGCTTCTGATTCATCTTGCGCTTGTGGTGTAATAGTATTAAAATTACGTACTGTACTTAATGTCAGATCACAAGCATCTTCAGTAAGTTGTTGCATCAATGCATGCAAACGCATCTCTTTGGGAATAACAAATTCAACTATTTCCAATATCTCACCCGTATCTAGCCCCTCTTCCATAAGCATTGAAGTCACACCAGATTTTTCATCACCATTAAGTAATGACTGTTGCACAGGGGATGCCCCTCTATACTGTGGTAATAGTGAAGCATGTAAGTTAACACACGGTGCTATGTCCAAAATAGATTTAGGCAATATCTGCCCAAATGCTGCCACGATAATATAATCTGGCTTTGCATCTCGTATAGCCTCAAACATACCCTCATCTAAAAGACGATTTGGCTGTAGTACTTCTATCCCATGTTCTTCTGCCACTACCTTCACAGGAGGAGGTGTCAAGACCTTTTTACGCCCTACGGGACGATCAGGTTGTGTCAACACTAATGAGACTTCCATGTCCTCTGCTTTAATCAATGTTTCCAGTATCTCTTTGGCATAATGGGGTGTACCCATGTAGACTATTTTATGTTTTTTGTTCATGCTACTTCAAATTGTCCTATTTCTACTTGGTCTAATTCTTTTTTCTTTTTTATACTTACTTTATACAAATCAAATTGATTTTGCAAGTTGAGCCACAGCTGTGGTGAAGTACCAAAATACTTTGCCAACTTTAGAGCCATCTCTGTAGTCACTCCTCTTTTTTCGTTAACGAGTTCATTGATAGCACGAAAAGAGGTATGCAGTGCTTTAGCCAAATGACTTTGTGTCATACCTAGTGGCACTAAAAAATCTTCTTTGAGTACCTCACCTACATGTGTTGGTGGTCTTTTTAATTCTGTCATAGCTTACTCCTAATGGTAGTCTGTTATCACAACATCATAAGCATTGCCGTTTTCAAAAGAAAATACAATACGGTATTGTTTATTGATGCGCATAGAGTACTTTCCTTTTAACTCACGCTCTAAAGCTTCCAGTCTATTGGCTGGAGGCACACGTAAATCATCCAATACATAAGCAGCATTCAGATAATCTAATTTTCGTAATGCCACCTTATGTATGGTCGAGGGTATCTTCCTACTTTTAGCTGTTTCATAAAAACGTTCAGTCTCTTTATCATGACACAGTATAACAGATAGTGTTATATTTTGTCAAGCCTTTTTAACTACCCTGTTTTCTATTTACCGCAACACTTTTTATATTTCTTTCCGCTTCCACAAGGGCAAGGTTCGTTGCGTCCTACTTTTTTACTTTCCATTTTTTGTTCAAGCTCAAAACGCTCTTTACGTACCATATTGTAAACAGATAGATTTATCATAAGCATTAACGCCATAACATAGAGTTCTCTTTCGTCTTCACAGTCATTTGCAATAAGCGTATTTCTCATGTCAAGCATAGAGATATAGTTGATGTACAACCCACCCTCTACATCAAACACCTCTTTTTTAAGAAATTTTCTAAATGCTACATCATCCAGATCATACAGCTCATCCATAAAACCATACTCATACGCCACCGTCTCTACCGCTTCTACAAGAGAGGACTTTACTATCTGCACATTTGCATCATGGCTTTGAAACGAAAGTAGTATTTGCAACACTTTTTCTGTGTCGCTTAATTTCTCTTCTTCAGGTTCATACATATCTATGTTTTCATAGCTCGCTATACAATCATTATAAAAATCTTGCACCTGTCTAAACTTCATGTTTAGTGCATTGATGTCATCTAAGGGGTGCTTTTCTTGTATCTCTTCTGTGAGGTAGTGTATAAACTGCTCATCGGGATGCAACTCTATAAGGTCTATGCCTATGTCCAAAAGTATCTCTAGCAGTGGTAAGTCTATTATGTTTTTGAGTAACTTATGGTAATTTTTTACACTTTGTTCTGTGAGGTGTTTCATATTCTTTTTCCTTTCTTACTCTCCACATACAACACCACATCTTTCACCACCAATTTCTGCACAGCAGAGATAAGCGTTTGCATCAGGGCGTAGTCTGGTTGGTTGTTTTTGGTTGGGAGTGAAAATAATTTATGTTGCACTTTTGACCACACTGCTTTATTATCCCATCCAAATTTCAACTTAATAGATTTTTCTATAGAAGTACTCAAATATAGCAATTTATTTTTTGTAATATCATCTACTACTGCCTTCAAAAGATAAGCATCCCAAAGAACACCTGTTTTATGTGGTTGAGCATAAACCGTCCCAGTAGCAATAGCTCCATTACTTATTATATCTATAGTCATTTCTGCTGAATCAAAATCTTCTTCACGTCCATAAAACATAACGCCATTATTCCCAAATTTTGCATTCACTAAAGGTAAACTAAATTCATCTGTTGGAATACTTGAAGTATCTTTTACTTTATCAAATGGTTTTTTATGTGTTTTAAGATTAAGTTTCTCAAATAAATCACCTATCTTAAACTCACCCCACTCAATATTCCCACTCTCAAAATCCCTCAAAACCGCCTCTTCTTCTTGGCTTAAACGATACTCTTTTAAACCATTCTCTACCAAATAAGCCTCTAGCCTAGCTATCTTTTGGGCTTCAAGCTCGGCGATAAAGTTTTCCATAAATTCAAAATCTATTTTGTTGTTTTTTGTTGGGAGTTGGATTTTAGAATTTTTAAATACTGTGTCAACATTTCTAACAAGAACCGATAATAACTTTTCTTTTTGCTTATTCAATAAAATTGTAAAAAACAATATTGAACTTGTCGTTAAATTAAACTTTGGAATAATTTTTCTAACAAATTGTCCAGCATACCAAGACTTATGTCTATAAAAAAAGTCCATTTGTAAGAGGCCTAAGCTCCAACATCCTGCTTCATTTATATTTTCATTATTTACAAACCCTGTTGTTTGTAATATTCCTTGATTTTGAGATGTTCTTGTTACATAATCATATTTATTTCCAACAGTAAGTTCATCTTTATTAAAGCTCAAAGTATTTTTTATCTCAAACAAATCCCCCAACCTAAACTCACCCCACTCAACACCTTTTAACTTAGCATCAAGCAGGGACTTTACTTTCCCAGCTCTTGACTCTCTCCTTGCCCTTTTAAGATATTGCCAACTTCCCAAGCCAAGTAGTCACCTACTGTCTTTTTGAAGTCCTCTAAAGTTGGCTTAGTGTCAATTGGGGCTGATTTGTTCCAGTCTGCACCATTGTTAGGGTCTATGGTATCTTCATAGTACTCTTTTTCAGTAAAAATGTTGAGCTTACTCTTACCAAATCGCACCAAGTTTACTACTTCTTCGTAACGCTCTTTGGCGTTAGCAGTATCTTTTAGGTTGTTACTCGCTTTTTTACGGTTGGTTCTTGTATATCCGTCATTTGAGAAGTCTATAAACTTTACCATCTCCTCTTTATGATGTGGTTCATTGACTCTAAATACATAAATGTTTGTCTGCACACTTGACTTACCGATGAAAATATCTACAGGCATCTTGATACTAGCTATGAGGGTGTGCCTTTTGAGTATCTTTTTGTTGTAACTTATCGCTTTTCCTGAACCAGCTGAATTTTGTATGATGATAGCCCCATAGCCTTTATTCATCATATCTAAAGCATTTTGTACAAAGTTCATACCATTACCATC